>Ga0233444_10000205_pt1 | contig 83360 bp, 49 predicted proteins | sample SI_124_October20_6_FD_182792 | JGI IMG/M metagenome (GOLD analysis project Ga0233444, IMG submission 182792) | Seawater microbial communities from Saanich Inlet, British Columbia, Canada - SI_124_October2016_10_MG | ecosystem: Environmental > Aquatic > Marine > Inlet | place: Canada: British... | reverse complement strand
ATCCTCAATATGAAACAGTTGGTGGAGATTATTACGAAAGATTTGATCTGACATTGTATAATGAAGGTGAGGATGGTAGAAATTATTGCAGTCAATGGGCGGCATTAATTGCAGTAGATGATGATGGTTTAATTGATGTAAGACCGTTCAAAATTTATACAGAGTTAGAATGGAATGATAGTGTACCTTCTTGTAGTTTCCAACCTTACAACATGTGGGAATAAGAAGAATGTTATGAATAATTCAAGGTGATAATAATGGATAAAGATGGATTTTGGTTTCGTATTAGGCGGAATACTGCGTGGTTTCTCTTAGGTTGTATGACGGGATTCATTATTACAACTACCATATGGTTGGATAGATTTGCTTAATGATTAATCCCCTTTAGAGAATGATTTCTGTTATTGGAAATCATTACAACAGCACAAAAATATTCAGGTGATACAATTTATGTTATTCAATACGATGATGATTGATAGTGGCGCCGATTATGGGGCTCGAACCCATGACCTTGGGATTAACAGTCCCACGCTCCACCAGCTAAGCTAAATCGGCATCGTGAGCGAATAACATCTCCTTTATGAGCAATTCGGCCGCGGTGTGATTATCTGATAATCTCAATCAAGCGGGGTTTTGGCTTGATTGGCTTAGATGAAATAGTTATACAATCAGCTAGAGATTGCTTTTCTTGTGCCGTAAGGTCAACATTATGATGGAATTTTATCCAAGCCTCGCTTTGATTGATTGCTTGGCCTCGCTCAACTAGAATTTCAAATCCAATCTCGGGAATAATTGTGTCTTCCATAGCGAATCTACCGGCTCCATGGTTGCGGGCAATCTCTGCCAAAGTCATCGAGTTAATTGCTGAGACATAGCCCTGACTAGTTGATTGAATGGAGGTGACTTGTTTACTCTTGCCTAACAGTTTTGTCGGTTGTCTGTCAAGTAACTCAACATTTGGTTGACTAACGCCTTGGGCTAAGCACATTTGCTTGAATTTAGCCAAAGCCTGGCCATTGTCCAGAACATCATTTATCATTGTCTGGCCAGTAAATTCGTCCCTTGCTATGCCAGATAAAACCAGCAAGGCTGCACCCTGGAGTACGACTAATTCCCTGGTATCACTAGATCCTTGCCCTTTAAGCACCTCAATACTACCAAGAATTTCCAAACCATTGCCAACATATCGCCCTATTGGGTAATCCATTTGGGTAATTTGAGCAATTGTCTTGATGCCGAGTCCCTGCGCTGCACCAACCATGGATTTAGCTAGTGCTTCAGCGTCGGAAAAAGATTGCATAAATGCACCCTCGCCACATTTGACATCGAGAACTAGAGATCCAAGGCCTTCTGCCGCCTTTTTGGAGATAATTGACGCAGTGATAAGCGGAATGCTATCAATGGTATTAGTTACATCTCTAATAGCATACAATAAGCCATCTGCTGGTGCAATTGCTGCATTTTGCGCAGCGATACAACAACCGATTGCTGCTACTTGGTCTTGCATTTGTTGTGGATTAAGGGTGCAATTAAAGCCATTAATGGACTCTAACTTGTCAATAGTCCCACCAGTATGTCCTAGTCCTCGACCTGCTAGCATTGGAACTTTGAGTCCGCATGCGGCTAAAGCAGGCGCAAGCATTAGCGACATTTTGTCACCCACTCCCCCAGTACTATGTTTGTCAACCACTAGGGAATTATCTTTCCAAGCAATTATTGAGCCTGACTCCATCATTCCTTTGGTTAGTATTGTGGTTTCATCAACCGATATACCATTGCTATGAACTGCTTTCAACCATTGTTCAACATAATTAATGTCGATATTTCTAGTCGCTACTGACTCGATGAATTTACTCAGTAAATCTAAGTCCATGGTTTGCTGCTGCTCTATTTGGCTTATCAGTGTCAACACATCTGATGAGTCCATAAGATCAACCTAGTTTTTTGCTAAGCCAATTTCGACCAATCTTTGATGGAGATAATCACCGGCATTAATCGATTGGAAATCAGCCTTGCCACTGGTCATTTCAATGAATTCTGGCCTTGGAGTCAAATCTATTGAATTGCGTGGGTGAACAAACATTGGCATTGAGAAGCGACGAGCAGACTTGGATGCAGGGTTTACCACTCTGTGGGTCGTGGATTTGAATAATCCATTAGTCAAATTCTGTATCATGTCACCAGAATCAACGATGATGTTCCGTTCATCTCCTGCTACTTTTATCCAAGTACCGTCATGGTCCATTACCTCCAGACCATCTGCAGTAGCAGTAACTAGTAGCGTGATGAAATTAATATCTTCATGAGCCGCTGACCGGACTGCACCCTCTTGAACATCTTCTCCAAGTGGTGGGTAGTGAATAATACGCATAATGGTATTACCATCATCGGTCATCTCGGGTAACCAATTTGCTGCCTTACCCAAGTATACACTACAAGCAGACAGTAATTCTCTTGAGACATGTTCCATTCTGTTATACAAGTCGTCAATGGTTTGCTTAAACTGTGGCACATCAGCATCTGGCCAAGCATTTTCCGGATAAGTAGGGTTCTCACCAGGTTGGTGAGTACGGCCGGTTTGCCAGAATTCTTTCAAATCAGGTGCAGGATTATCCTTGGCGTGCTCGACACCAAAAGCAGTATAGCCTCGTTGATGGGAAATTTCAGCTCTTGAATAGTTGGATTTAGTGGTTTGGTCAAGTCCGAAAAAAGCATCACCATTGTCGTAAGATTGATGGATTAATTCTAACGGTATGCCATGGTTTTTCAAAGCAAAGAAGCCGATGTCCTTGAGCGAATTACCCACATTTTCAATGAACTTGTTACGCCTGATCTCATCACTTGAGAGGTAGTCTGCAAAATCTACTACAGGGATGCTTCGAGTCATGATATCACTTTGTGGTAATGACGGCACCGTATGAACTCTATGCCGGTTGAACAGCGAAAACTGTGATTTTATCAGTCACGGATTTTTGACAGCAGTCTAATCATCTCGATATAAATCCAAATAATTGTCACTAATACACCAAATGCGCCCCACCATTCTGCATTCTTAGGTGCTTGCCACTTCACACCAGATTCAATGAAGCCAAAATCAGAAATTAGGCTTAATGCTGCAATTGAAAGAACAAATATGGTGAAACCAATGCCAATAGGGCCAGAGGAATGAACAAATGGTACTTCATAGGCAGTAAATAATGAGAAGAATATTGAGACAAGATACAGCATCATAATTGCCCCTACTAGGCTACCAATCACTTTGTTAAAAGTTGGAGTTGGTCTAATGACTCTAGATGAGTAAATAACTAGCATTCCGCCAGTAATAAACAGTGTCCCGAATGCGGCTTGGATGATTATACCGGTGTAAAATGCTTCAAACACCAGAGAAATTGCCCCAACAAACATTCCTTGCAGAACCGCATAAATAGTCATCAATGCTCCAGGATTTGCAGGCCTCATGATAAATAGCATCAATGCGACTACAATCCCGCCAATTAGTCCACCCAATGCCATGCCACTAATTACAGATGTATTTCCCGAGGCTAATGCATCTAGTGCCACATATGCTGAAATAAATGCAGTAATTGTCACAATCCCAAGCAAGTAGGCAAGTTTGCCGATTGTGCCTTGCAAAGTCATAGTGTTTTGTCCTTGAATATTGGACCAAAAATTCTGGGTCATAACCGGATTACTGGTAGAGTAGCGCATCGTTATCAATTCTCCTAATGCTAAGTCCTTTGTCAATCTTACGATGTTATTGGTTGCCTTCAAGTTGTTCTTGATAGTATTCAGCAAGTTGGTCAATCGTCCATCCATTATCGAGATAACGTTGGATGACATCATCCGTCCAGCCTGGGAATTTGGCTAATTCTTCAGGTGAGAAATTCCTACTTTCTTCGGCAGTTGTACTCTCACCACTACCGTCGAGCACCGGCATTGCCCATGATTCAGTATCCACAGACTCAGAGTTCTCTACTAACATCATTTCTTGCTCTTCAAGACTTACTAGATTTTTAGCCTCGATTGCCTTGCTTTCCAATTGCTTTAGGATGATAAAAGCGCCAATCGAAAAGATGGCTGCGACGATCATTACAATCAACATTGTATTCTTGCCAGTGTCATCATTTTCGCCATCGCTAGCATCAGCCAGTTCAGCTAGTTGATCGGCTGAGCATCCATCAAAGTCAGTCAATGCCTCTGGTTCAGTATCTGGACACAAATCAAACTTATTTGGTATGGTGTCCATGTCATCATCTGCCTCTGGATCAACACTATCATCATCTTGTGGCTCGGTTGGGGAATTGCCAGATGAAAGATCGCAACCGTATTGCTCGGTATCTTTGATACCATCTCCATCAGCGTCTTCCAAGTTTAGCGCATCATAAATGGCAACATTAGCAACGGATGTGTTGAGGGCTGTTCTTTGGGCCCAAGTAATCTCTATCGAATCAATAGCACAATCACCGTCAGTATCAGCTAGCATTGGGTGGCTGCCTTGTTTTTGCTCATCCGTGTTGTTAACTCCATCACCGTCTGAATCAAACATATCTTCAGTAACTCCTGAAGGCATAGTACGCTTGGTTCTGTTTAGTCCATTAGCCACTTCATATTTGTCGGTAAGTGAATCCTGGTCAGTATCTGTCACGTTGTCTAGGCGGTTCCAATCTGCATGCCATCCATCGAGGTAATATTGAGTAATAAGAGACGAGTGAATGATGACTCCCATCTCACGGTTACGGTTCATGGCAGAACTACCCATGTTTATCGAGGAGACTAGTACGCTTTCCCCATCGACAATAATTCCTTTGTTGTGTAATTTAGCGACATCATCGTCTTCACCCATCACAACAGCAGAAGCATCTAATCCCTCGGTGCTATTCCACACTTCATTAAACAAGTCAACTACTTCTTGGTCATCATCATCAAGATATGCGCCGTTGATGATCAAATGTACACCGACTCCTTGCATTGCAACATCATGCAGAGCGGTAATGATGGGGTTTTCATCTCCCCAGCCATATGACCAGTCTGCATCAAGCGTCTGTTGAGAAAGTAAGACCTCATCTTCTGCAGACATTATGAAATCAACTATTTTAGTTACACAATTAGTTGGGCAAGTAAGTAATTCTCCAGAAATACTGGTTTGGATTGCTGATTGAACTCCGCCTCCGCCGATGGTACCTGGTGGGTAGAATTGATACTGATCATAATCACTTAGCGACATTAATTCAGCAAATTCACGGTCAAGATCGAACTGTTGTTGAACCATTTGCGCTAAATCATCATTATCGATAATAACACTCCATTCGACATTACCTCTAACATCGGGAGCAGGAACCGATGAAGGTTTCCAGTTGCCAGATGACATCCAAATGCTGGATGAGTCTCTTACAGCAACTTTGCTGTGCAAGTACAGATATGGTTCATTCGAATCGGTGTTAAACTCGTAGACTGTTGCTCCTGCTTGGATTAAGGTGTAGGAATAATCATTCTTGTATTGCAAATCTGTCTCAGACCAAATATTACAATTATAACAACCTGGGTCAAGCATAAGTTCTACATTGACGCCTCTACTTAATGCGTCTAACAAGGCTTGAACTAGATTTGCTTCTTGCATCTGATAAAGTTGGATTTGCAAACTTGCTTGACTGCCATCAATCCATTGTATTAATTCCAATAGACCGTTTTGGGGACCAACAATTGGAGTGACGATAGATTCTCCTTCGTCAAAGTCAGTAGCCAAGCAGAGCGTGTTGTGTAATCCACTTATTGACCACAAATACTTCCAATCATCAGCGCTATCTGTGTCTGGTAAATTCTGGCAACCATCGCCTCTTACGTAGATGAATTCATCATCAGATACGCTATTTGTCGGTACTGAGATTGCTTCACTGGACCATCCAGGGTGGCTTGCAGGCCCGCTATCAAACACGAAAGCATCAGATAGGTTGCCACTCGGGTCCAAGACGGTAATCACCACACCAGCATCAGGAATACTGAAGTCTGAACAACCGATGTCGCTAAATTGTAAAAATACTGGATTTATGTCGTCAATAAATGTCATACCTTGACCAGTGAATGAATTCATTGCACTACTATCTGAGATTGTGATGCTAGACATCGAAGGGAAAAACATAGTTGAATCAATATTGCATTCGTTAATCGAACCATCATTTATGTTGATTTGCCAATCCATGAGATAGGCATCATTTTGGCCGATGTTTTTGAGTTGGATAAAATCATTTTCATAGGGTGATACACGAGTTATTAGGATGTCCCCAGCAGTAGCAAAATCACTTGAAATAACATTCTCTGCGCCCGGAGTTGGATAAGCAGCTAAACTCCAATCTACACCGTTATCTGATATCCAGGATTGACATGTAAGGGTAGTCAAGCCTTCGCCGTGAACTGAGGATTCACTAATTAGTAAACCATCTGGGTTGTAAATTTCAGGTAAATCAGTAGCCCATAAGAATTGATATGGCAAACTAATAATCGCATATTCTCCTGGGGCCACTACGGTTGATTTAGATGAATTGGCAACGATATTAGCAGAATTAGCGTTGTCGATTTCTCCAGTTTCTATGATGAAATGTCGATTTGTGGCTGTATCGATTCGCCACCTCAGCAAATCTATTGCCGAAGCACCGTTATTGTAAATTTCAATCCAATCATTTACTGTGCTGTCCATATCGTCGCACCATCCCATATATTCAGTGACCAATATGTCATTAGATCCGATATATTGTGGCCATTCTGGATTGATAGAACCCGGTGTAGCCCAAGCAGGCTCTACCCAACCAACAATTCCAGATGGCGTCATAGTTGTATAACCAGCATGACTGCTGCTAGGCGGTATCATTGAGATATTTTCCGAAGAGACATCCCATCCTACGGAATCGACAATAGCAGCACTGTCATCAACCAAAGTTATGAGGTCAGAGGTTTGTTTTAGATAGAAGGAATTGGTGCCATTCAGGGCAATCAAAGCCACGCCACCTGGTTGGATTATAGCATCTTGTTGGAGTGGGAGGTTATAGGCTCCAAGAGTGAAGCTTCGACTGCTTGATGCTTTTAATTTCCAACCAGTTAGATCTACGGCGATTGTATCATTGTTGTATAATTCAATCCACTCACCTAGCGGCCATGATTGAGTGTCTAGTCCAATCCCATCAGGTAAGATTTCACTAAATTGTAAGTCTTTCATGGAGTATGGCTCATCACCTGGTTCTGGTTGTCCAGGTGTCAGCCAATTTGAAGGGATCCATGAAGAGCCGATATTTGCGTAATCCCTCACCATTGAGACATTATCGCCAAAGTAGTTGCTATGCCATCCCGAATCTACAATAACCCCATTGTTATCTTTCAACACTAAATGTTCATAATAATCATATAGTTCGAAATTATTAGACATCTGAATCAATCTTCGTTCATCTGGCGATATTTCAGTGGCGCTTGAATGGGATTGGTTGAAGATAATTGTTCCAGGGTCGAAGTATAGAATTTCTCCCCGACCATTGGTTATGCTCCACCCAAGTAGATTGATTGACGAGATTCCATCATTGTGGATTTCAATCCATTTCCCATCAGGGAAGTTACCAGTTGTGTTAGTGGATGGAAGATATTCGGTAATGATTAGGTCACCAGTCATGTTTGCTAGAGCACTAATTTGTCCGACATTTGATGTATTGGCTGTTGGGTAAGCCGAGGTATACATTCCATCGGTTCCGTGATTACGGGACAAACTAAAACCAGGCTCGTTTGAACTCCAACTGACCTCATCGCCTATGCTACCATTTGGCCAGTGAACTGTCAGGGTTTCGGCTGCATTATTCAGTACACCACTGTATGACGAACCATTGATGGCAATTATTCTAAGTTCCCCTGCATTGATAATCATTGAGTTAGGATCTGCAGTATATCCAACTACATGATTTTGATTAAATTGTACGGTGTTACCAGTAGAATCTTTCAGATGCCATCCAGTCATGTTGATTGGTGAACTTCCTTGGTTGTGGATTTCTACCCATTCACCGTCAGGCCATGTGCCGTTATCGTAACTTGGGTAAGCATCGGCCATGACCTCATTAATCACCAAATCACCGGGGAAATAAACTGGCCCAGTAGGTGTGCCTCCTTGGTTGCTTTCACCAGGTGATATTGTAGAGGATTCAATCCAGTCAGCCGCCGGGTCGTTTGTGTCTTCGATTAGAGTTAACCCTTCGCTAGGTGAAGTAGTCCATGATATGCTGTGCACTAAATTACCACTAGCATCCCTTAGATTTACCATGCCATTGCCATTTTTCAAGCAAAATCCGCACGAACCACCATCGCCATTGCGTGCTAGAACTATGTAATCACCTGCTAAAATATCCATATTTGTAGCACCAGTTGGGTACACTACGTGGTTAGTAGTCATGCTTAGGGGTCGATAGGCTTGGTCATCTAAAGTCCAAGATGAAAGGTCAACTGTGGTGGTTCCTAAGTTGTATAATTCAACCCATTCCCCGTTTGTCCAATCTGCTGGCCCGACAGCACCAGTTTCCGGGTTTTTCGCATTAACTAATACTTCAGAGATACAGATGTCGCCGATACAAGCAGAAGATCTACTAGAGGACTTGGAAGGGTTCGTAGTATCATAAATTTCTTGAGCGTCTAGAACCGGTGCAAGGTATGAGCAAAGCATCAAAGCAATCAAAATCATTGGGTATTTTTTGGTATTCATAATATTCATCTCAGGTACATTTCTTAATCACAGGAAACCAAACGCATCTTGCGCTTGTGAAAATGTGTAAATCATAATTGGTACAATGATAATTCCCATTCCGTGGCTTCTACGTATACCAACTCTTGGGGGTATTAATCCGAGGATAGTACCAATAATCAAGACGCCAATGCCGATAAAACCGGTAGTGAACCACACCAGTGCAGCAACGAATAATATTACCCCCATTACCATTTGTTGTAGGGGTATTGCAGCATGTAATCGCAACATACCCTTGCCGACAACGCGCATAATTGGCATTGCCATTAGTCCTGCGGCAACGGTAATTGACATTAAACGAATAAAATCTGCAGTTGGTTCTGCTGAAGACCAAGTATCAATCGGATACATCATCTTCAATGCTAATGTAGCACCTGAACGAGATCTTCCGATGATATAGAGGAATCCAAGAACCATGACCGTGACGGCTGTGTTAACCGCAGAAAGAATTGCAATAACCTCCAAATCCTGCTTTGTTTGTGGCCCTTCAACCCCTCCTTCTGCTTCAGCGAGGGCAATTTCTAAAAGTTCATCATCGGTCATCTCAGTTAACCTACGAGTCTCCCAATCCATTCCGTAACCTTCCTTGCCTTGCACCTTGGCTGCGAGGTTTCTGCCACCCATTACCAAAACAGTAGCTTGTGATGCAGTCATTCCGGGTAAAACTCCCATCGTTGCACCGGCCACCCCTGACCAAAAACACGGAACAAACAACGGTTTTGCTGGTGGTAGTGTCCAATCTTCATTCTGCGGGGGGATGTGGGATGTAGTGGCATAGATATCCAATAAGTTAGCAATACCAAATAATCCCGCAAGACTTGGCAATAATAAGCTTGCATCTGGAATGCCAACCGGTGATCTAGCAGGTAGGCTAAATACCGCCCAGCCGTAAAAACCTGCTAGTAAAAAGAAACCAGTTGCGGCTAAGAACCCAGCAAACCTGCTATCGGTACTTAGCAAATCTCTCGATAGTTTTCTCATCCATTTTGGCCAATCAAGTCTTGTAGTTTCAGTTGCCAGTAGCAAGAACGAGATGGCTAGGAGCAAAAAGAAAATAACGTTCCTAAGATAATCATACCAACCTAGTTCATCACCAAAGATAATCCTAGCTACAATGATTAGCGGTAAGGAGAGAAACAGGCCTAGTTGAGAGCCTCTAGCAGACCACGCAACTCCTCTGGGTGCATTGCCTGATAATAGCATTCTGTGGCCTGGAAGTAATGATAACGCGGTATCACCATCTGGCGCTCCAAGTAGTGCTGAGGGGATATAATTCAAAAACGTGTGAACCGTACCTGTTGAGACGATAATGGCTGCTACTGCTGACAATGGAATCCCCCAACTCAAAAACACAGGGGCTAATGCAAGTAAAATTAGTGCGACATTGTTGACGTGAAAACCCGGTATGAGTCCGGTTAGGGAGCCCATTGCTACGCCAAAGAATAGTGCAAAGAGCAACCATCCTAGGTCTAGAAAATACGCTTCCCACATCTAAATTCCTCAATAATCAGGGTATGTGTCGTTGTCATCACGGTCGTTTTCACCGTCGCCGTCAGTATCAATATTATATGGATTAGTCCCATATAGTGATTCTAAATTATCTGATAAACCGTCACCATCGGTATCAACTACATCTGCGTTTATCAAATGATAAACCGTTGCAATCATCTCTGAGTCCGCAACTTCCATCATTCGACCATTCCAAATATGTGAATAGCCGCTATGGTAACTATCAGTGCCGATGATGGTATTATTATTTGGGGATAGTCGAATACTTTGGTTCGAGCCATCTCTTTGCAACCACCATTGCCCATCATCATCCTGAACCGCAATGCCGGGGAGGTTTACCATTTGGCTTCTAGAATATCCCCACTGTGATGCACCTTCATCCCACAGTAAATTTTTTGCCTCAGGTACCTCACCAAGTTGGTAATCGTGAATCATTAGCCGTATCGCCATATTGGTGTCATCCCAGGTGACTGATACATTGGCAGTAATTGCTTGACCAGCTTCAATCCATTGAGTTGAAGTTTGGGCTGGGAAAGTAGCGTAAATCTTGGTCTGTCCACGATAATCAATCTTGTCAACTAGCCAGCCACTGACATCTTCAACAGATGGCTCAATGGCATACCTTACGAATGCGTTGACAGTATAGCGAGTGTTGGGCTGGTCAATCAATCTTATTGGATCGCCTGAGAGCAGCGATAGTAAATCAACGACATCTTCTGAATTGATTAAATTCCCTGTGGGAGTACCTTCGCTTGCATCAACACACCAGCTAGAATCTGCTTCAGACCACATCAACCTTCCTTGAATATCTCGAAATTGATTGTTCAGCGAGGTGTTTTCATTTTCTGCGAGATCAATTCCACTTGGTTTTAGGCAAATTGTTACTCCGCCAGGACCTCGTAAACTCCATTCCTCACCAACCATTACATAACCAGCAATATTGACTAAATTACCAGACTGATAACTCCATGTGGCTTCTTCTCCCCAGTTCAGTCGAATGATTTCAACAGGGTGGTTTCTGTCAACAAGAATTTCTGGACCCTGTACAGACATGACCCAATTCAGGTCCCGTTGGTTATATGAAATAGTTCCAGTAACTTGTACCTTGGAAGAGGTTTCAATCCAACTTCCAACCTTTGACCTGATGTTTAACTTGACTTGATGTTCAGCATTGCCGTAAGAAGGATGGTCTCTTAAATCAGCAGATACAAACATTGCATCGGGTGGTATTGATTCCCCAATATATCCGGTTAGTGATATTACTTCATCTTGGTACTTTTCCGGGTCAAGTGCAACATCTAGTAAGGATAATTGGACGATTTCAGGTAGGTCGTCTTCGTCCCAATCCATCGCACCAGATCCTACGGCAGTCATGTAAATATTACCCTCATACTCCATGACTTTGCCAGTGATTATCACATTTGTGCCAATTGGTGGGATTTCAGCAGGTCGGCTCCAACGAGCCTCAACTACGGCAGTACCGTCTGTTACTATGACGTGGGTTTCCCAGTCTCCTGAATTCCATGGGTCTTCCCGCCATGAAATTATTTCTCCTTCAACTTTGACTACTTCATTCTTGTATTCAATCAACTCGTCCATATCCACGATGTCAGGTTCCCTAACCATGGCGTAATAATTCAAAATAGCAACTAGGAATATTGCTAGGGTAAACATTACCCAAAGTTGTTGACCTCTAGTTGCGGGGTCATCATCAGTAATTTTATTCATAATGCTCTTGAGAACATCCGCCATACATGGTGCTAGCAAATCAGTCTTTTAGTCATGTTTGAGGATAATTGCTTATCTTTGCATCGCCTTTTTAAACAGTAAAGCGAGCGAGTTGTGGGGATGGAATGCGGGAGCGGGTGATAAGGGACGAGATTCACAAGGACATTCTTGTGCCGCCACATCACGCCAAAATTCTGGATACCAAGGAATTCCAAAGATTGCGTTCGATTCAGCAATTATCAACCTGTGAATACGTATTTCCAGCGGCTAATCACAACCGATTCTCACATTCTCTTGGGGCTTACCATCTGGCAAGAAAATTAACTCAATTACTACAAGATGTTCAACCTGGTATCATTGACGATGATGACGCCGAATTGGTTCAACTGGCTGCTTTGTTGCATGATATTGGTCACCCACCATATTCACATCTTCTTGAAACGGCGAAAGTGTTTGCTACCTTCCACTCGCATGAACATTGGGGACGATTGCTAATCGAATCAACAGATACTGAAATCGGTATGGCAGTTTTTGAGGTTCTAGGCCCCGATCGTCTCGGCCGTCTATTTGCGCTTATGGATGGTAAGTCGGAATACCAAGGGGTAGAAATTCCGCAGTTCATGAAAGAAATAGTTTCATCCCAACTCGATGTAGATCGCATGGATTACTTAGTTAGAGACCAAGCAAACACAGGTGCTCAAATTGGTGGATTCGATATCGATCGGGTATTTAGAGCTCTAAGAGTCGGTGAAGATGGTCACTTTTATGTTAAAACATGGGGCTTGCCAGCAGTAGAAGCTTATTTGGTCACTAGGTATCACATGTACAATCAAGTATACTTCCACAAAGTCAACATGTTGACTCAAAATTATTTGGTTGATATGCTGTCAAGAGCCAAGATATTGGCTGAACAAGGTAACTTAACTCTGGACCACAGACTTGAGCAAATGTTGGTCAACAAATCCTTAACAGCGGTACAATATGCTGAGTTAAATGATTCTCATATCAAAGTAGCGCTATCTGATTGGGCAAAACATGAGGATATTACTTTGTCTCTTTATGCTAATAAATTACTTTCACGTCGAGGCTTTCACAAGTCTCTGAGAATCAATACCTTGGATATTAAGATGGTTGACGCAGTCTCACAACGTCTGGAGGAGTTCATAAAATCACATGGTTATGATCCTGAGATTCATGTATTGTATGCTACGATTTCCAAGCGTGGGTATATGCCGTATGAACAGGGCATAAAGCTAGAAGACGGCAGAGATGTTTCTGAGCATTCTGCTATGATTCGTTCTTTGGCATTACCCAATGAAAGAACTATGGTATTTGTTCCCGAAGATATCAGGGATGCAGCAGAGGCTGTGGTGCGAGAGTGGATTAAACCAAGTCAGTCATCTCTGTCACAATTCAGTTAGTTGGAACACTTTATGACTGAGCGGCGTGACGGGCGGCTACGGGCCTGTAGCTTAGTTGGTTAGAGCACCCGGCTCATAACCGGGCGGTCAAGGGTTCAAATCCCTTCGGGCCCACTTTTTCACAATAGCCGTTTTCTTGGAATTTATCTCCCATCTTCCCAAAATGGTTATGAGGGTCACGGGAGTGGGGAGGATGAAGGTGAGATTGTGACCAACTTAAAGCGAGCTACGTTTCTTATAACATTGTACTTATTCTCCATGCTTGTAGTCGCTGCTCCAGCGGCTGCCCAAAACCCAACTCCTACAGCGGCCATTTCAGTTAATTGTGCTCCATCCACCATCAACGTAGAGGTAAAACCTGGTTCGACTTACTCCGGATTCACTACTTGCACTGCAACAAACCCTACAGCATACCAAGAGAAAGTTAGTTTGAACGTTAATGCAGAAGGACTAGCCACTGCCGCTCCTGGTGACATGTATGTCGGAGCAGGTGAATCTGTCGACTTCCAAATTTCAGTAAGAGCAACTCCTTACATGACAATGGATGTAAGAACGCTATCTGTTCAAGCAACAGTGCAAGAAATAAACGGTGTTCCTCCCCTCAATTCCGCATCATCTAACACCAACATGATAGTTAACATCATGCAATACTCACTTGTTCAGGTCGAAGCAACAGAACCATTTGTTCAATTAATGCCTAAAACCGATAAAATATTTGAGTTTAAAGTTTACAACTTGGGTAACCAATACGATTTCATGAGAGTTGGAGTTACTGACACTTACCGTAAGGCACTTGAAGATTCAGGATTCACTGTTACCCTGCCTGCGGTAAAGAAAGGCGTAGATCCAGGTCCAACACCAACAAATGTTGAAGTTAAGCTTAGAACTCCAAAGACTCAAGGTTGGTCAGATGCCTACCACGTACTAGACTTCTATGCCGAATCAGAGTTTGCTTGCACAACAGGCAACTGTATTACTGAAACTCAGATGATTACCATTTACGTAAGAGGGGTGTATTTGCCAGGCTTTGAAATAATTCCCGCACTCTCTATGATTGCCCTTGCGGCAGCAGTTGCCGGTCGTCGGTTCATCAATGTCGATGACGAAGACGAAGAATGGCGAGAAGCAGCACCAGGTCTTTGATTACTCAATTGCCCTAGAATAAACCAAAGATTTGTGACTCTTGGAGGCGCTTACTTCATAACTTAAACCTGTACTCCTCTAAATGGGTGAGTACCATGGCTGGACTACTTGATAAAGCAAAGAGCGCATCAAATGATGAACCTAAGAGTTCCAAGACCTCAGAACCAAACCCAACCGCAGTTAATCTACTCAGTAAAAATAAAGCTGTTGTCGTAACTAGTAACGAAGCTGGGCCAGACATTCCGTTGATCTTGAATCTAGTCGGTTGGGTAATAATCGTCCTCGGAGCAATAATTTCTCTCCAAGGCGGAGGGTTTGGCTTTGTTGTAGTTTTGGTCGTTTTAGCCCTAGGTATTGGTTCAATTGTTCAATCACAGAGAATGACAGGTGGTGTTTCAGGACTCAAGACTGGTATTTCTGTTGCTTTGGCCTTTATCATAGCTGTTGGGCCATATGCTGCCATCATGATTGTCCCAACCAATGCCTCCATGGTGATAACAGAATTGTCACTAAATGAAGATGAGAATGAATTTTCGTTCGTAGTTAGAGGAAGTACATCAGAAGTAGACGCAAAGATATTTGCGGGCAGTGAAGAAATTTGGGATGGTAGCAAGTCATTATCTAATGATAGAGCAACTTTTTACGTACCACTTGATACATTATTTGTTGGTAATTCACTCAATTATGATGCATCGGTAATTAAACAATATTCAATTGAAGTTGAATCTTCAGATGGGCAAACATCTACCATTGATATAGATACAGGATATCTCACTCGAGAGGTGAAAAATTCTGCGGTAAGTATCTTCAAAATAGTAAAGACTACCAACCAAGGTTCAGGAGCAACATCTGTTACTGACGGTATCTCAATAGATGCTGCTGTAGGATTATTCTCTCCCAGCCAACAGGCTTTGGATGATGGAGAACATACTTTGGAAAACACAGCACTACTATCAGTTGCGTCAGATTATACTTTCCAAATTATAATTAAAAAAGGTTCAAGTGTTGTTTACTCGAACATGCCTCAAATATCAGTTAATGGATTAAGTGCTACATGGTCAAGCCCAATCAGTGGTGCACAAGCTGGTGATACCAATGGATGGATTAGCATGCCCGGGACTGCACAAAATGAAGTAGCAGAGTACCTGTTGAAAGATGACTTCTATGACACCTCTGGATGCTATACTTTCGAACTTGAAGTAATAAACCAATTCTATGCTGGCGACACTTCAAAATATACTTCCAGTAATAGTTGGGAATTAGATTGGGATGATGAAGATTCTACTCAAGATGGTTCAATGACAACTTGCTGAAACTTGTTATAATTCACAGAAGTGACTGGTTTGGCTAAATGGACCTACTTAGGATTAGCGATAATGACTGAAGTTATTGCAACAGCATCACTAAAATCAACAGATGGCTTTACCAAGTTTTGGCCATCGCTAGTAGTTGTAGTTGGTTATTGTTCGGCCTTTTATCTTCTATCCCTTACTCTAGATACGATTCCAATTGGAGTCGCTTATGCAATTTGGTCCGGTGTTGGAATTGCATCATTAGCAATTATATCGGTGCTAATATTTGATCAGAAAATAGACCTAGCTGGAGTTGCCGGAATGGCTTTGATTATTGCCGGTGTAGTGGTGTTAAGAGTTTTCAGTGATGCTAGTGTTGACTAACTATCACTCAATGACATCTTCATCTTCATCATCATCATCATCTACATCGATGGTGTAATCTTTCTCTTCCTCAGTTTCTGTGAGTTTCTTGGCAGATATCCTAGAAAATATGATTGTAGCTATAACTATGACAAGCACAATTGCACCGTATAGAATGATCGGTATATCTTCGGAATCCTCAGCGTCCTTGAAAGATACTAGTTCTGACTCTGCCCCTACAATCTGGCCCAAATCCTCAGCTAAGGTGTTAAATTTTGGCAGAATCAAAGGTTTACAATTTAATGATTTAGCCCCTGAAGAGTTTGCGTACCATGTAGTAGGGATGTCTTTTGATTCTCCCGGTGCTAAGGTCACATACAGGGTTGTTACATCAGCAAATTCATCACCTTCAAAACATTGTATGTTGGTAGATACTTCGACATCTCCTGTATTAGAAGCGGTTACCATTACTCCAATTCCTTTGTTAGCAGTTCCTTTGTTATCCTCGGGCACAACAGAGTCAATCACTACGTAAGGTAGTGGAATGTTGGCAGTGAATGATGGGGTCGTAGGTGCAGGGTCAAGGGTAATGGAGTAATCGCCGCTCCAAGCACTATTGCCGCCGCTTAAGGTAATCAGAACCATTGCATCTTCCTGATTCATGGTACCTGAACTATCTAACCATTCAGTCATACGCAGATATTTATTGAGTTCTGGATTATTGTGCTGTGACAATTCGACATTGCCATTTTCATCTAATGTTAAATCGCCGCTGCTGCCTAGGTATCCAAGACCTTCAAAGTGGACGCTAGCTGGAGCATCTTTCAAATTTGTGGAAATGATTCTCTGTGACAGTAATCGAATCCAACTATCAGTTGGGCCGCCCGTGCCAGTCATTGTCGAAGTATCATAATTGATTGTGCCAGTATCATGAACAATGATGTCTTCATAGGTTCGACTTCCATTGATTGTGCTAGTCATTATTGAGAGTGTACCGGTGTCTTGAACATTAATTGGGCTGCTCCAGGTCAATGTGCTATTCTCAAATGTACATACACCAATGCAACTCAACTCAGCCCCTTCAATAGAACCAGAATTTGAGTCAAAGTTTCCGTTGATTGTTATGCTATAGGAGGCCTCACCTTCTTCGGTTTTCAAAACGCCGTTATTATGTTGCCAGTCATCAGCGTCTAGAGTATAGATTACTCCGTTGCTATCAAATGCTTGAATCGAGTCAATCCATACCGGGAATTGCCAGAATCCTTGGAAACTAACATTAATTGCTTGGTCATTAAAATCGACACTATAGTCTAGGTATTCTTCCCCAGTCCAAGCGGTTGTGCTGTCTCCAACTGTTACATTAACATCCATTGTACTGAAGTAATCTTTAGCCACATTGATGCGCAATGTTCCTGAATCAACAAGTCCGGTAAAGTTTGGTTGAAGCATTGTTGTATCATACACTTCCATGAACACACCCGAGGACATTTCCAAGGCTGATAATCCTCCAGTGAGCACTAAGTTTGCGCCTTCATCCACCACAATAGAGGATCCAGTAGCAATACTAATGTCGCCACTGATAGTCAGTGTTGCTCCTTCAGTGACGGAAACATCACCGTTAAATTCAGAATTTGTATCCCACGATTCTGAAGATGTTATTACTTGTGTTGTACCGTCTGTTTGGGGCTGTGAAAGTCCAGTCGGCATGAATAAGATTGTTGAAATCATAAAGAATGCTACAATAATTGTTGCTCTACGCATATGGTTGACTAAATGCAGTTATTCATCAAACCTTTCCCTTCATGCCTAGATAAATATTGTTTTAGTATGGTACATCTTTCCAACCAATGTAGTATCCAATTAAGTTGAAAGAACGGTGCAAAATGGGTGTTATAATTATCATTATTAACATTGGGATTGCTAATTCAAATTGTGAAAGTAAAGAACCACCTAAGAACAATTGGCCCCACAGAAATACCATAATGGCAAACGGCAATGTGTCTAGCAGTGGTGCTTTAGACGAAATATCGCCCTCTCTTTTTAGTCCCCTGCGGCGCTTGAAAAAGGAACCAGTACTGTCGCCGAAAAGGCAGGCAAAGCCTAGGAATGTGCCGAGAATGAAGGCAGAAATAGTAGTGGAGCCAATATCAAACCAAGAGTCCTCAAAACCAGTCAATGGGTGCGCAAATATTTCGGATTCGACAGAATCAATGTCTGGCACATCTCCCATGGATGCTACAATAATAACACAAAGTAATCCCGAGGTGAGTGACCCACCAATTAACCCATTCCAGGTTTTACCGTCACCTAGGATACGGTTGCCATCTTTCATGGTTTTTCCACCATCAATTGGCCATGGCCCATAACCCGTTTTAGGCAGCCACTTACCCCACATCATAGCAAATGTATTTGCCAAGAAACCGGGTAAATATAGCCACAATGTCATGAGGCTCAGGGAGACTATCCCCATATCAAGTGCTATCTCATTGACTGTTTGCATAGCCACCCGTCATGATGAAGGCCTTTAAAATTTGACAAATCCAATCCGATAATTCAGCAAAATAGATTATCAATGGACAACATTGAGGGCTAATTATGGGCGCTCACAAGGTATTGGTTGTTGGTGGCGGTGGCAGAGAGCATTCCTTGTGCTTAGCTTTAACTAATTCAGTCATGGTTGCGGAGTTATATTGTGCTCCGGGCAATGCAGGGACCGCCTATATTGCTAACAATGTTGATATTTCACCAACTGATGTTGAGGCAGTTGTAGAATTCTGTATCGATTCTAATATCGATATGGTTGTTGTTGGTCCAGAGGCGCCGCTTTGTAAATCATTAGCAGATCGTCTTATTCAAGCCAATATAGCATGTTTTGGACCGGTTGCTGAATTGGCTGAGTTAGAAGGGTCGAAGTTACATGCAAAGCAGGTAATGAGTGAAGTTGGCGTACCAACAGCAGGCTTTAAGGTCATCAAGAATGTGATTCAAATTGATTCTGCTTTGGACGATTTTTCAGAAAACCCGTGGGTCGTCAAACGGGATGTGCTTGCAGGTGGTAAGGGTGTACTAGTTACCACTGATCGCAGTGAAGCAAAAGCTTTCATCACCGATGCTATTATTTCTGATGGCAAAGTTTTGCTAGAGGAATTTTTGCCGGGTCAAGAAGCAAGTATGCTTGTGGTCATGGATGGTTCTGGTTTTGTTTGTCTGCCGCCAAGTCAAGATCACAAGCGTGCGTTTGATGGGGATTTAGGCCCCAACACCGGCGGCATGGGGGCGTATTGTCCCGCTCCGATTGTGACCAAATCGGTATATGAAAAGGTGATATCTAGAATCGTCAGACCAATGTTTGAGCATTTGTCAAAAATGACAATTCCGTACCGTGGTGTGTTGTATGTTGGATTAATGATAACTGAGTCAGGTGATCCTAATGTTGTTGAGTTTAATGTAAGGTTTGGGGACCCGGAATGTCAAATAACATTGCCCTTGATTAAAACGGATCTATTCACAATTCTTCATAGTGCTTCTGTGGATAAATTATCCTCGTTAGAAGTAGAATTTCATAAAGCACATGCTTTGACTATTGTGCTGGCTTCAGAAGGTTACCCAAATCAACCAGTTAAAGGGCGGATTGTTGAGGGTATCTCTGATAAACTTGCCAACATTGGTCTAGAAAGTTCTTGGGTAAATCATGCAGGTACAAAATTAGTGGAAAACAAAATCATTGCCAATGGAGGCAGGGTTTTGTCTTGCAGCGCTATGTCAAAAACACTGTCTGGTGCAGCGACTTTAGCCTATGAGTTAATCGAAACAATCGCCTTGGAAGGGGGCCATTATCGAAGTGATATTGGGGGCCAAATATTGAGCGTAAATCGTTGACTTATTTTCTTATGTTAAACGCTATACTGAGTCAAAGATAAATCTTCCATCGTGCGTCACTATTAAAAGAGGTTCTCAAGTGGACAAGTTGCTCCAGCCTTTAGGCTGTCGCGAAACACCGATGAGGGAATAAAAATGGAAGAGAAAACAACAACATTGCGAAACTCTCCAGCACCAATGCTCGGGTGGCTTATTGCACCCCTTGCAGTAATGCTGGCTATCGCAGCAATTATGGTCGCAGGAATAGACTTCGACCTAAACCTAGAAAATATGACGCCGATGCTGCTTGTTGCAGTTGCGGCAATCTTGGGTATTACTCCAAGAGTTGTCAGAGATAATGGTGCCGTAAAACTCTCTTCCTCGGCGCTTGCTCTAGCAACATTGGGTGCTGCATTGGTTGGCCATCAAGCAATTATTCACTTGACAGACCAAGGTGCATTTATGGCGCTACAATTCCTGGTGGTTGCCTTTGGTGTATTTTTGTTTGATTCAAGAGGTCGTCATGAATTTGCTACAATGCTTACTTTTGCGGTAATGGGAATTAATGTCGGAATGGTTGCTGCCGGTTCATACACTAGTGAATTAGTCACTATTTACACTAATCCAGATGGGTCACTCATAGACACTCTAAATCTTCAAAGGCAAGCGCTAGGTTATGTGTTTTTCAGTTATTTGACTATATTTGTCATCCTTGGATTACTTACAGGAATACTTGCCAGAGGTACACTTAATCCAGCAGGACAAGAAGGCTGGTTCTCGAAGATTGCTCAACATCAGGGCTCTTACAATAAATCTACTCTACCATTGCAAATTGCGGCAGCAGTTTGGATTCTAGCACATGTTGGTAGCCTATACCATTTCGATGCTGTCTCGATGGCAGATAAACTGGGCGTTACAGGCGCAGACGGCTATCACGGGCATTTCGGCTTCTGGGGTGCTTTCTTTACTGGTATGGTTGCGATGGTAGTTGCTGGAATGGCTGCTGAGAAGTGGTATACTCGTTCAATGTTTATCGGTTCAATGTGGGCTCTTTACTTGGTGTCTTCATGGTACGAAGCAGGGATTTGGGAATCTGAACAACTTGAGGGGACTTGGGGTTCACTAATTTGGCTTGGTTTCACATTCTTTATCTGTGTTGGAATATACATGATATCAACTCACGAGAAATATGGTGGATGGGCAAATTTAGACGATCACGAAGCCAGCGGAGCAAGAAAGTTCTGGGATGCCCATTGGTCTAGTTTGATGGTTGGAATGGCTTTCTTTTTCGGACTAGTAATCAGAATCCAGTGGTACATTGTTCCATCAATGAATGCCGTTGGTACTGGCGACTGGGACCTGACTGGAGGTTCTGACCCATGGTACATGAAGCGTGTTGTAGATTATATCCTAGCCAATAATGCGCACTTGATATTCGATGCAGACCGTGCTTATCCACTCGGTGGCGTCAACCCACGTCCGCCATTATTCACTTGGTCTATTGCCCTACTAGCAATGATTCTAGAGCCAATGCTTGGTGACGATGCTGTTTGGTATGCTATTCTAGGCCTGCCAGCAATTTATGGTGCACTTACCATTTTCCCAATTGCAACCATTGCAAAAGACAATTTCGGTAAATCCACTGGTGTGGTTGCAGCTTGGTTAATCGCTTTCATGCCTGCACACGTTTCTCACTCTACTTGGGCGCTTGCAGACCACGATGCATTTGTTATGTTGTTCATATCTATGGGATTCATGTTCTGGTTCAAAGCCATCAAGTATTCTAGCAATGATCGTCTAACTAGGACTTCATCCCCACGTATTTCATCGATTTTACAATCTTATGGTGTTATAGCAAGAGAACGCAGACCAGCAATGGCATTTGCGGTTCTTGCTGGTGTGTCATTCGGTATTGCTTCATTGGCGTGGAAAGGTTTCGTAGTTGGACCAAGCATACTTTTCTTGGCTTACTTTGCTCAAGTAGCATTAAACATGTTCCGCAGGAAGGATTCAACTTCACTCAATGCATTGTTCTTGACAATGTTGTTGGCGAATCTTCTAATGGCGTTACCGTTCTATGCTCATCCACAAATGAATCTAGTTCTTGATGGAACTGGATTACAACCATTCTTGTTTGTGCTAGGATTTACGGTTGCTATAGCCTATGTAACCACTGGCTTTAGAGACAAACCATGGTTGCTAGTTTTGGGAACCTTATTTGTGGCAGCAACAGTATTCTTCGTCATACTATTCATCATGAAGCAATTAGAATACAGTAATGCTTGGGATGTTCTATTCACTGGAAGTGGATATTTCACCAAGACAAAGATATTTGGGACTGTTGCAGAGGCTAATGCACCTGACCGTGGACAGTTATTCGCTCAATTAGGACCTATTGTGCTGGTACTTGCGTTGACCATGGGATTCTATGCACTTTGGTCTACTTTTAGAAACAAAAATCAGACTCACCTATTCTTTGGAATATGGATTTTCACTGCGTCCTACATGTCTTGGACTGCTGCAAGATTCATGTTCAACGCAACACCTGCAGTAGCAGTACTAGGTGCTTGGGGAATAGTCGCTTTGTGGGATAAAGCCAATTTCCGCGGCCTTGTTAAAGCATGGAAAAAATTCGGAATCAGAACCCCTGCAGATAGAATTGCAGGCGCTAGAAGAGCAGTATGGAAGACTCCCTCATTCTCTGCTATTTTGCTAGTCATCTTACTAGTTGGTGGACAACAATTCACTTACGGGCTAGATGCAGCAATTCCCGGTTCCGATGAAGGTGAGGATAGTATAGATGAAAACATCTACAACATCATTCCAGATGCCCTAAGATGGGAATTAGCAGGATTTTCAGTATTGGATAGTAGTGCATATTCAGGTAATTGGTATCTTGGTTCCTTTGGTTCTGGATTCAACGATTACGGCTGGAATAGTGCTTATGATTGGATGACGCAACAGGATGCTCAGATGCCATATTCACAAAAGCCAGCATTTGTTTCTTGGTGGGATTATGGTTTCCAAGCTCTTGATACTGGCGAGCACCCATCCGTTTCTGATAACTTCCAGTCTGGAATTCCAGCTTCTGGTAACATGTTGCTCGCTAGAAACCAAGCCGACCTAATCTCTATGTTTACTTGGCAATTAGCAACAGGAGATCTGCGGTACACTCAAATCAACACCGGCGACTATGAACTAACTTCAGGGTTTACCAATACTGTTAACGACCATATGGATTCAGAACAATACGACTTGTTTGAAACTATTCAAGAAGAGCGTGACAACGATAACATGCGTGAGATAATTGATGACTATGCTTTCACAGTCATCCAAACTAATGAAGCATCTCAAATTCAAGAAAACAGTCACAATGTAATGGCCACTGGTTATCATCGTGTTGACGGAATTGCTGACACAAGCACTCTTTACTATAGATTATACCAAGACGGTGAAAGACTTGATTGTGACCCAGATGTCTCTACTTCATGTGTCGATGGAGATTGGAGCGATTTTTCAGATGCCAATGTAACATTCAACAACAATGTAAGATCTGGACAAGAAACTAATTACGAAACTACTCATTACATCTTTGGAGATTATTGGTATACCAGCGATTTGCGGGATGAATTCGATTCAGTATCTACGCACATTCATCGAGCAAACGCCAGATTAGCGTTAACAGTTCAGTTGTTAAACGATATTATGACTGAATCAGAGATAGTCAACCTGTATGATGACTTAATTGGCATGGAAGGTTACTACTCAGTCCAAGACTATGAAGGTCTGCCAGGAGATATGATTCAAAGAGACCACGAGATAAGATACTTTGCTATCGATAATCGATTGTACCCCAAGGCTGGACGTTATACTGCTGATGCAGCATACAATGGCGAACAACCAATGGGAATCTTTGGTGCTCCAGCAATCTTGAGTGGCCAAGACATCTCAACTTTCATGGATGAAACTTATGAGACTTCTCGAGGAGACAGAAACTTTGAGATGACAAGAGAAGAAGTCGATGAAGCAATGGTAAACGATTTCCTCGACCAACAAGCAGGATTGGAAATTGATCCGCTGTTGGTCCAAGATGTAAGAGTTGATCACAATCCTGCGTTCTTCGAAACAATGCTGGCGAGAACCTATGTTGGATATGGTGCTTCCTCGCTAGGTGTAGATACGGCATTCTCTAATCCACAACCAGCCCAACACTTCCGCCAAACTGGTTCTCCTGGGTCAATATTGCAAAATGCAGTTCCAATGCCTGGGGCTATGATGAACCACTTTGTTATCTCTAACTGGTACAGTGAAGACGCAAATGATACAACATTTGCCGCAAACACCTTTGTCAAGATAATGAAGTATTATTCTGGTGCTGAAATTAGTGGCCAAGTTTCTATGAGCGACAACGGTAACCCTCTCCCTGGAGTCAGGCTATTAATCGAAAGAGATGCCTTTTCTGGCGAAGGTGCTGAGGACTTAGACGCCGATACTTATTGGATTCCAATTGGTTATACAGATGCGGATGAAAATGGTGACTGGTCTTTCACTGCACCAGCAGGAAAGATAAGAGTCAGTGCATTTGTTGGTACTTTTGATGCTGAACCATCTAAGGCGTCAATTAATGATGGTTCGTATATGCAAAATTTCGCCGACATACTTTGTAATTCGTATGAAGAATATAATTCTCAATACGGAGTTTGTTTGCCCTCCGATAACGGAAGGACTGTGTTCCCAATTACCTCTATCCTTGGTAACGTAGCAAACATGACTTGGTTGGGAGATACTGTAATGAATGTTACAGGAGAGCAAGCAAACCGAACAGCTGATGTGTTAGATACAATGGATATCGCAGTAGATAGCAGCGGCATTTCTGGTCAACTAACTTGGACCGGAGATGATTTGTTTAACAATGAACCGATAGTCGACACTACTCTGATTTTAAGAAATAACCACGATGCATCTGAAGATGTCATAATAATTACCACAAATGGCTCTTTTGAAACAACCGAAACCAGAATAATTCAAGGTACTGGAGAAGCAACATTCGTAGAAAACGGAACTTTTGAAAGTGAAGGATTAGCCTCTGTTGTTGATTTCCATGGAACATTTACTAGAACAGTTAATGATGGAAGGACGTATGTTGCAAATGGTACTTGGAATGGTTCAGGTGAAATTAAAGCATCATGGATTGACATTGACACAAATTCTGTGTTAGATTGTGTGGTAAATACCACCGACTCCTCTGACATATCTATGCCTGAAAATGAAACTGTATGTCTAAAGGATTCAACCGACACCTTACCAACATACATGATTGAAGGAGAGGTACAGGCCAACGGTCGTTTCACCTCTAATGGGGACACAATTCTTGTTCAAGAACACGATGGATCTTACGTTGAAGGAATAGGTCTGTTTGAAGGCAAAGGTACATTCAATGGAACAGGAAGATTTGTTGGCAAAGGAATGTTTTCTGGTCCAATGGTTAATCCTGGTTCATTCTACCAAACAGGAATAGTGCCTGGTGAATATGCGGCATTTGTAAATCTAACAAACGGCAAAGAAGTAGAATTACCTCAAACTGTTTCCATTGGTATAGAGCCGAGCTATGACATATCTCTAACAATGCCAGGTTCGCTATTGTTGGGCAATCTAACTAATTCAACAGGCTTTGCATTAGACAACACTTCCTTTGAATTGATTGACTTGGCAAATAATGATGTTTCGGTATCTGTCTTGACCAACGAAACAGGTGGATACAAGTACGGTCCTTTGTCCTCAGGTGATTATCGATATCAAATAGATTTGGATGATGATGGATTTTACGAAATCTCTGGAGAAATTACTGTCGGAGAAGAAACTGCAATATATGAACCAATGAATGTGATTCCAGACACTTTTGATGTATCTATGCAATTAATCTCTCCGGTAAATGAATCTGGAGATGATTTAATTGACATAGCAAATGTCAACCTAACAATCAGCGGAATACTTGGATACACGGAAACATTTACTTCTGATTCAACAGGCATGGTTTATGCTGAACTCCCTGTAGGTGATTACAACATTGCTCAAGAAGAAGTTAATGACTATTTGTTGTTTAGTACTCTAGAAGTAACTGATTCTGACTTGGAAATAAATCTGGAATATACCATCGCCAGTAAAATTTCAGGGACTGTACTGGCATATGTAACTGAATTTAACTCTGATTGGACTCAAGCAGATATTGATGCTAATACTACAAAGGCATCTAGTCTTGAGGTATTTTTGTCTTCAGATGACTATGAATTCACCACCTCGACAGACTCGGATGGGAATTTCTCGATAACCGTGCCAGGCGATCTAGAATATGTCTTGAAAGCGTCCACAACAGGTTCAACATACGGCGTTGGAATGTCGGTAATGCCAGATGGTCAACTTGAGTTTTCTGTAGGGGATATATTCCTCAACCGTTTGTATGCAGTTTCAGGAACACTATTTGTTAATGATGCTAACAGTACTTGGAATGGTCAGTTCTATGACGGTCTAACTCCTATTGTGGTGGCAACCGATGCAAATGGAATTGAATGGGAGTCTGAAGTAACTGCCTTAGGTGGTTTCTCCTTTGATTTAGTAGGAGGCGAATATGATTTCACTGCAAAGAATGCAGAGTACAACATAACTCCAATAGATGATTGGAACGTAACTTCGTTCATCACGAGCCAAAACATTAACCTTACCGCTAATCTTGAATTGGTCTCCGTAAATATATCTGTTTGCTTGACTTTAGAACAAGATGATGGATGCAATGAATCTATACCAAAATATGCGGATGTTACATTCAATCCGCTTAGTACAAACGCTGGTCAATATTATTTGACTCAAACAGATTTCAACGTGGAAGGTAAAGCGGCTTTGCAGATTATGCCTGGTAAATACTCGGTAATTACAAACTATACAGAAGCCAACGATGAAAATGCCACTGATTTCAACACCTTCAGTACTACATTTGAGGTGTTTGTCAGTATGTTTGAATCAGATAACGAGGATATAGAAATTATCCTGAGTGATGAGAGATTGTTTTCAGGAACAATAACTGCTGGAAGTGAAAACTTCACGAACTCGCAGTTCCTTCTGTTCAATGAATCAAATAATCAATTCCTCTCTGCAAATACTAATGATACTGGCTCTTTCGCCAAGTATATTCCATCTGGTGATTGGATTGTTATAATCTCTCCAGTGGATATCGACAACGTAACATATACACTTAGAACTCCAATCTTAATAACGGATGATTCTTCATCAAGGACCGATTTACAACTTGTTTTGTCAGAAGCAGCGTTACTGAATTTCAGCTTGATAGAAGAGGATACTAACGACCCTGTAGCAAATGCTAGAGTTGTTGCTATTAGCCAAGATGGATTAGGAAATGTCACACTATCTTCTAGCGATGAAAACGGCCATGTGTCTGATAAAATTATGCCAGGTAACTGGATATTATCCTTGGAAAAAGAGATTAGTGACGAAAAATGGGAACTTGTTGATGCTAATTATCAAGTCACAACACAATCTGGTGAATCATTAGAACTTGGAAATGTGTCAGTTGATTTAGAAGTGCTGATCGGTGGTAAATTCTATTGGGATTCAAATGAAAACGATAGAGGGGATTTAACTGAAATAATCTCTGGTGCCAATGTTACCATTACTTCAGTGGATGAATCCTTAGAATTTATCACAGAAACTGATGAATTTGGAGTATGGAAACAATTTGTTCCGGTAATGAACAGTTACAACATTACTATACAGCAAGAAGGTTACAGTACGGCTTATTATTCATTCAATGAATCTGATGTGCTAGTAGTTGAAGACTCATCTATAATAGAAGATATAACTACAACTGCTGAAAATGTTTTGATTAGCGGTTCAATAACTTCAAACCTGCAAAATGAAGAAGCTAGTTTAGTAGATGCTTCAATCATACTTTATCCTGAGTCAACTAGAGATTCGGAACCTATTACTGTTACTGGACAATACTCTAATGGTTCATTAGATTGGTCAACAAATGTTGAACCCGGTGTATGGATTGTTGTTGTGGAAAGTTCTGTGTTTGATGAGAATACCGGTGGTGTTTCTGTTGGTTTCCTAGATGCAAATATCATTGACGGAGGTACATTGAACATGACTATGTCCTCAGGAGGGTTTGTCGACCTCAGTACAACATGGGATGATATCCAATTGCAAAGCCATCATGTGGGAAGCAATAGTACCGGTATTGAAATGATTCAAGAACCAGTTGAGGTTTCTATTGATATTGGACTAGGTGCGATATGGAATTATAGTTTGAATGATGATGGTATGCTCAACTTATTATTGCCAGTTGGGGATTTCCAAGTCACATCCACTTTTACATCAATTCAGCATGAAAGAAACTTGGAAATGGATTACTTTGGAATCTCGAACGGAATAATTGAACAGGGTATTATTGATCTAGAATTAGCATACTCACGTTCGCTCAATTCAGACTCAATAGTCGCGGTAGACAACAATTCAGTAGTGAATGCTTCCTTGATTGGTAACAACGTCTTGACTCCAGTAGTTTCAGGCGAAGATTACCAAACCATTGAATTTGACTTAGATGTTGAGTACCAAGGTACTGAAACTAGTGACAAGCTAACAGTAAGTGGTTTTGTTGCCAATGCTCAAGACTCAGGTGATTGGTCTGTAGAGGTGTACAATGGTACAAATTGGGTTTCGAGCCTAGATGTCATACTTGGTATAGGTGAGTCAATTTCTGACAGCACAGTGGATAATTCTACAATTGTCAAGATGCGAGTAAACTTGCCAAATCTAAGTTCTTCAATCAGTTTGGATTCTGGTCATCTGGTAAATATTGAATTGACTGGTGAAGCAGGGGTTTCTAGTTCCACAAATGTAAGAGTAAATGTGCCACAATACTACGGTATGGAGTTAACAAATGTTGTAGAAGAAACTGGTGTTTCACCAGGTGGTACTGGCAACTTTGCCGTAACATTGTCAAACACAGGAAATGGAGATGACACCTATACCATAGAACTGGCAGATAACTTGCTTGAAGGATGGCAGATCACCCCTTCTACAACTTCATTAACTATCTCAAAGGGTGACTTAAGAACACAACAATTCTCAATATTTGCGCCAGAAGATTTCACTTCTGGAGAAATTGAAGCGACTGTAACAATTACTAGCGAAGATGGTTTGACCTCTGAAACATTAGTTGTCGATATCGTATCAGCGAGAATTTCACTTTCGGTGGACGAAACTCTATCACAAGAATTAACCAAGGTCTATGAGAGTAAGAACGGACAGTTAGTTGTCCCAATTACCAACAGTGGTTACCGCACCGCAAGTAACGTATTGGTTTCAGTCGACTTAACCAACGATGCTGGTACAGAAGTTATTGACACTTTAGAGTCCCTAAATATCTCAGTTCCAGCCGGACAAACAATTAACGCAACATTTGTAGTCGACCCGTCTTCTTCAAAATTCAATAGATTTGCAATTAGCGTAGAGGTGACCTCGACACAGGATTTGACACCTGTCGATTATGTTGAAGATTCTGTAGAATCATTTGATTACCAAGAAGAAACAATTCTTGACAAAGCAGAAGGAACTTCTTCATGGTTTATGGTGGTAATTATTGTTCTTACATTACTTGTAGCATATGGTGGAACCAAGGTAGCACGTAACAAGGGTAGCAATAGATTCTGATTTCAGACAATCAGTTAAATGCCTGACTAGTAAGTCAGCAATTGGTGAGAGAGTGAGCTCGTTAGATACAGTGGAACTCCTCCCTGAACCTGATGATAGGAATATCCTCTCAGCAATTGACCCATCCGCTGTTGGTTTTCAAGATGAATGGCGAGCTGAAATCACTGGTTGGGCACCCAATAGACCTACTCCAATCAATCGAGTTCGAAGGAAGAGGTTCTTAGTTACCAATAGTATACTATTCGCCATTTTTGCAGTTCTAATGCTGTGGATCTGGCAATCCGGATATTTCCTAATTGAGGTGCCGCCAGCCAAGTCTGAATGGGCTGCTGAACAAGCAGGGTTTGATGATGAGATCCTCAACGGATTGTCTGGTGAAGGAGTGAAGGTTTGCGTCGTAGATACAGGCATCGATCTAAGCAATCCTGCCTTCGCAGGGGTTAGTGTGGAATTCAAAGATATGATTGGGGCTTCAACCACACCAGTTGATTATGGGTTTTTGGCACATGGTACACTGATGGGGGGTTTACTCATTGCTCAAAGTCATCAAATTGGTATGTCTCCCAATGTCAGGTTAGGGGTTGTGGCTGCACTGGGTGATGATGGTAGTGGAAAAAACACTGCTAACGAAGAAACAGTAGCAATGGCCATAAATTGGTGCATTGAAGATTTCCAAGCTGACATAATTTCCCTATCACTAGGAGGTACCCAAACAGATGGTATGAGTCGTGAGGGCCCATCGGTTTCAGTTACTAGAAAAGCGACAGATATGGGGATTTATGTTATTGCAGCAGCAGGTAACGATGGAGGTCCAGATGACGATGGTAGAGTATCGGTGCCAAGCAATGTCCCGAGGGCAATATCTGTGGGTGCCTCAGTAAAGGGAGGAGGTGTTTGGGATAACAGTTCAATGGGTCAGCAAACTACTCTGGCAGGTGAATTACGTACCAATCCAAACTTTAAACCTGAAATAATTGCTCCTGGTCAATCAATTATCAGTACAGGAGTAGGCGATACTTGGTATTCCAGCAGTGGGACATCGGATTCAACAGTATTTGTTGCAGCAGCATTGGCCCTTATTCTAGAAGATTTACCAATGCTAAGGCCACAAGCAGATTCAGATGGTTCTTGTGTTGATTCGGTAAAAGAAGCATTACGAATGAGTACTCCAAGCGGCGGTAATATTCATGATAGTCATTCAGGATATGGTGAATTACACGCAGGTAATTGGCTTGAAGAAGCAAGAAAATTGCCTATTTGCCAGTGATTAGCCATGATTAATCGCCACTAGCAGTGATACTATCGGGTTATTTTGATATTCTAATTTTTGTCAATATTAGAGCAGTATTATATTGCTTGCCAGCATAGGGTAAATTAGAGGAGTTTTCATGTCTTCAAATTTAAAGAAAAAAAGTGTCACAATGATTGGTTTGTTATTCTTATCAGTCGCCCTTTCGATGATTTCCATTCCTGCAGTTTCTGCGGCAGGTATTAATCAAACCACTGCCGGTCTACTAAACGGTCAAGAAACCTGGACAGGTACTCACACATTGACAGACAACGTTACAGTCGCTCCAGGTGCAAGTTTAGTAGTTAATGCCGGCACTACTATCAACATACCATTTGGCAAACACATCGATGTCATGGGTGCAATATGCGTTGCTGCTGCTGCTTGTGGTGCCCCCTCTGACGGAACTGCATCCAATGCAGTGAAGTTCGCATGGAGTTTGCCAACTGATTACACAGTCAGGGGGCCGTGTGCGGGCAGTATCGATGCTGCTTGTGGTTCAGGAATGGTGATTCGAAATACCATAGATGAGGCTAAGACAGGTCTAAATTATGTTGAATTTGAGAATGCTTACGGATACGAACTAATTCTAAACATCGGCGGTAATGCTGCTGCTAGACATGCCGCATTGGTATTTGACGGTCCTAGAACTAATGCAAATGGTTTGGTCTTCACCAATACTAATTCATCCAACATTTTCTTGACTAATCTTGCCGATCCCACAATTACTTCTTCTACCTTTACCCTTGGTAATGATGCATACTCAATTGGTAAAAGAGCTGCAATATCTGCCTATGGTGCTGGGGCTGGAATCAATGACCCACTACGTATCTCTACATCGACTTTCACTGGTGATGCCGAAGGAAGTTGTGGAAATAGTGGTTCGGGTATCTCGATGATTTATGCTGACAATTCATATTTATCAGTTAATGATGTGACAATCTCCGACAATGGCTACGGTATTTTCTTGTCCCAGTCATCCGGCGAGGTATTAAACTCAGATATAACAGTAAACTGTGCAGCCATCGATACCAAAGGATTCAAGCAAACAGGTTCAATAAAGCATACCCTAGATATTAATGACAATGTCTTAACAACCACAGATGGTGCAGGGATTACCGCATATGATCAAGCAAGGGTTTCTGCTCATGGTAATACTGTATCCGGGGCAGAACAGGGTTCAGGAATCGCCATCCGGTCCTCTATTGTAGATCTTCAAAACAATATCATTGGGCCGATTGGAGGGTTCAACGGAATCTGGATATATGGTACTTCAGATGTTACTGCGATCGGAAATACCATCACAGATGTTGGTAAAGAACCAATAGTACACGGAGAATACCACTATCAAGATTCAGGATGGCCTTCAGTAGCACCAACGGAATCTAGGCTCTATATGGCCGATAACATAATCGAAAATAATGCTGCAACATGCAATTCAGTTAAAATGTACGGTGGAGATTTCCAGTGTCCTGCTATTCATATTTTTAGAGCTTCAGCAACCATATACAACAACACCGTGAAAAATAATATTGGTGATGCTCTACGAATTAAAGGAAGTATTGTAAATGTACAGAATAATAATATGCAAACAGAAAGTTTTGCAGTGAACATCTCACATCATGATGACAATTATGGCAATAAATATGGTTCAATCGGATACTTTTCGGGCAACACATTTACCAATGCAACCCAAGTCTACAACATTACAGAATCAAGGGTTACTATTCAATCTGAATATATTCCTGATGCAGGTGGCAATGAAATCCATCCGGTGCAATTACAATGGCTCGGTTCAGAGTGTCCATCTGTTCAGAATGAATGTTTGAAAGTACCAGATACTGCTAATATGCCTCCGGCAGAAATGCCTATGTCCCTAGATTTAGTCAATAACTCCACAGTTTTATCATATGCTGGATTACAAAATTTTGACAATACTAAAATTCATGTCCAAAACCAAAACTCACCTTGGGGCTCTCAAGTAAGGGAGGGAGAGTTGGTTCGTTTCCAAGTAAAGGCATCTAACATTAACGTAGATGGGGCGACTGTAATCATCAAAGAATCAACTGGACTTCCACTCTATACCCTAACTACCGACCAGTTTGGATACACTCCAGAGGTAACTCTTCCAAGTGATTTTTACTTGGATAGAAATTGGAATAACGTAGTTGGAGAACAAGATGTTCAGGTCATAATTACTCCTGGTCCACCTGCTATTACCGAAACCCTCGATGAAAACACCTGTTCGGACGGCTATGACAATGATGGAGACACACTTACCGACGAAAATGACCCAGATTGCGCAAATGGTCGTGAAATCCCAGAATATAGTGTAGAGGCATACAAATTTGGCAAAGGGATTATGGAATATGATTTTGTTCTAAACGGACCAGTTGACGATATTATCAATCTAGTAAACATGGCTCCAAGCGTTACAGTTGAACAACCAGAGTTGACATCTTTTGCTCGAATCGTTAGATTATCTGGTACAGCTTGGGATGGTGAAGCACCACCTTATGCCAGCGATATAATTGCCCAACAAAAGCAGTTTGGAATGGTTGAAGATGTCCAAATTCAAACTCCAGGTTCTGAAGTATGGATGTCTGCTGTAGATACCTCTAATTCAGGTGGCGAAATAACTCAAGGATCTTACCCATTTAGTACATGGGCATTTGAATATGATATGTCTAATCACCCTGAAGGAGAAGGCGATGTGACTTTTAGAGTACGGGCCTATGATGGCCTTGATTACTCGCCAGTTACTGTCAAACGGTACAAACTTAATCTTGAAGCACCTTCTATAGTGGTCAACACACCAGCTCAAAACTCAGAACATAATTCTAATTCTCCAAAAGGCCCAGTAGTATCATTTAGTGGCACTTCAAGTGACCCATACTTTGGTGTTAATGGTAACGACATAAAAGAAATCTGGTTCGAATTAATAGAAGATTCAAGCCCGCAATTAACTTCTAAATTTGCTTTGACGCCATCTGTCGGGGAAACTCTTTCAGCTTGGCAATATGATTGGAATTACCTTACTTATGCTTCTGGAGATTATACTTTTAGAATCTGGGCGGCAGATAGTGACTTTTGTAAAGATGACACCAGCGATGAGACTTGTGATGTAATGACTTTGAATTTGAAAATAGTCAACGAAAATGCTCAACCAAATATTGCGCTTGATTCTCCATTGGATAACTCTGTAGTCAGAGGCAGCGAATCTACATCGATCTCTGGTTATGTTTGGGATAACGACGGACTAATAACTCGAGTTGACATTGACATTTACAAGAATGGTAGAGATAGCGGCTCGGCAGCAAATACCATTACTATAACCCAAGATCAAATTCAAAATGGCGAGTTTAACACATCATGGAGTACTAATTCGTTATGGAAAACTAACAACGTCCCACATAACTCAATGTATGAGATTGTAGTGAGATCCTTCGACGGCGAGTCATATTCTGATGAAGAGTCTAGGTTTATCACCATTGACAACTCAGTAGATAATTCACCTCCAAGTTTCACTCCTGACGGCTGGGCAAATACTGTGGTAATCTACTGTGATGCCAATTCAAAAAGTCTCGATAGTTGCGGCAGCGGGGCTGTATTTGATTTGGGTGCTTATTTCACCGACCCTGAAGGGGGATTACTAAGATTCAATGTATACAACGATCCAAGTGTGACTACAGATGACTTGTATTATGATTACATGTCCATATCATCCGAAGGGATAGCAACCTATAATCCACCAACAACAAGGTCAGATGGTATAGATTCATGGTCGTTAGTTGGATTAAAATTCGTTGCCACAGATGGAAGTGATCTTTGGGAAGTTTCTCGTTCAGTGAACGTTCTGGTTAAACAGGTTTCCTTCGAAGTAATACGTGAAAACACCGGTGTTGTTTCAGATTCTAGCCCGGCTATTTTTAGTGGGCAAGGATTGCCAGACAGCCTAGTAAAAGCTAGGTTTGATTCAAAGTCAGGTCAAATGATTAATTCTACTAGAGTATTAGGTGATGGCACTTGGAGTATGCAAATTAGTGCCAGTCAACTTGGCTCAAAGGAAAATCGAGAGATAGTATTCGAGATGGATGGTCAAATATTCGCCGATGAATCTGGCACTGATGCACAATTCGATGTGTCGACTAAATCGGAAGAAGATAGTAGTAGTTTGTTGCTATACATTATCATTGGAATTGTGATAGTAATTGCTCTTTTAGCAGTCGGTATGTTCTTCTTTACTTTTGAAGAATATGATGAAGAAGAATCAACTGGTATAACGCAAGCCTCAGAAGATCCATATGCATGGGCTAAAGCCAAAGCAGTTCCAAACATAGAATCACAACAAAATCAGATTCCACAACAAGCAACAGCCCAGCTAGTACAACAAGAAGCGGTAGTTGCTCAGCAAACATCTCAACATCCTGGATGGTTGTGGAATGCTGAACAAAATCAATGGGTTCCAGATCCAGATTATGTAAACAACAACCAGTAGTTGGGTGATTGAGTTATGGCAAGCACAAAACCTGGTGTCCAAGAGCGGATATTACTCCATTTACTAGATTATTCGGACTACAAAAACAGTGTAGAAGTCCCTTTTTCGTTATCACAAATGGGTATTGCTAATGCAGTGGCGATTGCGCGTTCGAATGTTCCTAGAGCAATTGCTGGTCTGAAAGACCAGGGTCTACTAATAGAAAGACAAGCCCATGTAAAGGGCGTTTCGAGAAAAAGAAAAGCCTATTTTTTGACCGAATCTGGAAAAACATTGGCCGAGGATACCTGGAATGAATTGCGTTCATTCGATTTGCGCTGTATCTTAGAAGATGGTAAAATTGAGTCTACTACTTTAGGAGAAATAAATACTATTTTGCCTTTTAGTATGAGGTCAGTAGATATTATTCGATACATGGACGATAATTGTATAATCGATTCTAGGACATTATCGGCAGACTTAATTGAACGTGATTTGTCGAAACATGTTGAGAAACAGTTAGTAACATCGCTCGGTGATTTGCCACGCCTCAGGCATTTTTATGGCCGTGAAAACGAACTCGACAATATGTATAATCTGCTTGAAGCAAGAGCGACTACACTGCTAGTTCCTGGGATTGCAGGTATTGGAAAGACTACAATGGCAAGTAAACTTATCGAGCGATTTATGCACAGAAGGAACCTACTTTATCATAGATGTCAAGATTGGGAAGGTTCTCGTTCTTTCTTTGAGTCAGTGGGCGAATGGCTGGCTAACATTGGGGATTCCACCTTCGCAGATTATATTGCGACAACTCCAGTACCAAAGCCTGCTGAGGCTGCAAACCTGTTAATTGGCGCATTAGAGAGTACTCCAACTCTAATTGTTGTCGATGATTTTCATAAAGTATCTGATACAATTCTACATCAAACCTTCCAAGCAATGGCTCTAGGATTACTTGGCAGTGATGAAAAAATAGGTTTAGTATTGTTCTCCCGTTCCTTCAAGCCAGTGGTTCCCTCTAAGGATGCAGAGGGTAGAATAGCCAGTCTAGTATTGCCTTTAGATGGATTAGATTCACTCTCGGGTAGAAAGTTGTTAAGCAGTTTTACCGATTTGCAAGATGAACAATGGCTATACATTCATGGGATTTCACGCGGGCATCCATTGGTGTTAGAGTTAATCAATCGGGGGGCTTCTGCTACAGCGTTCCATGAAACATTAGAGAATTATGTCACCGTCGAGATTTTTTCCAAACTTACCGCAGAACAGAAAAGAGTCCTTTCAGTATTATCTATATTTAGAGAACCGGTTTCTATCGAAGCCTTAGCTGAGCAAAATCTAAACATTGACATTTTAGATTCACTTGTTGAGCAAGGACTAGCAAGACAGGTCGAAACTGAAATCTATGACGTTCACGATTTGATAAGAGAGTTTTTGTTAAGGAACATAGATAATCAGACAAAGTCCGAATTACATGCAAAATGCAGCAACTGGTACAAGAAATCTAGCCAAACACCAGGGTATACAATTGAGCTAATTTTCCACTTACTAAGTTCAGATAAAATGGCAGAAGCAGCAAGTATGATTGTAGAAGATGGCCGTACCCTAATCTCTCAAGGACATATGGAACTACTTGGATTGATAGATTCTATCACACTGGAGGACATTCCTCAGGAGATGCTAGCAAACATTCTACAATTCAAGGGAGAGATATTATCTCTTCTAGGTCGTTTTGAGGAGGCAAAGGTGGCATTTGGTTCTGCTCAAGAACAGGCGGTCAAGGGTAAAAATAATTCAATACAAGCAGAAGCATTGTCTGCACTTGCAGATATATCGTTAAAACAAGGTAGTTTAGATGAATCTCTCAGCATGCATAAAGAGGCCCTTGAGATATTTATCAAGCAAAAACATGCTGTAGGAGCTGCAAGAAGTTACAATAATATGGGATATTTACTTAGAAGGAAAAATGACAACTCCAAAGCCATAGAGTCATACAGTGAGGTAGAACGAATACTTGAGGAAAATGACGAGCCTGAGTTGATAAGTTCACAATTAATTCTTGCCCGTTCACTTATGGATTTAGGGGAAATTGACCGGGCAAGAGATCATGCTCTAACTGCGTTTGACAAAACTGAAAAATCGAATGACAAACAATTACATGCTAGAGCTCAAGCTGTCTTGGGACGTTATTATGCTAAGGTTGGAGACCTAGATGTTGCTTCACACCACTATTCACAAGCATTAGAGGCAATGAACGAAGAAGGGGACATATTAGCAATGGTGGACATAACTATTCTGCTGGGTGAGGTTCTGCAAGACTCAGGTAAAAATGATGAGGCCATGGAACATTTCAGAGAGGCCTTGGTAATTGCTGAGGCTAATGACCTTAGGATGCAAATCGGAGAATTATTGATTCGTCTGGGAAGCGTAGCTCCAGAAAAATCTCGAAGAATGGAATATTTGCAAAGAGCTCTAGCAGTATTCAGGGAACTTGGAGCTAAATCTAGAATGCGTGAGGTACAAACCAAAGTACACAACGCTGTTATGGGAAGATGATTATTGCGGTCTATCAACATCAATACTAGTGATTCCATCTTTGTGACTCACCCAAACCATCTGAGATCCTGATAAACTAACAGTTCCCGTATGACCGCCTGTGCCTGTTCCTGAAAGGTATACTTGGGTATCTAGTGAACCGCCCTCATCTACCAGAATCAAGTAATTGTCAGATAGTTGTAACGTGAACAAGTTTTCGTCAGCCTCTGTTGCTCTCCACCACACAGACTCAGAATATTCGATGTCACCTAATCGACTAGCCTCATCAGCACGCTCGATGGCATCAGCAATGTCGTCCAAATTCATTTCCACAGCCTTTTCATTCCATCTGTCTCTTGTTGCAGTTTCTATATCCCATGTCCAAACACTGAACACAGATAGCAACATAACTCCAAGTAGGAACGTAAAGATATAACCAAGTTCAGTAGCAGCGCCACTGATGTCATTTATCTTCGAATGTTTAGTTCTCATCCGACTGCCTCCGTCATAGTAACATCCAGTGAAGATAGTTGTAAGCTAAACTGAATAGGGTCACCATTAGTATGCCATACTGCTTCAGAAGTACCAATGCTCGGGTCCGGGACCCACCCTACATAATCAGTAAGGAGGTCTAATCGACCTGGATAAATTGTCCAATCAATGCTGGAATCTAGGCCACTAGCTGCAGAATTGGCAATCTCTTCGCCATATGGACTATACCATCCACGTCTTACTTCATATGCTGTATCTGATGCTAGAGATTCTCGATAGGCTAATTCAATGTCCAAGTTCATTACTCCTGCACCCGATGCACTACCTGCTGTCGGGTTTAACGCAGGAATTGTTGCGGCAAATCTAGGCCCAGGTCCGGATCTATCATTTGGTTGTTTTAGGACTGTAGGTAAAAATTCAGGATGGTTTGTTACAACTGCACCGTTTGAGTAAGCAACTTCAAGTCCAGTAATGGAAGAAGAGAACGAGTATGTAAGTCGAGAGATATGAAAGATCCACGATGATGCAATTATTTTGTGGTCTGTTTTCCCATCATTGCCAATTAGATTAATCGAGTAACTTGAGGGATGCGACCCATCACTCCATGCCTCTATAATTTGACCTTCACTTCGGCCAGAGACGGAATTCCATGGTAACTCTGTAGTTATCCATCCACTTGCAGTAGTATTGATCCCGACACATCTTTGTTGCCCATCATGCATCAATTGAACTAGTCCAGAGTCTCCAGTGCTCCTATGTACTCTTATTGGATGTCCTTCTTCAACAGAAATATTATGGCTTCCTTGGTTTACTTGTAGGTTATGGAATGGGTTGTCAAATGTAAGATTATGAGTGGCAGAGTTGCTGTTTGAATAATTTAGCATCGTCTCATAACCTGCTAATTGTGTGTGTATGGATTCTAGGCCGCTACTGGAAAAGGTGGCATAACGGTGAGATTTACCCGATGAAAATCCAGTATCTTTTGCCGGGATTATGTTTAGTCCGTTACTTGGGTTACTGGAATCATTATTGTGCCAGTATGCGGCTATTTCTTCGTCCGAATCAATGATAGGAGTCCCAGTTATTCCTTGAGGTGGCCACGGTATGACAACAGTTGAATCTGATAATATTGAAATCCCTCCTCCTCTCCAAGTAACAGTAGCAAGTTCATCATTTGGGTTGAACAGTTCTAAGCTTCCGGGAAGTTCTGGCGTGTTGAATTCAGAACCAATAAGCGCACCTGATGTTGATTGTAGGGTTAAACTACCTGTCAGATTATTATCTGTTGATAGCATAATAAGTCTTGAAGGAGCACTTGTTGAAAGCGACACTAATTGAGGAGAATCTAAATTGATTGTGTGAGTCCATGACACTCCAATTCTCATGTCACTACCGCTTGTGACCATATGGGACGTTGGTTGTTGATCTATCATTAATTCAATTAAATTAGATGTTTCACTCATAATGTGAAGTGTGTTGGCACCTTGATCCATTGGTATGCTCCAAGACCTTCCGGTAAAATCACTTTGGCTAGGATTGTCTGGCATAAACATCGTACTTCCGCCGTTACCAAAACTTGCCAAAATGTTAAGTTGATGACTCGATTCGATTTTGTACAATTGTAATTCAGTAGTGCTTACTTTGACAGTGTCACCTAGATTTAGGTCAATTTTTTCAACAAATTGATTCTCAGAATATACTTTGAGTTCTATGGGGCCAAGTGGCGATGCAATTCCTTGGTTGGGACTTACCATAATTTCTTCAATGTAGTCTGGAATGGAATAAATGAATGGTTTTGTCGGGCCGAGGCGAAGGTCGTCGAAACAAACTGATGTTGATTGACTTTCAGGATGTTTAATCTGTATTGTATCATCAAAATCCAAAACGCCTTTCATCCTAAATGTTGTGTCACTATTCCATGTTGATGAGTACCACATTCCTCCCCTAGTTGTGTCCCAAGAAAGGGTTCCATCAATTGGTATTAGGTCAATTTCAGTAGAATCTCCCGGCATCCCATGTTCGCTTAAAATTTCAGTTTGTTGTGCTAAGATCATCATTTGTGAAGACATGTCATCTCGCTCTATGGAGCCCTCCAATTCTTCGATGATTGGCAGCATTGATACCAACATCAAGCCAATAATTGAGACAACTCCACCAAATAATAAGACCGTAGCTATTGCTGCTGATACCGACTCCTCATTTCGGGTTAGGTTCTGTTTCATCTTTCCAAAACCACCTGATTAATAGTTACATCAAAAAATACCGATTGACCCAAAGAATTTACACTAATTCCATCAATCCCACTCGCTCTTTCAAATGGTGACAATCCTACATAGGAATCAAGTGTTCCTGATGCCCTATTTAAGGCATAAGAGTTCAACCATAAATCATCATATTGTGGACTTATAACAGGAGATACAGCGTTTGTAGTTGCATACCTGATGTTGAAACACTCTCCCGAAAATGGACTCATTGACCCTGCTGAAATAATGTCAATGCCAAGTTGATTAGCATTGCCTAGGCTTCCGTTAACTAGCACGTTAGTTAGTACCATGGATAATCGTGTTCCTCCTGTAGCAAGCTCGTCAAATTCGATTCGTGGAAACTGACTAATTTCCCAAGCTGAATCAGCAAAGTGTTCAATTCTGGCGTTGTTGATAAGATATATTTCATGCGCACCATTGCCTAAGCTAGTGATTAAACGCAGTCCAGATAATGAATATTTAACGCTGCGGTGGATTGGGTCATCATTATCGTTAAAAATAGTGATAATATACCACTGGCCTAGTTGCATATTATGTTCGACTAATCCATCGTTGGCGCTTATTAATTGGGTGTATTCACTATTCTCTGTTGTTATTGTGACTTTTGCTGCAGTTTGGTTAATACTTGTTATCACAAACGAATTATTGCTATACTGTCCAATATCAACTACTTCAAATGGTGTCAAATCAGCACTTATTACCCAATTTTCAAGATTGCTGACTCCTTGTAAAAGCGAGGTTCGCATCTGTAAACTATGGCGGATACCAGTCCCTTCTGGTGCCTCTGAGGCGACATCTATCCGATCTTCTAAGCGATCTGCTATGCCATTTGCTGCGTTCCAGTTGGTATTATCTTCAAAATCAGAAATATAGGGATTCAAAAATACCCAGACACCTCCCATGATTGTAACAACCATAGCGAGCATCATTATCACACCAAGGACTTCGCTCACGCCACCTTCATTTTCCCGTCTCCGAGGTCCAGAAATGTAGCGTCTGCTAGTTGGCACAAACCTCTCACACTTCGGTATCATTTAGGTATTGACCTAAATCCGACTAAATTTTAGTCAATCTCGACTCGATTTAGTTTGGTGGGTGCAAGATTTTTGAGATTATTGTCTCCAATATAGTGAGTCATTTCCGGACCGTCTTGTGATGAAATGTATATGTCTCCTTCAAAAAGTTCTGAGATGTAGTATAGTACAGTAGATTCTGCAAGGTGTGGTGAATTATTTTTTTCGCTCAAGTGCGTTAATACTATGCTGCGGGTATTTTTGGTACTAACTTCGGCTAAAAATTGCCCGGTTTGATTATTAGATAAGTGGCCACCTCTACCCCGAATTCTCTCCTTCAAGGAATAGGGGTACGGTCCGGAGTTCAATTTTTGATCATCATAGTTGGCTTCGATAGAAATGTGCTCACAACCATACACATGCTTGATTAGTTCATCTGTCCAAGACCCTAAATCAGTAATAATCGCAGCCCTTTCTCCACCGCAACTCGCTACGAAGGCAACATTATCTGAACCTGAATGAGGCACTGGTACAGTTAGAATAGACAACTGGTCACCAATCCTAATGACGTCCAAAGGTCCAAAGTACGACGTTAACTTTGGATCTAAATCCAATTCCTGCGCAGTTCTTTCATTAGCCAGAATTTTCATCCCCCACTTACGTTGTGCGATATTTGCTCCACCGCCGTGGTCTCCATGGTGGTGGCTTATTAGAGCACAATCAATTTCTTCTGGCGTGATGTTGAGCATAGCTAATCGCTTTTGCAACTGGGCGCCGCTGAATCCCAGATCAACTAATACCTTGACCTCGCTAGTTTCAAGCAGCGTTGAGTTACCTCTGCTACCTGTTCCTAAGTGAGTAATTCGCAATGTCATGGTGATATTCTACCCTCGTCGCGGAAAGGTATTGAACAAACCGCTTGCAATTACCCAAATAGTTGGAATTTGAGTAATTCTTCACCCCACCAACTGAGTCAATGTCGGAACATCACTCCATCATACTCTTAAGTGTAGTTGGAGAGACAGCAATTGCGAAGACTACACTTCGTGACAGGTGAAGGCATGCGTCGAAGTCAATCTACACTGCTTACTACTTTGGCAGTGGTTATCAGTCTGCTATTTATGTCACAATTCCCAGCTATATCTCCGGTATCAAATGTTCATCCAGATGATACTAATCAGGAACGACCACCAACTACTGACTCAGATGGTGATGGAATTCCTGATGTTCACGAAGATATCTTTTATGAATGGATCAATTCTACTGCTATTGATGGCAGAGGTTATTCAATGGAAGGCATGGATAAAGATGATGCCTCTGATGCAATACTTGATGTTGACAAGGATGGTTTAAATTCGACCGAGGAGTATTGTTGGCCTTATCCTGCTGAATGTACAGATCCAGGTTTCTTACGGGGCCTAACTGGTGTTGTTGATGGTGAAGGATTCCGTTCTTATCTAGATCCTCGAAAATCAGATACCGATGGAGATGGTATGCCTGATGGCTATGAAGCCTACATGTGCCTAAGGATTGGTGGTTTTGATGTATTTTCTCAACGATACGAGTGTAATGATTTTGATCCACTAAACGCCAGTGATGCGACTAAAGATCCTGATAAAGATGGTTTTGATGTAAATCGAGATGGCATTATGAGTTTTAATGAATGGTACACTTCTAGTGAAGAATATATCTATGGTGCTCCATCAAATCATACTACTGAACTTGATGGTCTTTGGTGCACTGCGACACTTCCAGATGGTTCTCTGTTAACTAACTGGCCGTATATTCCCACGGGAATAAACGCAACATTCCAAAATATTTTATCTGCATGTACAAACATTGAATCACCAGTTGGTGAAGATTTATGGTTAGGTACAGACCCCTTACTAAAGGATTCAGATAGATATAATTGGGACGGTTTTTCGGTGAGAAGTTTATTCCCATCTTTTGGCGATGGCATTCCCGATGGTTGGGAAGTCCATTTTGGTTTAGATCCATTAAATCGAAGTAGTGCATTATCCGATGAAGACTTCGATGGTTGGGACAAAAATTTGGACGGCGTCATTTCTCCAGATGTTAGTCGAACTGCAACTGCTCTTGAACTAGGTGAGCAGTTATCCAATATCGAAGAATATAATATTTATTACGATCAAGGTAATACAGTAATGGCAGGACTTAAATCGACTGCATACGATAGCGACACATCAACCCTATACCAATATCCGATATCATTTGCGGCACAGAATGAGGAAATTAGCGTAATAAATCACGATATAAGGTCGCTTGAGGTTGTTGAATCATTATTGTATGTCACCACCAAATACGGAGTCACCGTGATTGATAATTCACTTTCTTCTTCTAGTGATTACTGGATTCCACAAGGAGTACAACTCTATGATTCAACGATATTGCGGGATCAAAATGATGAGGTATATGCCATCGCTTTTGCTTCAAATGTGGGCCTCGGGGTGGCAAGAATTCAACTTGACGGATTTCTTCAATCAGTGGATAATTGGGATTGGTCACAAACAGAAACTATACATGAAGTGGAAGAACTTTTGATTAATAGCCCAAATAATCAATTGATTGGATTAGGCTTAGCTGGTGCCGGTAATGTGTTTGAAGTTAGTAGCTTTGGACTTATCGAACAAGTACACGAAGTTAGTCAAGCTATTACAACTCAATTATCCAATGGCAATGTTACTGTTACCGATATAGAGCATGGCCTTGCTAATGGTAACTTGACACTGTTTGTCGCTACCGATAGGGGTCTGCTTACTTGTGAAACTAACTCTGGCAGGGATGGTGATAATGCAGAATGGAGATTCTTTTTCTCCAGAGAAGATACTGGTGTTTTTGCATCGATAAATGAATTGAGGACATTACCATCAGGTAGTTCAGAAAATCCTGCGGAAGTAAGAGATATATTGCTAGATGGGCCATCACCTGATAACCCCCAAGTTCTTTGGTTTGGTACTCCTTCAGGTCTGCATCAAATGCGGCTAATTGATAATGTAATTAGTCACAGTGGGTTGCTAGAAAACCCTGGTTCAAATGAAGTTAGTACAAGAGATATCAACAGCATAAGAGCAATACACTCTACTGGGCAACAAATTATTATTGGTTCCAATGCAGGTACATGGGTTCTTTCTGGCGACTACTCCAACGTATACGAGATTGACCAACAAGAGACAATACCAGGATACATTTCAGAAATTGCCACTATTGGTGTTTCGGAAAATATGACTATTTTTGCATCTTCAGAACCGGGCCAATTTGCTAACCTTGAACTTATGAATCCTAAATCTAATGACTCAGATGGTGATGGAATGCCAGATGGATGGGAGATTGGTAACAATTTAGATCCAACAGACCCTTGGGATGCGCTTTTAGATTTCGATTACGATGGCCTAGACTTAGATCAGTCTGGCGATGGTATCTTAGAGAGGCTGTGGACCAATCTCGATGAGTTTAGGTATGTCGAGAGAACTGACGAAGGGTATAATTCTACCAATCCAAATGTAGGTGATACTGATGGTGACGGACTAAGCGATGGTGAAGAGTATTTTGGTTTCTTTTATGAGTCAACCAATCTATGGTGTTATTATTCTGTACAACTAGAGTATATTTGTGATAGCCAAATAGGCGATAACGCAAACGCAACATACCTCAGTTTGTCTACCAGTGATTTAGGAACTGACCCAACCAATCCAGATTCAGATGGCGACGGAATGCCTGATGGCTGGGAAATTGAGAATAGAAGGTGGGTTGGTTCATCATTCACTGGTGGCAATAATTGGTCCCTAGACCCTAACAGGGCTGAGGATGCAAATTGGGATGCTGATGGCGACGGATTACAAAATCTGTGTGAATACCAATGGACTCAAGTAAAGCAACAGGCGATCAATGGATTATTATTAGAATCACATGGTGAGAATTCAACCTTTGCAGAATTGTGGTCAGATTCAGACCCAAACAATATTGATTCAGATGGGGATTCTTTACCAGATGGATGGGAATCATCATATTCTTGTTCATGGGATAGTTCCAGAGTAGGAATAAATCCTTTGAATGGTTCAGATTCACTAAAGAACCCTGACGGAGACGGATTTGATATTGACCGAGATGGCATAATCCAACAAAATGAAGCCTTTGTTAATTATCTTGAATATCATTTGCGATATGATTTGTTTGATGAAGATAATCCCACAGATTTCAATGCTTTACCATTTGGCTTACGTACGGATTTATTCACGAACGTAAGCAATAATGGCGCACCTGAAGCATCGTATGCAGAACGTGCAGCAGGTTCTTTACTTGCTACACAGAATTCTATCGATGCGGGCTCATCAGACCCACTTGATTCGGATACCGATGATGACGGTATGCCCGACGGTTGGGAAATTTGGTTTTCTCGATGGGATATACTAGAAGATGAATGGACTCTTAATCCTCTACAACCATCTGATCGATGGGATGATGCGGACCAAGATGGAATGACAAACTGGGAAGAATACAATGCGATTGACCCAGCAATGACTGAAACAGATGTCAACCGTTCATCGCCAAAATGGTTTGTGACAACAATTGGTAGTGCTTACACTTTCCAAGCATGGGCTGGAATTCAAACTGACCTCTCCTTTGGTTCATTTGTAAATTCAACCCAGAGAAATCTTACTGGGCTCACAGGCGACCCTAACAATATCGATACCGATGGAGATGGCATTATTGATGGTGTGGAATTGTTATTTACCACATGGAATCAATCTGCTGAAACTTGGACGTTAAATCCTTTGGTACCCGGAGATGGACTGTTTGATTCTGATGAGGATGGACTAATAGATTTACAGGAATTCGCTTTAGTGACTTCTAATCCTGACAATGGAATCGACCATCCGTCAGATGCACCTCTGCTACACATTGATGGAGACTTATTACAGCCTACTGAAAAAGCTCAGAGAATGTTCAATATTCTAATTTCAAAAGAAACTAGAGGTAAGCGTTTACTAGATGATTTTAATGATTGGCAAAATGGTGAACCAGCAAATAATTTTATCTCAATTTTAATGGGGATAACTGATCCAACCAATCCAGATACAGATGGGGATGGTATGTATGATGGATTTGAGTATTGGTTCGCAGAATGGGATCTAGAAGCCAATTTATGGAGTATTAACCCACTCATAGACGGAGATGTTTTATTAGATACAGACGGAGATAGTTTTGACTGTAATGGTGATGGTAATATTTCATTAGATGAACGTTTTTCCAACCTTAGAGAATGGGAATCTAGAACTTGGGGTAAGTACTCAGAAAGAAATACAGTCCCTCAAGAAGTTGGAATATTAAGTTTCGGCGATGATGCGATAAATGCTTACATCGAAGAGATGGGTTATACCTATTTCGAAGCGAGAACTGCCTTGTATAATGACTTCATTTCAAAGAGCCAAGACAGTGCAGATCGGATGGTGAAAATTAATTCATATGACTCCAATAATTTTAATCGTACCCTGGTTGGAGTTGCTGACCCGACCAGTAGTGATTCTGACGGTGATTCCATCCCAGATGGTTGGGAATATTGTTATGCGATTTATGGCATGCCAGATGTTTCTACCCAAGATCACTGGGCAGCAAATCCAGTTAACCCTCACGATGTAAATTATGACGGTGATAGCGATGGTTGGTATGATCGAAGTGCGTTCGACATTCCAGCCCAGCAAGGTGAATGGGATGAAAGAGAATTTACCTCGAGTAGCGTGATAATTCAACCCGGACCTGGTTCCTTGCCATTCACTAACCTAATGGAATGGAATAATAATACTCGACCAGATTTGAACGATACTGATGGTGATTCAATCATCTATAACACTCAAACTTCCAATGGAGCGGTAATTTCTCATGAAATTGATTTCAACCTGAGTGATGGACGTGAAGTATTCAAGTATGGTATAAATCCTAATGATAACGACACCGATGGCGATATGTTGCCAGATTGGTATGAATATAAAATGGCATGGAATGAATCGAATGATAATTTCTCCTCACTGCTACAAATTAAAGTTATTTGGATAGATTCATTGACAGGTGATGAATGTGATACTAATACCATATCGTGTTTGCCACTTTCACTAAATGGCGATAAGTTATCAAGACCTGATTTGGAATTAGCTTGGTTTACCTTGGACCCTGCAGATCCGGTTGACGCCAATTATGATCCAGATAATGATGGAAACTATGACTGTTCAGGAGCTGGGTGTAGCTATGAATCGTACACTAATTTCCAAGAATTCTTCACATTGACTGATGTAGATTTGACATCTCCAAATGCTGTGCGATTAGCACCACTAGTCTATGAAGGCAATCCAGTTGAAGAATGGTGGCAATTCCGTGGATATCTGTTAGGCCTTGGGACTCCATCTGAAGGGACTACAAATTACTTGAAGATGGACAAACAATCCTCTACTGATTTTAGATATGTTTTGATTGTTGACGACAATGATGACGATTTCCTTACCCTAAATCCAAGCAATGACCAGACCTTAGTATCAGGTGCACTTACTGACCAGTGGGAAATATACTACACTAGTTCACCACAGACAGCACCTGTTAGGATTGTTGGCGAGCACGAATTTGGCTGGTATAATGTAGACTTAGATAATGACCATATCGCCGAAGGAACCAGCCCAATTAACTGGGATACTGACGGCGATTGGATTGTTGATTGGTTTGAAGTAAATGATGATGAGGAAGACGGCCTGCGAGGCGATTCATCCCCGTTAAGGTATGACTCGAGACAAACTGGTTGAGACTTACAACTAAATTTGGTGGAATTATGTCAGAAGATGCGGTAGAGGGTTTGGTAACTCTCCAAGAACGTGTTGTAAACCTAATAAAACAATTAAATATGCCCTTGGTTGAGGTAAGCATCGTAATACAAAATATGCTTTCTCCAATGCTTACATCCTTAGAAGAACATGCAGCAACGAATAATAGTGAGATACCTGAAAAGTTGAAAAATCAGTGGCCTATTATCACACCAATCAGTGAAGAAGTAGCATCGTCCCTTAGTGTAGATAAAATTTTATCAGTTGTTGACGAGGATCGAATGGATATTTTGATGACCTTAATACGAGTAACAATGGTCGAAACAGAAATGATTCTTATTGACGGTATTTCTACCCTAAGAATGTGGGAGCATTTGGCAAGGAGCCAATTATCTAGCATTACCTCACCAGGTCAATTATTTTCTCCATTTGAGATTCCAGAAGATTGGTAGCCATTTTTTTTATAATAATGATATTTCGGGTGAAACCATGGCAAGCAGCAATTCAATCCCGGTACTGCTTGTTTTCCTCATGATTAGTGCTGGACTATCAGGATGCTTTGGTGATGATTCAAAAGAATTAGAAAGAGGCATACCTGGAGGATTAACTCTTGCTTGTTTAAGCGACGATAAATATACTTCAATGGTCGTAGAAATTGATTATGAGTCAGGCTATATGCCTGAACAAACCTCCATTGATTTAGTAAAAACCCGTCTTGAACAGGTATGTAACAAACCACAGGGTATCGAAATACTTCTTACAGAGACAGATTTTGGGCACGAAGGTCAATGGTCTTCAAATGATGTAAGAGAAAAAGGTTGGAATGCAAAGTCAAATGATCCTGAACGCGGTTCTACCCTTTATTGGCAAGCGATTTTCCCATCAGGTCAGTACGCTAATGACGGTGTTCTTGGTGTGGCGGTAGATGCATCTACCGTAGCAGTTTTTGGTGATGCTGTGGATGATGCTGAGGGTCCTATCTTCAACAGACCATCTGCTGAAGAAATTGAAAACAGTGTTTTAGTTCATGAATTCGGTCATTTGTTAGGACTGGTTAATTTGGTCTATGAATCGCCGGTAGAACACGAAGATGAGGAGCATGAAGGCCATTCAAATAATGAAGATTCGGTCATGTATTGGGCTATAGAGTCAGCTAATATTGGGAACATAATAACAGGTCAATTACCCGATGATTTTGATTCCGATGACCTAAATGACCTTGCGGGCATGTTGAGTGGCGAGATTGAAACCAACAATCAATTGTGGACTAATTGATTATTTTTTTCAGCGACAAATTTGGTTGCTTCTCTCCAAGCATCAAATATCGAGTAGAACCAAAGAACAAACCACAAAACTACCGTTAAAGCGAGTGGTATTTGTAGTAATGCCCAGTCAAACCCCTTCTGATGTTTTCTATTGAAATGTTGACCTAAAAAGAAGAATGGGACTGCGGCAATGATCGCGGCAAACAAAGGTCGTAATGCTCCCCAAAATCCGACTCCCAAAGTCATTTCTTTCCAAATCTGACGGAAAATTTTGAAGCCAGTGACGCCCGTTTTGGGCTCTTCTTCAACTTGGACAAATTGAGAATTGTTCATACTGGCTCAATTAACACCAAACCCTAATTGCATGTCAATATAACCCATAAAAAAACACGAACAGGTCAAAAGTAATGGTTGACTCGGGTTTTCATGGTGCGAATATTGGTTACAGGATTTGAACCATTTGGCGACCATAAAACCAATATTTCCATGGACATACTTGAAAATGTACCAGAAATACTTACCATTTCTGACCCATGGCAGAACTATCGCGATAAAAAACTCTCTAACCAACAAATTTTTGTGGAAAAGATGGTCTTAACTGTAGATCAGAATGGCAGCAATGCTATCGCTAAAAGATTGGAGCAAGGTGAGGTATGGGACGCCATAATACATCTTGGTTTATGTGATTCATGTGATCAAATAAGACTTGAAACCACTGCTAAAAACGTTCTTGATATGAGGATTAGTGATAATTCTGGGCGTATGGTGAAGGATAGTAAACTGGGCGATAGTGATATTTTGGCTAATGATGCTTTGATTCAAAGGTTATCATACCCACCAATCAAATACATTACCAAATCAAACGACGCTGGTAGTTTTATTTGTAATGAGACATATTATCAGACATTGTTAGCATTGTCAACTAAACATCTCCAAAATAGAATACAGTGTTGCTTTATTCATTTGCCAAGTGAGGATCGAATACCTGCAGCCGAATCGCTAACTTCATTATATCAAATATTTAGCAGACTTTTTTTTAAACCAGTAATTGAGGTAGTTGGGGGCTTGATTATCGATGATGGCAAGATGTTGTTAGCGCGTCGAAATATGTCATCTAGTATGCCAGGTAAATGGGAGTTTCCAGGTGGTAAAGTCGAAGCGAATGAGTCTTTGGTGGAAGCGATAATTAGGGAAATCAAAGAAGAGTTTAATTGGCATGTAATTGAGTGCACTAACTTTGGTAAGTGGTTTTTTGAGTATGATGAACTCTGTGTTGTATTACATTTAATGAGACTGTCTTTGACTGCAAATCAACGTTATGATAATGTTGATGAGTGGACTAGCCATGACTATATTTCATGGTTTGACAGTATCGGTGAGGTTGACTTATTGGGTGCTGATAAAGATGCGGCAAAAGAGGTTCTAAGGATACTCAAATCCAAGTAGAAGCCTCACCGTCAACTTCCATTTTCCGCTCGTCATTGATTTTTTTTGGCACTGCGTCTCTACCCTTATGCCATGTTGCAGCTTCAAGCCAGTCAGCAAGATTCTCACCACTCAACTCAACGTTAATCACCCCACCAAGTGGGTTGCCTTGTTCCAAATTGAATGCTATTTTGTTTGCAATACTCGCTTGACGTAATAGTTGGAAACTGGTTTTCTGATGTTTCAGTTTCAAACTCATTACATCTAGGGCGGTATCTAAAATTGCTTGTTTGTGAACCATTTGAAGGAAATTATTTAGCGATATTTGTTCATTTATCCAATGATAATTAGTACTAACTCCAAATTCAGGTTCTGCACATTCATCTGCGGTAAAATCAGGAAATATGTTTTGTACGCTCTCCATAACCAGTTTTGGAGATTCAGCTCCCGTTATTGTAGTAGATATTTGGACCTTGATTCCTTCATCAAGGCCATTCAACATAATCCTTTGTGCTGACACAATACGGCTAGTAGACAATTACTATTCAAACTGTTCATTTTACCAAAATTACGGGTAAGTATGAAATTGTGTACACTAATCCATCATCATGGCTGGGGCAACTAATCCGTTAGTAGCAACAGTGATACCGATATTAAACGAACAGGATAATATCGCTGATTGCCTAGGTTCAATTGCTAATCAAACACTTTCTAAAGACCAACATATAATTGTTGTATTAGACGGCGGATCAACAGACAAGTCGATCCAAATTATCGAACAATTTATCGAACAGAACAGCGATGGTCCTGAAATAATACTTGCGAAAAATGATGGCAAATATGTTGCAGAGGCTAGAAACTTAGCCATGGAACTAGTTCCAAATTCGGTAAAGTATTTTTTGGAAATAATCGGACATTGTACTGTAAGTGAGACTCACATTGCTACATTGTTAGACGAAATGGAAAGATTAGAGTCAATAAATAAACAACCTATTGGTGCACTAGGGAGTAAAGTTACCACTCGAATAGGACAATTAGAACTGGTTGAATCATGGGTCGAAGGTGCATTATCATCTCCTCTAGGCAGTGGTTCTGGGCAATTTGATAATTTTACCGGGACAGTGAAAACCTCTGTACCTGCTTTTTGTCTTCACAGTCGCGAAGCAATTGAATTAGTGGGTGGTTGGAATACAGATTTTATCACTAGTCAAGATAGTGATCTTTCCATGCGTATGATTGATGCAGGGTTTTTATTGTTCAAAACCGATTTAGTAAAAGTCGGTATGACTAAGCGCAAATCTTTGGATAGTTGGTCTAAAATGGGTTTTAGGTATGGCTTTTGGCGTACTAAAACCGTCTTAAGGCACCCCAAAAGGCTTAGGTTAAGGGAGTTTTTTCCATGGTTTGGCGTGATTTTAACATCTATTTTGTTGATGACTTCCTCGCCGTTTTGGTTTGTCCCTGCCACACTATATGGCGTAACATTAATTCTAGAATCTATAAGATTAGTCTTACTTAAGCGCAGAATCTCCTTATTATTTGGTTTGCCGATTTGCATCTTTTTACTTCATTTCATGTTTTCACTTGGCCTAATTTACGGATTAATTGGTAAGCCTAGTTCTTTTAACGATAGAGAATCAAAAGATGGGAACTCTCAATAACAATGCCACATTTCATGAGATGAGTACAATGGTTGAAAAGTCACTTAGTTCTCAGAGTGTCTCGGTTCTGCCAATTTTATTATTGGGTTTTTTTCATGTGATTATTACTCCTCTTCGAGACGTATTCAAAATCGAACCATTGTTGATGATACCGTATTATCTAACCGGTGTGTTAATCGGGATTTTCATTTACCGCAAATCCAATACAGTCAAGGATTACGAATATCGTCGTTCTAAAGTGATGAGGCAAATGAAGAAGACCTACGCTGCTGAAGAGTCCGGGGTTTGGCAAAGTAATGCTGAAATATCAGACAGGTTGAATGATACAACTAATTTAGCTAAAAATGTCTCGCAGATATCTACAGAATCACCAGAAATGGAGTTATCGGATGATAATAAAGTAGATGTTGATATGTTAAATGAATCAAAAACTATCGTAGAAGCAACTAGGAGAGTTTCAGGCAAATCAACATTTGATGAACAAGAGATTACAGCAACTATTGGTGCAACTAGGAAAACTAGTCCTATGGATAAGCTTCTTGATTTCATTTCCGGTTTATTTAAGGGTGATTCATCTGCTGAATCAAGAGAGGAGAGAAGAATGGCAGCGCTTACTGCCGCTGCTGAAGCAGCCCCAGTTAGAGCAGTGAAACCACAAGCACCGATTCAGTATGAGCGAAATGAGGTTTCCATCGATCCAGACTCTGAAGTTTTATATTCAGATAATGTAGACTCTGATACGCCAAATGTACTAGAACAGCAAGGTTCGCCAAATAATCCCACTCCAGTAGTAAAGAATTATTCTGCCTTTGCAGCACCAAATGCAGGCAATAATTCGACCCACTCAATAGAAGCAATGGCCATGCTGCCAAATAGTAATCAACAGACTTTTAATCCACCTGTAAGCCTTCAACAACCACAGTGTCGAGGTTGTAATTATCCCATCAAAACTGGTGACAGGTTCTGCGATAATTGTGGTCTAGATGTTATTTGAGCCAAAATCCATCCGAGATATTGAAAGACATTGTGTTATCCGAGAGCATGAAGGGGGATTTTGATGTCTGAGAAACGGGATTATTACGAAGTACTCGGTGTTGATAAATCTGCAGGCGATAAAGAGCTCAAGAATGCCTTTCGAAGTTTAGCACGTAAATATCATCCTGATAGAAGCACTGAAGAAGATGCTGAGGATAAATTTAAGGAAATTCAAGAAGCCTATGCAGTACTTTCAGATTCTGAAAAACGGCAAATGTATGACCGCTTCGGTCATAATGGTCCTAGTGGCTCTCCGTCTGGCGGGTTTGGCGGTGGTTCATTTAACATCAATTTAGATGACATTTTAGGGGGCGATTTCTTTTCCAGCTTTTTTGGTGGTGGAGGGCGAAGATCACGAAGCCGCGGTAATGATGTTATTGTAAGGTATTCAATAACCATCGAATCAGTCTTTGAAGGAACCAGTGAAGAATTGGAAATAGATCTGCCCTCTAAGTGCGAACCTTGCAATGGAACTGGTGCAGAAGATGGTGACATTATCTCGTGCAGTAATTGTGGTGGTCAAGGTAAAGTAAGAGCACGCCAACAAGTTGGACCTTTCGTTCAAGACGTAATCCGCGATTGTCCGTCTTGTTCTGGTGTAGGACAATTAATAAAAACCAAATGTAAAACATGCAGTGGCTCTGGGCAAGAGATAAAAGAAACTAAATTACGGTTTAATGTTCCTCGAGGTGCAGAGGACGGCACAAGGCTTAGAATGCGCGGGAAAGGTGAGCCTGCTCACAGAGGTAAAGGTGAAAATGGCGATTTATTTATTGAACTTGAAATTGAGGAACACCCTTGGTTTGAACGCTCGGGTTCAGATTTAATTATGTCTTTACCGTTATTATATCCCGATTTGGTAGCCGGAACGACAATGACTTTGCCACACATAGACGGTACAGAGCTAAAAATTTCAATACCAAAAATGACTAACTCTGGTAAAACCATCGAAATCCGTGGCAAAGGTTTGCCTAGAATCAGAGGTTCTGGCAGAGGTGACGTGGTGGTTTTGGTTAAATTACATCTGCCTAAAAAAATCAGTAAAGCCGACATGAAGTTAGTCAAACAAATGAATGTAGAACTTTCTCAAGATGAGTTGCAAGAACGAGTCATTAAAGATGCCAAAGAGCGACGACAATAACGGTTTATTCTTCTTCGTTAATTCTGTACAATGTTTGAGCAACTCTGGATGCTGAGGGCTCTCCATCCATTCTTCCATTTAATTCAATGTCTACTGAACTAGCAGTCCCACTCAGTTCCACAGACACAAAGGTTTTGTTGCCTGCATTCATTGAATCTAGAAATATTTCATCGCCGGAAAACAAGAACCTAGGAGTGACTGAATCTATTTCCCATGCTTGTCCTTTTGGTGAATCCAATCGCAGAGCAGATATTTCCCATGATCCTTTAATTATGTAAACTCCAATCATTATAGGCCATGAATCATTATGTTTGGCTATTCTTTGGTCAAGTTTCCAAGCAACGATTGCGACATTTTCAGTCCGATAAACTACATCGGCCTGCCCCCAAGTTTCACATGCTTCTTCCCAATCAAGTATAGCAACAGCTTCAAGCGACTTTGCCAATAACCGACGATTTTGTTTAGGGCTTATTCCCTTGTCAAGCTGTATCTTTAACCACTCTAGTCGTTGCTTTTTTGATTTAAGTCGCTCAGCAAACAACTTTTTCTTCTGTACACTGATTAGCAAGTATATTGCTGGAGTTAGGAATAGGAATCCAAAAATCCATCGTGCAATAGAACCCCATTTTTCAGCGTTTTCATCTGGTGGGAACCAGGGTTCTTCACCTTCATCTACAAGTTGATAGGTTGTCAATATAGTGTAATCAATAGGTGTTGTGTAATTACCCCAATCAATAGTTGTAGTGTAATTAATTAATGATATACGGAAAAAGTGGGTACCTCTTGGTACTTCCATAGCAACTTGTAATTTACCGTTGACAATTGTTTTGGTTTTTGATTCAATGTCTGACCAGTCAACTAAGTCCTTTGAAATCATTTCTATTTCAAGTGATTCAATATCTCCCTCGATTTCAAACTTAACAAAGTGGACCGAATCTTCCCAGGCAGTAATTTCTATTTTGTATACATCGGATGTATCCCCAATAGAAGTAGTAAACTCACCTTTGATAGTTGGTTTTGTTAAATCAATTGTTGGCCAGGAGGAATTGTCTGTTGAAATTCTCATTGGTGGTAATGATGGGGCATCATAGCCACTTTGGCCGTCGGCAAAAACATCTGATTGCGCAGTTAAATGAAATGCACTACCGGTAAATACCACCCTTATGGCAGAGGAGTTCGGCAGTGGAAATATCCAGTTTTCTTTTGCAGGCTGCATTATTCCATCACCAGCAGATAGCCAAGTTCCTCCCACGAGACATTGGTAAGAGTAATTTGTGGGTATATTTGTCGGATGGAATATGAGTGCAGTAGTGTCATTAGTATCAATGATTACAGTTTTTGAAGTATGTCCGAAGATTTCATTTTGTTCAGACAAGTTCCACATCATCGAACTAATGGGTGGATGATTAATTATTTTCAGTGACCACAATGTGTTGACGTTCTGAGATGTTGCTTTGACAATCATTCGTCCGCTATTGGTTACAGGGATGAATACAACATTTGGATTCTCGAAAAAATTGCTTGTTGTTGAGGTCGCTAGGATACTTCCTAAATAGGATTCATTTATTTGATCTTGAAAATATAATTCAAAATCAATATCAGAACTACTATACGCAATTGATAGTTCTAAATTATCCCCAACTTCAACATCTATCCCCAAAAATTCAGATTGTTCCGAATCGAGCAAACCATTGAGGTAGAATTCCTCGTTTAGATTACCAGTCCCGAGATATGTAGCTAGAATACTTGATTCTTTATCGATACAAGAATCAGTTTGATGACAGTCATAGATTTCTACTAGTGGATGAATCTCCCCCGGAGAAGGTCTTATTGTTGGAAAGGTTTCATTTGGTGCAAATAGTGAAATTACCTCCATATCTTGTGCATTATGATTCTCAATTGTCAATTCTAAAATCCCTGTAGTGTTGACTTGTCCCGTGAACTGTCTAGCCTCTTCAGATAATATTGCTTCGTTTAGTGTTAGGTCTGCTGTGCAAGTCTCGCATAATATCTCAATGCTGTACCATTGTCCAGCAGTAATATTCCACTGATGATTATTAGAATTACTATCCGAGAATTGAGCGTGATTATTCTCTTGTTCAGCATATTCTAGGGTTTTGTTAATCGACAAACTGTAAATTGAACAAAAAAACAACATTACTAGCGCAATAGCTTTCGCATTTACTAACTGTTTACCCCCCTGCATCATCTTGCCGTACTCGATGTCATGTTTGAAGTTAGGGATTAGAAGGAATTATTCTTGTACGAATAGCATTAGGATTGAACATGGGGAATGAATTAGGGCGGACAGTAATTCATCGCTACCTATATGCTAGGAGTTGGGGGTTAGGTGATCGAAAGGTACCTTCTGCTACGACTCCATGTCTAATACAATTAGATGGTGACCCTGAAATCCCTGCCAAATTAGCGCCATTTTTGACTACAACTGATAATGAAATTCCTGCAACCTTGACTATTGATGCTAAACTTCCACTATCACCGCCAGATTTTCAACAACCATCTCCACAACTAATCGCTAAAATCGGTCATGTTTTGCCACCTTCCTTGGAAGAGGCTGATGCTGGTGAATTAGCAGAGACAGGTTCTTTATTACCACTTTCATGGCAACGCTTGAATCATGATTCAAAGTTAACTGATAGCAATCTTCAACCAAGTATTGTTGTTCTTGTTGATGCTGTACAACTAGCGGCTCAAAAGGACAAGTTAGTTCGTGCCTTGTCGGTAATCAAGAACCGCTTTCCTGGCGCCTTAATTTGGACACCTGGGCTTGGAGGTCCAGATAATGCTGCAGTACTCGTTTGGTTTGGAGTGGATTTATTTGATTTAAGTCGTTCAAGACAATGTATGGCTGCTAATTTATTGTTAACTGAATCAGGTCCTAGGGATTTAGTCGCTGATACAGACGACAGTGCTGATATGAGTTGTCAAATTGCTCAATGGAACAATGCCCTCAAAGAAATAAAATCGCATTTAGCTGGTGGAACTTTGAGGAATTTAGTAGAACGACAATCACTTAACAGTCCGAAATTAGTTGAACATTTGCGCCATCATGACAAATTGAGTAGAAGCAATCCTAACCTCGGGATATCGCATGTTGATTCAACAACAATGTTGCATTGTAATTCATCCATTTCACTTGAAAATCCAATCATCACTAAATGGGTTGATTTCATGTCTAATAATTATGTGGCTCCAAAGGGTATTGATAATGTGTTGATTCTGTTGCCATGTTCTGCTAGGAAGCCATACCGAATGTCGAAATCACATCGAAAATTTATGAATGCGATTGGAATAAGTAGTTATCATGAAGTGATGATTACCTCGCCTCTTGGACTTGTCCCCAGGGATTTGGAAGAGGTTTGGCCTGCTTCACACTATGATATTCCCGTGACTGGAGATTGGAGTCTTGACGAATTTTCTCGTTCCGAAAAAATGGTCAAAGACTTGTTGTCCCGTCACAATTATCACACTGTGATTAATCATTCATCAATGAGTTTCAAATTAGATGGTGTCACATATTTGGAAACAAGAAACAATCTGCCTGCCACCTCTAAAGGTGCTCTTGAAAACCTGAGTCAAGCCGTGGCCAAAATAACTCAAGAACTCGCTCCTCGTAATCGTCGCCATCATCGTATATTAGTTGATAATTTTCAAAGTGTGGCGAGATATAAAATGAACAATGATCAGTGGTTAGAGGGCGTCAAAATACGCGGAAAGCCGCCATACTGGAAGATTGATTTAGATGGGAAACAAATAGCGCAATGGTCTAATGATCGGAGAGGTTTTTCGCTCTCCAAATCATCTGTTAAACTCATTGCGGATAATTCTTCTCTCAAGACAGCGACAATTAAACCCTCAATAAAGTGGAAGGGAGACGTATTTTCATCGATAGTAGAATCTTTTGATGACGGAATAACCTCAGGTGATGATGTCTTGATATTGCAAAATAATCAACCCATTGGGCTGGCAAGAGCAACTGCTTCAGGATGGGAATGGGATAAGATTCCGGGTATTGTCGCAAAAGGTCATCAAAGAATCTAGTTTAGGTGAGTTATATGTCGGCATGCGGAGTGGTTAATAATGAGAGGCAAGTCGGCAGAGTGCTTGAGTGATTAACATGGCACGTATGTACAAGTCCAGAAAAGGCCAAAGCGGTTCATCGAAACCTCACGTTACAGCAGCTCCAGATTGGTCCAATACCAACGTTGATGAAGTCACTAAGCTGGTTGTCGACCTAGGAAAGTCAGGTAATACAACTGCACAAATTGGTACAATTTTGCGTGACCAACACGCTGTCCCGAATGTAAAATTAGTTACCGGTAAGAGAATTGGTGCAATCTTAGCAGAAAATGACATCGGAGGAACCTATCCAGAAGACATGATGAATCTAATGCGCCAAGCGGTTAGAATAATCGAACATCTAGGTAGTGGTAATCACAAAGACATTCACAACAAGCGTTCACTCGAAATCACCGAATCAAAGATTAGGCGATTGGCAAGTTATTACATTTCTGAAGGTAGTTTACCTGCGGACTGGCGATACAAGAGAGACGAACTCAGACTAATGGTCGAGTAAGTTCATCGAGAGATTGAATAACAACTAGCCTCATAGGTTAACTGATAGCCATGAATGATATCCTAGAAACAAATCTGTTTCGTGATGTCAAAATTAGGGTTAATTCCATAGTGGAAAAAATCAAATCAGCAAATAGTGTTGCCATCTTTGCAACAGCAGATTTGGAAAGCATACTTTCACTGGCATATTTAGAATCCGCAATGATCGATGCTAATGTTCCGTATAGTCGGAAAATACTGCAATCTAAAACACACCTACCAAAAGGTGAAGATTACAACTATCAATCTAATGCAGATTTAGTGATCAGTATCGAACACTATGAAGACACTTGGCAACACCAAGAAATTGATGAATCCTCCAGGATGCGTATTGTCCCAATAGCGATTTCGATAAATCATCCCAACTCAGATAAAGATCATCAAGGCGCTCTTGATGTAGTAATTCAGTGTGCCGCCATAGCTTCTGAAGTATGTCCTAACGGGGCCAGAGTCAGAAGGTTACGACCATTGTCTGGTGTTGGCCATTGGCTTAGGGAATCTTTGGACAATTCCTACGATCCTGTTTACACTAAAATTAGAGATATCTTACAGGATGAGGGCTCAATTCGGTTATTATCGTTGCCTGAAATAATTAATCCCGAACTTGGAATGTTGCCCAGCATGTCTGTTTCGATGCTGAAGAGATTGACCAAGAAATGGCCTAAGATGGCTTATGAACAACGTCAACAGGCACTAAGTGAATTGGCCCTTCCTTGCCTTTCTAATGATAAACTATCAACTCCAAGGTTGGAGGAATTGATTTGGTATCGGGTAGTGATTGCTGAAGAACAGCAAGATTTGCATTCACAAATTTACAATACTCAGGAAGCATGGCCACAAGACATTGATGAGAGTAAGTCATTTGCCGCTAACCTCCTAAAGCAACTAATCACCGCGGGTCAGTTAATCTGACATTGGTCGATGAATTCAAACCATATGGCTGTGTGGGATGGACATGGCAATAGAGAGATTACTCACTGGAAGTATCAAAGACCAAATCAAGGAATTACTTTCCACAGAAGATTTAGTCATCGAGGCATTTAGGGACCTTGTCAAAGACGAATTAAAGACACACATCCGTAACAAAGTGGATGCAGATCCGGAATTAAAGAGCGAAATAAAAGAAGCTGTATCTTATTATTTCCAGTCAAAGGCACGATCCATCTACGCAGAGTTGAAAGCTACTAGAGCAGTAACAAGGCTTGGATTAAGATTACTTCCTGACGACTTGCAGGGCGAAGTGGGAGAAGCACTGGTTTCATTATTCGAAAAAGAACTCGGTGCAATGCTAGAAAAAGCACTTTGACGGAATATAATTTAATCCCATATAATACTCTTAAATTGCGTCATGTAATAGAGTAAATTATGAGCCATGAATGATTCGGCGATTTGTGGTGAAGGGTTTGTCGGCAAGAATAGTTCAGTTCACCTTAGTATTATTGATGATTTCTTTACCATTTTCATCACAACTTTCCGGTATTGCTGAAGCAGAATCAGTAGTGGTATGTTGTGATGATTCTCATGATGTTGACTTGTATCTTATCGGTGGTTCAAGTGGCACCTTAACTCCTTTTTCTCAATTATTAGAGGATGAGGCAAGTAATTCACTGATTACCAATTCCATCACCTCGCAAGAAGAGGTAGGAGTTTGGAGCATGGGTAAAGTTTGGCCAGGTTCAATACCCGAATCCAACTGGAATTTTGTCATGAACTATCGGGTAAGTGATGCAGGTGGAGCACAAATTAATGCTACTGCAACAATAAATATAGGTTCACAAACGTTCTCTGATTCGACCAATATAGATTCGTCTGTGCTTACACAAGGGGAAGGTACCATTGAATTTTCAATACCAGTTGATGAAATGACAGTTTCCTCATCTAGTGAAATCGAGTTAGTGCTTAGTGCGCGTTCGGTAATTTTTAGCGTTCCTGGTGGAAATGCAGAGTTAGAATTCTTATGGGGTTCTACAGACTTTGATTCAAAGATAACTGCCGATATCCCATTGATGGAATTGTCAATTGATGAACCTGAAATTGAAGGTAGTGATGCCTACATTTCCGTGATTATCGATTCACCGTATGGCCTTGATGCTCTTGCGTATTCAGAATCTATTGAATTGACAGTTGATAATCAACAAGTACCCGGAGAGCCAATTAAAACCCAAAGTGGGGATTCAATCGTGGTTACTTGGACTTGGACTGAAGCCTCAGGTGGCGAACAGTCAATACAGGTCAGTGTTAAATTAAATTTCCAAGATAACGGCCCCTTGATTGAAGGCTCAGCCCAATTTACCATTGAAACATCAGATAGTGGTGGAGGTACAGGTACATTTTACCCAGAAAATGAGCCGCTAAGAACTGGTGGTAGTGGTAGCCCACTAGCTATTACACAAATCGTTGATCTTGCTAGTGATGATGGCAACTTGAAATTATCAAGGACTACCACATTAGAAATTGATGGTGAAATGGCTTATTGGATGAGGTGGGGCATGGACCACATCGGCGATAACGACTTACCAACTAACTCAGTCTTCTACGGCTGGAGTCCAGGAGGTGTCTCAGATGAAGACCGAGAAAGCCGTAGTATTGAAAACGTAGAACTAGAACAATTTGAACGTGAATTGAGTAAAAGATATCGAACCTACATGTCGGATATTAGCGGTATGCAAATTGATAGTTCAGACCTGATTGGTGATTCAACAGATTTTGATACCATCTCCATATCTCTCGATTTGCTAGGAGAAGACAGAGTTATCTACCATCCGTTGAGCCTGACTTTCTCTACCCTCCAAACCGTTCAAAATAGCGAAAGATTTGACCTAGTAAGTAGTTTTACATCAACACAGAGTGCGCCACTATGGCAATCTTATACCTACAAATTGGAGGCGAAATCATCAATTACTACTTCATTTGGAACGGCTGATTTATTGGAGACTGATGACCTTTCATTTACCCATTCTAGGTATCCATGGGGTGAAGTAATCAAGGTTGAAGGGACATCAATGAGTCTTGACGAGGAATTTTCATTCTACATTCAACCAAGTAAAAGTTTAATCTCGACACCTATGCCATTAACCATAATTACCCTAATGATAATTTCTTTTGGCCTAGTCATATCTCTTTCCATGACTAAAAATAAGCATCGTAGATTCCTGATGTTAGAATTAGTACTACTACCAATTGTTGCACTGATTTACTTCTTCGCTTATCCGGAATTATTTGTTATTGGGTCTTCAGCAGTTGCCTCCGGATTATGGTTACTTACCGCGTTGGTAAGCCCCAGGCGTTTGCAGCTAAATGGTGTTGAAGAAAAACCAGAACTCACAGTAGATGTACCTGTTGTTGGATGTCCAGCCTGTGATACTAAAATACCTGTAACAAGCGATGAGAGGCCACTAAAAATCGCCTGTAGTGGGTGTGGGAAAACCATCAAAATAGTTGGTTGATTATAGTTTCAGACTTTTCAACGATTTGACTAGTGATTTACTTTCTAAATAATCAGATGGTGAAAAGTAGCCGCTAAATTCTCCGTTTTCGTCAACTGAAACGACAGCTTGTGGTGTTCTTTGTTTGATTTGCTTAAGCACTTCAGATAGATTTTGGTTATGTTTTATCTCCATGAAATCAATTTCCATATAATCGCTGCATTTGGCACTAATAGGTTCTACACCCTTAACAACTGCAGTAAGAATCTGCTTGTTACCAATGACTCCTTTTACTCTTGATTCATCATCCAGAATTACCAATATGCCACCTGGGACAGTAAGTAGACGTTTAGCAGCTTCTTGCAGGCTATCTTCAAGACCAGCGGTAATATGTTCATCATTTAAGTCTAAATCTGCGACGGTCTTGTCACTGCTAGGCATAGTTAGCCTGTACCGCTACTGCATTTTGATAGTTTCTAGTCATGAGTGAATATAATTGTATTATTTTCACCAATCACACCGTAGCCAATTCGTTCAATTTGCACAACGTCTCCTTTCAATAAATTATGATGTTCAAGGACACCTTCAATTTTGGAAATTTGACCATTGTTAACCGTTTGGAGAGTAGCCTTGCTGGATGTATCAACAGAAGCCCAATGGATAATCTTGCGTGCATCACTTCTCTCTTGCGAGATAAACTCGGCAGATTTTTCAGAAATATCAAAGTCAGCAAATTCCTTTAATCTTAATTTTCCTTCACCATAATCTGTTGATTCAATTAACACTTGCTGAGAATTCAATTGAATTTTTCGACTTCCCATTGCCGGGAAGTTTGGATGGGTGGGGATTTCAACAATACTCTGTTGGTTGCCCGACAAATCAAGTAAAATTGGGTCTCTGATGAATGATATTCTCGGTGCATCATCATCAATAATCTTAGTATTGTGTGAATAAAGTGAACTTAACGGTACCGATATATCTTTTTGAGTCACGCCTAATTCAATCCAGAAATTACGTAAAGCCTCAGCTTGAATACCAGTGCCACTAAGGCCTGCTATTGTTGGTAGTCGTGGATCAGACCAACCTGTGAATTTCCCTGATTCGATGTCTTTGCGCATTTGTGAAGTAGAAAATCCACCCCATTCATGAACTTTTACTCTTCCCCAGTACATTGTTTCAGGATACTCCCATCCAAAGTGCTGATAGAGTAATGTCTGTTTACGTGTTGAATCCATTAGATCTTTGCCTCGGATAATATGGGTTACTCCTTGCAAGTGATCTTCAACGGCGCTTTGGAAATCTAAAAGCGGCCATACACGGTACTTTGAACCTATTTCCTTTCTTGGATGAGGATTTTTAATGGTATCTTGAATTCGTAATGCTGGCCAATCTCTGAGAGCTGGATTCTTTAGTTCCATGTCAGTTTTTACTCGCACCACAGCGTCTCCGGGTACAAATGTACCGTCTAGCATTTTATTCCATAATTCAATATTAGGTTCAATTTCATTTGCTCTGCATGGACAATTTGTTTTGCTAACTCTAAACTCTCTAAATTCGTCAGCACTGCATTGGCAAACGTAACCAAAACCTCCGCTCAGCATAATGTCTACGTGTCGATAATATTGGTCGATTCTATCACTGGCTATTATAATTCTATGAGGCTTGAAACCAAGTAACCATTCAGCCTCTTGTTCAATAATTGCATAGGCTTCTGGAAGAGGAGGTTTGACAGTAGTATCTGTGTCATCAAATCGTAATATTAGTTCACCTTCATACTCTTTGGCATATTCACCATTGATGATTATTCCTCGTGCATGGCCAAATGATAACGGACCATTCGGGTTAGGTGCAAATCTCAATACGACTTTCCCTTTTTGAGCTGAATTTAATTCAGGTAAACCCTCTCTTCTGGTCTGCTTTTCCCTTTCTTCTAGGAGATGAGGCGCTTCGTTTTGCAATATTTCTCGTAAATAATCAAGGCCATTCTCCCCTGCTAAATTATTTGCTTGGGCGACTTTCTTGGCTATTAAAGGACTTAGAGATTTACCATATTGTCTTAAATCTTGACGCATACCCATTATTCTACCAATTACTGAACCAGGATTCGCTTTTCCTGAGTATTCAATGGCATTCTGGATTGCCATATGCCATAACATTGTATCTGTTGCTTCATCGGGAGTCCAATCCATGCCAATCAATTCCCCCTAACACCAGTCCTTGATGAATTGAATGGTTAATTTAAAATAAAGTAGTTTGATTACCATCAGAGATTAACCTATCAGGTAATTCGATATCGTGTTTCTGCGACCAAATACGCTTAACTGTCGACCATGACCAACGTAGGTCTTCGTGGGGTTTGTCTCCTATCAAGATATGAACTGCGTCAACTGTTTTTTTATCACTTGGATAGCCTGACCCAATTGGAAAGCCAACCTTATTTTCAATCTCAGTTATACAATGATCTCTGTGTTGTTTTGCCAATATACTAGCCATCCCAACGATGGGGTAATTTTCATCTGCTTTGTGAAAACTTACCATTTCGGAATTAGGCCAAGGCCATTGGTCAATTAGGGCACTTATTCTTCTAGTGAATCGTTGCTCATCTACATCACAAGCATCATTGGTTATCATAAAACTATTATCATTACCGACCAATGCTAATTTGTTGATTGCCTCAGCAAATAACTGTGTTTCTAAAATATTTAGACCTTTATTTGCCACGGCTATATCGATTCGTGATGGTGGACAGGAAATGACTGAATATTTCCATCCTCTTGTTTGACAATTTTCAAAGAACCATGTGCGAATCGTTTCTCGCTTTTTTTTACTCAAATCTTTCGAGTCTTTGACTCCAGCCTCAACAAGCATTTGTATGTCTCCTTCTGGAATACAAACACATCCAACAACTAATGGACCAATTACTGGTCCTCTACCAGCTTCATCAACCCCAATGTGTAACATACTAATCTCAAAAATCTAAATCATCTTCATCAGGCAACGGAACAGATTTAGTGAATTCTGTTGCTATTTGTTCCCCATCAGTCAATATATTTCTCGGGTCACTACGCGTGGTCATTTTTGGATTATATTGTGCTGTCGGCAGTTTTTCATTGTCACTAACGGGCTGGTTAATTCCTCCAAGGTCTATTGCATTAAGTAATTCATCGGCTTCATTTCTAACTATTGATTTGTCATGGGTGTCTAATACTAAAGCAGCAGCATCCCTTAATTTTTCATCAATTGGCGCAATAACGGGTTTTAATTGTCCAGCGCGATTTTTGAATGAACGTTCAAACCGCTCGGCAGCAATTTCCGGAGATTCAATCAGTGTAGTTTCTACTCTTTTTGACCCAAATTTAGCCAACCAATCATCTTGTTTTTCAGCTGTGTTTGCAGAATTTATGGTATCAATCATGGTTTGATTTTCTAATCGGTCACTTCGATCTCTTACGGCTTTATTGATGATTAGACCCGATGCTAATATTGATATTATTATCCAGAACCATGACTTTAGAATATCGGTGGTCAACTCTACATAATCTCCTAAAGTTTTTTCATTTGTCTTTACTTCATCATCTTGCCAATTTGTGCCATAATATTGGACAGATGTGGTAAATTCGATTGGTTCATCAGGAGTGAAAATAGACCGTATTGATATGTTGAGGTACATTGTTCCATTGCTAATTTGATCCACAGGAATCTCTGCCCAAGCTCTGACAGTAAAGTTAGAAGCTAAGTTTATATCATTTATTTCAAATGATCTTGGATATTCAATGCCACTTTCATAAATCGCTCCACTAGGCGGGATAAACGACATTTCTGTAAAGTGTGAACATTGTAATTGAACAATAATTCCGTCCATTGCATTTCCATTATTACGTAGGGTCATAGCGATGTTAACCCTGCCAATAGCATCATTTTCTTGAACCAAATTTTGTAAAGACCATGATATTTCGGGTGCAATTACCACATCAAAATTAATCAACACTGGATTTTGGTTCGAATTGGTGAGTGATATTGCAATTATGACATTTCCATTGGCAAAAGCACTTGCATCTTGATTAGCAGTTATTGTTAAACTATTTATGTCAACAAAGGAATTCTTACCAATTTCAAGTGAAGTAGTTCCAAGAGACAGACTCACAAAGTTAGGTTGTTCAATGATCTCTACCAAATAATTATCTTGATAATTACCTTCATTATAAATCCTGAAACCGACATCACAGGACTCACTTGGTAACAATTGTGAGCAGTCATCTGAAATTAGGTCTGCATTCACCTCTCTTTGCCAGACTACTGTTGTTTGTAAGTCAACATATTTAGCCCGATTAGTCGCTCCACTAGGTGTTATTATTACCCTGACATGGATTTCTCCGCTATTAGAATTTGGTGATTGAAAACCAATTTCAAAAGTACGGGAATTCGTTGGTTGAATAAACTCATCTTCATAGCCGCCAAAAACAGCTATTATCCAACCATCATAGTCTATTCTATCAGATATTGGCACCCCTATTATTGGATTACCTTGACTGTTGATTACTTGTAAATCAATGCTCATAATATTTTCTACATTGCCAACGTTAGTGATTGTAACTGGAGTTCTACCACTGGAGTCTGGCGATAACGAGAGGTTGGTTTCTGTTTCCAAAATCGACACATTTCTAAATTCTGACATCAATAAGTCAAAATTCCATGTAGTAGTACACTCATCTAAATTGGATGTTGCCACTAATGAAAAGCGTGGTCCTGATTCAAAAAGTGGCTGTGAATTTATCACTTGTGGTACTTGAATCCACAGATAGATATACTTCAATTGATTTGGTGTGAAATACTCGTAAGATGTTAGGTTTTGTGTGTTGTTCATTGTCCATCCCCATTGCCAATTTGAGTTTGTCGCTAAGGAGAAAGTGACATTGTCAACAAATAATCCATAATTTGTCATATTAACTGCTAAATTGGTCTTAATCCCAGGGTCTACCACGAATTGTGAGTCACCATTTACGCCATACTGCAGATTTGATTGCTTAGAAATTACCAAATCAAATTGGTTATCTATGCTTAATTGTGAATCTAGTGACGAAGTGATAGTAATTACTGCATTAACTGTTTGATATGGTGCATAATCATCACAGGTAAAATAGAATTTAAATTGTCTAACTTGTCCTTGGGATAATACATATTCATCTGGCAAATTGCTAATTGAGATGTTGTCTAGTAGTGCGTGTTGGAAAGAAACTTCATTTACTTGGTCTGCAATATTTCTTATCGTAATAGAGGCTTCAATAGTTTCCCCTCGATGTATGACATGCCTTGTTGTTGAATCTATTTCAAAAATTCCGTTTTCCAGATTCGCAGCACTATTTTCAACCATCGGCGTGAAAATGCACAAGACCAAGACTAGTGCAACCGATGCCCTGCGCATAGTTTCTGTAATACAATTAGCATATCAAATAATGCTATTTGTTGTGTAAGATTATACCGGGTCTGGAATAGCCAGCAATATTTGGTCAACAGAAAATTCTGCGCCGTTTAATGGTACCTTTAGTTCGAATTGTTCGGCCACATTTGGGTCTATCTCTCCAAAGCAACCAATATGAATTCCGTTTACTATTACCTTAGCAGCTCTTCCAGCTAGCCAAGGTCCATCATTATCCGAAAGAGGAGTTATCTCATGGTTTTGCGCTCCTAAATCTCTCAAGAATGCTTGGATTTTGCCTCTAATTGCCGCAAATCCACCACTTCTTTCTGCCACTAAGAATGCTAATCTAGTGGAATTGTGATGACCTCTTACAACTGTGCCTAACTCGTAAACGCTTTGTGGCAAGTCATGATGGCGGTTACTTGATAGTAGCCTTAGCAACCCAGGCATCAGATATTGTCTTAGTAATGTATGATCAATAGTTATTGGGTTGGTAATCCTAGTAACTTCGCCAACATTGTCCCAACGCATCAAGGTAAACTGATCAAGGTCGTTGGATAAAGTAAGGGATTGTATCTGCATCATGCCAAGTCCTTGCATTGAATCTCTAATTCTTCTCAAGATATTATTGTCCTTCCTAGGAACAGCAGTCATTGGTGATTTTGCTATATCGGTTCCTAAATTTTCATAGCCATGTCCAATCGCAATATCTTCTAGCAAGTCAACTGGATGTAATATGTCAAATCTCCATCTCGGCATTAACAAGTTGATATAATCATCACCTTTACTGATTAGTGTACCACCCATTCGGTTTATGGCACTTGAAATTTGATTTTCCTCTAGGCTGTCACCAATCAAGCCATTCAACAGTGTTGTGGGCAGCTTATGTTCAATAGCATCTCCGTTAGGTAGATGTTGAACCGAACCATCACACGCGGTTACTTTAACAGATTCAATGGTGCCACCGTATTCTTCTAATTGCATGGCAATCAGCATCAAACATGCTTCACATGAGCGATAATCCCAACCTGTTACGTCGATAAAAAATTCAGTTGTATCAGCAGTAACTGTCGTGTGGTCACCGTTTATTATCGGTGGAAATGATAAGATTCTATTTTCTGCATCAACAATCACAGGGTATTTTTCAAAGCCGTCAAGTAAATGTGCGTAATCAATCCCCTTAGGGTGTTCTAACAAAATTTGTTTGATAGACATTTCATCATCCATGGAAAGCGGTGTGAAATGAGTGTCATTGTTAACAGCTTTTACAAAAAATGGAGGTTTGATCTTAGCCAAGTCATGAACGCCTATTGAGGCCCGTTTTCTTCCTCTACCTAATGCAAAGTGTAGTTTTTCTTGGTGATCCATTAATGATTTGATGAAGGCATCAGATTCCATTTCGGAGCTGCCAGAATTAACACCCCTTACTACTGCTCCAAGAATAACAGGTCGTATCTGTTTTAGTTCACTGTCGACAATAAGTTCCAAATCGCCTTTTTTAATAATGAGATTTGGAGCAGCAGGAGCGTGATGAATAAAGTTCCTAATGGCTCTTGATAAGGTTTCACCTGATAATAGGTCAGGACGATTAGGAAATATTTCAATATCAAGAGTTTCTGTGTCACATTTGTCGATATCTGTGCCTAGTAAAGGTAGATTATCTGCCAGGTATTCGGTGTCATGTTGGTAACCGTGCTTTGCCATTAATCGCTTAATTAGTGCTTGGTCTACAGAAATTGTTGGCATACTTTCACCTATCTTGCAAACCAGTGAGGGAGTGGCCTCTCATATCCGACTAGTCTTAGGCCACTTACTGCTGCGGTTTCATGATCAAGTGCTCTAAGGTTTTGTCTGGAAAGTGAATCGATACTCTCCAATCCTATTCTCTGAAGTGTTGTGGAAAGGTCGTAATGGATTACATTTAACCAGTTATTGATTTCAGAACCATCTTCAGCTGGAGTTGCACAACACACAAGCTTTAGCCCTGCAGCACAAAATTTGACAATGTCATCGGCATTTGCTGAAAAGCCAAGGTTGATTACCGATTCAGTATAGTAGTCTTCTAAATTTGCTTTGTTGCTTCTACCGATTAATGGTAAACTTGCTGGTTCTGATATACCTGTGCCGTCTTCAATAGACGAAATTGCCATATCTGCTCTGTGGTAAGCAGAAGTTTTGTGCAAATAGTCTATACGGCCAACTCCATTGCTGAAAGCAAATGGTTTGTCTTGTCCAAGTAGTGAACGCAGGGAGACAAGCATGCCATCGATTTCCTCTGAATTCATGCTAGGTAGTCTCATCATGTCAATTACCATTCCACCGCATTGGGTTAGTTTTGGACCAATGATGTTTAGATTATCATGGCTGATAAGGGCGAAATCAATTGTTCTTGGATTTATTGAAACAATGAATGGTTGAGTATCTATTCGGTTAACTGATGAGCCATCTGACTCAAATTTAGATAAAATATCACCATCCGATATCACCGGCATTAGTGGTAGCGGTAAGGCTATTGGCGTATTGGTATCTCCTCTCTCTCCTATCAGAGCTACAGTGTCACAGGTGATGTAATTCATTTTGTGTGGTGCATCTGTTGGTACCAATCCGATTGTAGACATATCTCCAGATGAGACCACATGATTCGATTTTGAATCATTTTTTGGGCTAGTACATTCTAAGCATACAGAGTCATTAGGGATTTGGAAATCTTTGATATCGAGTTCCTTGTTAATTTTTGTTAGTTCGCTTTTTGTGACTGGTCGAAGTGTTACCCCTTCAGGTGGATCTGGGCATCTTCCGTTGATGATAATCAAACCACCACTCATCCCGGCACCAGGGTCATTGCCGATGTCACCATCAACAACAATAATTCCGTCTTTCATGCCCCCTCCGACTCTAACTCCAGCGTTGCCTCTAACAAATAACAGACCACCTTCCATACATGAACCAAGGTCGTCGCCACACCCGTCTAATATTGAAATCTTACCGGATTTCATGCCATATCCTGCATAATTCCCTGCAGATCGTTCACAGGTGATGGTATTCCCGCCGTTACCTGCGCCAAGATATGATTCTACATCACCTTGAATGGTAAAGGTTCCTCCATTGCCAAAAGCTGCTGTCCAAGAACCTAATTTCCCTAACGCCCTAACTTTGGCGCCTTTTGGTAATCCCGGGCACAGTCCGAGTTCCCCGTTTTTTGGGACTGGATCGCCAGCATTTGTCCATCCAATTCGCAATATTGCATTTTGTTCAGCAGCCGCTGTCAGTTTCGGCCCTAATTTAGAATTGATGTTGAATGACCTAGCAACGACATCTAGAGCATCCGCCATGTACTGCTGTCAATGTAGCATGGCCATATAGTCTTCTTTTCTATGGAATTGAAATTGATGGTTTCTTAATCATGATCATAATACGATTTGTTAATAGATATTCTACCATGACACAGGGATTGTGAGACGATGGTAATCAAGGTAGCAATAAACGGATATGGCACAATTGGCAAGCGGGTTGCAGATGCAGTTGATGCCCAAGATGACATGGAAATTGTTGGAGTAACTAAGACTAGACCAGCCTTTGGCTGCGATTTAGCTGTTAGAAAAGGGTACCCAATTTTCTGCACATATGACGCGGAGGAAAAAATACAAGCTTTTGCAGATGCGGGCTATACCTGTCACGGGGGTTTGTCAGACTTGTTATCGATTGCCGATATAGTAATAGATTGTTCACCCGGTAAGGTTGGTGCAAATAATCTGGAAAAATATCTATCTGCGGGCGTCAAATGGATTTTTCAAGGCGGCGAAAAGCATGCTATGACCGGTATGTCATACACATCCTCCGCTAACCACATAGAGAATCTCAATGTTGATGGCACAAGAGTCGTATCGTGTAACACCACAGGATTATCAAGAACCTTAATGCCGTTGTATAATCACTGTGGTTCACTCTCAGTAGAGTGTACCATGATTCGAAGGGCAGCTGATCCGGGGGATTCTAGCAAAGGTCCGATTAATGCTATCAAACCAGTACTAAAAGTGCCATCTCATCACGGGCCGGATGTTATGACTGTAAAGTCTGAAATCATTATTAATTCAATGGCAGTTGCAGTTCCAACAACAATTATGCATGTACACGTCATAGTCGCACAACTACCAAACGGCCATGGTCTTACTACTGAGTCAGTTATTGACATGTGGTCCAATGAACCTAGGATTGTTCTCATGAATGGTGGTGAAACAGGTATTACAACCACGGCTGAAGTAATGGAATATGCTAGGGATATCGGCCGAAAGTGGGGTGATTTACACGAAATCTTTGTGTGGAAAGACGGTGTGAAATTAAATGGTGATACGTTATATTATTTCCAAGCAATACATCAAGAATCTGATGTGATTCCCGAAAATGTTGATGCCATAAGGGCATTGATGGGCACCGAGTCAGATTGGCGCAAATCGGTTGAGAAGACAGACTCGGCGATTAGTAAATATAACAACATCTAATGAGCAAATTATCATCAATAGACGGTTGTTTTCAAAAAGCATGCGGATTTGCGGTAACCATGCAGAAGGAAAAGCAGGTCATATTAGCAATAATTCTGCTTCTTGGTGTGACCTCAACTCCTTACTTGTTTGACCACGCTAATAATCCTGAGTTATCTGTAGAAAATATCGAGTCAAACAGTGATAGTGAACAGTTATCGGTAGCAGCTGAACATTGGCATCAAGCGTCTAGTTACATCATCAATAATCAAGAAACTAGAGCCCTTTCTGGAATGCTTAATCTGGCTCATGGTTCTTTCGATCCACTTACTACCGAACCACCTTACTTACCAGAAAGTTTCATTTCAAGTGAAGATTATTTGTCTACTGGGATGATGTTTGTTCAATTGAATGAATATGATTTTGATTGGTTATTTGAATTGCAAAGTAAATCATTTTTACATGTGTTAGACAATCTTGGTGACGGAAATTTCATTATCAGGCTTGAACATAATCAACAGATTACTATCGATATGCTTGCTACAAGCGATGAAGTAAGATGGTTTGGCAACATCAACCCTGGTTATCGTATTCATCCTTCGATAATCTATGAGTCTAATTATCATAGTCTGTCTTTGATTCCATCAAATGATTTGGGGTACGGTGGCTATGAAAGTCTTGCTTTATCGCTAACTAATTACGGTGCAACAGACGCTTGGTGTGGCTATACTACCTGTCAAGTAACCGTCGAAAATTCACTTCACTTTGCCAATCTAGTTTCTCAAGATGGCAGAATTATTTGGACTGAACCGGTTGGTAAGATGGTGGTCCACAATGCCGTAGCCAGAGCAATAACTGGCGTGGCAAATGTAGATTTGTCAGGGACGTTTACTTTAGATGGTTCGGGGGAAATGTTAGCAATTGCCGATACCGGATTAGATAGAGACCATCCTGACATCAGCGGAAGAGTTGCCGCTGTTTATACGCAATTTGGCTTAGATACTTCACCTGCAGATACTAATGGCGGTCATGGTACTCACGTAACATTAACCGCAGTTGGCGATGGTTCGGGGGACACTTCTAGCAAAGGAATCGCTCCAAGTGCTGGGGTGACGATGTATGCTCTAGAGCACGACCCAACAGGCGTATTTGGTCGGCAAGGCTCTATTTACGATTTATTATTAGACGCTAAACAAAAAACAGCAAGAATAGCAATTAATGCATGGGGCTTGAATGGTAATTTCGGAGAATATACTGCTGATTCAAGATCAGTTGACCAGTTTGTTCATGATGAAACAACATTATTGCCGATATTTTCAGTTGGTGATACAGACGGCCAAGGTAGCACGCTAATTACCGCCCCGGCAACAGCTAAGAATGTACTATCAGTTGGGGTAAGTACTACAGGTAGTCTTGGCACCACTCCTGAAGGTTCAGTAGACTCTAATTCTAGAGTTGGTTTTACCCTTGACGGTAGAATCAAACCCGATGTTGTAGCACCTGGAGTAGAAATTTGTTCCGGACGCGCTGAGGAAGCAAAAACACCAATCGGATTTGCCTGTGGGAGCGGTGTTCATGCTGATGGTGATTCGTTATACATGTCGGTTTCAGGTACATCTCAATCAGCATCAGTTGCGGGGGGTCTTGCTGCATTAACTAGAGAATTCATTCGTGAACAAGTAAATATTGTCTCACCATCAGCATCCTTGATTAAGGCGGCGATGATTAATGGAGCAGAGGATTTAGGGACTCCTGACGTACCAAACCAAAACGAAGGGTGGGGGCAATTAAACCTTGAAAATACAGTTATGCCTACCGAAGGCAGCACAATACTATCAACATATTTTGATGATGGTAAAGTATTGCAACCTTCATTTGGCTTGGTTTACGAACTTGATATGGACCCCTCTCATGGCATTGATATCACCCTAGCATGGAATGACGATGCAGGAAGCGCTAATTCGCCCCAAACAGATGCAAAACTAGTAAACGATTTGGATTTGTTACTCGTTGCACCAAACGGTGATACTTGGCTTGGTAATAATTTTGCATCTGGCTTTTCGGTTACTGGTGGCACAGCTGATTATCTTAATAATGTTGAAAGAATCAGTCTTGCTCCACAAATTGGTTCAACATCAGGCCAATGGCTCGTGCAAATCCTTCATCGTGGAGGTTCAAATCAGGACTTTAGTATTGTTATGACTGCAGATGCGAGTCTAATTTCCCGGCCTGATTTAGTGGCGTTCCCAGAATCAATTTATCTATCGTCAGAAAGCCCTTTACAAAATGATATATTTTCGTTGAGAGTTTCTTGGATGAATCAGGGCACAGCATCTGCTAGCGGTTTCCACTGGATACTGGAAGACTTGACTGAGGGTTCAATACTGATGGAGGGAGATTCTCAAGGGGTTTCATCTAGTCAAATCCAATCAGAGATAACCACTAGATCGTTCTCAACCACAGGTATCCACACACTAAAACTAAGTCTTGATACCAACAATGTACTAGATGAAATGAATGACGAATCTTCTGGTGTTAACAATAACATAATTCAGATAGATATTGAGGTAACTGCGCTTGGAGTGAGGGTAGTGCCTCTCAATGCTGATGGTTCTGTGCCGGCATTAGAAGAAGATAGACAACAAGCAGCAATAAAGAATTTTGATGTCAGGAATGAAACTACAATAAACATACCAATTACCATCATGAATGAGGGTACAGGGACCGAAGCAGTAACATTGTCTTACACCAACGTACAGGAAAAACACCCAGTGTTTAATTATTTCATTTCTCCCGAGGATGCATGGACAAAGAGTGTATCTCAAACGAGTCCCTACACTTTAGGCCCTCAAGGAGCTAGTGATGACAGTATTGAATTGATTTTGAGTTTTGGAAATCAATATGCTGATTTATCAGACCCCAATACACCCAGATATGCTCGTTCAGGGACTTTCTACGTAGATGTCACGGTTGCGTACCAATCACTTCCATTGGTTTCCCATTCAATGCGATTAACAATTATTGTCGACGAAGTGGATGACGTGAAAATAGTAGTTAGTGGTACTAACGGTTTATCGGCTCTACCAGGTGAATCAGCGGCTTTTGCAATTTCCGCGTTAAATGTGGGTAATTCACAGGCACAGTACTCAGTAGAGTGTTCTTCGCAAAACCTTTGGCAAATAATGCTGGGTAATTCTAATTCCTCTTCTTTAGATTTCGAACCATTAGATATCGCTAATTATCTCTCAATGCCTGTTAGGATTTTTGTTCCTCCAGTTTCCAGTGGTTCTCCAGCAGCAAATTTTCAAGATATTGTTGAGTGTTATGTTACTTCAACAACCGATCAAACTCTAAATTATACGCAATCAGTGACCATAACTGTTCTGGAATTATCAGACTATAGCACAAACCTTAGAGTAAATGGCAATGATATCGGGACCAACCTAGAGGTAAGGGAAATTCTAATTGATAGCGGAGAAGAAATAACCTTAGATTATAGTGTGATTAATGAAGGTAATATTGAGATAGAGTTAGATGTGATTGTTCAACCATCAAATCCAAGTTGGTATGTTGAATTGATTGTTAACGGCTTAAGTTACAGTAAAGAAGCAACTATCCAGGTTCCGGCAGGTCAATCAACAGTTGTTGAAGTAATCATAATATCACCAACCTCTTCTTTGGAGGGTGACTTCAATCTTTTCAACATAAAAGCAGAGGTTTCGAACTTTGATTATGTGATTAATTCAACAAAGTTAGTCATAATGGATAAACTGTCTATCGACTTACAATCTCCTGACTTGATTGAATGTTCAATCGGTGTAGAATACTCATTTGCCGAGTTTAGTTTGACCAATGATGGAAACTCACTAGCAGAACTTGAATGGAGTTTTTCCTTGCCCCCAGACGGCTGGGTTGTTGGTTTTGCGAACCCAGTGACAAGTCTTGAACCAAGACAATCGGCAAACATAAGTTTAGGGATAATTCCTCCAATAAACCAACCTGTTATCGAGAGTGCCTACAAAATGACGGTGAGTGTTACCGCACAAAATGGCGATAGGCAAGTAGTAAAAAGTGCATTACTAGATGTCTCGGTAATCGATTCAACGTTTGGTAATATGACTCTTAATGGTGAGGTATTACAACCTCTGATAGGAGTTCCAAAAGGCGGCAGTCAATCCTCAGATGTTACGCTTAGAAATGATGGCAATACTGCTATTTCAGGAGATTTAACCATCGTAATACTGGATGAGGATGGAAAGTTAGTATCAGGTTGGTCACCAAGAATAAGCCCAGCTTCCATAACTATGCTAAATCCTGGTGAGTTGGAAACTCTTAAGATCACCTTAAATCCTTCAGAAGATGTTTCGAGAGGGCCGTATCAAGTAGTGGTGAACCTTTCCAACTCGGACGGTCTTATCAGCACTATTTCACTACAAACATCTTCATCACCCGCTAATGGTAACTCCGGATTATTTAACATCGTACCATGGTACGTATCTGTAGGCATTCTGCTTTCTTTGGCAATTGTTGTAGTTATTATCTCACGAAGAGTGAAGTCATCTGGCTCGATTAATGATGATGGAACAGAATTAATTGCAGTAAATGCGTACACCACCCCCGGTGATGTGGGTGGACGTCGTGACAAAGTATTGGATATTGGATTGGCATCAGATGATATGACTAGTGGTGAAGTCTCACAAGACGAAATAGCAGCTGCCCTTGCACAATCAATAGGCTCTCAGTTTAGCCAGCCTGCTCCTCCTGCAATCCTGCCCATTGGTATGCCTCCTGCTGGTATGCCTCCGGTGAATCAGATACCACAAGGTATGCCACCGCCATTACCGCAAAAATCTATTCCTAATTTACCACCTCCTCCAATTACTCCACTACAAGCCAATCAATCCACTATAGCACCTCTTCCAGCAACAGGATTGCCACCAGGTTGGACTATGGAACAATGGAATGCGTATGGCCACATGTGGCTAAAAAAGAATCAGCCGTAAGTACTACATTGAAAATATATGAATCACACGCCTAACCATGAGCAGCATAGTTTTGTTTGGCCCGCCCGGCGCCGGAAAAGGTACACAAGCAGTAAGGATTACTCAAACCACAGGGCTACCCCAAGTTTCGACTGGTGACATGTTGCGAGCAGCCGTAAAGAACGGAACCAAAACTGGCATCGAGGCAAAGCAATATATGGACGCAGGGAAATTAGTTCCGGACTCAATTATCATTGATTTAATAAAAGCTAGAGTCCAAGATCCAGATGCCGTCAAAGGTCTAATGTTCGATGGTTTTCCACGTACAATACCTCAAGCAGAGGCGCTGTCAAAAATTACTGAAGTAACGCACGTAATCGCGATTAACGTACCAGATGAAAGGATTGTTGAACGTATTTGTGGAAGATATTCGTGTGCTTCTTGCGGTATAGTCTACCATGAGACTTTCAACCCAACTAAGCAAGATGGAGTCTGTGATGAGTGTGGCTCGACAGACATGAAAAGAAGAGCAGATGATAATGAAGATACAGTTCTACAAAGATTATCTGCCTATCATGTACAAACTTCACCACTGGCTGATTGGTATGATGAATTGGGTATCTTGTGCAATGTCAACGGCGACAAAGCAATTGATGAAATTACTAAAGATATTCTCATCGCACTCAACTAGGTGTTGCAATGTCTAGAATGAATTCATCAAGTAAATCAAAACGTTATCGGCGTTCTGCTGCTAACGTAAATCAAACGGAATTAGTAGAATTAATTAGCACAAATAATGACTTAAAATTCAAACAAACAGTTGCCAATAAGTTGGTCGACCTTAATCGTAAACATCGATTAAAAATGCCTAAGTCATTACAGGCTCAAATCTGCCATAAATGTTCAATAATTACTAATTCCAGTAATACTAGGGTTAGAGTGAAAAACGGAATGATTATCAAAACTTGCCTAGCATGCAATCACATTAGGCGCCATGGCAAGGGTCCAAAATTTAACCGAGGTAATTGAATGAATAACATACCAAGTGACATTAAAAAATCAGCCCTTTCAAGGGACTTAAAACCAACTATCAGAATCGGTAAATCAGGCCTGACAGATAACTTAGTATCGGAGATTGTTACACAGTTAGCCGGCAAAGATTTGGTTAAAATAAAGGTAAATCGTGGTTTATTTGACAAAAATGACTTACAGCAATTGTGGGAACACCTCGCAGAGTCTACAAATTCGACAATCGTTACCCTTAGAGGAAATGTCGGAGTTTTGTGGAAGCGCTGACTAAAGTATCCACAACGCTCAATTATTGAATCACGGTCGGCTCGGTTAGGGGATGCTGTATGTTTAATCTAGTCGATAAGAAAAGTCACTCAAGGAGAATTGCCTTTACTCTTTTGTTGGTTGTTGGATGTCTATCAATAATGGGGCATACAAACGCTGCTGGAGGCAGCGGTACGGATGTTCATCTCGAATTAACTGTCAAAGACGGTTTAGAAAACTGGGCTATAGGCGTAGGTTTGTCAATTTTAATAGTAGTTTACGTACTGATTATTTTTGAAACAGTACACAGGACTCTGGCTGCAGCAGTTGGTGGATTAGCCGCAATTATAGCGCTAAATTATTTTACTAACGAGCCGGCTCTAAGCCTAAAAGCAGTTACTACGATGATTGATTGGGAAACTATCGGATTATTACTCGGTATGATGGTGATGGTTGGAGTGATATCGCACACTGGCGTATTCGAATGGTTTGCCGTTGAAGCTTACAAGAAAAGCGAAGGTTCCATTTGGTCTTTAGTGGTGATTTTATGTGTAGTTACAGCAATCCTTTCAGCATTCTTAGACAATGTTACTACTATCCTACTACTAACTCCCGTCACAATACAACTGGCTAAAGTATTAGATTTACAACCGGTGCCATTGTTAATTTCAGAGGTCTTATTTTCTAATATTGGCGGCGCAGCAACCATGATTGGCGATCCGCCAAATATTATGATTGGCTCCGGCCTTTCCGAATCGGCTATTGCATCTGCTGAAAACGGTAAATACGCAGAGTTGGCTAGCGATGGTGTTAACTTCAATGACTTCATTATCGAAATGGCTCCTGGTATACTGATGACCGTTGTTCCTGCATTTATGTTGCTCAAGTGGATGTACCGTGACGAGTTCTCCGGTAAGCGTATCAGAGATGTAGCTGAATTAGAATCTAAATATGGTATTAAAGATGCTAAGATGTTAACCACTAGTGGAATAATACTCGGCCTAGTAATCCTTGGTTTCTTCCTCCATCCAATCACTCACATGCCAGTTTCCTGGATTGCTCTTGGTGGGGCCGTTTTCATGTTGCTAGCAACCAATCGACATGATCTTGAAGAACCTCTTGAAGAGGTTGAGTGGACAACATTATTGTTCTTCGCTGGGTTATTCGTTTTGGTACACTCCCTTCAATACATGGGTGTAATCAACTTCATTGGCGAATATGTGGAAAAAGCAATCGTTTGGTTCCCTCAAGGCGATGGCGGAATAATTCGTCTTACAGCAGCAATGTTAATCCTGCTATGGGTTTCTGCCATTGCCTCGGCATTCATTGACAACATCCCCTATACAGCTACAATGATTCCTATCGTGCTACAAATTTCACAAGGAGCCAACGTGGATCTAGGGCCGCTAATTTGGGCTTTAGCGTTCGGGGCCTGCCTAGGTGGTAATGGGACACTAATAGGTGCCTCAGCCAACGTTGTAATGGCTGGAATGTCTGAAGAAGCAGGTTACCCTGTGTCATTCACAGAATTCTTTAGGGCAGGGTTCCCAATGATGTTGCTAACGACAGCGATAATTTCTTTGTACATGGTTCTAGTTTACGCCGTAGGAGGCGGCGGTATGATGTGGAAATTAGTGCTTGTTGGCATCTCTCTACTCGGTATTATTTACCAAGTCTATCGTGGGAAATCAAAGGGTAAAAATTTAGCAGATTCACTAGTCGATAATGATTATGAAGAATTAAAAGATTTAGCTAGCAAGAAAATCCAACAGGTCAAGTCTGCAGTTGTGGGCGCATCTGAGGCAGAATAGGTCTTTTATTCATCTTCTAAGCGCTTACTTGAAAGCCCAAGCCTGTTTGGTGTGGGCGGGGCTAAGTTATGTTAGAGTGTACCATCTGTGGTTTACTTTCACTAAATGCGGTATCATGCCCTGCTTGTGGTAGTCAAAACCTCATTGACTTGTCTGCTAACGACGACGCAGAAGAACCATTGCCCACAGAGATACCAGGTCTAGAGGACGCAGCCGATTCATGGCATGATTTAGAAGGTTCAAACCGTACTGAAGATGCCGACAATATGCCGCTCGATTCAGCAAGTGAGTCTAGCGATTTACCATTTGGTTTCCAGGGCGAATCAAATATTTCAGTGTCTAGGTTGCCATTTGGAATTGGCAGTCACGCAGAGGGTATTCCGTTTGAGCAGAGCGAAAGTGAAATGATTGATTCTATTAAACATCAAGAAGAATCAATTGAGATACAGGAAGTTTCGCCAAATAAATTAACGGACCAAGAACTAATTCCAGAAGTCATTATTGCCAGACCAGATACATTTAGAATTACCCCGATAGCCGAGGAGGTCACAAAAGGCCTCGAACATTCATCGTTAGCGACCACTTTGCCAGATATTGTTGAAAAACCAGCAGCAGAAGATCTGATTGAAATACCAGATGAATGGAAAATCTATCCCGCTGAGACTAATTTAGACGAAATTTATGCTGAATCTTCGGAGGTTGTCGAAGTAGTGCACAAACCAGAGGAAGATGTCTTAGTTTATCAACATGAAAATATTGCAGGCTATCCCACAATTGACGCAAACTCACAACTAACCGGAGAGTCAATGTCACTAGGACTTCATTCAGCACGCGCAATGGATGTTAATCTCTCTAACAATCCCGAGTGCCGCGAAGATTTAGAGGCGGGATATTTTGCTATTGCTCAGGGTTCTTGGTCAGATGCAGCGATTAAATTCCAACGTATTGCATCTAGAATGCCAGGAGATTCTGCAGTTTACAACAATTACGGTCTGGCGCTCTTGCAGCGTGCTGTAGAAATGGCAAAAGATTCAGAACAGTCCACACAGATGCTAGCAAATTCACAATTTGAATCAGCAATCCTGGCCCTGCGTGAGGCAGCTAAAAGTAATCCTGACGAGCCCTTAATCTTGCTAAATCTAGCCCATGCATTATTGGTTAGCGGCCGTTCAGAAAAAGCGTTGAAAATCATCGAAGTTCACAATGCCAAAAACATTAACTCAGTCGAAGGGGCCAATTTACATGCGGCGGCTTTGGTAAGTTTGGGGCAGAGTGTCAATGCCAAGGTGATACTCGCTCAATACCGCGGGGACGCTATTGTGGATGAGAATCTAGCCCGTTTACTGTGATTTTGGCGTTAACAAGGGTATTTTATTATCACATTCTAAACAGTGTACTAAACTATTTTTTACTGTCAATAATTGTTCGAACAAACCGATTTATTCATATACAGGAGGTAGGTCGGTTGCTTGCTTAGCACCTTGGCATGCCTATGTCAGGGGAAGGGCTGAGGGGGACCATCCTAGAGGAGTTGGTCTTCTGAGGAAGCCGAATTGGCATGAATTAGATACCGAAGGGTTACTCGCATGGTGTGGAATACATACATGTGATGCTACAACCCAACTGGGGGATCGCTCGGCTCGAGTGCCGAAGAAGGTCGTGACAAGCTGCGATAAGCTGCGGGGAGGTGCATGAATACCATGGATCCGCAGATTGCCGAATGGGACTTCCCAAATAATCGCTTTGCGATGGGGAACCCTCCGAATTGAAGCATCTTAGTAGGAGGAGGAAATGAAATCAACAGAGATTCCGTAAGTAGTGGCGAATGAACACGGAATAGGACAAGCCGAATCCCGAAACGAAAGTGAGGGAGATGTGGTTGACAGTCTTTTGTCTAAGTCATGGAAGGTGAAGTTGCCTGGAACGGCACATCCAAAGAGGGTGAAAGTCCCGTAACCGTAAATGATATGACCACGTGACTGTCAAAGAGTAGCATGCGCTGGAAATCGCGTGTGAATGTGGGAGGCAAATACTTCCAATCCTAAATACAACTCGAGACCGATAGTTTACAAGTAACGTGAGTGAAAGCTGAAAAGTATCCTTAGCGG
>Ga0233444_10000204_pt1 | contig 83366 bp, 76 predicted proteins | sample SI_124_October20_6_FD_182792 | JGI IMG/M metagenome (GOLD analysis project Ga0233444, IMG submission 182792) | Seawater microbial communities from Saanich Inlet, British Columbia, Canada - SI_124_October2016_10_MG | ecosystem: Environmental > Aquatic > Marine > Inlet | place: Canada: British... | reverse complement strand
GAGTCTTTTACTGTAGCTATAGACTTTTGAGCATAAATTGAAGTTGCTGAAAAAATTAAGGTGATTAAAAGTAGTTTCTTCATTTTAATTGATTTATGGTTAATAATACCTCTAAGATAGAGAGAATAGGTTACATATCAAATCTCAACCCCATATTCCAATAGAAAAACCATTTTCTAAAACCCATGCCCCTGTGTTTGGATTAATGCTGGATAGAAACTTTTAGCTTTTAAATACAATATCATAGTCGACATCCTTTCCTATATGCTTTGTAACATAGTTACACACTGCTTCACTATCATAGATTGGTTGATAGTCTCCTACTGATACATTGCCCAATCCATATCTCACTTCCTGGTAGGTCATGTCTGTATTAGTGCCAATAAGCATATGAACATGTAAGTTGTTGTAATCTCCCTTGTCTCTCTCTGATACAAAGAATGCCTGTTCTACCTTATTAGAGCGCGTTAGAAGCTTTGTAAGCCAGTTTCTCACAGTCATTGTATGAATCCTGTAAGGAGTCCTGCAAGTTGCGAAGTAATTCCATTGAAATTGCTGGATAAAGTCTGCGTAATCTTTTGATAAATTCATTCTCTTAAGTTTATGCAATAGCATAGATTAAGGAGGTCCATGCCCTTGCTGGTTATTAAATACTAGGAATTGGAATGAATTTTATTTGAATACTCAAAGATACTCAATAAAAAAACAGCTAAATTTAACGAGTGAAAATCAGTGTTGTTAGAAATAGAAAAGGCAACTCTGCAGGCAACTGAAAAAAAGAAGTCCCGAAAACACAAGGCTTTCAGGACTGTTCAGCGGAGAAAGAGGGATTCGAACCCCCGGAGGTGTGACCCTCAACAGTTTTCAAGACTGCCGCATTCGACCACTCTGCCATTTCTCCAATGCGGTTGCAAATATACATTCCTTTTTTAGAATAGAAAATATTTAATTCATCACTTTCTATTTAAATTACTTTTGAGTTTTTGTAATTTTGAGATGTTGTATGGAAGAATATATTCAGGCTGTCATTCTTATTGTTGTCGGCTTTTTTGCAGGGGTTATTAATACACTTGCTGGAGGAGGATCATTATTCACACTTCCTGTACTCATTTTTTTGGGTTTACCTCCAAATATTGCCAACGGAACAAATCGAATAGCCATTGTAATTCAATCTCTATCGGGTGCATTAGGTTATAAGAGTAAGGGCATTTCCTCCTTCCCCTTTAATATTTATTTGGGTATAAGTGCTAGTATTGGGGCTGTGATTGGAGCACAAATAGCAATGGACTTAGAGGCTAAGATGTTTAATCGAATTTTAGCCATTATTCTTCTTGTTGTTGGAGCATTAATTTTAATTAATGCTAAAAACCTGACGCATCGTCTGCCTGAACGACTGACGGGCAAGTATCTGTTTTTTGGCATTATCGCTTTCTTTTTTATTGGAATTTATGGTGGTTTTATCAATGCGGGAATCGGGATTGTGATTATGTTATTTTTAAATCGATTCAATCGTTTAAGTTTGGTCAAAACAAATGCTTCAAAAACAGCAATTGTTTTTATTTACTCTAGTGTAGCACTGGCACTATTTGCTTATCAAGATGCGATTAATTGGAAACTGGGATTAACGATGGCTTTAGGAACAATTTTTGGCGCCTGGTGGGCTAGTAGATGGTCTGTGAAAGCAGGAGATAAGGTAATCCGATGGGCAATGTTATTTACAATAGGAATTATGGCAATTAAGTTGTGGTTTTTCGAATAAATCAATAGTTTTTATAGTTCTCTATAGTAATTCCATAGCCTGTTATTCCAATCCTACGCTGTTGCTCCGAATTACTAATCACACATAGTTTTTTAATGTTTAAATCATGTAAAATTTGTGCTCCTATACCATAATCTTTTGCATCCATTTTCATTGGAGGGGCCTTATCTAAAGTACCTTTAGCTTGCATTTCTTGGAGCGCGCTAATTCGATTCAATAGATTTTCAGAGGTTTGTTCTTGATTGATAAAAAGAACAGCTCCTTTTCCTTCAGTATTGATTAATTTAAAGATATCATCCAAACCTTTATCGACAGAACCCGTAAGGGTACCTAAAATATCATTTGTGATTTTAGAAGAGTGTATGCGTGTGAGCACAACCTCTTCAATTGACCAGTGTCCTTTGGTTAATGCTAGATGAACTGATCCCGTGGTTGTTTGTTCATAGGCTCTTAATCTGAAGTCCCCATACCGCGTATTGATAACGGTATCTGCCTTTTTTTCAATTAGACTATCATGTTGCATCCGATAGGAGACCAAATCTTCGATGGATACAATTTTTAAATTGAATTTTTTTGCAACTTCAATGAGCTGAGGTAATCGAGCCATTGTTCCATCTTCATTCATGATTTCAACAATCACTCCTGCAGGTTGCATTCCTGCAAGACGGGCAAAATCAATCGCAGCTTCCGTATGTCCTGTTCGTCTTAATACACCGCCTGCTTTGGCTATTAATGGAAAAATATGTCCCGGTCTTGATAAGTCAAATGGGGAAGTTTTGGTGTCGATTAAAGCTTCAATAGTTTTGGATCGATCAGCAGCAGAGATACCCGTAGTAACTCCATTTCCTTTTAAATCTACAGAGACGGTAAAAGCAGTTTCTAATGGATCCGTATTGTTAGTAACCATTTTACTCAATTGCAATTCTTGACAGCGATTTTCTGTGAGTGGAGCGCAAATCAAACCCCGCCCATGAGTAGCCATAAAATTGATGAGTTCGGGTGATATTTTTTCTGCAGCTGCAATAAAATCTCCTTCGTTTTCTCGATTGGCATCATCAACAACAATAATTACTTCTCCCTTTTTGATCGCTTCAATTGCCTCTGGAATCGTGTCTAGTTGTAGAAATTCAGTTGTCATGTTTTTTCTTTCTTTTTATATTGAGTAGTAGCAATTTAATTTTTTCTTGGATAGGGTAAATGAGATTTGAAAGACCCACAAAACCTTTATCGGCAGAAGCTCTACGCGTTAAGATTATCGAAAAGGGAGCCAAAATAAAGGTAGAGAGCCATGTGGCTATAAAAGGAGAAATACTATTGTCTTCTGCTGCATTTTTCCCAAACAAACCAATGTAGTGATAGGTTAAGAAAATTAATACAGATAGTACCAATGGAAGTCCCAAACCTCCTTTTCGGATGATAGCACCCAGTGCGGCTCCGATCAAAAATAAAAGAAGAGAGGCGAAAAGCAGGGTGTATTTCTCTTGAAGGGTAATTTTATGTAAATTAATTAGTTTTTGAAAAGAAAAAAAGGAGACTTTTTTTGTGTTTAAATCGCGTATGGATTTTCTTATTTTGATCATGCCTTGCTCCATGAGTCTGCTCTTTTTCCATACGTCATCTATGATGATAAATTCAAAAATATTTGCGGGTAACGAGTCTTGTATGGTTACCTCTGTTATTTTATTTGCCGTTTGTGAGAGAATACTTTTTTTGCTAAAATTTTCACTAAAGGCAATTTGTTCTTCATTAAATTTTCTTTGCAAGGTATCGATACTCACTTTCAGTTGATCAATTTTTTGCATTCTGAAGGTGGATTTGTAGTTTTCTTCTTCAAGATCAACATTATTGAATTTTGATAAATCGATATTCATTTCATATTCCTCAAAGAAAACTTTTGCATGTGGAATTCGTTTTCGTTTACTCGCTTCTTTAGGGATGACTTCTTCATACCGATTCCCATTGTACAAAACGAGTTTTAAATTAGGATCGGTAGTCTCACTTTTCATTTCCCCCCGTTCTGCTTTAATTACGATATTATTTTCATTATTGGCGGTGTATTCATGGATGATAACATCTTCAAGAAAGCGTTCATTGTCTCCATATTTTTTAGCTACTTTGATATTGATTTCCCCAATTTCATTAAAAATCCCCTCTCGAATGGCAAGTGTAGGTTCTAGTTTAGCTAGGTTTCTCCGAAGGTTGTAGGACTTCAGTTCCCCGTATGGGATTACATGATTTGAAAAATAGAAAGTGCCAATACCCAGAAGGATGTGAAAAATGATTAATCCTAACATCGCTCTTTGCAATGAAATTCCTGTTGATTTCATTGCAGCAAACTCATAATTTTCAGAGAGCGTTCCATAGGTCATAAGAGAGGCTAACAAAACAGAGAGTGGAAGTACTAAGGGGATTAATTTTGGCGAATAGTACAATAAGAATTTAGAAATGATAATTATATCCAATCCTTTTCCAGCTAGCTCATCGATGAAGAGCCAAAAAGTCTGTATGATAAAAATAAACATACAGATGGCAAAGACACTCAGTAAGCGACTTAAGTAACTTTTTAATATGTATCGATCTATTATTTTCAATCGATTAGTTGTTTATGTAATAATCAGGATAGCGGGAAACATCAAATTTAAAAAAGTCCTGTGCCAAAGAGACATTAGTCAGTTGATTGGAAAGAGTAAGGGTAGTACGTGTTCCATTAGATCCAATTTCAATCAAGCGATAAATGGTTTTTTTGAGAACATCAATCCCCAGTAATAAGTAGCTAACTTCTTTATTTTCATCACTTGGAATTAGCTTCACAAATTGAATCGGTCGACCAAAAATGTTTTGTTTGATGTCCCATTGATAGTCATATCCCTCTTTGTAAAAATTTAAAAGTTCTGAGGGGTTGATTCCAAAGTCCTCACCATCTTCGGGATTACTTATCGTTATCTCTTCATTCTCTGGAACAACAGTGTAGGTTTTTTCTCCATCAAAAAGTTGTTCTGCTCCAAGATACATTAGCTTATATCGATCTCCTTCAACGGTTACTGTCCCACTTGTTTCTTGTTTAATGTTCTCTTGTCTATTTTCTAAAGTATAAGAGAAATCAAAGCTAAGGTTCTCATAGGCAGCGATGGTTTCAGAGACTTCATCCAATAGTTTAATGGCAGCCTCAGAAGTTTGAGCGATTCCGCTGAATGTTAGAAATAGACAAAGACCTAAAAAATATATTTTTCTCATAAAATTCCATCATTAATAAGGCGGTCTAAAGCAGCTAAATCAGTAATTAAAACCTGTCTTGCCTTGCTTCCCTCAAAGGGTCCCACGACACCTGCAGCTTCCATCTGATCGATTATTCTTCCCGCTCTATTATATCCTAGTTTTAATTTTCGTTGCAATAAAGATGCCGAACCTTGTTGTGCAGTTACAATGACCTCTGCAGCTTCTCTAAAGAGTGCATCCCGATCACTTGCGTCAATATCCAATACACGGTTGTTTTCTTCTCCAACATATTCTGGCAATAAATGAGCATCAGCGTAACCCCGTTGACCTCCTATATATTCTGCAATTCGTTCTACTTCAGGGGTATCGACAAAGGCACATTGAATTCGGGTAAGTTCATTTCCTTGAGTGTAGAGCATATCTCCTCGACCAATGAGTTGATCGGCACCACCACTATCTAAAATCGTTCGAGAATCAATTTTTGAGGTTACTCTGAAGGCAATGCGTGCTGGGAAGTTGGCTTTGATAATTCCAGTGATTACATTGACTGAGGGACGTTGTGTTGCAATAATTAAGTGTATTCCTATGGCACGAGCCAATTGTGCAAGACGGGCAATAGGCGTTTCTACTTCTTTCCCTGCAGTCATGATCAGGTCCGCAAACTCATCCACTACCAATACAATATAAGGTAAAAAGCTATGCCCATCATTAGGGTTTAACTTTCGTTCTCTAAATTTGGTATTGTATTCTTTTAAATTTCTACACATTGCATTTTTGAGCAACTCATAGCGATTGTCCATTTCGATACAAAGTGAATTCAAGGTATTGATTACTTTGGTGTTGTCGGTAATAATGGCTTCATCCGTGTCAGGAAGTTTGGCAAGATAGTGTCGCTCGATTTTGTTGTAAATATTCAACTCAACCTTTTTAGGATCCACTAAAACAAATTTTACTTCGGCGGGATGTTTTTTGTATAAGAGTGAAGTTAATACTGCATTTAATCCAACCGACTTCCCCTGACCCGTTGCTCCTGCCATAAGCAAGTGAGGCATTTTGGCTAAGTCTACAACAAAAGTTTCGTTACTGATTGTTTTACCCAGTGCAATGGGTAATTCCATTTCTGCTTTTTGGAATTTAGCGGCACTAATTACGGAACGCATTGAAACAATGGAAGGCTTTTGGTTGGGTACTTCTATGCCAATAGTTCCTTTTCCAGGAATGGGTGCAATGATCCGAATTCCTAAAGCTGACAGAGAAAGTGCAATATCATCCTCTAAATTTTTGATCTTAGAAATTCGAACGCCTGCTTCGGGTACAATTTCGTAGAGTGTTACCGTAGGTCCAATAGTTGCTTTGATGTTGGCGATGCCTATCTTGTAGTTGTTTAGGGTCTCTACAATTTTATTTTTATTGATTTCAAGCTCTTCTTGATTGATGGTAATTCCACTTTCACCATAGTCTTTCAGCAAGTTAAAACCGGGCATGATGAACTTGCTTAATTCTAAAGTAGGATCAAAAAAGTCTTGTTTTTCAACTAATTTCTTGGCTAACTTTTCATCTACGGTTTCTTCTTCAGCACTTTCAATTTCCATTTCAATGGAATCACGCTCAGTATTTTTTTCTATTTGTAAGGAGGGTTCCTCCTGGTTGGATTCTGAGGGATCAGGTTCTAGTTCACTCTGAGCTGTTTCTTCAAAACTTTCATTTTGCGAAGAAAATTCCAATGAAACGGTAGCATCATTTTCATCAGTATTTTTGATTGTTTCTTCTCTATCTTTTTTCTTGTTCAGACCTGCAATCCAAGCTTTTATATGCTCTGGAGTCCATTCTAATTCAATAACAATAAAACAAAGCAGTGTGAAAAGTAAAACTCCTAAGAGACCCAGTTTACCTATATAAGCGACTAAAAAATCGTGTACTTCAAAACCAATAATACCTGAGTATAATGGCGTTTCAATCCAGACATAGGCTAGGGCGACACTAAGCCAGATTAAGTGGGCTATACCCCATGCCCAAATAGAAATTAGTCGAGCAGTTGACCCCTGAAAAAAGAGTTTAAACCCGGATATTCCCAACAGATAGACGAATAAAAAGGCTGCTAATCCAACCCCTTTAAAAATAAAAAAATGACTTAAATAAGCGCCCAGTTTATTTAAAATATTTTTAGCCTCAACGGTTTTATCTCCCATGGCTCCAAGGGTGCTAAAATCAGCTTGCCAATAAAAGAGATAAGAAAGAAAAGAAGTGCCAAGTAATGCAGCAATAAACAATAAAGCCCCCCCAAACAACACTTGTTGTTGTCGTTTTTTCTTGAAATCAGCTTCAGAGGTTTTTTGCTTTTTTGCCATGGATAATTACTCTTGAGCAAAAATACAAATTCAAAACCAAAAAGAGAACTAATCAGCAAGTCTATAGCGATTAATTTATAATCAATGAAACTCAGAAAATGGGCTTCAATAAATTAGCTTGTAGTTGAAAACTGTTTTGGTTTTGCCAAACTCAAACCTTTCTTTTGATCGTAATAATCAATATCAATATAACTATATGGAAATATAATGGTTAAGGCTATTGAATTTTATAAAGGATTGATACTTTTATAAAAAATATACTCATGGAAAACTTTAAACATTCAAGTGGATCTAATGGTAGCTCTGGTGCCAAATGCCCATTTTCAAGCGAAATCGTTAAAAAAGCCGCAGGTGGTGGTTCTAGAAATCATGATTGGTGGCCAAATCAGTTAAATTTAAATATACTGCGTCAGCATTCTTCTCTATCCAATCCAATGGGTGAAGATTTTGATTATAAAAAAGAGTTTGAAAGTATCGATTATGATGCTTTGAAAAGCGATATTAATGATTTGATGACTGATTCACAAGATTGGTGGCCAGCAGATTATGGTCATTATGGTCCCTTTTTCATTCGCATGGCTTGGCACAGTGCAGGTACCTATCGTATCGCCGACGGTCGTGGAGGCGCAGGGGCAGGAACACAGCGTTTTGCTCCATTAAATAGTTGGCCTGATAATGCCAATTTAGATAAAGCACGTCTTTTGCTTTGGCCTATCAAGCAGAAATATGGGAAGAAAATATCTTGGGCTGATTTAATGATTTTAGCAGGGAATTGTGCCCTGGAATCTATGGGATTCAAAACTTTTGGTTTTGGTGCCGGTCGTGTTGATGTTTGGGAAGCCGAGGAAGATATTTATTGGGGTGTAGAAGGAGAATGGCTTGGAGACGAGCGTTATACTGAAGACAGAGAGCTTGAAAACCCATTAGCAGCAGTTCAAATGGGTCTGATCTATGTTAATCCACAAGGTCCTAATGGAAGACCTGACCCAAAAGCTTCAGCCATCGATATTCGTGAAACCTTTGGAAGAATGGCAATGAATGATGAAGAAACAGTTGCTTTAATTGCTGGGGGCCACACTTTTGGAAAAACACACGGTGCTGATAATCCTGATGTTTATGTTGGAGCAGAACCCGCTGGAGCAAGTATCGAAGAGCAAGGTTTAGGATGGAAAAATTCTCTAGGTTCTGGACATGGGGTAAATACCATTACGAGTGGTCTTGAAGGGGCTTGGACTACAACCCCTACACAATGGAGTAATAATTATTTTGAAAATTTATTCGGTTTTGATTGGGAACTTACCAAAAGTCCAGCAGGTGCACATCAATGGAAACCCAAAGCTGGACAGGGAGCAGGAACCGTTCCAGATGCACATGACGCATCCAAATCTCATGCCCCCATTATGTTAACTTCTGATATCGCGTTGAGAGAAGATTCAATTTATGAAGCTATTTCTCGACGTTTTTATGAAAATCCAGATGAGTTTGCAGATGCCTTTGCAAGAGCATGGTATAAGTTAACCCACCGTGATATGGGACCTTATTCACTGTATTTGGGCCCTGAAGTACCAAAAGAAGAGTTGATTTGGCAAGATCCCATTCCAAAAAGAACAAGCGAATTAATTGATGAAAATGATGTGGCTGCTTTAAAAACAAAAGTACTTGCTTCTGGGCTCACAGTTTCAGAATTGACTTCAACCGCTTGGGCTTCTGCTTCAACTTTCAGAGGTTCTGATAAACGTGGTGGTGCTAATGGAGCTCGTATTCGTTTGGCACCTCAAAAAGATTGGGAAGTTAATAATCCCGCTCAATTAAGTAAAGTACTCACTGTTTTGGAGACCATTCAAAATGAATTTAATTCAGCAAATGCAGGTTGGAAACAAGTTTCATTGGCAGATTTAATTGTATTGGCAGGTTCTGCAGCAATAGAAGAAGCAGCTAAGAATGCAGGTCATGAGGTAAATGTTCCTTTTTCTCCTGGGAGGACGGATGCAACTCAAGCCCAAACCGACGCTGAATCTTTCGCTGCGCTTGAGCCTAATTCAGATGGTTTTAGAAATTATCAAAAAAATAAGTACAAAGCTTCCGAAGAAGAATTATTGATCGATAGAGCTCAACTACTAACCCTTTCTTCTCCAGAAATGACTGTTTTGTTGGGAGGTTTACGTGTGCTAAATGTAAATTATGATCATTCTGATAAGGGTGTATTTACGGATAAGAAAGAAGCATTAACTAATGACTTCTTCGTGAACTTACTCGACCTTGGAACTACGTGGAGTGCGCTCTCTGATGCAGAAAATTTGTTCGAAGGAAAAGATCGAAAAACAGGAGTAGTTAAATGGACAGCTTCTCGTGCGGATTTAATTTTTGGTTCAAATTCTGAGTTAAGAAGTTTAGCTGAAGTTTATGCCTGTTCAGATAGTGGAGAGAAGTTTATTTCAGACTTTATCGCTGCTTGGACCAAAGTGATGAATCTTGATCGTTTTGATTTAGCTTAATTCAAATTATTGAATTAAAAAAGGCATCTCTACATAGAGATGCCTTTTTTTTTGCGCTTCTTTTTGTTGGAATTATCAGTTGGTTTTTAAGGCCTTAATTTTGATGTTAAAAGCTGCAAATAATAAGGTCATAAAAGGACTTAGCCAATTGAAAATGGCGTAGATAAAATATTCTCCTACCCCAACGCCCAGGACTCCTGATTGATAAGCTCCACAGGTATTCCATGGAATGAGGACAGAAGTAACGGTTCCAGAATCCTCCAAGGTTCTACTTAAGTTTTCGGGGGCAAGTTTTCGATCTTTATAAGCATTGGCAAACATTTTTCCCGGAATAATAATAGATAAATATTGATCTGAAGCAGTAAGATTAATTGCTAGACAGGAGGCTACAGTACTGGCAAATAATTGGAAGCTAGTTTGTGCCCAACTTAATAAAGCAGCACTGATTCTCTCCAAAGCCCCTATTGCATCCATAATTCCTCCAAAAACCATTGCACAAATAATGAGCCATATTGTACCTAGCATTCCCTCCATCCCACCTGAGGTAAATAAATCGTTAAGGAGGGCATTAGACGTTGTAATTTCTGTGGAAACGGTCATGGAATTCATGATTGCTCGGTATCCTACTTCAAAACTCAACACACTTGCTTCTGTGATCTCAAGAAGAATTGAGCTTTGAAAAAACACAGCAAAAAGCCCTCCAAGTAGTGTTCCAATTAATAAAGCAATTAAAGGAGGGGCTTTTTTGATAATCAGTACTATAACAACTCCGGGAACAATAAAGAGCCAAGGAGTGATTGTGAATTTTTCTTTAATTGCTTGCATCAAGGTTTCCGTATCAGCAGCTCCCGATGTGGATTGGGTTAGGCTCAATATTAAAAAAATAATAATTGTGACAACAATACTAGGTACCGTGGTATGGGTCATATATCTTATGTGAGAAAATAATTCCCCTCCCGCCATGGCAGGGGCCAGATTAGTTGTATCGCTAAGCGGAGAGAGTTTATCCCCAAAATAAGCTCCCGAGATAACTGCTCCTGCTACCATTCCAACCGGAATTCCTAACACTTTTCCAATCCCGATTAGTGCAATTCCTACCGTGGCCGAAGTGGTCCAACTACTTCCAGTTGCCAGTGAAATAATGGCACAGATAATGATGCATGCGGGTAGAAAAATACTGGGATGTAAAATTTGTAAACCATAATAGATCATAGCAGGAATAATACCACTGAGAAGCCAGGTGCCCGCCAAAGCGCCTACAAATAATAAAATCAATAAAGCACCCGTAACAGATTGAAGGTTTTCGGCTACTTTATCGATCATAAACTGATACCCAATTTTATAATAAAATCCAACGATTCCAGCTACTGCAGCTCCCAGAAGCAAAATGAATTGATTGGAACCGCCTAAAGCGTCATCCCCATATATTAATACGTTATAAGAGAGAAGTAAGACCAGAATGAGTATGGGTAAAAGGGCAATTCCAAGAGAGAGATCTTTGTTTTTCAAATAATTGTTTTTAGCAATGAATACAAGTTTAATGAATTTAAATCAATTGGGTGCATGTGCATAATACGTTAATTGAATAAAGATTTTATGCAACCTTCTTACAGAGTACCATAATTCCAGTGCCAAAATCTAGAGGGAGAGCTGAAAAGTTTAATTGATACTTTAATTTTTCCATGAGTGAAATAACCTTTTCCTGATGATCCTCCGGCCAATCTACTTGCTGATTGAGATCGTCTATGATATAAAATCCACCGGGCTTAACCATTTCAAGAGTTTGATCCAAATCGGTGAATTTTCCCGCCCAAGTGTCAGCGAAAATTAAATCAAATTGAAGGTGTTTATTCTTTTCAATCCAAACTTTTGCATCTTCTTGAACAATATTGATTCGAGACTCTTTATCAAAAAATGAGCGTGCAACTTCAATGTATTTCGGGTTGTTTTCTATCGAGATGATCTTTCCTTTTGAATGGAGTCCATCCAAAATCCAAGCTAATGCAAGACCGGTACCTGTTCCTAATTCCAAAATTTGACCTTCTTTTTTTGAAGAGGTTAAAAGTCGAAGAAGAGCACCTACTTCTTCATCGGAAATCATCGTAAAGTTTAGCTTTCGAGACGCTTTTAAGATGGATTCGTAATCCTTGGGGAATGAACTTTTAGAATAAGACATTATTGATTTTTTGCGAGTTCTTGAATTTTCTGACCCAACTCAATTCCCCATTGCTGGCCAACCATCATACTTTCTTGAGCAATTAGGGGTGTTTTTTTTGCAAATTTCTTTCCCGTTTCACTGTTGTGAAAAGCGATGATCGTCTTTAAATCTTCTTCGGTTAGGTGTTTGTGATAAATGGGAGTGAGTTGATTGATTAGATTTGGAAAGGATTCTTGGTTGATGTATTCTTCTATGCTATTCCAATCCTTATCTTCCAAATTTGTGAATTGGGCTTTAAACATTTTTTTCATTTGTTGTACACTGCTAATAAAAGCTTCGCCGGTTCCCGAAACAAGAATCATTTCATTTAGGGTGTTTTGATAACTCTCGGAGACTTGCGCAGTTAATAGAAAATTACAAAATAGTAAAAGTAGAAAGGAAAATTTTTTCATGGTAATTGAGGTTTAAAATTGTAAGGTGATTCCCACACCTTTTTCTGAGATTAAGGGTTTTATTTGTGTTAAAGGTTTACTTTCTAATCCTTTGTTATATGTGAGTACAGCCTTTTTCTTTTGAGTATTTGCTGAGAGATAAAAAATAACACTAATAATGGTGCTACCAAGGCTAGCCGCTACAAGTCCTCCGGCTGCTTTTTTGTTTTCCTTTCCTGCTAGAATAGCAAGAGTGGTTCCAAGGACAACTACATTTGAACTTACCGCAATGGTGTTGAAGGTTCTTGACTTTTTCCAATAGTTGAAAGCTTCTGGGGTATCATACAATAAAGAATGTACTTCTGCGGTAATCAAAGGACGATCATCTTCGTAATATTGATATCCACTAACTCCTAAAAACATTGTCATTTCTTGGGAAAAAGAGTGAGTCATTGCAAAAAAGGTAAAAATTAAGCAGATGGATAAAAGAGTCTTTTTCATGTTTGGGTTTAAAAAGTTAATGAAACACCTAGACCATTTCCATCAATCTTTCTATTGACTTTAACGCTCGAGGTGGTTTTGGTTTCATCAAAAAAACTATTGTATTTTAAGATCGCTTTCTTTTTATGATTGTGTTCCTTAATCGAAAAAACAATTGCAGAAATTAATCCCAAAAAGTAACCGCTTATTTTGTAATCGTTTATTGTTCCGTCGGGATCTAAATTTTCATTAATGTTTACAAGACTTATAATTGAAATACCAAGAGATGCATAGGAAATAGCAGAATAGGTCCTTGATCTCCTCCAATAAAAATGGGTTTCTTTATTCTGCTGCATTAAAAATGTAACTTCACTTTTTTCAATACGCAAGTCGTCTTGATAAAATTGGTAATCAAAAAATCCAGAAAATAGGGTTAACTCCTGAGCAGAAAGTAAAAAAAAGAAACCCGACATAAAGACGATTAACAACATTTTTTTCATGAAGTAAGATTTTCATTAGGTTCTTTAAATGTAATAAAAATTATTTCAAAATCAATTCTTATGAATTGGGGTGTACAAAGAAACATTTGTACTTTTGAATTCAATTAAATAATTTGATTATGAGTGTTTATGATGTTGCCATTATTGGTTCAGGACCTGGAGGATATGTTGCTGCAATTCGTTGCGCCCAACTGGGATTAAAAACTGCTTTAATTGAGAAATACAGTACCCTTGGGGGAACGTGTTTAAATGTAGGCTGTATTCCTTCAAAATCGTTGTTGGATTCTTCGCATCATTTTGAAGACGCTCAAAAACACTTTTCAGAGCACGGAATTGAAATCCAAGGCGAGATCAAAATCAATTTCAAGCAAATGATTGATCGAAAAGCTGCTGTTGTGGAACAAACCACCAAAGGAATTGATTATTTAATGCAGAAGAATAACATTGATACTTTCGAAGGATTGGGAAGTTTCGTAGATGCAACACACATCAAAATTGATGGAAAAACGTCACAAACGATAGAAGCCAAGAATAGCATTATTGCAACGGGATCAAAACCAGGGAGTTTACCTTTCATTTCGTTAGATAAAGAGCGTGTGATTACTTCTACTGAAGCTTTAAAACTAAAGGAAATTCCAAAGCACCTTGTCGTAATCGGGGGAGGAGTTATTGGTTTGGAATTGGGTCAGGTATATCGTCGTCTGGGAGCAGAGGTTTCTGTGATTGAATATGCAGACCGAATAACCCCCATCATGGACGCAGGCTTGTCAAAAGAATTGATGAAAGTCATGAAAAAGCAGGGAGTGAAATTTTTCCTTTCTCATGGAGTAAATAAAGTAGAACGCAAAGGAGATCATGTTGCTGTTACGGCTACCGATAAAAAAGGAGCCGAAGTGGAGTTTGAAGGTGATTATTGTTTAGTCTCTGTGGGAAGAAAACCCTACACAGAAGGACTTAATGCTGCTGCTGCAGGGGTTCAGCTTAACGAGAGAGGACAGGTAGTTGTAAATGATCATTTACAAACTTCAGCAACCAATATATTTGCTATTGGAGATGTCGTTCGCGGGGCTATGTTAGCGCACAAAGCAGAAGAAGAGGGTGTGCTAGTTGCAGAATATTTAGCAGGTCAGAAACCGCATATCGATTATAATTTAGTTCCGAATGTGATTTACACCTGGCCCGAAGTTGCTGCTGTAGGAAAAACAGAGGAAGAACTGAAGGCCGCAGGAGTAAATTACAAGAAAGGTCAATTTCCAATGCGAGCATTAGGTAGAGCCAGAGCCAGTATGGATACCGATGGCTTTGTTAAAATTTTGGCAGATGCCAACACCGACGAGGTTTTAGGTGTACATATGATTGGAGCACGTGCTGCCGATTTGATTGCAGAAGCGGTGACGGCGATGGAGTTTAGAGCCTCCGCAGAAGATATTGCAAGAATGAGTCATTCACACCCTACCTATGCAGAGGCAGTAAAAGAAGCCGCCCTTGCAGCAACTGAAGATAGGGCTTTACATGTTTAAGCTACTGGATTCAGGACAAGAAAAATTGAGATGATTAGCGATTAATTTTCACTCCATTTTTGCTAATCTTGTGCTTCTTTTTTTTAATAAATTTTGGATCAAAATATAACGATGTTTTCCAAAGTCTTAAGGAATTAGATTCCATTCTATGATGTTTACGTCTAAATCATAGATGTATCCAAGAATAAACTTGAAGTCTTCAATCTCGTCATACAACAAAGACCAATTTTCAATATCAATTCCATCCCCCTGCTGAACGAAATAGTATTTTTGTTGAATGAAGTTCATACAATCTTTAGTGTGATGATTTACTCGCATGAGCGTTCCTTATGGAATCATTGAGTTATCCTCAATTTTTGAAGTACAGGGCATTAGAAATAATGACGTGAGAAGGAAAGGAGTAGGTAGGTTTTTACGGATTTAATTTTTTTAAATCTAAGACAAAAACAAGGCCAATACATCCAGACAAAAACAAAATTAATCCGAACAGGGTCTCACCAAGGCTTAGTTGGTGTGCGTAAAATTTATACAATCCCCAGCCTGTTAGACTTCCATATAAAATAAAATAATGAACGATATATAATCCTAGCGTATTCGTGCCTAAGAACCTCCAGAGTTTATTTTGAAACCTACTTTGAAAAAGCATGAAAAAGGACAACAACAAGAAGAAATCTCCCAAGCGAATAAAAAGGAAGTTGTTTTGTGCGACCTGCTTAAAAAGAGAAAGATGTAGCACATCGCCTAGTAAATTGAATAGCAGAGAAGAAGTAAAAATCAAGAACAGGCCCAGCAGGGCAGAGGGAAGAATCCACCTTTTAAATCTGGCGTATCTTGTATTAAAAAAGAATGCCAAACTCGATCCGATGAAAACATATCCTAACCAAGGAAGAAGATAGAAAACGCCGCCATAGCCTTTGATTAAATAAGCAGCTATAAATTTAGGGAGACTATCTAAATTGAGTTGACTGTAGGCAGGTTCTAGAAGAAAGAGTATCAATCCCGTAGTTAAAAAAATCCAAGCAAGGTAATTTTTCAAAAAACGAAGTCCAGTATAAAGCAAGAGGATAAAACCGATAGATAGTCCGATAATATGAAGTACATCGGGCTGAGTAAAAGAGTTATTGATTGAACCCCACAATAGGGAGGGTAAATTTAATCGAAGTAAATAGCCCCAGATCAAAAGTTCAACACCCCTTTTAATCCCTTTTTTAATTCTTGGATTTAGCCCCTCGTTTTCTTCCTTTATAAGTAAAAAGCTAAAGATCCAGCCGCTAATGGTAAAGAAAACAGGAGCAGTAAAACCTCTACAGTAGATCCAAAAGCGATAAGCCCAATGAGTTGTGTCTAGAGTTGAGGTGTCAAGCAATCCGCTAATAAAATGTCCTTGTAACATCATGAGGATCGCAAAAGCACGAAGGGCATCTAAAAAATAAATTCTTGATTTTGACGGCATAAGGAAAAATACAAAATCCTGAATTACAAGAGTTCTTTTTTTAGTACATTTAAGTTTGAAACTAAAATTTGATCAATGAAAAGAAGAGACTTTATTCACAAAACAGCAGCTACAGCCTCTGTTTTTAGTATTGTTCCTAGCCATGTTTTAGGCTTGGGTAGAACGGCTCCCAATGATAAAATTCAATTAGGTTTTATTGGAGTGGGAAAACAAGGAAGGGGTTTGATGACCAATTTTGTAAATTACGAAAACGCTTCAGTGCTAGCGGTGAGTGATGTGGATGTCAATAAAATGTCTTTCTTTAACGAGACCTATCAAAAGGCAATGGGCAAAAAGAATAAATCTTCGCAAAATCTAGATCAAATTACTGCCTATCGAGAGTTACTTGAAAGAAAAGATATCGATGCGGTAGTTATCGCTTCTCCCGACCATTGGCACGCTCAGATGGCAGTTGATGCAGCAAAAGCAGGAAAAGACATTTATTGTGAAAAACCGCTTTCTAGTTCTGTGGCAGAAGGGAGAGCCATGGTTGATTCGGCTCGAAAATATGAGCGTGTATTTCAAACGGGAAGCATGCAGCGTTCATGGGATCGTTTTCGTCAGGGCGTAAATTTGATTCGGAATGGATACATCGGGGAGATTAAGGAGATTAAAGTAGCCATTGGGTCACCATACAAAGCGTGCGACCTTCCTAGTCAGCCCATTCCAGAGAATATAGATTGGAACGCTTGGATCGGCCCCGCTCCCTACCGAGGATATCATTTTGATTTGGCTTGCCCCTTGGAGGACAAGCGTTGGGGAATGTGGCGAGATTATACTCCTTTTGGTGGAGGAATGATTACGGATTGGGGTGCGCATATGTTTGATATCGTTCAGTGGGCACTGGATATGGACGATTCAGGACCTTTGTATTTTAATCCCCCTGCTGGGGTCGCTAGCGAGGGATTGACTTACACCTATGAAAATGGAATTACAGTAACCCATACAAAATGGGGTAGGGGAAACAATGAAATTCAGTTCATTGGAACTGAGGGACGTTTGGAGATTAGCAGAGGATATTTGAAAACCTTTCCAAATGCTGCTCTAGCCAAAACTCCTCTTAAAGAAACAGACACAAATCGAGTTTACAACAGTCCAAACCATCATGAGGATTGGTTAGATGCAATCAAAAACCGTACACGACCCATTTGCGATGTAGAAGTCGGTCACCGAACTGCAACCGTCTGTAATCTGGCAAATATTGCCTATGCTCTCCAAAGACCATTGGAATGGAATCCCCAATCGGAAGAATTTATCAATGATCCAGGAGCGAATTTATTATTGGACCGAGCCTATCGTGCACCTTGGGATTATCGTGATTTTTGATTGATTTGGGTGTGGCTTGTAAATAGATACACTGTCTTTTAATCAGCTCAAGGACAGTATTTATTTTCTTGAGCTAATATTTGTTTTTATTTTAAACTCATGTTTTTCAGTGTACTGACTCTCAATAATAGTATTTAATATACTTTTTGTGTTTGCGTCAAGCATTGAATCGCAATCAAATCCTTATTGTAAGTAAAGGTGACTCGAACATTCGTTTGTTCAGGATGAATAGGGGGAGATTAGCCAAAAGTTTTTTATTAGGCAAATTAGATTTAGGATCGTTTCTTGCCAAAAGAACTAAAATTTTTAAGTAGGGACATGAAATAAACTTTTTGATAAAAGGCTACCCACGCAAGGGTTTCATCTTATTTTTAATTGTCTCCAATCCAAGGTTGCCAATACTGCCCAAATGAGTATGCTTTAATGTTCTATTGGGCACATAGCTACCGTTTTCAATGGCTTCACCCAGTTCACGGTAGGCATCTCGAAAGGGTTTTCCAGCAAGAACCTCTGCGTTTAGGGTATCTACACTGAAGAGGTAATCGTATTTTTTCTGGTCCGTACTGTTCTGACTTACCTGCATTTTGGGGAGGCTAAACAATAGGATGTCTAAACAGGCTTTCAATTCCTGCACGGCATCAATCAGGGGACCTTTGGCCAATTGTAACTCCCTATGGTATCCGCTGGGTAAGTTAGAAGTCAACAAAGCCAATTGATTGGGAAGGGCTTGTAGAACATTGCATTTTCCCCGCACCAATTCAAATAAATCGGGATTCTTTTTATGAGGCATAATACTTGAGCCAGTCGTTAATTCTGCTGGGAAAGAGATGAAATCAAAGTCTTGCCCCATATAGAGACAAACATCCATGCTCATTTTTGCCAAACTACTCCCAATACTTGAAAGGGCCATAGCAGTACTTTTCTCTAATTTTCCTCTGCTCATTTGCGCAGCTACGGCATTCACTTTTAATTGTTGAAAGGCCATTAGTTCGGTAGTAAGTTCTCGGTCAATGGGAAAAGCACTTCCATACCCTGCAGCACTTCCTAAGGGGTTTTGATCGGAGATTTTGAAAGCGGCTTCCCAGAAATACAAATCATCAATCAGACTTTCGGCATAGGCAGAGAGCCACATACCAATGGAGGAAGGCATGGCAACTTGCAAATGAGTATAGCCTGGGATTAAGTCGTTTTGGTGTTTTTCTGCGAGCTCTAATAACAAATCAAAAAGAGCAATGACCTGGGATTTAATTTCCGTCAACTCATGCTTCAGATAGAGATGCATGGCAACCAACACTTGATCATTTCGAGAACGTGCCGTATGAATTTTTTTCCCCAAATCCCCCAGTTGTTGGGTGAGGATGTGTTCTATTTTGGAATGCATGTCTTCAAACTCAGTTTCAATGGTGAAACTTCCCTTTTCAGCATCGGCTTTAAGGGTTTTTAAAACGGAACAGAGTTGATCTGCCTCTCCAGGACTAATAAGTCCAATAGTGCCTAGCATTTTAGCATGGGCCATGGAGGCCTCACAATCGTATTGCGCTAATACTAAATCGTATTCTCGGTCTTTTCCCACCGTAAAGGAGTCTACTTTTTCGTGGGCTGCAGCCCCTTTTTGCCAAAGCTTCATACTATAATATTTTTTTCAAAAGTTCAATGTAAAAGGCAATACCTTCTTCAATTTCTTTAACATAAATATACTCATCTGCCGAATGCGATCGGGTAGAATCTCCAGGACCTAATTTTAAAGAAGGACAATCCAAAGCCGCCTGATCGGAAAGAGTAGGAGAACCGTAAGTTTTTTTACCTAAGGCAATTCCCGCTTTGACCAATGGATGATTTGCATCAATCGACGAGCTTTTTAAGCGTAAGGAACGTGCATGTACTTCACAGGGAAGAGCGTTTTTTAGATGTTGTTCAATTTCATTATTGGTATAACATTCATTAACACGAACATCAATAACAAGCTTCACCTCCGATGGAACCACATTGTGCTGACTACCTGCTTCAATTTGAGTGAGTGTTACTTTTACAGGACCCAAAACAGGAGAGACCTTGTCAAACGCAATGGATTCAAGGGCTTGAATTACTGCTGGAATCTTCATTAAGGGATTGTCCGCATTGGGATGTGCCGCATGACTTGGAGTCCCTTTGATAATGGCTTCAAATACAACTAAGCCTTTTTCTGCGATGGCTAAATCCATTAATGTGGGTTCGCCCACAATGGCAAAATCAATTTTGGGAAGTTCTTTTAACAATCCACGTAAGCTCTTTTTTCCAGCAATTTCCTCTTCTGCCGTTGCTGCCATTAGGAGATTAAACTTTGGATTGGGGTGAGCGTAATAATGGGTAAAAAGCGCGATGAGAGAAACCAAGGCACCCCCCGCATCATTACTTCCTAAACCGTATAGTTTTCCATCAACGATATCTGGGGAAAAAGGGTCACGAGTATAGGCTTGATTGGGCTTGACTGTATCGTGATGAGAATTGAGTAAAAGGGTAGGCAATTCGGGATTAAACTGTTGGTTGGTAGCCCAAACATTGTTGTCTTGTCGTTGAAACGGAATATTGTTTTCACGAAACCAAGCTTCAATTCGATCTGCAGTTTTATGCTCCTTTTCTGAAAAGGATTCAATTTGAATTAAATCTTTTAATAGTTGTATGGCTTGTTGTGTTATCATTTCAACTCTAATTGGGTGTGTTTTACTTTTTCAGTGATCATTTTTGGATTTCCTATACGCACTTGAGCAACTCCTTTTTTAAGGGCTTCAAAGCAATTGTGAATTTTAGGAAGCATCCCCGAATGGATTGTGTTTTCTCTCTTAAGGGTTTCATAAAGCGAAGTATTGATTGTGGGAATTACCGAATCTTCGTCTTCTACCTGCTGCAAAACACCTTTCTTTTCAAAGCAATAACTTAAGGTCACATCAAAGTGTGTAGACATTGCAATTGCAATTTCAGAAGCAATGGTATCTGCATTGGTATTGAGAAGTTGTCCCTTATTGTCATGTGTAATTGCACAACAAACTGGAGTTATATTTTGTGTAAGTAGTGTTTTGAATAAAGCATCATTAACCTGGGTTACATCCCCCACAAAGCCAAAATCTATGGGCTCTGGAGCGCGCTTTTGTGCGCTAATACTGTTCCCATCCGTACCGCTTAGTCCGAGGGCGTTACAGCCAAACGCTTGCAACTGGGCCACAATGGTTTTGTTTAACTTACCTGCATAAAGCATACTGATGATCTCTAAATTTGCGCTATCCGTGATACGTCTTCCCTCAATGAGTTGGACGGGTACCCCTAATTTTTCCGCCATTTGTGTAGCTTCTTTTCCACCTCCGTGTACTAAAATTTTCGCTTCTTTTATTTTAGTGAAATCAGTTAAAAAATCCTTAAGCGCCTCTCGATTCTCAATGACATTCCCTCCAATTTTGACAATCTGTAGCTTATCCATTTTCTAAAATTTTCTTCAAAACGACTTGAGCTGAAAAGGTTCTGTTATTTGCTTGTTCAATGACGAGTGAATGGGCATTGTCCAATACATCATCAGCAACAACTATATTTCTTCTAACAGGTAAACAATGCATGAATTTGGCATGATTGGTTTTTTTTAACTTTTCTGCAGTAAGCATCCAAGAATCGTCGGTACGTAAAATTTTCCCATAGTCTGAATAGGAACACCAGTTTTTTGCATAGACAAAATCTGCTCCTTCTAGGGCTTCTTCTTGATTGTGTATCAGAGGTGTGTTTTTCGTAATTTCTGGATTCAATTCATAGCCTTGGGGTTGAGCGATGACAAAATCAGCATCTAATTGTTGTACCATGCGCGTAAACGAGTTGGCTACCGCATGAGGTAGCGCCTTGGGGTGTGGAGCCCACGTTAAAACAATTTTAGGTCGATTTTTTGTGGCATGTTCTTTAAGTGTAATGGCATCAGCTAGGGCTTGTAAAGGATGCGCCGTGGCACTTTCCATATTCACCACAGGAATACTCGCATATTTTGCAAAATTATTCATGACCTTTTCTGATTCATCACTTTCTTTATCTGTAAGGGATGCAAAAGATCGAATGGCAACGATATCGCAGTATTGTGAAACTACAGCTGCTGCTTCTCTAATGTGTTCTGAACGTAAACCACTCATTTGTGTTCCGTCTTCAAATTCTAATGCCCAAGCTTCGTTAGAAAAATTCATGATCATAGTATGAATTCCTAATTGTTGTGCTGCTTTTTGCGTACTTAAACGGGTACGTAAACTAGGGTTGAAAAACAACATACCTAAGGTTTTGTTTCTCCCAATCGTTTCAAATTGAAAAGGATCTTTTTTTAAAGCAATGGCCTCTGTAACTGCTGTGTCTAAATTGGGAAGATCGTTTAAAGTGAGGTAGTGTTTCATTTAACTAGGCTTAGTATTCTTTTATTTTTTTTAATGCAAGTTGAAGTGCATCAAAAAAGAGGTTAAAATGTTTTTCTTGTACCGTTAATGGAGGTAAAATACGAATAAGGTTTTTGTTGCTACTTCCACCTGTAAAAATATGGTGTGTATAAATCAACTCTTTTCTTAGAGTAGCTACTTCAAAATCAAATTCCAAACCGAGCATCAGTCCTTTTCCTTTGATGTTTTTTAATCCTTGTATTCCTTGGGCTTTTTCTCTAAAAAAGTATTCTAATGCAATAGTTCTCTCTTGTAATTTATCTTTTTTAAGGATATCTAAAACAGCTAAAGAAGCACTACAGGCAAGATGGTTTCCACCAAATGTAGTTCCTAGCATCCCGTATTTGGCTTTTATATCGGGATGTACTAAAATCCCACCTATAGGAAAACCATTTCCCATACCTTTCGCCATGGTAATAATGTGGGGATTGATTTTATGATGCTGATAGGCAAAAAACGTCCCCGAACGACCAAATCCAGATTGTACTTCATCAGCAATCAAACAACTGCCGTATTGATTACAAAGGGATTCCATTGCAAAAATGAATTCTTCTGAGGGTTGATCTAGCCCTCCTACACCCTGAATGGCTTCAAAAATTACCGCACAATAATCTTCCGTTTTCAAGGCTTTTGTAAGCGCTTCAATATCATTGAGGGGTAAAAAAGTAACTTCTTGCTGTTGATTTAAAGGGGCATTAATGGACGGATTGTCAGTCACGGCAACCGCAGCTGATGTCCTTCCGTGGAACGAGTTGTGAAAGGCAATTACCTTTTTACGTTGGGTGTGAAATGACGCTAGTTTTAATGCATTTTCAATCGCTTCGGCTCCTGTACTACACAAAAATAACTCATACGAATGAAGGCAGGATTGTTCTCCAATGGCATCTGCTAATTGCTGTTGTAAAGGGTTTTGAATGGCGTTAGAATAAAATCCAAGCTGCTCTAGTTGGTTTGTTATTTTTTGGACATAATGGGGATGTGAATGACCTATGGAAATTACGGCATGACCGCCGTAGAGATCAAGGAATTCTGTTCCATTTTCATCATAAACATAAACGTCTTGCGCCCGAACTGGAGTAACTTCATATAAAGGATAAACATCAAATAGTTTCATCGATTTTTTATTGTTTTGCGATATCGTTAATCTTATTAAAGGAAGCATTCAAACCTTTGATCAGGGAAGAACTTAATCCTTGATGCTCCATTTCATTTAATCCAGTAATGGTACACCCTCTTGGGGTCGTTACTCGATCAATCTCTTCTTCCGGATGACTGCCTGTTTCGATAAGCAAGCTTGCTGCTCCCATGGCTGTTTGCATGGACATTTTTAAGGCTATGTCAGCATCAAACCCCAATTGCACTCCTCCTTGGGTGGTCGCACGAATCAAACGCATCCAAAAAGCAATTCCACTGGCGCACAGCACGGTAGAGGCTTGCATCAGTTTTTCTTCGATAGTGAGCGTCGTTCCCAAGCCATTGTAGATGGCCTCAGCAATAGGAAGACTCTTTTTACCTACTGCATTACTGCATAAACAAGTCATTGATTTACCTACTGAGATCGCTGTATTGGGCATCGATCGAATAACAGGATACTCCGATCCAATTTGAGATTCCATTCGCTCAATAGCGTACCCTGTGATTGTAGAAATAATGACGTGTTTGTCCGTTAAAATAGGTTTGATTTCTTCTAAAATCGAATCAAACTGATTGGGCTGCACGGCAAAGATCAGGACGTCAGAGTGGGTAACCGCCTCCTTGTTGTCTTGGGTAAGAAATACATTTTTGTATTCTTTCCAACTGGAAAGGGAGTCTAGATTTCTTTTAGTCAGGTAAAGGGTAGTATAGGTATTGTTGATTACCAATCCTTTGGCAATGCTTAATCCTAAATTTCCAGTTCCAATGATGGCTATTTTCATATCAATTTATTTTAAAAAATGGAGGCTTTTAGCTGAATACCGAGGTTTTCTTCCCAGCCCATGAGTATGTTGGTGTTTTGTATGGCTTGTCCTGAAGCTCCTTTTACAAGGTTATCAATGACACTTGTGATGAGTAATGTATTTTCGTATTTGTGTAAGTGAAGAAAGCAAAAGTTGGTATTTACAACCGATTTCAAACTGATTTCTTCATCAGAAATTTGAGTAAAAGGATGGGAAGCATAGTACTTTTGATACAGTGCCTTAGCTTCTTCCAACGAACCTTCAAACGGGGTGTAGGCAGTTGCAAAAATTCCGCGTGTAAAGTCTCCTCTTTGAGGCATAAAAAATAACTTACTGGGTGCTTTTAGTTGCTGTAAACTTTGATGAATTTCTCCTAAATGTTGATGAGTGAAGGGTTTATACCAAGAAAGGTTGTTGTTTCTCCAGCTAAAATGACTGGTAGCACTCAGTCCAACGCCTGCCCCTGTACTTCCTGTTGTTGCATTGATATGGACGGCGTCTTTGATTAGATTGTTCTTGGCCAAAGGGAGCAATGCCAACTGTATTGCAGTAGCAAAGCAGCCTGGATTGGCAATGGCTGTTGCTTTTTCAATCTCCTCTCTTTGCAACTCAGGCAATCCGTATACGAATTGCTTTCCTCCAAATTCGCGATCCTTATGAAGTCTAAAGTCATTTCCTAGATCGATAATGATTGTTTTTTCTGAAAAAGAATAGTTTTCCAAAAACGCACGAGAATTTCCGTGACCTAAACATAAGTAAAGCAGATCGATGTCTGGATTTACGGTATCAGTAAAGTTTAAGTTTAAACTTCCAAGTAGATCAGGATGGGCTGTTGTTACGGCTTTTCCGGCTCGGGTAGTACTGTAAACAAAGTCAAGTTTAAGGGCAGGATGATGTATTACCAACCGGATGAGTTCCCCTCCGGTATATCCTGATCCTCCAATAATTCCGACGCTTTTCATTTTTCTTGGTTTAGGTGTTGGTAAATTTTTGTTGCATTGGCGGTTAATTTAATAAAGCCCTTTGCTTCTTCAGCTGTCCATCCTTTGTTCATTTCTCCATAACTTCCAAATTCAGCTTGCATGAGATCGTTTGGAGATTGGATTCCCAGAAGTTCAAATCGGTAAGGATGTAGTTTGATGAATACAGTTCCCGTGACTTGTTTTTGGCTACTTTCCATAAAAGCTTCCATGTCTCGCATCACAGGATCAAGGTAATGTCCTTCATGCAATTGCATTCCATAGAAATTTGCCAATTGTTCTTTTTGAAATTGTTGCCATTTACTTAGAGTATGCTTTTCTAAAAGATGGTGTGCTTTAATAATTAGCGTGGGTGCAGCCGCTTCAAAACCGACACGACCTTTAATTCCAATGATGGTATCTCCCACATGAATATCACGTCCAATAGCGTATTGTTTTGCTCGTTCTTGTAGGTTTTGAATTAATGCTACGGGCGACCCTGTTTCGCCATTTACTTCAGTTAATTCTCCATGGGTAAATTTTAAGGAAACGGTTTCTTCTTTTTCTTTTTTCAAGGGACTAGGGTATGCAGAATCAGGGAGGGGCAAATCAGAGGTTAAGGTTTCTGACCCTCCAACGCTCGTTCCCCACAAGCCTTGATTAATGGAATATTTAGCTTTTTCCCATGGCACATCAATTCCTTGTGTCTTTAAATATTCAATTTCATCTTCTCTTGAAAGCTGATTATCTCTGATTAAAGTGATGATTTTGATTTCTGGTGCCATAACCTGAAAGATCATGTCAAACCGCACTTGATCATTTCCTGCCCCCGTGCTACCATGAGCTATATAGGTTGCGCCAATGGCTTTTGCATAAGTCACAATTTCTACGGCTTGAATGATGCGTTCTGCACTTACGGAAAGCGGATAGGTATTGTTTCGCAGCACATTGCCGTAAATGAGATATTTTACAATCTTGTCGTAAAAGGGATCTAAAGCATCTATGTTTTTGTACAGATGAGCTCCCATTTGGTATGCTTTCTTTTCAATATCTTGAATTTCTATTTTGGAAAATCCACCGGTATTGATACTCACGGCATGAACCTCATAGCCTTCTTTAGATAGTTTTCTAAGAGAATACGAAGTGTCTAATCCTCCGCTGTAAGCCAAAACTAATTTGGAGTCCTTCATGATTTATTCTTTTTTAATAATAGGGTTTCTTTAATTTGTTTTAAACGACGGGATACCTTTTCGTTAAAAGGTTTGGATGTTGATTTTTTATTTGGATCATATAACATTCCTGTGCAAAGACACATTTGGCGTTCGGTACGGGTAAGCACATCGTAATTCTTACACGTTTGACATCCTCTCCAGAATTCAGGGTCATCGGTAAGTTCAGAAAAATGGACGGGTTTGTACCCCAATTCATAATTGATTTTCATTACGGGCATTCCTGTAGTAATTCCAAAGACTTTTGCTTCGGGGTATTTTTTCAAGGAAAGTTCGAAAACTTCTTTCTTAATTTTTTTTGCAAGTCCTTTTCCTCTGTGGTCAGGGGCTACAATAAGTCCAGAATGAGCAACATATTTTCCATGCCCCCAAATTTCGATATAACAAAACCCAACAAATTGGTCGTTGTCTATTGCAATCACGGCATTGCCGTTTTCAATTTTGCCTGCTATGTACTCAGGGGTTCTTCGGGCAATTCCAGTGCCTCTATTTTTGGCTGATTCATCAATACATTGACTGATGTTTTTAGCATATATAATATGTTCCGCTTTGGCGCGTAAAATTTTCATGATTGAAAGGTAATAAGAGAAAAAATAGTTTGTTCGAGAAGGGAGAAGGGCACACCGTACTCCATAAATAATTACACCCCTACGGGGCGACGAGGAAAACTGCGCAACGGAAGAACAGTCGCGTGGATTAAATGTATTTTCTCAGTATTGAACATAACACTGCAAAAATGGGGTATTTTTTTAACACAGCAAAAAAAATATTCTAAAAAAGCGCATTTTTTATAAATGTATTCAATTGATATACTAATGTTTACCTTTGTCATGTGAAAGAAGAACACTCAAATAAATTGGATATTGACTTCACTAAACTAGCAGGAAATAAAATCTTGTTAGCCCATAGTGGAGGACTTGATAGTAGTGTGTTGGCGCATCTTTTGTTGAAAGCCAAATGTAGCTTTTCAGTTGCACATTGTAATTTTCAACTCCGAGGCAGTGAGAGTGATACAGACGCTCATTTTGTTCAATCCTGGTGTCGTGATAACGCGATTCCATTTTTTTCGGTTCGATTGAGTACAGAAGCACATAAGAATTATTACAAAAAAAGCACTCAAGTTGCGGCTAGAGACCTCCGATATGAATGGTTTAATGCACTCATGAAAGGATATGGTTTTGATTTATTATTGACGGCACATCATCTTAATGATCAGTTGGAAACCTTCTTGATTAATGCTACACGGGGAACAGGTATTTCAGGTTTATTAGGAATTCAAGAACAAGACAGCCTATTGCGCCCTTTGCGATCCCTCCCCAAAAAAGAGCTCACTCAATATGCCCAAGCCCAGGGTATTTTGTGGCGCGAAGACCGCTCCAATGCAAGCGATGATTACCTTAGGAATGCTGTCAGACATCATGTGATTCCCGCATTAGAACAAGTAGTTCCCAACGCTTTGCAACATTTTAATTCTACTTTGGACCATCTTACTTTGGCAAATGATTTTATTCAAGAATCGTTAGAAGCGCTAAGGCAAAAGTTTTTTATAATTGAGGCTAATCAGATTAAAATTGAGATAAAAGGTTTGTTAAAACTTCCTTCTTTAGCTTTTTGTGCGCATCATTGGTTTAGTCCCTATGGTTTCAATTCAAAAGAGGTCCTCAAACTTTTAAATGCTGAAAGCGGAAAAGTTATTACTTCAAAAACCCATCTTTTAATTCGCGATCGTTCTGATTTGATCTTAACTGAAAAACAAAGTCTAGAAAAAGGTCAGTACTCATTTGACCCTACGCAGTCAAATAGAGATCTGCCTATTCATTTAACATGTGAGGAAATAACACCAAATAAATCAACTGTTTGGGATCCCCATCAAGCGGCACTCGACAAAATGCTGTTAAAAAAACCACTTTCCCTGAGAAAATCCATTAAAGGCGACTATTTTTACCCCATTGGAATGAAAGGTAAAAAATTGCTAAGTAAATTTTTTAAGGATGAGAAATATTCTCTTTTGGAAAAAGAACAACAATGGCTTTTGTGTTCTGGAAATCAGATTGTTTGGGTGGTTGGAAAGCGTTGCGACAGAAGGTTTGCTGCGACAAAAAGCACGAAAGAGACCCTATTAATTACGGTAGTATGAAATTGAAATGGATGTTGTTTTTTTTGTGGAGTTGTATGCTCAGCGCACAATTAGAAAAAGAGCCTGTGATCTGGGAGGCACAGTTAGAACAAAAAAATGAAAATCAGTATGTACTAATTTTCAAAGCTACTATAGCGCCTAACTGGCATTTATATTCCCAATTTTCAAGTGATCAAGGTGCTTTGCCCACGGAATTCCTCTTTGACTCCCAAGGGTATCGAAGAGTTGGAAAAGTGGAAGAGAGTCCCTCCATTACAGATTATGATGAAGTATTTGAAATGGACTTGACTTATTTCAACGATTCCGCAAGTTTTCGACAGGAAATAGTCATAGAGGATGACTCTTTAAGTATGCTATCCGTTGAGGTTAACTATCAAGCCTGTGACGACAAGCTGTGTATTTTTAGATCCGAAACCTTTGATTTTTCACTCGACGGAAAAGAAGCCATCAGTACGCTGACCACCGATGCTCGAAGTCAAGCATTGTCCAAAGCCTTAAAACTGAATTTATCAAGCACCGAATTTTTAGAAACAGAACTTGTTAAGGGATCTTCAAAATCCAATTGGAATATTTTCTTTCTGGGTTTTATAGGAGGCCTCTTGGCCTTGCTAACACCTTGTGTTTTTCCAATGATTCCTCTGACGGTTTCATTTTTCTTGAAACAAGCAACGACCCGAAGTAAAGGTGTTTACAATGCCTTGTTGTATACTTTTTTCATCATATTGATTTATGGTCTATTGAGTTTACCTTTTCACTTTTTAGACTCATTAAATCCTGAAATTTTAAATACGATTGCGACTAACGTTACCTTGAATTTGATCTTTTTTGGTGTGTTTGTGTTTTTTGCTTTTTCCTTTTTTGGATTTTATGAGTTGACGCTCCCTTCTGGATGGGGAAATAAATCAGATCAAGCCTCAGGTTTTAAAGGAGGTGTGGGAATCTTTTTTATGGCGCTGACTTTAGCTATTGTTTCTTTTTCATGTACCGGTCCTATTTTGGGATCTTTATTGGCGGGTTCCTTAACTGCAGATGGCGGAGCCATGCACTTAAGTACGGGGATGTTGGGTTTTGGAATTGCTTTAGGACTTCCTTTTGGTTTGTTTGCCTTATTTCCCAATACCTTGAAAGCCTTACCCAAATCGGGAGGATGGATGACTACTGTGAAAGTAGTTCTTGGATTTCTGGAATTGGCTTTGGCATTAAAATTCCTTTCTAATGCCGACTTGGTTGCCCATTGGGATTTGCTGAAACGTGAGGTTTTTATCGGAATTTGGGCCCTGATTTCTTTCCTTTTAACCCTCTATCTTTTTGGAGTGATTCGTTTCAAACATGAAGTCAAACAAAAAGTAGGAGTTCCTAGATTACTTTTCGCAGGACTCAGTTTATTGTTTACTTCGTTCCTGGTAAATGGATTAATTTCAGATGAAAATCAATTAAAAATATTGAGTGGTTTTCCACCTCCTGAGTTTTATAGTATTCATTCAACAGCCTCCGATTGCCCGTTGGGTCTGGAGTGCTATAAAGACTATGAAACAGGGCGCGAGAAGGCGATAGCGGCAAACAAACCCATATTATTGGACTTTACAGGATGGGCTTGTGTGAACTGTAGAAAGATGGAAGAAAATGTCTGGTCTGATCCTGCAGTGTATAGCCTACTAAATGAAAATTACATTATTATTTCCCTCTATGTCGATGATCGGAAAGCCCTCGAAGAAGAGGCTCAGTTTAACTATCAATATCCCGACGGAAGAATCAAGGAAATCAATACCGTTGGAAAAAAATGGGCAACATTTCAGGCGATTAATTTTCAAACGGCTTCACAGCCTTTTTATGTACAAATGAATGCTGAGGGGAAAGTGTTGAACTCACCGATCCAATATACCGACATAGCTACATTTAAAGTATGGTTGGAGGCAGGATTGAAAAACAATACTGCAGCACCAGCGCCTAAGGCACAGTTTTTTACTTTTTAGAAGGGTCGTAAACAGCTACCGCAATTTTTGAGTCTGCCGTACCATAATACAAAAACCACTTTTCTTTAAAAAAGACCAATCCCTCTACAAAGCATACTTCATTGACTTCTCCCACTTTCTCATAGTCTTTATCGGGGTAGATAAAATAGGAAGGGGTTCTGTCGATTAGTTTGTGAGGTTGGTTTTTATCAAATAACGCTTGTCCTGCGGCATAGGTGAATTTAGGTAAATCGGGATCATTAAAGTTTGCAGCATTGCTGGCATTATAAATTAAAACAATTCCTTTCTCAGTATAGAGGGCATAAGGTCCAGGTTCTACAAGGCGACTGTCAAAGAATCCTTTTCTTGGGTGTAAAACGGAAATCAATGCTCCATTCTCCTCATTGATAGCTGCCTCCCAATGAATTAAATCGAGGGAGCTGGCCATGAAAAGTTGGGTGTCTCCAAAGTACATCCAATAGCGGCCCTCAATTTTTTTGGTAACTTGCTGGTTGCCGATCTGTTCCGTAATGATGGCTCCAGACTTTGACCAATAGTCTTTGTATTTCTCTCCTTTCAAAACCGATCCATGTTTGGTCCAATGGATCAAATCAGGAGAAGATGCACTGCTTAAGCGGGCTGTTTTCCCATTGTAAGCCGTATAGGTCATAAGATAAGTACCTCCTTCGGTTTGTATAATTCTGGGGTCTTCTACACCATCAAAATAACAGGAAACACAGTCTAGGTTATAGGGTTCTCCTTCCACTTTTATAAGATTCCATTCCATGGGTGTTTGTGCATCTTTTTCAGGAAAAAAAATAGGGTGCTCTTTTTTTGTGAAATTCATACCGTCTGTACTGATGGCCATTCCTATTCTGGAAGTACCCCATTCATCTTGTGCACGGTATAATAAAAAAACCGTATCATTTCTAACGATTGCTGCTGGATTTAGTACGTTTCGCTTTTCCCAAGCCACTTCTTTTTGGGTCATTGGATCAAGAAATTTTAATTCGGGCGAGGGTTTTAAAATGGGATTTAAAGAATCTACTTTTTCAAAAAAGGGAAAAGCCCAGTCTTTCTGATCCCGTTTTATTTCTATACTTGTGCATTGGACTAAACCAAAGCTGACTAAAATTATAAAGAGTAATCTCATAAGGTGTTTTTTAAGGTATCAAATCCTATGAGTTAAAATTAAGGCTTATTTTAGACAAAAGGGATTGTTTGTAAAATCAAGCTTAGAGCTTCCAAGCGGGCTTTGGTCTTGGTATCTGCCTTGATGATATGCCATGGAGCAATTTCCGTATGGGTTTTTTGAAACATAGTTTCCTTGTATTGGGTGTATTGGTTCCAGAGGACCTGTGCTTTTAAATCAACAGGGGTAATTTTCCATTGCTTTAAAGGATTGTTTTTCATTACAAAAACCATTGACCGGTTCTACTACAGCTCGGTTATACCAACTGCGATCAAAGAAAACAATTTCTCCCGGTTTGGGTAATTGATGAATATACCGTTGAAAAAACCATTGTTTTTTTTCATCCTCCGAGGGAATGTCTAGAGCCACAACATTGATGTGTCTTGGATTTAAATATTGAATGGCTCTTCGGATGGCACCTCCTTTTCCAGCCGCATCTCTTCCCTCAAAAATAAGGACTACCTTTTTGTCATTTTTAATCACCCATTGTTGGAGTAGAATCAATTTACTTTGAAGATGTTTTAATTCATTTTCATAGTGAATTCGCTCTATGGTTTTGATTAGATCTACTTTTTTATTCCTAAGTAGAATTTTCATTCCAAGTTTGGAATTGACTAGATTAAGCTCAGAGGGGGTTATAGAGTACATAGGTTAAATATCGATTTGGACGATACCTCTGTGGTATCTTTGAATAATGTTGGGATCAGGAGAAGTTTCAATTCCACTTTCTCCTTTTTTGGGATAGTCAAATTGTGAGATAACATGACGAATACTTTCTAAACGAGCAGATTTTTTATTATTAGCCTTTACTATCACCCAGGGGCTAAAGGAAGTATGAGTTTTATTGAACATTTGTTCTTTGTACCGGGTATAATTATCCCAAAGCTGCTGACCCTTCAAGTCTACAGGACTCAATTTCCACTGTTTTAATTCGTTTTTAGCGCGTGACTCAAAGCGTTTTTTTTGTTCCTCTTTAGAAATTGAGAACCAAAATTTAATCACTTTTACCTGGTCTTCATACAGCATATGTTCAAATTCAGGTACTTGAACCATGAATTTGTCATACTGCTCCTTGACACAAAACCCCATTACGGGCTCAACTACCGCTCGGTTATACCAACTACGATCAAAGAAAACCAATTCTCCTGCGTTGGGTAAAACTTTGATATAACGTCTAAAATACCATTGCCTGGATTCTTCATTAGTTGGTTTGTTTAAGGCGACCACCCTAGAGCTTCTTGGGTTTAGATGTTCAATAAAGCGTTTAATGCTTCCTCCTTTTCCAGAAGCATCTCTTCCTTCAAAAATGACAGCTACGCGTAATTGCTTTTTGTGAATCCACTGTTGTAAATTGACCAACTCACTTTGGAGTTTTTGTAACTCAATTTCATATTTAATTTGATCAAGAGCCTTGTCAATATTGATATTATTTTCATGCGCAAGGGCAATTAGTTCTTTTCGTGTGGTAGCTTGCTGAAGGTGATCTGGGGTAAACGGCATTTGGGTTGACTTGAGATTGGGATGAAAAATGGGTTCCTTTGTTAAACACTCAAAAATAAACAATTTTGTCAATTTTATGGATTTCTAATATTTTAATCTGATGATTCATTTTTAAGGAATCGATATAAATTGTATTTTTAGTAAACCAAATCTTGTCTATGTTAGTTTCCGTCTTTGGAAGTACTGTCTTTGGTGTAGAAGCCAATCTCATTACCATTGAAGTAAATATTGGTCAAGGTATTGGATATCATCTTGTGGGTTTGCCCGATAATGCAGTAAAAGAAAGTAATTTTCGTATTGCTGCGGCTTTAACCAATATTGGTTACAAACTTCCAGGAAAGAAAATCACAATCAATATGGCCCCTGCCGATATCCGCAAGGAAGGTTCGGCCTATGATTTGCCTTTGGCCATTGGAATTTTAGCCGCCTCAGGTCAAATTGAAGCGGTAGGTTTGGAGCGTTATTTAATTATGGGAGAATTGTCTTTGGATGGAAGTATACGTCCCATTCGAGGGGCATTACCGATTGCTATTCAGGCTCTAAATGATGGTTTTAAGGGTTTTATTTTGCCAAAAGAAAATGCCAATGAAGCCGCGATAGTAAAAGATTTACAGGTCTATGGCGTTGAACATTTGCGGGAGGTGATTCAATTTTTCAAGGACACGACTAGTCTGGAAGCTGTGGAGGTCGATACACGAAAAATTTTTCAAGAACAGTTAAAATATCCAGAGCATGATTTTTCTGATGTAAAAGGACAAGAAGGCATTAAACGTTGTATGGAAATTGCTGCTGCGGGAGGACATAATATTATCCTTATTGGACCTCCGGGTGCGGGTAAAACCATGTTGGCAAAGCGCTTACCCAGTATTTTACCCCCCATGAGTTTGAAAGAAGCCTTAGAGACGACTAAAATCCATTCGGTAATGGGAAAAGTTAAAAACAAAGGTTTGATCAGTGTTCGACCTTTTCGTTCTCCCCACCATACAATTAGTGATGTTGCTTTAGTTGGAGGGGGAGCTTACCCTCAGCCTGGGGAGATTTCCATGGCGCACAATGGTGTTTTGTTTTTGGATGAATTACCCGAGTTTAAACGGGGTGCCTTGGAAGTCATGCGGCAGCCTTTGGAAGATCGTGAAGTGACTATTTCTAGAGCTAAGTTTACCGTTACTTACCCTGCTTCTTTTATGTTGGTGGCCAGTATGAATCCTAGCCCCTCAGGATTTTTTAATGATCCTCAATCCAAGTTAGGCCCATCTCCAATGGAGATGCAGCGGTATTTAGGGAAGCTCTCGGGACCCTTATTAGACCGAATTGATATTCATATAGAAGTGGAAGCGGTTCCTTTTGAAAAACTAGCTGATCGAACTCCAGCTGAATCTTCAGAGACCATCAGAGCACGAGTTTCTGCTGCAAGAGCACTACAACAAGAACGGTTTAAATCATTGGAAAATATCCATTATAATGCACAGATGAATTCCAGACAAATACGAAAACATTGTGTTTTGGACCCGGTCTCTACTCAGTTGTTAAAAAGTGCGATGGAGCGATTATCCCTTTCTGCCCGTGCCTATGATCGTATTTTAAAAGTAGCCCGAACTATAGCCGATTTGGAAGGGGAGAAGAACCTAAGTCAACATCACATTGCTGAAGCCATACAATATAGAAGTTTGGATCGTGAGGGTTGGTTGGGGTGAATTACAGTTTAGTTAGGTTTTTTAGTTGCTTGTTTTTTGGAAATAAAGCCAAACCCTCTGCCAGGTATTTTTTGGCCAAACTGTCTTTTTCTTCTTTTATGTAGTGATTTACCAAAAGCACATAAACACTGTCTTTTCCCCAAGTTGGTTGATTTTCCTCCATACTGTTTTCAGTCATAGCAAGTGCTTGTTTGAGATTGACCTCTACTTGGGTTCCCCCACCAAAAACTTTTGGAGTGTAAAAGTTATTTATAGCTAAAGCGTAATAGGCACGTAAATTGTTGGAATCAAGGCTTAGTGCAGTTTCAGCATAGTTATGTGAATCTTGTCCCAGCCCCATCATGGCAAAATAGCTTTTAAAACGGATACTATATCCAGTTTGAATTGAGAGTAAGGCTAAGCTTTCTGAGTCTTTCAGCGAGGGTTTTAACAGTGAAATCGCAGCATCAATATACGATTCAGCTTGTTTCTTTTTTTGATTGATTTCAGCGGCTAAAAGAGCTTGGTGATAACGGGTATAAGAAAGCCAATATCGAGTTGATACGGTATCATTTTCATCAAAAGCAAGCGTTAAGGTTTCCGCTATTTTCTCTAAAGCGTCTTCACTTTCATTTTCAATACAGTAGAGGAACGCTTTTTCAATTTTTTCTTGCAGTCCCTCTTTTTGCGGTTTTTGAGCCTGCATACTCATAATTGAAAAACTCAGAAGTAGAACAATAGCTTTCATGACGGTGGCTTAAAAATGTATTTTTTTAGTGCTTTTACGTACTCTTCAAAGGCTTTTATTCCTTTTTTTGTTAAGCGAACTTGAGTCAGTGGATAATTATCCAAAAAACTTTTCTCGATACGAAGATAGCCCGCTTCTTCCAGTTTTTTGAGTTGAACACTAATATTTCCCGATGTAGCGGCTGTATCACTCTTTAATTCCTTAAAACTTGCTTTGGAATGGGTCATCAAATAGGATACGATTGCCAGACGTAAGGGCGCGTGCAATAAGGGGTCTAGATTTTTATACATCTCGTTTTTGATGCTTTATACGTAAAAGGATACCCGGAATCAGAAATGTAAGCAGAGCAATAATTCCCATAAAAAGAGGTTGATGTTTCCAAGGAATGAAAAATGCAACATAGGCACTTGCATTGAGGATGAGTCCGCAATACAACAAAAGACTGCTGCGTATAAAACTCCCTGCCACAGCGGTAGCAATGCCCAAAAGAAGTAAAATAATTGAAGTAAGATTGCTCTGTAAATAGGAGTTGAATCCAAAGGCAATAATCAGAATATTCATTCCCGTAAACAGCCAAAGACGAGAGGAAATATGAGCAAGGGGATTTCGAGTCTGGTTCTTCTTTTTCGCATAATAAATAAAGTTTATGATACTAATTAATGGTAAAATCAGATAGGGATACCAACTGATGGATCCTTTTCCTATCGAGATCAGATACGCTTGGCCAAAGCAGCAAAGGGGTACGGCAATTCCCCATAGAATAAAGGCAGCACCGTTTTCTTCAAAACGACTTTTGGCTTGTTGAATTACCGATTCAATCAGTTTAAAACTTTCGTCGGGGGTAAAATTTGTTGTTTTCATACGTAAGGGGTTTAAAAGTCATATGATAAATATAAAGTAGTTTATATTATAAACCAAATAAATATATTTTTTTTCAAAAATTAAATACAACTCCCAATCCTTTCTTTGAGGGAGTAATTTTCAAACTAGCGCTTTTCTTTTGATTGAAGAGAGTAACAGCCTTATTGTATTCTTCATTAGTCCCTGAGGAGACCCATATTCCAATAAGCAAGAGGCCGGCACCCAAACCCGCTTCCCTCCATTCCAAATTACCTGTAGAAGTTAAATAGCCTAAGCGTCCACCTAAATACGCACCTCCCAAAACAATAAGGCCTGAAGAAAGCGCAAACTTTCTATTGGCTTTTTTAAAATGCTGATAGGCTTGTGGGGTACTTTGATATAGGTGTTTCAGTTCTTTGGCAGAAAGTATTTGGTCTTTATAAGTATACTGATTTTTTGTGCGAACCAGTTCTTGAGCGCTCAAAGTGTTTAGGCAGCAATACAGCAATAAGCTTAGAATAAAAAATTTTTTCACGTTTAAGATTTAGGTGAGTTAAAGATAAAAAAATCATCCCCATAAATAAATCTTAAGAATAGAAATTAGCATAATACGACTCCGACTAAAACCGATACTTCTCCGATTCAAGCGTTTGAGATGGGTGCGAAAATTCAGATGCATGCGTTCTACGTGATTGGTTCCTCTTGCTTGAGTACTATGCATTTTTTTAGTAATCAAAAAACGATACTGTTTCAATTTATCGGTATAAATCTTTTTGGCTGTTGCCAATTTTAAGGAATCCAACACCCGATTAAGGGTTTTGTTGGTTCGGCTTCTTACATGAACCCGAACCATGCTCTTCGTTTCTCTACAATAAGCACTGACTACCCAAATCAAGCGCCCTTTTTTTTAACAAAAGTACGAAGCTCATCTACTTCATAGGTTTTGCCTTTGGATAGGGTAGGTTCTTTAATCTCAGCAGCTATTTTTTTGATTCTAGAGATTAAGGTAGTAGGGGAGATGCCCAACAAACGTGCTGTTCCCCGAATACCTACTCCCTCTTTAGTCAAGGCGATGATGTTTTGATCCAGATTTGGATCATAAGCATTGTAACTGTATTGTTCTAATTGTGTTTTGCCACAATTTCGACAGCGAAATCGTTGCTTTCCTTCTCCACTTTTACCGTGTTTATATAATTGACCCTTACAATATTGACAATTAATTGTTAATTCAACAGATTTGTAACTTGAGGTAGATAAACGAGCCATTTTAAAAGATTTAAGGAATTGAAATTGGGGTTAGTGGGGACTTGGACCTTATATTATTTTTCCTTTTATACGAAATTAAATAATGATTATCAGTTCGTTATAATTTTGATCTTGATTTTTCTACAGGTTTATAACATTACCACATTCCCGCTACACTGTCCATAAAGCATAAGACTAGAACAGAAAAAAAACACCAATAAGACCAGGGCACGAGACAACATGGGGTTCGGTAAGTTTGGAATACCCCAATAATATCTAAAAATAAAATAAAATTCCCTACTTATCTTTTAGCTTGATTCCGCCTACAAACTAAATTTGGTGAAGTTTGGGCCTCTGAAAAGAAGAAAATTATTGACTAAATTAATTTTTAAAAAATTCCTCACTGCTCAAAATACACCTCCTCAAAAGGAATACGAAAGCGTTCTCCATAAATGCCTTCGGGTTTTCGGATGCCACAGCTAATAACCATACTGATTTCTGCAGCTGCGGGAAGTTTTAAAAGTTGTTTTAATTTTTTAGAATCAAAGCCTTCCATGGGGCAGGTGTCATAGCCTTGGGCGGCCATGCTCATCATAAAGTTTTGCGCGGCAAGGGCCACACTTTTGTGTCCCACCACACGCAGGTCAGAGGCACTTACTTCACGATAGGTGGTCTTACTAATACCTCTGAATCCCATAATGAGTTTCATGATAAAACCACGCAATGGATTTCCACCCTTATACAATTGGGGAATTATTTTTTGGTAATAACTCAAAGCTCTTTCCTGTGTTTTTGGGTCTACCACCTTATTTTTGGCAAAGCCTGCTTTGATGAATGTAATATTCGCAGCCACCCGTTGTGGCCATAAATCCCTCCGGACCACAGGAATAACCATTTGTAGGGCTGTTTTTGCAGCAGGCTGATTAAAACAAGCTGCGGCCACTGCCTTCTTTTGTTCCTCAGAAGTAATATGGTAAAACTCCCACAATTGTAAATTACTGCTTGTTGGAGCGAGACTTGCGTGTTTTATGCATTCTTGAACTACTTTGAGATCAATAGGTTGTTCGGGATCATAGACGCGGGTAGACCTTCGGTGTGCTATGGCTTCGGAGACTGTTTTTTCTTTCATGCTTATAATTTTTTTAATAATAATTTTAATAAATTAAGTGATTTGGGATAGGGAGCATAGCGCTGGGGAAGGTCAAACCAAAAGGAGCGCTTTACCACCGGTTTGGCATGGGTAAATACATCAAAACTATACTTGCCATGGTAGGCACCCATTCCACTATTTCCAATGCCTCCAAATGGAAGTTTTTCATTGGTAAAATGAATGATGGAATCATTAATAACTCCCCCACCAAAGGAATATCGCTTGACCAAGCGATGGATAAATTTTCTTTGGGTACTGAAAATATAAAAAGCCAAGGGGTTTTTTAGTTGCGTGAGAATCGGGTCCAGATCTTTTTCGGAGGTATAACTCAAAATGGGTAAAATAGGACCGAAAATTTCATCAACCAATACACTGCTGTCTAGTGCAGGTTCATCTACAAGGGTCGGACCAAAGTAGAGCTCTTCCTTGTTTTTTTCTCCCCCATAGAGGAGCGACTGTTGGTCTAGATCATGAACTAACTTTTCAAAATGTTTTTGATGGATGATACGCCCATAATCTTTGGAGTTTTTAATGTCTTTTCCAAAGGCCTTCTCAATTTCTTGAATCAGGGCTTCAACTAATGCTTTCTTACATTCCTTTTGCACAAGAAGGTAATCTGGAGCAATACAGGTTTGCCCACAGTTTAAAAATTTACCCCAGATAATTCGACGTGCCGTTTTTTGGATTGGTGTGGTACCATCCACTATACAGGGACTCTTTCCTCCCAATTCCAAGGTGGTAGGCGTTAAAAATTCAGCAGCCGCTTTGGCAACAATTTTTCCAACCGCAGTACTTCCGGTGTAGAAAATATAATCCCATTGGGTTTTTAAAAGAGCGGCTCCCACACTCACATCTCCTTGAATTACAACAGCCCACTCAGGGGGAAAAACTTCATGGATAATGTCCTCTATGATTTGTGCGGTATGTGGAGCTGATTCTGAGGGTTTTATGACGGCAGTATTTCCTGCGGCGATAGCACCTATAAAGGGAATCATGGCCAATTGAAAAGGATAATTCCAAGGGGAAATTAACAAAACGGATCCATACGGTTCTGAGAGGATATAATCTTGGGAAGGAAAGTTGATTAAACTTCCCGAAACTCGCTTTGGAGCTGCCCATTCTTTTAGGTTTTTAATATGAAGGTCCAATTCCTTTTGTACCATCAGTACCTCACTGGTATAGGATTCGAAAATAGGTTTTTTTAAGTCTTGGTAGAGCGCCTCAAAAACAGCCGCTTCTTTCTTGGCCAATACGAGCTTCAGTCGCTTAAGCGATTGAATTCTAATGTTTACATTCTGAGCTTTATGCTCCTTAAAAAAAACCTGTTGCTTTTCTTTGATTGCCTCAATCTGGATAGGGCTACTATTTTTCAATTTTCTTTTTGTGTAAAGTTAACGAAAAAAGTGACTAGCTTTTTAAGGGGATTGAGTGTATTATATTATAAGTTAAAAAGTACTGATAATCAATTGCTTATGTTCTTTTGTTGAGGGTTGAATATAAGAGCGAGTTCAGGGGTTTTATTTAAAAAAAAGAAACATAATTTAAATTTGAAATACATTAAATACTATGGAACTCAATAAATACAGCAAAGCAGTTACTCAAGATCCAACGCAACCCGCAGCACAAGCCATGTTACATGCGATTGGAATGACCGATGAGGATTTTCAAAAACCTTTAATTGGTATTGCTTCAACGGGCTACGAGGGGAATCCTTGTAACATGCATCTCAATGATCTTGCGCAAGATATAAAAGCAGGAGTCAATGCCCAATCTTTAGTTGGACTTGTTTTCAACACCATTGGGGTAAGTGATGGAATTTCTATGGGAACTCCCGGAATGCGTTTTTCATTGCCTTCTAGAGATGTTATTGCCGATTCAGTTGAAACGGTAGTGCAGGCGATGTCCTATGATAGTGTGGTTACTGTGGTAGGCTGTGATAAAAACATGCCCGGTGCCTTGATGGCGATGTTGCGTTTGAATCGCCCTTCCATATTGGTTTATGGGGGTACGATTGCCGCAGGATGTCACAACGACAAAGAATTAGATGTTGTTTCTGCCTTTGAGGCTTGGGGAGAAAAAGTAGCCGGTAAAATAGACGAAAAAGAATTTAAAAGCGTGATCCGAAATGCCTGTCCAGGGGCAGGAGCCTGTGGAGGAATGTATACCGCAAATACCATGGCCTCTGCCATAGAAGCTTGTGGAATGGCTCTTCCTTATAATGCTTCCAATCCAGCAGTAAGCAAAGATAAAAAAGAAGAATGTTTAGCCTTGGGGGCTCACCTCAAAAACCTATTGGAGCTCGATTTAAAACCCAGAGATATTGTTACACGGAAAGCTTTGGAAAATGCCTTGCGATTGATTGCTGTTTTGGGAGGTTCTACCAATGCGGTACTTCACTTTTTAGCCATTGCCAAAGCTGCTCAAATCGATTTAACCATCGATGATTTTCAAAGAATAAGTGATACCACTCCCTTCTTAGCCGATTTAAAACCAAGCGGTAAATATTTAATGAAAGATTTGCACCAAGTAGGTGGGGTTCCTGCCGTTTTAAAATACATGTTGGAACAGGGAATGTTGCACGGTGACTGCATGACGGTTACTGGAAAAACTTTAGCTGAGAATTTAGCTGAGGTTCCGAGTTTAAAAGAAGATCAGCAAGTCATTCGACCTATCGATCAACCCATCAAAGAGACGGGACACATTCGCATCTTAAAAGGAAATTTAGCCACAGGAGGTTCTGTAGCAAAAATTACAGGAAAAGAAGGCTTGGTATTTACGGGCCCAGCACGTGTATTTAATGGAGAATATGCTGCCAATGATGGTATTCGTCAAGGCAATGTTAAAGCGGGAGAAGTCGTGGTGATTCGTTATGAAGGACCTAAAGGAGGCCCTGGAATGCCCGAAATGTTAAAACCTACTGCCGCCATTATGGGAGCTGGACTAGGAAAAAGTGTCGCTTTGATAACCGACGGACGCTTTTCTGGAGGAACCCACGGATTTGTTGTGGGGCATATTGTTCCCGAGGCACAAGAAGGAGGGGCTATAGGCTTAGTTCAGGATGGAGATGAAATTACCATCGATGCTGAAAAAAATACTATCTCAGTGGCATTAAGCGATGCAGAATTGTCAGAAAGAAAAGCGGCTTGGGTAAAGCCACCCTATAAATTCAAACAAGGGGTTTTATATAAATATATTAAGAGTGTAGCTACAGCTTCAGAAGGCTGTGTTACTGATTCCGAGTAATTATGGAAACAAAAGTAAAACAAGAAAATTCAAAGGCGACTACTGCTCCCATTCGTATTTCAGGTGCTGAAGCAGTAATACGTTGTTTGCTAGCGGAAGATGCAAATTTGATCTATGGCTATCCCGGAGGAGCCATCATGCCAATTTATGATGAAATCTATAAATTTCAAGATCAACTGCATCATGTCCTTACACGACATGAACAAGGTGCCACACATGCGGCTCAGGGATTTGCACGCACGTCTGGAAAAGTAGGCGTAGCTATGGCAACTTCTGGTCCTGGTGCGACCAATCTCGTAACAGGAATTGCTGATGCACAGATTGATTCCACCCCCATGGTGTGTATTACAGGGCAAGTAGCTTCCCATTTGTTGGGTTCTGATGCTTTCCAAGAAACGGATATCATTGGGATTTCTACTCCTGTAACCAAGTGGAATTATCAAATTACAAAAGCCAGTGAGATCCCCGAAATCATGGCAAAAGCATTTTATATTGCTCGCTCGGGAAGACCGGGACCGGTATTGATTGACATTACCAAAGATGCGCAATTTGAATTGTTTGATTTTGTTTACGAAAAATGTACAGGTATTAGAAGTTATCAGCCTTATCCTCAATTAATCAATGAAAGTCTAACGGAAGCTGTTCGCCTGATCGGTGAAGCCAAAAAGCCCTTTGTGGTTTGGGGTCAAGGAGTTATTTTAGGACAAGCTGAAGAAGAATTCAAAGCCTTTTTAGAAAAGTCTGGGATCCCAGCTGCTTGGACGATCCTGGGGCTTTCTGCTTTACCCACTGCCCATCCATCTAATCGAGGAATGGTAGGAATGCACGGGAATTACGCACCCAATTTATTGACCAATGAATGCGATCTGTTAATCGCTGTAGGAATGCGTTTTGATGATCGGGTGACAGGAGATTTAAAAACCTATGCCAAACAAGCCAAAGTCATTCACCTTGAATTGGATCCCGCAGAGGTGAATAAGAATGTAAAGGCAGATGTTGCATTACTCAGCGACTGTAAGATTAGTTTGCAAGCGCTTACAGATAAAATTCCAACAAAAACCTATCCTGAGTGGATCCAACGTTTTGACGAATTGGACGCCATCGAAAAAGAAAAGGTAATTGATGGGGATATAAACCCCACCAAACCCGGTTTAACCATGGGGGAAAGTGTAGAGATGATTAATAAGCATTCCAATGCTGATGCCGTGATCGTAACCGATGTAGGTCAGCATCAAATGGTGGCTTGTCGTTATGCCAAGTTTAGTCAATCCAAAAGCAACGTAACTTCAGGCGGTCTCGGTACAATGGGCTTTGCCCTTCCTGCAGCTATTGGTGCCAAAATGGGTGCTCCCTCTAGAGAGGTGGTCGCAGTAATTGGTGATGGGGGCTATCAAATGACCATTCAAGAATTAGGAACTATTTTTCAGCAGCAGGTAGCGGTTAAAATCGTTATTTTAAATAATGATTTTTTGGGTATGGTTCGTCAGTGGCAACAATTATTTTTTGATAAACGTTATGCCTCCACAGAAATGACCAATCCCGATTTTGTGGCCATCGCAAAGGGCTATTATATTGATGCTGTTCGGGTGGAAAAAAGAGAAGATTTGGATCAAGCCGTAGCCAAGATGATGGCTTCTGAAAAGCCTTATTTTTTAGAAATTTGTGTGGAAAAAGAAGATAATGTATTCCCCATGATCCCAACAGGGGCCAGTGTATCAGATATTAGATTAGAATAAGATGGAATTAAAAACATATACCATTTCGGTTTATTCCGAAAACAACATCGGATTGCTCAATCGTATTTCTGCAATCTTTTTAAAGCGCCATATTAATTTGGAAAGCTTTTCTACATCTGAGTCTGAAATTCCTAATGTATTTCGGTTTGTGATCGTCGTCAATATAGCTCCAGATAAAGTGCATAAAATTGTGCAGCAAATTGAAAAACAAATCGATGTGATTAAAGCTTATTATCATACCGATGAAGAAACTATTTTTCAGGAAAATGCATTGTATAAAGTGAAATCAAGTTCTTTGTTTGAAGAACGACAAATACAGAATATTATTAAATCGAGTCATGCAACGATAGTGACGGTTTCTCCTGAGTTTTTTGTGATAGAAAAAACAGGCTTTAGAGAAGAAACAGAGCAATTGCGAAAAGACTTAGCTCCTTATGGTTTGTTACAGTTTGTCCGTTCAGGGCGTATCTCCGTAACCAAAGCCAAAATGGGCATCTCAGAAATATTAAATACCTTTAAAAAACAATAATTAATAAAAATCATGTCAAATTATTTCAATCAATTATCATTACGTGACCAACTTCATCAACTTGGGCAATGCCGTTTTATGGATGCTTCTGAATTTGAAGATGGAATTCAGGTTTTAGCAGGAAAGAAAATCGTTATTGTAGGTTGTGGCGCACAAGGTCTTAACCAAGGACTAAACATGCGTGACTCTGGTCTCGATATTTCCTATGCATTACGTGATGGTGCCATTGAACAAAAGAGAGCTTCCTATCAAAATGCAGTTTCTAACGATTTTAAGGTAGGAACGTATGAAGAATTGATCCCTACAGCGGATATGGTAATCAACCTTACTCCAGATAAGAATCATACCCCAGTTGTAAATGCGGTAATGCCTTTAATGAAAAAAGGAGCAACCTTATCGTATTCTCATGGTTTTAATATTGTGGAAGAAGGAACTAAAGTCAGAGAAGATTTGACCGTCATCATGGTTGCACCTAAATGTCCTGGTTCTGAGGTAAGAGAAGAATACAAACGAGGGTTCGGCGTACCAACATTAATTGCAGTACATCCTGAAAATGATCCCCAAGCTCAAGGTTTAGCCCAAGCGAAGGCTTATGCTTTTGCCACGGGAGGGCACCGTGCAGGGGTATTGGAATCTTCTTTTGTAGCTGAAGTAAAATCAGATTTGATGGGAGAACAAACCATACTTTGTGGAGTACTGCAAACAGGTTCCATTCTCAGCTTTGATAAAATGGTAGAAGAAGGAATTGAACCTTCTTATGCCGCTAAATTGATTCAATATGGTTGGGAGACAATCACGGAAGCTCTAAAGCACGGGGGAATTACCAATATGATGGATCGTTTGTCAAATCCCGCAAAAATTAAAGCTTTTGAATTGTCTGAACAATTAAAAGAGATTTTAGCTCCTTTATTTGAAAAGCACATGGACGATATCATGTCGGGACATTTTTCTAAAACAATGATGGAAGATTGGGCGAATGATGATGTGAACTTATTGTCCTGGAGAGCAGCAACAGGAGAAACTGCCTTCGAAAAAACAGCAATTACAGAACAAGAAATTTCTGAGCAAGAGTTTTTTGATCATGGGATCTTAATGGTTGCTTTTGTTCGTGCCGGTGTTGAATTAGCTTTTGACACAATGGTTGCCGCAGGAATTAAAGAAGAATCAGCCTATTACGAATCTTTGCATGAAACTCCTTTAATAGCCAATACCATAGCGCGCAAAAAATTATTTGAAATGAACCGTATCATTTCAGATACTGCAGAGTATGGATGTTATCTTTTTGATCATGCTGCAAAGCCCATGTTAATTGACTTCATGAAAGGAATTAAAAAAGACGTGATTGGTGGAGGGTTAACTACAACCGATATGGGAGTAGATAACAAACAACTCATTGATATTAACGAGATTATCAGATACCACCCTGTTGAAATGATTGGATATGATCTTCGTGCTTCTATGGTGGCGATGAAAAAAATTGTGTAATGAATATCCAGTTTCCTTCCCTTGAAGGAGTCAAACTTGCTGAATTTCAATTGCAAGAGGTTTGTAAAATAACTCCTCTAGAACCCAACAAGCGCTTGTCAGAAATGACGGGCGCTTTAGTTTTTTTAAAAAGAGAGGATTTACAACAAATTCGCTCGTTTAAAATACGTGGAGCCTACAATAAAATTGCCTCCTTGAGTGAAGCAGCGCGTGAAAAAGGGATTGTATGTGCAAGTGCAGGAAATCACGCACAAGGTTTTGCTTTTGCGTGTAATCAGCTTAAAATTCATGGAAGGGTATACATGCCTGCGACCACTCCCCAACAAAAAACAGCGCAGGTCAAAAGATTTGGAGGTAATTTCGTTGAGACTATTTTGACAGGCGACACCTACGATGAATGTCAGCAAGTCGCCCAAAAAATCACTCAAAAAGAATCAAAAATTTTCATCCATCCTTTCGATGATAAAGAAGTGATAGAGGGTCAGGCTACTATTGCTATTGAGATGTTAGCCCAACAAAAAGAAGGTTTTGATTATGTAGTGGTGCCCATTGGAGGGGGAGGGTTAATTTCTGGAATCATCACCGTTTTTAAGGCTTTATCGCCTCATACAAAAATTATCGGAGTAGAACCCCAAGGTGCCCAATCCATGAAACAGGCACTAGAAAAAGGGAGGCGTATTCGCTTGCAGGAGATGGATCGGTTTGTCGATGGAGCTGCTGTGCGTCAAGTGGGTGCTTTACCTTTCGAGATTTGTAAAAATAATTTAGAGACAATTATTTCTGTACCTGAAGGGAAAATTTGTCAAACTATTTTAGATCTCTATAACAAAGAAGGGATTGTAGTAGAACCTGCAGGAGCCCTGGGTATTGCTGCACTCGATTTAATCGACTTTGATTTGAAAGGAAAGAAAGTGGGTGTCTTACTCTGTGGTGGGAATAATGATATATTGAGAATGCCAGAAATAAAAGAGCGCGCTTTATTGTACGCAAATCTTAAGCATTATTTTATTGTGGATTTTCCACAAAGGGCAGGAGCTCTCAAGCAATTTGTCAATGAGATTTTGGGTCCAAATGATGATATTACCCATTTTGAATTCTCAAAGAAAAGTAATATAGGCGTGGCTCCAGCCGTTGTAGGTATCGAATTAAAATCAAAGGAGGATTTGCAGGTTTTGGTAGATCAAATGAAAAACCATAACTTCAATTTTGACTATTTAAATGAAAAAGAAAATTTATTTCAATTTTTGATATAAAAAAAAGCTAAGAAAAGAAATACTATGAAAGTAAATTCAAATGAAGTTCCTAAAGAATTTCAAATTCAACCCTATGTATGTGATCAATACTTAATTAATGGTCAATTGAAAACATGGAAAGGCAATACGACAGAAGTTTTTTCAACTATTAAATCGCTAAACGATGCTGGGGAGCGGATCCCCACTTTGTTGGGGTCAATTCCTGATATGGAAACAGAGACTGCTCTAGAAGCACTCAATGCAGCAGAAATGGCATACCAAAGAGGTCAGGGGCTTTGGCCCACGATGAAAGTTGGTGATCGTCTCAAGTGTATGGAGACCTTTGTCGAAAAAATGAAGGAGCATCGCGAAGAAGTAGTGAAACTTTTGATGTGGGAAATTTGTAAAAATAAATCAGACTCCTATAAAGAATTTGACAGAACTGTAGACTATATCGTGGATACTATAGATGCCTACAAGAATTTAGACCGGAAAGGGGCAAAGTTTGATAAACAGGGTGGTGTTCATGCTCATATTCGTAGAGGGCCTTTGGGTGTTGTATTGTGTTTAGGGCCTTACAATTATCCCTTAAATGAAACATTTTGTTTGTTGATTCCTGCTATTATTATGGGGAACACGGCGATTTTTAAACCCGCAAAACACGGGGTTCTTTTGATTGCTCCCTTGTTGCAAGCATTTCAGGAAAGCTTCCCTCCGGGGGTAGTAAATATTGTCTTTGGTCGAGGACGTAAAATCGCAAGTCCCATTATGCAAACCGGGAAAGTTGATGTATTGGCTCTGATTGGCCACAGTTCGTCTGCGGTAGCCTTACAAGATGAACACCCTAACAAAAATCGACTTCGATTGGTATTGGGTCTTGAGGCAAAAAATCCAGGGATTATTTTACCCGATGCAGACTTAGACTTAACGATTAAGGAATGTATATCCGGGACACTCTCCTTTAATGGACAGAGATGTACTGCATTAAAAGTGTTGTATGTACACGAGTCATTAGTCGATGAATTTAATCAACGTCTTTCTAAAGCCGTAGATGAGCTTCAATTTGGAATGCCTTGGGAGGATACGTTTTTAACCCCATTGCCCGAACCTGCAAAACCGAATTATATCAAAGAGTTAATCGATGATGCGAGTAGTAAAGGAGCTAAAGTATTGAACAAACGTGGGGGGAAAGTAACTGAAAATTATTGTTTTCCTGCGGTACTCTATCCTGTTAATGAGACGATGAATGTATATCACGAAGAACAGTTTGGACCTGTAATCCCCGTAATTTCATATAAAGAGATTGATGAGCCATTAGATGCTATGGCAGCTTCCGATTATGGTCAGCAAGTGAGTTTATTTGGGCGTGATGTTCGAAAAATAGGACCGCTTATTGATACACTAGCTAATTTAGTTTGTCGAGTAAATTTAAATTCTGCATGTCAACGAGGTCCCGATGTTTATCCTTTTGCAGGGCGAAAAAATTCAGCCGTTGGAACCCTAAGTGTTTATGATGCACTTCGTTCTTTTTCTATCCGAACTTTTGTTGCTGCTAAGGATTCACCTTACAATAACGAGATTTTAGAGACTTTGCTGAATTCCAATGAGTCTAATTTCGTAAGTACAGATTACTTACTTTAAGATGCTAAAAGTATTGTCCAATCCCAAAGACGATCCCTCTTTTAGAGGGGTCGTTTAACGAAAAGCCATAGTCAATTCGTAGTGTAGCACTGTGAATGAACTTATGAATAAAGCGCAAGCCTATTCCTCCATAGAATTGACTGTTGTTGTTTTTAAAGAGGGTTGTTAACTTTCCTCCGGCAGGGAGTAAACTAGCAGCGTCCAAGAAACCATTTCCTTGAATAGCAAGCCATTTTTTTTCAAGTAGGGTGTGTCTGTACTCGGTATTGAAAACAGCGATCGCACTTCCACGTGCAATTTTGTTTCCCACCCCTCTTACATTGAGGTTGTTATCGAATACAAAAACAGGAAAGGGGGTTTTAAAATTTTTTGAGCTGCCTAGTACGATTCGACTCCCCCAATTTCCTTTCTTGTTGATTCTTTTAAAATAGGTAGTTGTATTATTTATACTATAAAAGGTAGTGTCACCACCAAAATTTTGTCCCCAAACCCAGGAAACATTGACTTGATTTCTGAAGCCAAAATAGAAATAATAAAACTGTTCGATTCGGTTCATATCATAGCCAAGCTTTACAAGGAATTTCTTTGTTGAAAAGTATTGCGGGGCATCCTCCAATCTAATACCTTCTTCAAAATCATAGGTTTCTTCTAGGAGTCCAATGCCAAGAGTATAGTTGTGTTCTGTGTTGGGTTTGTATTTGAGTTCGAGATCTGCACTTATTATTTTGTAATTGTAAAATCCAATTCCTTCATTATTACTCACGGGTTCAAAAGTATTTCTACTTTGAAAGATGAAATTGATACCATAAAAGGGTTTGATAAAGTTTTGATTTCCTAGGATAAGACCAAAACCATCAAAAATATTTTTGCGATAAAAAAGTCCCACCAAATAGCCTTTGCCAAGAAAATTGTATTCATTCACTCCAAGATGATACGCCGTTTTATTATTTAAAGTTGACCTTACATCCAGTGCAGGAATAAGGGTGGTGTTTTCTTCAATATGGTAGATGAGTTTATGTTTTCCATTGCTTGTTTTTTGTACCTCAAAATAAGCATGGCTTATGGCAGGTTCTCGAATTAAGCGAATAATATCCTCGTGAACAGTTGAGCTATCATAAGGGATGTCTTTTTGAGTTAAAATGAGTTTTCTCAAATAGCTTTCTTTGGATTTTTTATTGCCTTCTATAGCAATAGAATCAATTCTGACAGCTTGTGCCAATCCAATGAAAGAGGTGATAAAAAGGACTAAAAAAACCCGCATAAATTAATTAATCACCGCACGAAGACCCAAATTGATTGTTTTACCCAAACCTGTACTATTTCCTCTAATAAAGTTGGTGTAGAGCCCCTCAATATTTAAGGTTTGATTGATTTGATATTTTAATCCAGCACCTATTGCAGAATAATTTTGGGAAAAGTCGTTGTTGATTGGAATTAATGAGCTGTGTTGTATCAAAGCTAAAACAGTAAAGTTTTGACTTGGAAAATAACTTACAAATACACCAGGACTGAGTCTCAATGAATCGTTTGCATAGCTAGCATCCTTTTCTCCAAAGTTGTATTCAAGATTCAACTCACTAAAAACCTGAAAACTACCATTGGAACTCGAATAGTCGTAAAAGGCTTTATTCTGCCAAACATATCCTTTTTGATCCAAATAAACTCCTTGAATGACTTCTTCATCAAATAAAGGAAAACTGAATGAAGACTGAATTGAAAAATTATTCAAATTGGAAAAGGGAGCTACTTTTATTGCTGGGGCAATACGGGTCAATCCTCTTCGTTGTTCTGGGCGTTCTTTGAAACTAAAAGGGGCTAGAAGATCGAGTCCCTCTATGGTATTTGACCTGTATTCCAAATGGACTCCAAGGTTCCAAATCGCAGCAGCATTTAATCCTGTAAAGACATCTAAAGACGAGGTAAAGAAATTCCTTCGAGGACTACTTAAAGTCTCTTTTTTATCATTTATACTTAATGTTTCTGTGTACAGATTATTGAACCATTTAACATCCCACTGACCGCTTTGCATGAGTTTAGATGGGGTGTAGATTTGGATATTGCTGTCTTGGGCATAAGTACAATAAAAGGAAAGGAACATCAGAACTGAAAAAGGGGCTTTAAATTTCATGGAATATAAATAATAGGTTAAAAAGGATTAATTTGGTTTTCTAATTTAATCAAATTTTTACGATGCAATTCAAACAGAACTCCACTTTATTTGTAATCCTAGTTGTTGGACTATTCGCATCTACTTCTTGTTCGCCCTTAAGAAAGTATAAAAAGAAAGATCGAAAATGGGCTTATCCTGAGATTCAAGCCTTTGAGCAATTGGACAAAACACAAACCTATGCAGCGGATGCCCTACTTTTTATTGGAAGTTCTAGTATCCGTTTATGGAAAACATTGGAAGAAGACATGAAGCCTTATCCCGTAATTCAACGGGGATATGGCGGAGCCCTTTTCAGAGATATGGTTTTTTTTACCGATCGTATTTTGGCAGATCATTCACTGAGTATGGTGGTTTGTTTTGTGGCAAATGATATAAGTGGATCTAGTAAAGATGGAACCCCTCAAGAAGTCCTTATGCTTTTTAAACATTTTATCAAACAGGTTAGAGCCAAACACCCTTCGATACCCATCCTGCAAGTTGCCATAACTCCCACTCAAAGTAGGTGGTCGGTATGGCCGCAAATTAAGAGGGTTAATGAATTGATAAAAGCCTATTGTGAAGAAACCGAGAACCTCTACTTTATCAATACAGTCCCAGAATTTTTAGATGAAAAGGGGCAGCCCAAAACCCAGTGGTTTGTGGGAGATCAGCTTCATTTAAATCAAAAAGGATATGAGGTTTGGAATCGAATCATCAAAGGGGAAATTGAAAAAGTGAAAGGCTAGTTTTACTTCTTCCTTAGAAATTGAGAAAAAGTAAAGTTTTGGAGGGTGTCAAAGGGAGTTGTATGCTCTTCTGCCCGACATTCAAGGAGGTTGAATTGTTCCTCAAAATTTTCTGACAAACTGCCACAGCTGTATTGGGTAATTGGTAATCCACTACATTTTTGGGGTCCCTCTTTTGAAAAGGTTCCGATCACAAGGGCTTTTGACACAAATCCATTTACGGTTTTTGTATAACGATCGATATCTTCTTTTTGAGTTAAAAAATGAAATGCAGCACGATCATGCCATAAATCATACTTCTTTGTGGGTTTAAAATCATTGATATCACTCACGATCCATTCGACTTTTTTTGCTTTTTCACCCAGACGGTTTTGTGCTCTATCTAAAGCTTTTTTAGAAATATCTAAAACGGTAATATTTGTATATCCCTTTGTTAACAAAGTGTCTACAAGGAGACTATCACCTCCTCCAATATCAATAATAGCAGTAGATTTAGGAAGATTAAAGCCCTGAATTAAATCCATAGAGGGGGTAGGGTATTCTTGAGTCCAACTTACTTCTTGTGGACTTTTAGTAGTAAATACTTGATCCCAGTGTTGTTTTGATGTATTCATAATGTTAAAGATTGAGCCAATAATTTACTTTTAGTGTTAGATTCCATCCTGTTGTTACATTGGGTACACTCATTTCATTGCTATTAAAGACTAAGAAAATATCAGAGGCAGGTTGATAGCGCCATTGAAATCGGGAATTAAAATTCCAAAGACCCAGTTGCTCATTATATTGAAAAAGGTTGGAAAAGAAAATCTTATTGGTTAAGGTCAAGTTTGATTTAATGCCCAATAGCCAAAATGAATTGGTATTCCAAGGCGCAGCTAATTCAATTTGATTGTAATTGATCAAGGAACTCAATTCTAAATAAGGCTGAAAGCGATAGCCAAACTCCCCCAAAAAGGCATTGCGTTTTCCGTTGTCATAGTAGCCTCCAGTAATCACTTCAGCAGCATATGTAAAACGATTTTGAGGTTTAGCATCATAAGAAAGACTAAAGCTATTCCATTGGTGTTGTGTGCCAGCAGCTAGTTGAGCTATTTGGGTACGTAAGGGATCAAAATCTGCAAGTAACTCAATGTACTGTCTGCGTATTCCAAGGGTAAATTTGCTTCTGTTTTTAAAATTGAACAAATAATCAAGTTGTTGTGTCTGATCTTTTTTGTCAAAATTTGTATCAAAATAATAGGTTCTTCCCAAACGTGGTCCATGCGAAAGTAGGGGAGTGTCTTTTTTTGTATAATGTAAATATCCTCCTGTAGCTTGAAGTTTGATATAGTTATTTCTAGGGATGAAACCCACTTCGGCACTATAATCCCCACTGATGTATTCTTGCTGTAGTCTCCAGTTCCATCGCGTGGATTGGTATCCGATATGGGAAGCAAAAACTTCTCCTTGTTGTTGGGATACTGGGCTTAAAGATTTTAAGAACAAAAGTTTTGCATTCCACAAATTGTCTGCTGAGAAATAATTGTATTCCAAACCAATATTCCGATTGTATTCTGAAGTATTATTCTGATTCTCTTTCAGATTCAGGGCTTGTTTATTGACAAAAAGAATACTCAGATTAGAGCGATCAAACAGTTTACGTTGTAAGCTAACTACTCCAAAGTTTTCAGCGGCTAAACTCTGATTTTTATCTTGACGCGTTTGAATATCCATCAGTCCAATACGCCAATTTTCATCTAGATTCCCACTCAAACGAATCCCTCCTTGAATGGGAACATTCAAGCCAATTCGTCTAGAAAAGAAAGGGCGAATGGTGGTATAGCCAAAATTAGAAAATAAGTCTGCATTTTCTAAAAAGAACTGTCTTCTTTCTGGAAAAAACAATTCAAAACGATCCAAATTTGTTACTTGTTGGTCTACTTCTGCCTGAGAAAAATCAGGATTAATGGTAAGGTCTAAATTTAGCGCTGAGGTTAAGCTGTATTTTAAATCTCCCCCCACCTTAAAAGCATTGTCGGGAGTTGCTTTATTCGTACTAGTTAAATTGTTGGATAAATAAGGGATTAATGAAACGTTACTCCTTTGTTTAGGCGGAGGAGTTTCCCATACCAAAGCTCCTGCATAGGCCAATGTAACCGAAGGGAACTGCCTGGGGACAGGAGCCCAACTAGATTTCTCACTGGCCTTTAAATCCAAGCGACTGAAATTGATTCCCCATTCAGAGATCGTTTCATTATATCGAATGGATTTGAAGGGTATTGCAATCTCACACACCCACTTTTCTTCATCAAAGTTCACTTCAGAATACCATTTTGTGTCCCAATTTAAATCGACATTTCTACCATTGTACATGGTGCCATCCCATTGAGCACCATAGGCATTTAATCCGAAAGCAAAACCTGTATTTTGATTGTTAAAAGGATCAATGGCCACCAAGAAATTATCGTTTTTTCCAAAAGAAAAGTCTCGTTTCAAAGACTCTACCACATAGTTTCCTTGGGTTGAATTGTTAAAGAAAATGATGGAGAGGTACAGATTTTCATCATCAAAAGATACTCGAGCCTCCGAAAATTGAGTTGCTTTTCCAGTATCTACAGGAGTAATCATAAAAAAATCTTTTGCTACTGCTGTATTTTTCCAGGTCATTTCATCTAAAACACCATCGATTGTAATTTTTTCAGTTGTTTTTTTTATGGGTAAACGGTAGTCGTCTGTGTTTACCTGACTCCAAAGGAAATTGTTAATAAAAAAGAGCCAGAGAAAGGTTACAAGATTAATGCGCATCAGTTGATCAAATTAACTGGCGAAAGATACTCTGATTGGTTTGAAATAGTTTTATTTTTTAATGATTTTCAGTAAATAAGTGCCATTGTTTTGCAAAAGAATCCCATTGATAACGGTCTTTAGTTTTTTTAATATTTTCTTGAAATTCGATGTAGTTTTTTACCTCCAATAGCCGATCTAAGTGTAAGGCAATGGCTTGAGGAGTTTTGGGAGTACAAAGGCCTGTGTTGTCTTTTTTGATCAAGTCGTTGAGCCCAGGGATATCACTCACCAAAAGAGGTTTGTTATAAAAATATGCATAAGGTGTGACGCCACTTTGGGTTGCCCTATGATAGGTTTGTGCCACAATATCTGCTGCTGAAAAAAGGAGTGCAATCTCATCAGGATTTTTAAAGGTCAAATCAAGTGTTACTTGGTTTTCAAGGTGTAATTCTTTCAATAGTCGACTGTATTTGGTTGGGTTTTCATAGCATTCCCCTGCAACGTATAAGTGAATATCCTCTCGTTCTTTTAAAGGAGATTCACCTATCGATTGAATGAGTAATTCAAGCCCTTTGTATTTCCGAATCAAACCAAAAAAGAGAATTGTTTTAGTTGCTGAAGACCACCCTAGTTTTGCTTTGGCTTTTTCCTTTTTTACAGCAGGAGATAGCGTTGTGGCTATCGGATGAAATCCAGTCCAAACAGGGAGGTTAACTTCTTTTTTAATTTGCTCAGCGACTTGTTCCGAGAGTGTTGTAAAGCCCTGCATTTGTTTTTTAAAAGAACGATTTAATGCTTTATCCCATAGCTTAGATTCATGTGGAAACCAATTGTCAACTAGGGCAAATTTTTTAATGCTCTTGTTCAAACGTTTGGCTAGGGCAACATACACAGGTGCCAAGAAGGGGGTGTAATATCGAAAGATTACCTTTTTGGGTGCTAAGTCATTGATATAAAGTGCAGTGGCTTTCCAAGACCTAGGGTTGTAAGCATGAATTCCTTGTTCAATCTCTAGCTCTTTTGGTGGTTTCAGTGCGCTGTAGGGACTACTTCCAGGGAATAAAAACTTAGGGTATAGTTTGGTAAAAGTGATTAGTTTGACGGTAAATCCTTGATTTAATAAAGCTGTTGCTAATTCATGTTGGGTTTCTGCAATTCCACCCCGAAACGGATGTGCAGGACCAATGATGAGATAGTCCAATGCGTTATCAGCCATTTTACAAGGCTAAGGATCGATTAAATTCTTTGCTTCTAGACCATACACCAATTACAGTAGTCACTAGAAAATAGGTAACGAAAAATCCGAAGAAAACAGGATGTTCAATACGTAAAAAGACACATTGAGGAAGGAAAATGAAAAGGTTTCCCAGGAGTCCTCTAAAAACCTCATAGATGGGTGCCCATTGGTGAAAATCCATCAGTGCCGTATATCCAAATATGGAGAATAACAAAACGATTCCAAAATGAAGTCGAAAGAGATTCGATAATTCACTAAAATTTCCAAGGAAGAAAAATAACAGTAGAGTGAGCGAAATGAAATGGACTAAAGCGATCATTTTCCATGGGCCCGTATAGTTGGGAGCATATTTGTTAGTTGCATCTATAGCTCTTGGAATAATGGGAAACCTTTTTTCAACATCTGCAGGTCTCCAGCCGGTGGGCATGAACCAAATTTTAAGTTTGTCGATTCTTTTTTTTGTATACCATGCATCTTTGGTGAGTTGCCATAGATGCTGAAAATTGATCCAAATGGGATTCCAACTTTTGGAGGCTTTGAGTGTTCCATAAACAGGGGGTTCAGAATCTAATTCTTCTTGAAAGGTTCCAAAGAGTCTATCCCAAACACAAAAAATTGCAGCTAGATTTTTATCGATATAGATGGGATTTATAGCATGATGTACTCGGTGTTGAGAAGGAGTGACTATTATATATTCTAAGAAACCCAATTTACCGATATGTTGGGTGTGATACCAAAATTGGGCAAAAAGATGTAGAGGAGCTAGGATCATAATGACCTTAGCGGGGACCCCAAAAATAGCAGCAGGAATTAAAAAAAGGGCTCCAAAGCCAATCAGATTTGAAATACTTTGTCGAAGTGCACAAGCTAAATTAAACTCTTCGCTACTGTGGTGAATGAGGTGCTGATTCCAGAAGATATTGATTTTATGATTCAATCGATGAACCCAATAGGATGCAAAATCAATACAAATAAAAGCGATGCCATAAACAGCAATTGAACTTTCCAATTGAAAAACACCTAAGTGTTCCAGAATAAAAGGATAAGAGATCAGAATAAAAGCTAAACCCAGTGCATCTTTAATTATATTGGTCATTCCCGAGCTCAGACTCGCAAGGGTATCCATAAAGTTGTAGGTTTGTCTTTTAGTAAAATGACCGTAGGTAATTTCTATTAAAACAAGAACAAGAAAAGCAGGGATTGCCCATAATAAAACTGCCGCATAGGTATTCATACCTTTTCCTTTTTTATAAAGGTAAGAAATTAAGAACTAATGACCCAACTCCCCTGTTTTAATAGAGGTTCTGCTTGCTTGAATTTAATAGATTTTGTTTCTCCCGTTGCGACATTTTTAATAGTAACTTTTTCATTCCTACCAATTTTGGGTTGCTCTCGGGTGATGGTTTCAATGACTCTTCGATTCACTTGACTGGCTCCAGCTCCAACAGCTCTATTTCGGGCGGCTAATTCTTCTGTGTTTAAAACTTCATCTTTAGATACATTCAAGTTTTGCTTATTTCGTGTCTGTTTTGCTTCTTGAATATTGGAAGGGTTTTGATTGGGTAAACTTCCTTTTATCAAAAAGGAAAGCACTTCTTTATTTAACTGACTGAGCATGCTTTTGAACAATTCAAAAGCTTCAAATTTATAAATCAATAAAGGATCTTTTTGTTCGTGAACAGCTAATTGAACAGACTGTTTTAACTCGTCCATTTTACGGAGATGAACCTTCCAAGCCTCATCAATAATTGCAAGGGTAATATTGCGTTCAAAGTCTTCAATCAGGTGTTTTCCATTAGTTTCATAGGCCTCCTTGAGGTTGGTGACTACATTGAGTGATTTAACCCCATCGGTGAAAGGAACGACAATACGTTCAAATTTATTTCCAGGGCGTTCGTATACGTCCTTAATGACTGGGAAAGCCATTTGTGCGTTGAGCTCTGTTTTTTCTTCATAATGTTTTAATAAAGCATCATAGAGATTTTGTGTTAATTCATTTTCGGGAGTTTCTAAAAACTGCGCCTCTGAGAGGGGAGCTGTCTTTGAAAAATTAGTAATGATTTCAAACTCAAAGTTTTTGTAATCATTTGAAGGTTTGTTGTTGAGTATAATATCTTCACATGTATCAAAGAGCATATTCAAAACGTCTAACTTCAAACGAGAACCTTGAAGGGCGTGTTTTCTTCTTTTGTAAATAACTTCTCTTTGCGCACTCATCACATCATCATATTCCAACAAACGCTTACGTATTCCGAAATTGTTTTCTTCTACTTTTTTCTGCGCCCGTTCAATGGATTTAGTCATCATGGAATGTTGGATCACTTCTCCCTCTTCTAATCCCATACGGTCCATTACCTTGGCGACTCGATCGGAACCAAAAAGGCGCATTAGGTTATCTTCTAGCGAAACATAGAATTGAGAACTTCCAGGATCTCCTTGACGTCCAGAACGCCCCCGCAGCTGTCTGTCTACCCGTCTTGAATCGTGACGTTCTGTACCGATAATGGCTAAACCTCCAGCATTTTTCACTACTTCAGAAAGTTTAATATCCGTCCCTCGACCTGCCATATTTGTGGCAATGGTTACAATTCCTGGATTTCCTGCTTCTGCTACAATGTCGGCTTCTTTTTTATGCATTTTAGCATTTAATACATTGTGCTTAATTTTTCTAATGTTGAGCATCTTACTCAAAAGTTCTGAAATTTCAACTGAAGTCGTTCCAATTAAAACAGGTCGTCCAGCCAAGGAGAGTTCAGTAACTTTTTCTATAACTGCGTTGTACTTTTCCCGCTTTGTTTTATAGATTAAGTCGTCCTCGTCCTTTCGGGCAATGGGACGATTGGTAGGGATTTCAATCACATCCAATTCGTAGATTTCCCAAAATTCTCCGGCTTCAGTAACAGCGGTACCCGTCATTCCCGAAAGTTTTTGGTACATCCTAAAATAATTTTGGAGTGTTATGGTCGCATAGGTTTGTGTAGCGGCTTCAATTTTGACATTTTCTTTGGCTTCAATGGCTTGGTGCAATCCATCGGAATAACGACGTCCCTCCATAATTCGACCCGTTTGCTCATCTACAATTTTCACCTTGTTTTCCATGACCACATACTCCACGTCTTTCTCAAAGAGGGTATAGGCCTTGAGTAACTGGTTCATACTGTGGATACGTTCGCTTTTAATGTCAAAATCTTTAAAGAGTATTTCCTTCTCAGAGGCTTCCTTTTTGACATCTAATTCTTGTGCTTCTATTTTAGCAATTTCTCCTCCGATATCGGGGAGGATAAAGAAGTTTTTGTCTTGATTGTTTTCCGAGAGAAGTTCGATTCCTTTTTCAGTCAGGTCAATTTGATTGTTCTTTTCGTCAATCACAAAATACAAGGCTTCGTCTACCTTAGGCATTTCACGATTGTTGTCCTGCATATAATGATTTTCTGTTTTTTGAAGCAGTTGTTTTACTCCCTCTTCACTCAGAAATTTAATCAAAGCTTTGTTTTTGGGCAATCCTCTAAATACGCGGTAAAGCAACAATCCCCCTTCTGTAGTATCTCCATCTTTTATTTTGGCTTTTGCTTCTGACAAAACGCGTGTGAGGAGACTTCTTTGAGTCGCTACTAAATTTCCTACATTGGATTTTAGAAGATCAAATTCGTGTCGGTCCCCTTCTGGAGTGGGTCCTGAAATGATAAGGGGTGTACGGGCATCATCAACTAACACAGAATCTACTTCATCTACAATTGCATAATTGTGTTTGCGTTGAACCAAATCTTCAGCTGTATGTGCCATGTTGTCTCTGAGGTAATCAAAACCAAACTCATTGTTGGTTCCATAAGTAATGTCTGCTAAATAGGCATTTCTTCTTTCTTGACTGTTGGGTTTGTGGTAATCTACACAGTCAATACTCAACCCATGAAATTGAAAAATGGGGGCCATCCATGCACTATCTCGTTTGGCGAGATAATCATTTACAGTGACCAAATGGACTCCTTTTCCGGTAAGGGCATTCAGGTAAACCGGAAGGGTAGCTACGAGTGTTTTTCCTTCTCCTGTTTGCATTTCAGCAATTTTACCTTGATGTAAGGCAATTCCTCCAATGAGCTGAACGTCATAGTGAATCATATCCCAAGTAATGGGTTTCCCCGCTGCATCCCAAGAGTTAGCCCAGTGGGCTTTATCTCCTTTTAATTGGATGTATTCTTTTTGCTGAGAGAGTTCACGATCGTAGGCAGTAGCGGTAACTTCTATGGTGGTATTTTCGACAAATCGCCTTGCTGTTTCTTTGACAACAGCAAAGGCCTCAGGAAGGATTAAATTTAGGACTTCTTCAACCGCTTTTTGAGCTTCTTCATCTTGAGTGTCAATTTGCTGGTATATACTTTCTTTAGCGTCAATATCATGGGTCTCTTTTACTTCCTTTTGAAGTTGCTCTATAGTGGAGTCAAAGCTAGCCCTTGCCTCGGAGATTTGTTGTTTGAAGGCTATTGTTTTTTCGCGTAGGGCATCGTGAGAAAGCTTTTCAAAGCTGTTTTGATATTGATTGATTTCAGCAATTAAAGGGGTGATTTTGCTTAAATCCTTTTTTGTCTTATCTCCTACAAATGTTTTTAATATGCTATTTAAAAAATTCATATACTCTTTGAGGTATTTTCTTTATTTATTCAAAAGTAACTAAAAAAAAAGCCTCCATAAGAGACTTTTTAAATTCGTTTTTGAATGTGTTAATATTCATCTTCATTCCAAAGGTAATCTTCCTCGGTAGGAAAATCAGGCCAAATCTCTTCTATTGACTCATAAACATCTTCTTCGTCTTCCATAGATTGTAGATTTTCAACTACTTCTAGGGGAGCTCCAGTACGAATTGAAAAGTCAATAAGTTCATCTTTAGTGGCCGGCCAAGGCGCATCACTTAAGTAGGAAGCTAGTTCTAAAGTCCAGTACATAGTATTTATTTTTTTGCAAAAATAGATTTTTATCCAAATTATGCAACTAATTTATGATTTTAGTTTCCACTCCATTTAATTTCTTCCACTTCTAAATCAGCAGCGAAAGTTCTGGATAGGGTGAAAAAATAATCGGAAAGACGATTCATATATGCGATCAAGGTGGATGAAATAGATGCTTCTTCATCTAATTCAGTCACATAGCGTTCTGCTCTTCTGCAAACACAACGCGCTAGGTGCGCATAAGAAATTAATACATGTCCGCCGGGAATGACAAAGTTTTTGAGGGGTTCTAATTTCGCGGTAAGGGAATCAATTTCAAATTCAATAAATTTTACCGCATTCGGTTGAATGGGGGTTAAGTTTTTTGGAATTTTATTGTCAGAATCAATGGACAATTCTGCCGCGATGGTCATTAATTGTTTTTGAATTTCTAGCAGGGTAGTTTGAACCTCCTCCAGATTCGTTGTATCACGAATTAAACCTAACCATGAAATTAATTCATCAATTGTTCCGTATGTTTTGATTCGTAAATTGTGTTTTGGGACTCTTTTTCCGGAAATTAAACTTGTATACCCGCCATCTCCAGTTTTAGTGTAAACTTTATTCTCTTCCATATGCTCTCTTCATTACAATAGTTTGTAGGTTTTAGTGATTTGGACTCCACAAATATATTAAATTTGTTGCATTGAACTGCTTTTGAGGGAATTAGTTTGGAGTAGACTTCTTTACTTTCAGTCGCCCACTCAGGGCCAATAAGAAAAACAAAACAGTGATAAAACCAGCCCAACGGGCTATAATATCTCCAAAGCGAACATAAAAACTTAGCGTATCTCGAGAGCTAATGGTACCCGTTAGTACTGTTTTGGTATTGTAAGCGGTTTGTTTGAGGATTTCACCTCTTGCATTGATGATACAGGAAATTCCCGTATTGGCACTTCGGGCTATATCCCTTCGGGTTTCTATTGCCCGTAGGCGGGTGTAACTTAGGAGTTGTCTGTGTCCAGGAGTTTCTCCCCACCAGGCATCGTTTGAAATGACTGCCAAGAAGGTGGCACCCTCTTTTACATAGTCAGTTACGAATTCTCCAAATATAGATTCCCAACAAATAATAGGGGCTGCTTTTTCTTTAAGTTGGGGGTGTGCAAACACCGATCTTCTATTTTGAGTTACACGACTGGCAACTGTACCCCCAAGGTCTAACATCAAATCACCCAATAAGGGTTTTAATACCGATTTCAAGGGCATGTTCTCCACACCCACCACTAACTTTGATTTATGATATACCTGTGGTTTCTGATTGTATTGTTCTCCTAATGCAGAGTTGTAATACTCAACCCAAAGCCCTTTTCTCACTAAATTGGATGTTAGTGAAGGAGCTTTTTCTTGAACATAAACATTGTAATATTGAATTCCACTGATAAACTGGGTTTTCGGAATACTTGCTAATTCATTTTGTAATGCCTGGTGTAAGAGACTTTTGGGATAGACTTTTAATTCCTCTCCATAGCCTTCGGCAAAATAAGTTTCGGGGGAGAGAATATAATCAAGAGAATCTTTATAAAATGGTTTTGTTTGTTCTGTCCAAAGCTTCAAAAAAGCTCTATTGGTCACTTGATATTTGGTATTGTAGGGATCAATATTGGGTTGGACTAGTGCTACTTTTATGTTCTTTTTTCCATCCGTTACTTGCTGATATAAACAGATTGAACCTGCAATAGGCAGTGCAATGAGGAGCAGTGGACCGATAAGTTTTCTTGTCAAAGCTTTAAAATCTGTTAACTCCTGGTGCTTCTTTAAAATACTAAAAATCCAAACGTTTAAAACTAATACCCAAAGCGAACCTCCGTACACTCCAGTATATTCATACCATTGAATCCAATATATTTTTTCTGAAAAAACATTACCTAAGGTGAGCCAAGTCCAAGAAAAATCCCAAATCAGATGTAGTTTCTCAAAAGCAATCCAGAGGGTAATGAAAAACAGATAACCACTTCGTTGGGCCAGTCTTCCTTTGGTCCAAGAGAAACAGAGGAAAACCAAAGCATAAAAAAGGCTGTTGCATAAGTTGGCAAATAACATCCCAAAGAAGGTGGAATTAATCAACCACCAGGTGGTGAGTCCATTCCAAATAAGAAAGGTGAGATAACCGTATAAAAAGATGCGAAGTCCTTTTTTATTTCGCGAATCCTTTCGAATACTTTCCTCAAGAAAAAGTAGAGGGATCAGTCCTACAAAGACCAAAAGGGTGAGTCCATGGATGGGCCACGAAGCTGAAAGCAATAATCCAGAGCCAATGGACAGTAAAAAGTGTTTTGTTGTCTTAGACATTTGCACGAATTTAAATTTTTTTGAAGCTTTAGCAATTACTATCTTGTCAAAAATTATAAAAATTTATTCGTGAGGCTTATTATAAGAAACATTCCTAATCTTTTTACCTCGCTAAATTTCCTTTGTGGGTGTTTTGCCGCTACCTTAGCCTATAAAAATTTATTTGAAGCCGCTTTTTTAATGGTGATGTTGGGCGCTTTCTTTGATTTATTTGACGGTCTTTTTGCGCGTTTACTCAAAGCTGAAAGTCAATTTGGATTGCAATTTGATTCTATGGCCGATCTGATTACAAGCGGAATTGTTCCCGGAGTTGTGATGTATAAATTGTTTTTGGAGATTGGGATCCGTGAGATTGATTTCACCATTGCAGTGTTTCAAAATGACTTTACCTTTTCATTTGCACCCTTTGCCATTGTGGGCTTTTTGATTTCTCTTGGAGCAGGGATACGCCTTTCTAATTTTAATATTGATACCGAACAGCGTTATGAATTTAAAGGTTTACCTGCACCTGCTAACGCACTGTTTATTGTTGCGCTTCCCTTGTTAATGGAGCACCCTCTGTTTGCTTTTTTAAAGCCTTTTCTCTCTACTTATACTGCTTTGGTATTCATCTCCATTCTCTCGGCAATTTTAATGAACATTCGACTGTCTTTGTTTTCATTTAAAATTCAGTCCTTTAGTCTAAAAGATTATGGGTTTCAATTGTTTTTAACCTTTTTGGCACTTCCTGCTTTTTACTTTTTACAATGGGCTGCTGTCCCCGTGATGATTGTGATTTATCTCTTTTTAAACGTTATTCGAAATAGTTTCAAGTAGTCCTTACTCTTGCAGTTAGATTAGTTTTCAAGAAAGTTTTTCACTTCTTTTTTATTTGAAAATTTTAACGAATTATACGGTTTACTTTCCCCTTTTTGAATTGATAATGTTTTCCATTTTTCACCACATATCACCCTGCCAATCATCACAATTTGTCCAATATGGTAAGAATAATGACAAAGTTGTCTATGAATACATTCTACAACTGTATGTCCTTGGTTTCTAATAAAACTGATTTTATTTAAATCTTCATATGAGAGGTTTTATAGCGTGTCAAACAATACGTTCCAGCCCTGATTCCAAATAGTAATTAGCTCCGCTTTAGTTTTAATAGTGTCTATGAATTCATCATCCCTGTCCCTCCATTCTTTTTCTCCGTCTGAGTCTAAAAACTTACTCCATCTGGAAACCATATTTCCACTTAAGTGTTTTACTATTGTGTTGATATTATTGGTTTCAGAGTTTAATTTGAAAGCAAGTTGGGCTTCAGGAATTTGTTCAATTGTTTTTTCTCCTAATTCTTTATAGTATTTAAACTGTAAAATTGATGACTTTAAAAATGAAGTATCCATACCTTAAAGGTGTAAAATTAATTATTCCTTTTCATGGCTAAGAGGATTGAACCCTTGATGCTATTCCACCGTAACGGATTTGGCTAGATTCCTTGGTTGGTCAACATTACACTCCCGCATGACAGCAATATAATAAGATAAAAGTTGTAATGGAAGGGTGGCAAATAAGGGAGTGAAAAACTCAGAGCATTCTGGAATCTCAACCGAGTGGTTTGCCATTTCTTTTAATGTTTCATCGCCTTTAGTCACAATGGCTACAATTTTTCCATTTCTAGATTTGATTTCATGAATATTAGACACGATCTTTTCATAATGTCCTTTTTTTGTAGCGATAACAATCACAGGCATTTCATGATCAATCAAAGCTATAGGTCCGTGTTTCATTTCAGCGGCAGGGTAGCCCTCAGCATGGATGTATGAAATTTCTTTCAATTTAAGTGCGCCTTCCAAGGCAACAGGGAAATTGAATCCTCTACCGAGGTAAAGCATATTTGTTGCGCTATGGTATTGCTTAGCCACAACTTCAATATTCTTTATTTCCTTTAAAAACACCTCCATTTTTGAGGGAATTCCTTGAAGTTCATTGATTAAAGCAATCCTAGTCTTCTCATCAATACTGTCTTTAAGTTGTGCTATTTTGAGAGCGACCAACATTAATACTGTGATTTGTGTTGTAAATGCTTTTGTTGAGGCGACGCCAATTTCGGGTCCTGCATGGGTGTATACTCCAGAATGGGTCTCTCTTGAAATTGAGGAGCCAACAACATTGCAAATACCGTAGATAAAAGCACCACGTTCTTTTGCAATTTTTAATGCAGCCAGTGTGTCTGCTGTTTCTCCGGATTGTGAAATAGGAATGACGATATCATCCTTTTGAATGATAGGGTCTCGATATCTAAACTCTGAAGCATATTCTACTTCGGTTGGAATACGGGTGATTTTTTCAATCATATATTCTCCCACCAATCCTGCATGCCAAGAAGTACCACAACCCAAGATAATAATTCGCTTAGCATTCAGAAATATCGAAGCATGCTGACTGATACTTTCTAGTTGAACTGTGAGATTATTGTGGTTTATTCTTCCTCTGAGGGCATTTGCTATAGCTTGAGGTTGTTCATAAACCTCTTTCAACATAAAATGGTCATAGCCCCCCTTTTGAATATTTTCAAGATTTAAATCCAATTCTTCTACAGCCACCGGCACAAAAAGATTCTCTTTTATATTCTTAACTTGAACGTCCGAACCCGGTTCTAGTTCAGCGACTTCAAAATCATTTAAATAAATCACTTTTTTGGTATGCTCTAAAAAAGGAGTAGCATCAGAGCCAATAAAAAACTCATCTTTTCCTAAACCAATTGCGAGGGGGCTTCCTAATTTGGCAACCACTAAGGAAGATGGATTTTTTTTATCAAAAACAACGATACCATAGGCACCAACTACTCGATTAAGACCTATTTGGACCGCTTTTTCAAGACTTATATTTTTTGTTTTTTGAATTTCTTCAAATAAATTGATAAGTACTTCAGAATCTGTATCTGAATAGAAAGTATAACCTCTGGTTACTAATTCGGTTTTCAGCACCTCATAATTTTCAATGATACCATTGTGAATCATGACCAATTCCCCATTGTTAGATTGATGAGGATGTGCGTTTTTTTCAATGGGTTTTCCATGTGTAGCCCAGCGAGTATGTCCCATACCAAAGGGGTAGTTGCTCTCTAGATTTTCCTTTTCACACAAGGATTTTAATTCGTTTACTTTGTCTGCAACACGCAAAATTCTTTCATCCATTTCACTTTTGATGAAAATACCCGCACTATCATAGCCTCTGTATTCTAGGCGTTGTAGTCCTTCGAGAAGGATGGGTAAAGCATTTTTCTTTCCTATATAAGCGACAATTCCACACATATTTTAATATCTAATGGTCATTTGTATTTGTTCTTTTGAAAACCCTAGTTTTTCATAAAAAACTTGATTGGACGTCGTGCTATTCAAAATGGTTTTGTAACACCCGATTTTTTCAGCACATTGAATGAGTTCAAGGATTAATTTTTTCCCGATTCCTTTTCCTTGGGAATTGGGAGCGACTACTAAATCTTCAATAAGCCCCATTTTCCGATTATTTTTTTGAATGATGTGTAAACTTGCCGTTCCTTGTATTTCATCATTGGCTACGGCTACAAAGCAGTTTATTTTTGGGTCATTAAAGAAGTCTAAAGTTAGGGGTAAGGGTTCAACAGAAAAGGCATGGTTTATCAATTGAGAAATCGTTTCAAACTCCTCAGGTAAGGGCTTTCTAATGTCTAATTGCATTAAATTTTGGGTGTTGAGATTATTAAAATGATAGTTTCTTTTTTCGAAGTTCAAAATTTTGACCGAGATATACTTTTCTTACCATTTCATCAGAGGCCAATTCCTCTGGGGTTCCTGCTTTTAAAATGCTTCCCTCAAACATAAGATATGTTTTATCCGTAATCGCTAAGGTTTCTTGCACATTATGGTCGGTAATTAAAATACCAATATTTTTCTTTTTTAGATGAGCTACAATACGTTGGATGTCTTCAACTGCAACAGGATCTACTCCTGCGAAGGGTTCATCTAACAGCACGAATTTAGGATCGGTTGCCAGTGCACGGGCAATCTCCGTTCTTCTGCGTTCCCCTCCCGATAGTAAATCTCCTCTATTTTTTCGGATATGGTTTAACCCAAACTCCTCCAGTAAGGATTCCATTTTTTCTTTTTGAGCAGTTTTGGAAAGCGTTGTCATTTGCAAAACACTTAATATGTTATCCTCAACACTCAGTTTTCGGAATACAGAAGCCTCTTGAGCTAGATAGCCAATTCCTTGCTGTGCTCTTTTGTACATTGGGAATTTTGTAATTTCTTGTTCATTCAGAAAGATGGAACCGTTATTTGGTTTGATGAGTCCAACAATCATGTAAAAAGAAGTTGTTTTTCCAGCCCCATTGGGTCCTAATAAACCTACGATTTCTCCTTGAGAAACTTCCAGAGAAATACCTTTGACCACCTTGCGTCCTCGGTATGCTTTTTCGATGTTATTTGCACTTAACTTCATTTTATCTTTTTGAATTAGATTCAAGAGCTTCCCAAAACTCATAGGCTCTTCTTAAATGGGGAATAACAATTGTTCCTCCCACTAAAGTAGCAATTTCAAGGGCTTCCATGACGGCTGTTTTAGACAGCTTTTCCTTAAAGCAGTTTTCCAAATGATATTTTATACAATCGTCACATCTGAGTACCGCAGAGGCCACAAGGCCAAGAAGTTCTTTGGTTGCCACATTCAACTCACCTTCTTGATAGGCCTGTTTGTCCAGACTGAAGATTCGTTTTAACATAGTAGAACCTCCGTCCAATAAACGTTCGTTCATCCTGCTTCTATAGTCGTTAAATTCGCTGATTGGATTAGTCATTTTGTAAAGCTTTGTCTTGATTTTTTGTTACAATCTTTGCAATGATAATACTTACTTCGTAGAGAATCAAAATGGGAATACTCACGATAATTTGGCTTACAACATCAGGAGGGGTAATAATGGCGGAAAGACTCAAAACCAATACAAGCGAAATTTTTCTATTTTTCTTTAAGAATTCGGGAGTTATTACTCCTACACGTGTCAAAAAGTAAATGATGATTGGCAATTCAAAAATGATTCCTGATGCTAAAACGGAAGCGCGTAACAGTCCAATATAACTACTTAAATCGAAATCATTAAATATTTCACTACTGACAGAATAGTTTCCTAGGAAATTGATCGAAAGGGGTGTTACGATATAATAGCCAAATAAAACACCGATAAAAAATAAAATGGAAGCAATGAAAATAAAGCCTCGCGCATTTTTACGTTCTTTTTCGTACAGCCCTGGGCTGATGAATTTCCAGAACTCATATATAATATAAGGAAAGGAAAGGATGAAACCAGCGAGAACGGAAGTCCACAAGTGAGCCGAGAATTGTCCTGCTACCGTTCTACTTTGAATACGAAAGGGTAATTCTTCAATGCAAAAACTACTTCCTTGACCCAGTGTTTGAGATATGGAGCAAAACCAGCGGTACGTTATAAAATCTTTGTTTTTAGGGCCAAATAAAAGCACGTCAAAAATAAAATCTTTAAACAGAAAGGCAATCGTACCGATAATGACGATGGCCAATACCGACCGGATTAGATGCCAGCGCAATTCTTCGAGGTGATCCAAAAAAGACATTTCGTCTTTTGGGGGAGTTTCGCTCATAAACTATTATTGCTGTTTTGATAAAAATTCTTCTGCAAAAATATTAAAAACAATTGGTATCAAATAAGATTAAACTCTTTTTGCTGTTTTTTTCTACATCTAGGATATTAGTTCTCTCCTAATTTGTAAAGCTTTTGAAAAAGAGGTATATTGGTTAGTAAAAAAATTAAACTCTCATACTAATCTTAATGAATTCAGATGATCTGAAAAAAGCATTAAAGAAACACTTTGGTTTTTCAAACTTTAAGGGCTTGCAAGAAAGTGTTATTACTCATTTGCTTAATCAAGAAAATAGTTTTGTTATAATGCCAACTGGAGGAGGGAAGTCATTATGCTATCAGCTTCCGGCATTAATGCAAGAAGGTACCGCCATTGTGGTATCTCCGTTGATTGCCTTGATGAAAAACCAAGTAGATGCAATTCGCGGAATTTCTTCTGAAAATGGAATTGCACATGTACTAAATTCTTCTTTAAATAAAACAGCTGTTGAGCAGGTAAAGTCTGATATCCGTAATGGAGTAACCAAACTCCTCTATGTTGCTCCTGAATCTTTATCTAAAAAAGAAAATATTGATTTTTTTAAAACGGTAAATATTTCCTTTCTAGCAGTTGACGAAGCCCACTGTATTTCAGAATGGGGTCATGATTTTAGACCTGAATACCGAAACTTGAGATCCATACTAGAGCAGTTTGAACAAGCTATACCCATTATTGCACTAACTGCAACGGCTACACCCAAAGTACAAGAAGATATAATGAAAAACTTGCGTATCACAGGCGCAAGATTATTCAAAGCTTCATTTAATCGTCCTAATTTATATTATGAAGTTCGACCCAAAACTTCACAAGTAGACTCCGACATCATTCGTTTTATAAAACAAAATTCAGGAAAGTCGGGGATCATTTATTGTCTTTCAAGAAAGCGCGTAGAGGAATTGGCACAGACGCTTCAGGTCAATGGGATTAATGCCTTGCCTTATCATGCGGGCTTGGACTCAAAATCTAGAGTTAATAATCAAGATCAATTTCTCAAGGATGATTGTGATGTCATTGTCGCTACTATTGCATTTGGAATGGGAATTGATAAACCGGATGTACGTTTTGTTATCCATCATGATATTCCTAAAAGTATTGAAAGTTATTATCAAGAAACAGGCCGTGCAGGAAGAGATGGAGGGGAAGGTCATTGTTTAGCATTTTATGCTTACAAGGATATTGAGAAATTAGAGAAGTTTATGTCTGGGAAGCCCTTGGCAGAACAAGAAATAGGAATGGCCTTACTAGCAGACATGGTCGCTTATGCCGAAAGTTCTATCTCACGACGGAAGTATATTCTTCACTATTTTGGAGAAGAATTTGATAATGAAACAGGAGACGGAGGGGATATGGATGATAATATGCGTTTTCCTAAAAAACAGTTTGAGGCTAAAAATGAACTCAGTCTCCTGATTGAAACGATTCTTTTGACAAAAGAAAAATACAAATCAAAAGAAGTGGTCAAAACCTTGGTTGGAGAAAAAAATGCCCTTATTCAATCACACAAAACTCATGAAGCTGAAATATTTGGAAAAGGCGCTTCAAAAGATGCTTTCTTTTGGATGGCTTTAATTCGTCAGGCTTTGGTGGGTGGATATTTACTCAAGGAAATTGAGACGTATGGATTGTTAAGAGTCACAGCCAGAGGAAAAAATTACCATTCTAAACCGGAGTCATTCCTGATGACAGAGGACCATAAATATGACAGCTTGCCAAGTGTTAATGTTATTCAAAACAAATCACAAGGTGTTCTCGATTCAGCATTAATCAAGCTTTTGGTGAGTTTGCGGAAAGATATTGCTAAAGCCAATCAAGTTCCTCCTTATGCTGTTTTTCAAGAATATTCTTTGGAAGATATGTGTCTTAAATACCCCATTAATCAAGAAGAATTGGTGAATATTAATGGAGTGGGGGAAGGGAAGGCAAAGCGATATGGCACCAAATTTTTAGAGTTAATTGCATCTTATGTGTCAGAAAATCAAATTGTTCGGCCTCATGATCTCATTGTTAAAAGCACTGGAATTAATTCCTCTCTCAAATTATACTTAATTCAAAGTATTGATAGAAAATTACCTCTTGAAGATATTGCCTCATCCAAAGGGATGGATATGGAAAAGTTAGTTGCTGAGATGGAAACTATTGTTTTTTCAGGAACACGCCTCAATATTAATTATTGTATTGAAGATCTTTTTGATGAGGATCAAGTGGAAGAATTATACGATTATTTCATCGAGGCAGAAACAGATTCTATCAAAGCTGCTTTTGCCGAGTTTGAAGGAGATTATGATGAGGAAGAGTTGCGTTTGTATCGTTTGAAATTCATGAGCGAAATTGCCAATTAAACTTTTAGGATTAAAGGGGTTTCTTATCTTTGCCACCAAATAAATTTATTATGGAAGGCATTTACGCAAAATTTGAAACCTCAAAAGGAAATATAGTACTTCAACTTACTTATGATAAAACTCCGGGAACCGTCGGAAACTTTGTCAGTTTAGCAGAAGGAAAACAAAAAAATGATCATAAAGGTGAAGGGGAACCATATTATGACGGATTAAAATTTCATCGCGTTATTGCCGATTTTATGATTCAAGGAGGATGTCCTCAAGGAACGGGAACTGGTAGCCCAGGATACCAATTTGATGATGAATTTCACCCCGAATTAAAACACAACAAAGCAGGAACCCTTTCTATGGCAAATGCTGGACCTGGAACCAATGGAAGTCAGTTTTTCATCACTCATGGTGCTACCGATTGGTTGGATGGAAAGCATACGGTTTTCGGTTATGTTGTAGAAGGACAAGATGTTGTTAATGACATAGCTCAAGGCGATACAGTTAATGCTTTAGTGATTGAACGCCATGGAGCTGAGGCTCAAGCTTGGGATGCATTAAAGGCTTTTGAAGAGTTCAATTCAAGTGGTGAAACCAGGAAAAAGGCGGCTAAAGAGGCTGCTGAAAAGGCAATTTTATCACTTACCGAAGGAATGCAAAAAACGGAGAGTGGTTTATATTATACAATAACAAAAGAAGGAACAGGTGAACATCCCCCCAAAGGAGCAAAAGTTTCTGTTCATTACCGTGGAACACTTGTTGATGGAACTGTTTTTGACTCTTCCTATCAAAGAAATCAGCCCATTGAATTTTCAGTTGGAGTGGGGCAAGTCATTCCCGGTTGGGATGAAGGAATTTTATTATTAAAAAAGGGTGCTGGAGCTCGCTTTGTAATCCCTAGCCACCTTGGGTACGGAGCACAGGGAGCCGGTGGCGTTATTCCTCCAGATGCTACTTTGATATTTGAGGTGGAGCTAGTCAGTTTCTAAGCTCTTTCCTCGGGACTATTTCTTTGATGCCATTTTATATTGCAACCTAGACTTGGATACTGCATGCTATCCATTGGATGATGGTTTAACATCTTATCACAGGCTTGGTGTAAATCCTCTCCAGTAATCGGAATATCATTTCCTGGACGGGAAGCGTCGTATCTCCCTCGGTAAACCAAACCTAGATTGTTGTCAAAAAGATAAAAATCTGGAGTACAGGCTGCTTGATATTGATGTGCAACTTCTTGACTTGCATCGAAAAGATAGGGAAAAGAGAATTTTTTCTCTAGTGCCAATTGCCTCATTCTTTCGGGGCCATCTTGTGGATGAGAAGTTATACTATTACTAGAGATTGCCAGGGTGGCAATGCCTTGATTTGAAATTTTTTCAGCTGTTTTTACAATGGCCTCCATGAGATGAACCACATAAGGGCAATGGTTGCACATAAAGATAACCAGCGTCCCTTTTTCTCCTTTAAGTTCGTGTAACGATTTATCTTTATTTGAAACCACATCAGGTAAAACGAAATGGGGTGCGTGTGTTCCCAAGGGAAGCATATAGGATTCTGTGAGTGCCATGAAACTTTTTATTTAACTGAAATTAAAAGTAGTATTTTTATGCCAATCAAATAATAAACATGATTGACTATTCTACATTCGAAAAATTAGATTTACGCGTGGGTACCATCCTTACGGCTAAAGAATTTCCTGAGGCGAAACAAGCCGCATACCAACTATTTATTGATTTTGGCCCTTTGGGAACGCTTCAGTCATCAGCTCAAATAACAAAGCGTTATACCACGGAGAATTTGGTTAATCGCCAAGTGATCGCCGTGGTTAATATAGGGACACGAAAAATTGCACATTTTGAAAGTCAATGTCTTGTCTTGGGAGCTAAAGAGGGAGAAGACGTTATTCTTCTAGCCCCAGAATCTCAACTTCCCAATGGACAACAAATTCTTTAAATTACATTTTATCAGAGAGGTATAATGCATTTGTTAAAATACGATTCGTACCATACCAGAAGGCTCTGAAATTTGTATTGTCTGTCAACGCAATTACTTTACCTTTTCCAAGACTGCTTACTTTAAAAGGAACCGTATGTTTGAGGATAGCTAAATTTTCTTCTGAAATATACCCGCTTAACAAAGGATCAGAGGTATATTGAATAGGATTATTGTAACTCTGTTCGTCTGCCTTGATATAGATGTTTGAATTTCTAAACATAGGCAGCGTAGAGTTTTGATAACCGAAATTGATCGGATGACTTCTGTCAATCCTAGCATTAAAAATAGCTCCCCCTGTTTGTTGAGCACCTTTAAAGCTGTCTTTTTTCTCAAAGCTAATTCCTTTTGCTACTGGATTTTGATCAACAAAATCAAGCTTTATAAACTCATTTTTATTTAACCATTTTGTAGCAGACCGGTATCCAATCAGGGTACCCCCCTCACGAACAAATTCTTTAATTTTATCGGTGTGCATATCAATTCCAGAACCATAAAAATTAGGCAGGATAAAATGAGTATATCGGCTTAAGTCATTTTGCTTCAAATTACGAATATCAATTTTAGTAATCGCAATTTCATGTCTTGTGTCCAGTAAATGCCATATTTCCCCTGCATCATAACTTCGTACACCATCACCCACCAAGAGAGCGATTTTAGGTTCTTTTACGGTTGAAAAGTCTCTTGACCCTAAATCAATCCCTTGAGTATGCCCCGTATTAACTCCATTAATAGTGACATGGGTCTCTTGTGCTGCTTTTTTGAGGATTTCATATAACTCATTTTCGCTCATGGATTGATTTTTAGCTGGAATCATATAAGTTCCGTAGTCATACTTTTTCCCATTTAAAGTAAAAGGACTAAGTCCAATTTTTACTCTAACATCTTGCTTTTGTAAAGTATTCAAAAGCTTTGGAACATAATAATTATGTGCTTCAAATACATAAGCATAAGCCCCTTTGCTTGTTACTTTTCCTTCAGGTGCTTTTAAGTCATTGACAAGAGCACCTAGGTTGGATGTATTGTTTTCATATGCATGATTTAAGTTAAAGGCATAAGGAAAAGTCCACGCAGAAATATCATAGAATAAACTATCTCTAAAACTACTTTGAGTGGTAAACATAGCCCGAATTAATTGATGCTTTGTTTGTTCTAGAGGGATGATATAGCTTGTTTCTGGACTGTATTTTTTTCCGTTTCTCACAACTTCATTCTTCAATTGATGAAATTTAATATGATGCCTTTTAAGTGTTTTAGCCAGATGGTAGGTAGTTGAAGGATCTTTTGGATTCCCAAAAAGGATGGCTTTTTGTTTGCTTTTCGAGGCATCATTCAGAGTGTTTTTATAAAAATCACGGAAGTAATTTAATAATTCAACACGCATTGCCCCAGCGGCTTTTAGGGTTGAAAATGCAGCAGTCAATTGGTTGCGAATGGTAAATGGGAAGCGGAGCAAACCATTGTCACTTTCTTGTATATGACCTCTTGAACTTGCTTGTTCAAATAAAATACCAATTCCTCCATTAACATCTGGATAGGTTGAACCTTTTCCATAAAAAAAGTCATCATAATCTTCTTCAGAGTAATACAAAGACCCAAGCTTATTGAAAGCTTCAACATGAAATTCTCCAATTTTTTTGGTGAGTTGTTGGTTCATTTTTGGAGTCAAGGGATTCACCCTTGAAGGAATCCCAGGTTGAAAAAAGAAACTAGAATTTGTTCCCATTTCATGGTGATCAGTTAAAATATTAGGGAGCCATTTCGTGTAAGATTTTAAACGCGCTTGTGATTCAGGTAGCTGCCCGGGTAGCCAATCTCGGTTGAGGTCAAACCAATAGTGATTGGTTCTTCCACCGGGCCAAACTTCTCTATACTCTCTATCATTAGGATCAGCGGTAAGATTTTGATTTTTATTGGTATTGGCCCAATATGCAAAACGTTGAAGACCATCGGGATTGAAGCTAGGGTCAAACAAAATGACAACATCATTCAGTAATTGATTGATTTCAGGAGCCTGACTTGCTGCCAGATGGTAGGCAGCTAAAAGACCTGCGTTGGCACCACTGGGTTCATTACCATGAATTGAAAAACCTTGATAAACAATGAGCGGTTGTTGTGAAATATCAATGGATTGTCCTCCCGGTTTTGTAAGCTGAAGATGCGTTTTTTGGATAGTCTCCAGTTTCGAATGATTTTCAGGACTTGTAATCGTCAGAAGTAAAAGGGGTCTGCCTTCATAGGTTGTTCCTCTGCTCTCAATGCTAATTCGGTCAGAGGCTTGGGCAAGGCGATACATATAATTGACCAATTTGTCATGTGAGACATGCCATGTGCCTACCTCATAACCCAAAAGTTCTTTTGGAGTTGGGATATCGGCATTGTAGGGATGATCGGCATCTAGATAATAATCTAGAGTTACTTGACTAAATACAAAACTACTTAGTAAAAGGCATATGAGCGTGAATGATTTTTTCATAGGTAAAAATTATAATCCCTAAAGTTTATAATAATTACTTACATGAAGAAATAAAATGAGATTGTTTTTAAAAACAGAGATGCAAATAAATATTACACTTGATCTGAATTTATTTTATCGGGGGAATAATCCTTTTGATGACGTTCGCTGATTACCTCCTGGCCTCTCTGTTCAAAAATGTATTTAATGGCTTCATCGAGTAATGAAGTGAAATTATTAAAGTCTTCTTTGTAAACATAGATTTTATGCTTTTTAAAGAAAAAAGTACCATCGTCATTAGTGAATTTTTTACTCTCTGTTATGGTGAGGTAGTAATCACTTGCTTTTGTTTCTCTTACATCGAAAAAGTATGTTCTCCGTCCCGCTCTTAAAACTTTGGAGAATATTTCTTCTGAATTTTCACTATCTGAATAAGACATCTTCTATTAAAAAATATTGATTTCAAAACAATTTTATTAAAAAAATAATTGAAAACCTATTATTTAGAATTATCAGACTGTTGTTTTTGTGATAATTCTTTATAATAGCCTTCAGTCCCAATTAAATCAACGTGTTTGCCTTGTTGAACAATTTCACCATTTTCAAAAACAATAATTTGATCGGCATGTTTTATGGAAGAAATACGATGACTTACAATGATGGTTGTTTTGTCCTGTGATACAGATTTAAGGTGTTTAAGAATTTCTTCCTCGGTATCTGTGTCGACGGCAGAGAGGCAGTCATCCAGTAATAGAATTTTGGGATCTTTAATGAAAACACGTGCAATTGAAACACGTTGAATTTGTCCTCCAGACAAGGTTACTCCTCGCTCTCCCAGAAGTGTTTTGTACCCTTCCTTAAAGGCTGTAATATTTTGGTGAACTGCAGCTCTTTTTGTTGCCTCTTCAATATCTTTTTCTTTTGCATCAATGGATCCAAAACGGATATTGTCCTCGATACTTTCTGAAAACAAAAAGGCGTTTTGTGGGACATAGCCAATGGAGGATCGCAACTCTTCTAATTGATATTCTTTTAAATTCCTACCATCAAGCTCAATTTCACCTTGGCTAGGATCATACAGTCGCGAAATCAAATCTAAAAATGTTGACTTTCCAGATCCGATATTTCCAATAACACCTAGGGTTATGCCTTTGGGAATCTCAAGATTGATATTGGTTAATGCTTGTATTTTTGTTTCGGGATAATGTAAAGCGACATTTTTAAAACTAAGATTCCCCTCTATTTTTTCATGAACTCCCGGTCCGTCTTCAATTTCAGGTTGTTCTTTCAAAAAGGCATTAATTCTTTTTTGGGAAGCTTCTGCTTGTTGAACAATAGAGGTGATCCAGCCTACCACAGCAACGGGCCATGTCAGCATGTTTACATAAATAATGAATTCTGCCAATACACCAATTTCAATTTCGCCATTGATATATTGATTTCCTCCTACATAAATTACGATAAGGTTACTACACCCAATGAGTAAAATCATTAAAGGGAAAAACCAAGCTTGAACTTTAACTAAGCCCATGTTTTTCTGATAACTTTCAGAAGCCAATGAATCAAAATTGGCATTCATCTTAGATTGAAGGTTGTATGATTTAATTACTGCAATTCCACTAAAACCCTCCTGTGCAAAAGAAGACATTTTAGATAGCATCTCCTGAACCAACGTACTTTTAAAATTAATTATTCTGCTTAATTTATAAATGGTAAATGATAAAATGGGCAGGGGTAAAATGGTGTATAAAGTTAATTCAGGAGCAATACTGATCATGTATGAAATAACAATCACAAATAGGGAAACTGTATTTACGCTATACATAAATGCAGGTCCCACATACATTCTGACTTTTCCTACATCTTCACTAATGCGATTCATCAAATCTCCCGTTCGGTTGTTTTTATAAAATCGTTGGGTAAGTTTTTGATAATGCCAAAAAATCTCATTTTTTAAGTCAAATTCAATATAACGAGATACATTTATTATAGTCTGACGCATCCAAAAAGTAAGAAATCCAGAAACTAGTGTTGTTCCTATGATGATTGCTATATTGATCCATAAAACAGTTTGAATTTCACCTAAATCGCCATCAGGATTTTGCAGAAATTTCTCAACAGCTGTGAGAGAATTTCCAATGAGACGGGGGGCAAAGAGCGAGAAAATACGTGCAATTATTGTAATGAGTAAACCCAGTAAAAGTTTTGTGCGGTACTTTAAAAAATACTTATTTATGTATTGAAGTTCTTTCATATTAATGCAGCCAAAGGTAAACAAATGCATGTGCTTAAAATAATAAAGGAGCTCGAAACTTTTAGTCAGTGAATGTTGTTGTTTTTCAGATTAATAAATTAATTTTGCACCCAACAAAGTTCTAAAACATGCTTACACGACGACATATCCGCATTAAAGTAATGCAGTCAGTTTATTCCTTCCAACTTGGACAACAAAACAAGTTGGATCAAGAAGTTCTTTTTTTTAAGGAGAGTGTAGAGCAAACCTTTTATTTATACCTTTTACTGTTAGGACTTTTAAAGTCACTTCACGCATATGCAGAGGAACAGTTAGTGATTATTCAAAAAAATAAAATTCAGAACGAAGCCCAGTTTTTAACGCTTCAAAAATTCACTCAAAACCGCGTATTTGTTTTTTTAAAAGAGCATGAAGTTCTGGGCAAACAATTAAACAACAAAAAACTTGCTAAGTGGGATTTAGAATTTAAATTTTTGAAGGATTTATTTGTTACCCTTTCAAGTTCTCAAGTATTTCAATCCTATCTTGCATTAGAAAAGCCAACCATTGAAGATGATTTGAAATGTACAGCTAAGCTGTTTAAAAATCATGTAGCGACATCAAATTACCTTTATGACTATATAGAAGACAATTGCTTGACTTGGGCAGATGATCTTCCCATGGTAAATACCTTCCTACTAAAGATGTTAAAACATATTGATGTAGATTCTCCCCAAAGTTTAACCTTTCCTAGACCCAGCGAAAATCAAGAAGACACTGATTTTGGAATCCAATTATTAGAAAAAGTTATCGCTAACGATGAAAAGCTTCAAGAAGAATTATTAGGAAAAACCCCCAATTGGGATGCAGAAAGGATTGCACAACTTGATAGTGTAATTTTAAAAGTTGCCATTGCTGAATTGCTTTATTTTCCGATGATACCCTCCAAGGTAACTTTAAATGAATATCTAGAAATTGCGAAAGATTATTCTACCCCAAAAAGTAACAACTTTGTCAATGGAGTTTTAGATAAATTAGTTAAAGATTTTGACAAAGAAAACCGTTTGAACAAAACAGGGAGGGGATTGCTTTAATCAGTTTTTTTCTTACTTTTGTTTTCAACTAAAAAAAATATAAAATGAAAAAAATATTCATCATCTGTTTAGCTATTGTTGCTACTACTTTGGTTTCTTGCCAAGACAGTGCAGCCAAAAAAGTAACGAATTCTTCAACAACTGCTGCAACACCTGTTTCTAGCGCGAAAACTTCAGCAGGAGGTCCTGTGATGACTTTTGAAAAAATGGTTCATGATTTTGGAACGATAAAAGAAGGTGAAAAAGTTACAACGATCTTTAATTTTACCAATACAGGAAACGAAGATTTAATTATTGTTGATGCCAGAGGAAGTTGTGGATGTACTGTACCTCAGTATCCAAAAAACACTGCCATTGCACCTGGAGAATCAGGAGAGATTACAGTTAGTTTTGACTCAAGTAACAAGCCAGGAAATCAACAAAAATCGGTTACACTTTCTGCAAATACTGCATCTGGTAGAGAAATGTTACGAATTAAATCTCAAGTAACACCAGATCCAATTAAGCAAAAACAACGTGAGGCACAAGCCAAAGCACGTCAATAAAAATTAATCCAAAAAACACGTATTATGCCAGAAGGCTTGTCAGGACAACTTCCCTTTTTACTCTTAATGTTGGTTGTATTTTTCTTTTTTATCATACTACCCCAACAAAGAAGACAAAAAAAAGAAAAGAACTTTATGAACTCCATGAGTAAGGGTGATCGTATCATTACCAAAAGTGGAATACATGCCAAAATCATGGAACTTAATGATAAGGATAATACTTGTGTAATAGAAACACTAGCAGGAAAGCTGAAAATTGAACGCTCAGCCATATCCTTGGAGATGAGTTCAAAATTAAATACGCCACCTGCAAAAAAATAAGCCTTTTTCATCCCGCTTTTGCGGGATGTTTTTTTTTAATTAGGATGTATAAAGTCTTTATAAAACCACTACTCTTTCTTTTTGACCCTGAATGGGTTCATCATACGGTCTTTTCGACGCTTAAAGCCATCCATAGAATTCCAGGCATGGGTAGTCTCATTCGAGGGGTTTATCAAGTCAATGATAAACGTTTAGAACGAAAACTTTTTGGCTTAACTTTCCCGAATCCTGTAGGTTTAGCCGCAGGTTTTGATAAAGATGCCAAATTGTATAAAGAGCTTTCTAATTTTGGATTTGGATTTATTGAAATCGGTACCCTTACGCCCAAGTCCCAACCAGGGAATCCCAAGAAACGTTTGTTTCGTTTGCCCGAAGACCACGGATTGATTAATCGCATGGGATTTAATAACCAAGGCGTTGAAGCTGCCGTTGAACGGTTGAAAAGCAATAAAGATGTACTTATAGGAGGAAATATTGGAAAAAATAAAATCACCCCCAATGAAGAGGCGGTTGCTGATTATGTTTATTGCTTTGAAGCCTTATTTCCCCATGTAGATTATTTTGTGGTGAATGTGAGTTCACCCAATACACCAAATTTAAGAGCACTTCAAGACAAAGAACCCTTAACTCACTTGTTGCAAACGCTTAAAGATTTAAATATATCAAAATCAAATCCCAAACCTATTTTACTCAAAATAGCTCCCGATTTGACAGAGGAGCAATTGCTGGATATTATAGCAATTATTACTACGGTTAAAATTGATGGGGTTATTGCAACCAATACAACACTTTCAAGAGAGGGACTTCATTCGGCAAATAAAAAAGAAATGGGCGGTTTAAGCGGAAAACCAGTCACCGATCGAAGTACCGCGGTGATCCGTTTTCTTCACGAAAAAAGCAATAAAGCTTTCCCTATCATTGGAGTGGGAGGTATTCATGCCCCAGAAGATGCACTGGAAAAACTGGAAGCAGGAGCTTCACTTGTTCAGCTTTATACCGGCTTTGTTTATGAAGGTCCAGGAGTGGTTAAAAGAATTAATAAGTCGATCTTGAGGACCATTTGAAATTTCTTCTGTGAAGTACTTTAATTTTGGAGTCCTACCTTATAAACTATAGCAGCAACTCGTTTAGGTTAAGTTTTTTGTGGTACTGAATCAATAATTGTACTTTAGAGACCTAATAACTTTAAAAATTGAATCAAACAGTTTTACTTACGGGAGCCAGTAGAGGTATTGGTTTGGCTTTAGCTAAAACATTACTAGCTAGGGGGTATACTGTCATTGGCACCAGTAGGAGCGGAGTCATTGATTCCATTCAGCATGAAAATTTTCACCCTCTTGCTTTAGACAGTACGCGCATTGAAAGCATAGAAGAATCACATAAGGAAATATTTGATCGATTTGACCAGATAGACAGTATTATCAATAATGCAGGAATGGGTCCAGATTTAGATCAATTGATTCCTGACGCGGTTTCTTTTAATTCAACTTTCGAACTCAATGTAAAAGGGGTAGTTTTATTTACCGAACCGCTTTTGGAGAGGATTTCTGATAGCGGAAGTGTTTTGATGATTTCTTCAAAAATGGGCTCCATAGAAAAATGTATTGCCTTTGATTCTGTGGGATATAGAGTATCTAAGAGTGCTCTCAATATGTACACCAAAATTTTAGCCAATCGCTTGCCTTTCATAAAAATAGCGGCAGTGCATCCGGGCTATGTAAAAACTGAAATCTCAGAAACGGCTCTACTGCATGGGAGGTTGACTCCAGAGCAATCAGCAGAGAATATCTTGAGCTTTATGGAAAGTGATTTTGAAAGCGGTATTTTTTGGGATTCTGAAACAGGCTCAGAACTCCCTTGGTAAATTTATTTAGTCAAAATAACTAAAAGTCTCCCCCTCTTTAATCATTTGAACGGTTTCGTAAATTAATTTGATTACGTTTTCTACATCATCTCGATGAACCATTTCTACCGTAGTATGCATATAGCGTAAAGGCAGTGATATTAAGGCCGAAGCAACTCCACCATTACTATACGCAAAGGCGTCAGTATCTGTGCCTGTGACGCGGGAGGAAGCATTTCGCTGGAACGGAATCTTTTTCGCTTCTGCTGTTTCAATAATACGTTCTCTCAACAGATTTTGTATTGCAGGAGCATAAGAAATGACGGGTCCTTTTCCAATTTCCGTTTGACCTTCTACCTTTTGGTTAATCATTGGGGTAGAGGTGTCATGACAAACGTCAGTGACGATGGCGACATTGGGTTTGATTGTCTGGGTAATCATTTCTGCACCCCGCAAACCTACTTCTTCTTGTACCGAATTGGTAATGTATAAGCCAAAGGGAAGTTTTACTTTATTCTCTTTTAATAAACGAGCCACTTGAGCAATCATAAAACCTCCCGCTCTATTGTCTATTGCACGACAAAGAAACTTGTCTTTATTCAATACCTTAAAAGTATCGGGATAGGTAATGACACACCCTACATGTACCCCCATTTTTTCAACTTCTTTTTTGTCTTTTGCACCGATGTCAATGAATATATTATCAAGTTTAGGTATTTCTTCTTTACCATTTTTACGAGTATGGATCGCTGGCCATCCAAAAACACCCTCAACAATTCCTTTCTTGGTATGAATGTTAACCCATTTAGATGGTGCAATTTGGTGATCACTACCCCCATTTCTAATGACATAAATCAATCCATTGTCGGTGATGTAATTTACATACCATGATATTTCATCAGAGTGTCCTTCTATAACAACTTTATATTTCGCCTCGGGATTGATAACTGCTACAGCTGTGCCATAGACATCTGTAATGAATTCATCCACATAAGGCTTGAGATATTCCATCCATATTTTTTGCCCTCTACTTTCATGGCCAGTAGGAGCAGCATTATTTAAATAGTTTTCTAAAAATGTAAGTGCTTTTTTGTCTAGAATACTCATAGTTGTTTATTAATAATTTTAAGTAGCCCAAAAGTAAGAATATTCTCAAATTAAAAGACCACCATCCAAAATATTTGTATTTTTGACCCCCAACAAAATATAGGGTTAAATCTATATTTTCTAAAAAGGGCACATCTTTTGATTAATTATACTTTAAAACCTCAATAGACTAACTTTTAAATGAAATTTGGTTACCTCTTTTTTGTGTCGATTTGCTTTTACTATGTCAATGCTCAAGTTGAAGCACCTGAAAATTTTGAAGGAGAATTATTGTATAAATTTGAAACGGATTCTATTCCTGACTCTGGGATTCGCTTAGAGGAAGTCGTTTTATTTCAACCCTTGCGATTCAAAAACAGAAACCAACTTCGGGATTATGTTATTTTAAGACATAGAACGCTTCGTGTTTATCCCTATGCTAAGTTGGCTTCCGATCGTTTAGACACTTTAAGCGCTCGATTGAGTTCTATTAAAGGTAAAAAACAGAAGAAAGTTTACATCAAGCGCATTGAAAAATTTATTTATGATGAATTTGAAGAAGAACTAAAGAAGTTATCCCGATCTCAAGGCCGTATACTGATAAAGCTTGTTCATCGCCAAACAGGAGAGACTACGCATGAATTGGTTAAAGAGTTACGCAACGGTTGGCGTGCATTTGTTTATCAAACGACAGCTTCTTTATTCAAACTCTCACTTAAGGACACCTATGATCCAGAAGTTAACTATGAAGACTTTTTAATCGAAGACATTCTTCAGCGAGCCTATGGTGATGGTTTGATTGAATTAGATCCTACGGCTTTGGCATATGATCTAGACACTTTATATAGCCTTTGGAAAGCTCCAAAGACCCCGTTAACACAGGGGAATAAAAAAAAATAAAATAAATAGTAAAAAACTCCTTGTAGGTAAATAAAAGGGTTTTATATTTGCATCCGCTAAAACGCTCAACGACGATGTTTTTGGGAATTAGATTTAGCATTACGTTCATTGAAAGAAAAATAATATAAGAATGACAGCGCGTA
>Ga0233444_10000203_pt1 | contig 83484 bp, 84 predicted proteins | sample SI_124_October20_6_FD_182792 | JGI IMG/M metagenome (GOLD analysis project Ga0233444, IMG submission 182792) | Seawater microbial communities from Saanich Inlet, British Columbia, Canada - SI_124_October2016_10_MG | ecosystem: Environmental > Aquatic > Marine > Inlet | place: Canada: British... | reverse complement strand
GAGATGCTTATGATGTATTCAGCTTTGGTACAAGTTCAAATAGCTATGATAAAACATTAGAGACTCTTATTAGCGATATCGAAAGAACTGCTGAAGAAGAGGATGAAGATATGGATGAAGGTAGAAATGTAGACGATCTTTATGATACTACAGTACATACTATGAAAAGACTTGCTGCAAAATATAAAGCAGGAGATAAATCAGTAGTACCTCATTTAAAGAAACTTACAGATATTAAAAAGAAGTTAGAGCAAGAAAAGATCAATAAAGTTTCTAATATAGGTAAAGATCAAGAATTAGATGAAGCTGGTCCTGGATTCAAACATGATTGTGCTGCTAAAGTAGTTCATGAAAAACACGGTAAAGGTAATACCATTCCAGAAAAACACACACTAGTTAAAGAAGGTAACAAGTATGTAGTTACTCATTACGACGTTTTATTTGAAAACGGAAATACAGTATTAGATATACCAGTTAACGAGTTAAAGATAGAAACTACTAACGAACACTGGCATAAAGGATACAAAAAGAAAAAGAAATAATATGCACAAGTTAGATAAACTTATATTAGAGTCATACGCTCAAATTGACGAAGATGCTGTAAAACCAAAAGACCTGCCTGCAGCTTTTAAAGCAGCTATAGAAAAACGTCACGGTCCTTTGCACCCACATGATTTCTTTACTCAAGATATGACTCGTTATATGAAGTTTGATGGTGAGAATAAAAGAACTGGTCAAGTAAGTCATAAAGTAATAGCAATACCTTCTTTTGATAAAATGTACACTGATTACAGTGATATTGTTCAAGACATAAAAGTCTTAATGAGAGATAAAGATGTTAGAACTGATAAAGCAGCAAGGGAGTTATTTGAATTAATAAAGACTAACTTTAGAAAATTACAAAGGTATCTAAGAATAGAAAGACCTGATCAGTATGCTCTTATAAGAAATAGAGCTTCCATAGCAGAGCTACATGAGATGCTCGTTAGACACGCTACTCTTATCAAAGAAGAAAGAGCACATGATTTAAAATTAGGTAGAGTTAAAAATATAGACATATTTGTTCAAGACCAATCATCATTTACAGATACAATGTTCTACATATTAGTTGACACTACAAATGGAAAAGAATACCAGGTAAGTGTTGATGTAGGAGGAGAAGAAGTAGATTTAAATTACGTAAAAGAACAAATTCCTATATTAGCTAAAATGGGCTTTCCTGATGGAGATGCTATTGGTAATTTTATCGTCAAAGATATAAATAAAGAGTTAGAAGAAGGAAAGGTACTAAATGAATCTATGCTAGATGAAGTAGAAGATGAAGAAGAACCAACACCAGAAGAAGCACCAGATACTTCTGCACCAGAAGAAACAGTACTAGAAGATGCTACAGATAAAATACTAGGCAAATTTCCAACTGTAAAAGCAGCTATTATAAAGCTACAGACTGAACAATTTAAAGAGTTTGTAGAATCTATTGATTGGATATCTCCTAGACCTTCATCATTTAGAGTTAATCTAAAGAATGGTCAAGACTATATTTTAAAATGGAACGGTAAAACATTTGAAGCTCAAATACTAGGAAAAAGATATGTACTTTCTAATATAGCAGAATATCAACAAGCATTAGATAAATTAGCTATCCTTTACAAAGAAGCACCAATGAGTGGAGCTGGAGATGGTGAACCTGCTGATACTGACACCGGAGGCGGTGGCGGTGGCGGAGGAGAGTTTCCTGGAGAAGAAGGAGGCGCCGAAGGTGGTGAAGAAGGAGGAGAAGATCTAGGAGCAGATGATGCTGGTGAAGAAGGAGGAGAAGATCTAGGAGGTGAAGAAATTGACTTTGAAGAACCAGCCGAAGAACCTGAAGCATAATAATAATAGTAATAATAATAATAATGTTAATCTTAATAAAATGAAAAATAATTTTGACCTTAAAAAATTCTTGACAGAGAATAAACTTACAACTAACACCCGACAGATAGTAAACGAAAATATTGAGGCATTTAGTGATACCATACAAGTAGTAGGATATCCGGAAACTGTAGAAGATGCTCTAAAAGTGATTGAAAGATACGAAAGAGATAGAGATCCTGTTAGTAGAGAAGAAGCTAAAGAAATTGTAGCTGACATGAGAGCTACGGATGATGATGCTTTTGATAGAAATATTACTAACCTTATAGTAAAAGCATTCAATATCAAGCTAAAAGGAGTATCTGAAAAGAAAGGTAAAGATCATGACCAAGAAATAATATCCTACATTGCCGATACTTATATTCAAAACGCTAAAGATGGAGATAGAGCTTATGATGGCTTTAGGGACTTACATATTAGTGATGCAGTTCAAGATGTTATTGGAATTCTTCAAGATCCTAAACATCCACTACATGCTGCAACTAAAGAGGAATATGCAATCGTAACTAAAGATAAAGCAAGAGGTATATTTGAAAAGAAAGGTAACTTAAAAGAAAGAAATGACATCGTATCTACAAAAGAACTAGATGCAGCAGCAGCATTTAAAGATGCCGGTATCGATATGAGTCAGCCTGTACTAGTATTAACTCAAGACGGAGGTCACGGAGGACAGGAAACTAAAGGAACAGTATCAGCAGAAGAAGCATTAAGTATGTTTAATAACTTAAGAGCTCAAGCATTAGAATCAGGTAAAGAAGATCACTACGAGTTTGATAATGAGATAGGATTTTCTGCAGAAGGATATGAGTATAAGGTTGCTTATTTTGAAGAAGAATCTACTACAACAGCTCTAATGCAAAAAGCATCTACTAAAAGCTCAGTAAAAAAAGAAGCATGGGGATTCCAATCAGATTTTGCTAAAAATATAGAGAAAAAAGGAGGCGCACCTACAGCAAAAGCAGATCCTAAAGTCTTAAAAGTAAGTATGGGTAAAAATGCGGAACAAGAGCAGAAAGTAATAGATATTGCTAGAAATGCAATCGCACTTATGGACGAACAACCAAAAACTAGTGCAGAAGAGGCCCTTAAATCAGTATTAGGTATCTAATAATAATAATAAGATGAAAGACAACTTTAACTTAAGAACATTCTTAACAGAAAATAAACTTACACAAAACAGTCGAGCGTTAAAAGAAGAAGTAGACTACTCAATAGAACTTCTAGTTCCTGAAGTAGCATTTGACGTAGAATCAGGAGAGATGTCAGATTCCCCTTATGAGTTTGCTACAGAAGATGAAATAGAAAGCGGTGAAGCAGATGTTACAACTTATACAGATGGTGATGAATTAGATGAATACGTATTTGGTCGAAGTTATGAACAGGCCTTACATTTTGCTAAAGAATACCCACACTTAATAAAAATTAACACTCGTCAATAAACATCTCAGATGAATCTTATAGACAAAGCAATACTAGAGTGGTCATATAAAACTACTAAAGGATATCCTGACATTAACAGTCAAGAGGATATGGCTTTGTTTGAATCTATGTTTGGTTTTAATATTATAAACGAATCTATTAAATCGCAAGGTGCAAAAGCAGTTAGTGACCTAGTTAACGATTTAGGAAGCAAATATAAATTTCATCAGTTAAAATCTAAAAAATGGAGACTAGGTTCACCAGAAAATTCAAAACCGGAATTCTTCGTTGACCTTTTTAAAGACTACTTTAATACTGATAATGTAGAGGTACTCGGACCACGTAGAAGCCCTAATGATAGTGGAAAATTTAACGGGTATAAATTTAAGACAGAAAAATACGGGGAAATACTTATCATAGTAAGTACTCAGGAAATAGGTGGGACAGGTGTAGGAAATGAACAATTACTCGCCGACAAGGTAACTAGTGCGTTTATAGACAGCGGCGAAGAGCCTATTACAGTAAAATTTGTAGGGGATAATAAAACGTTAGAGTTTACAAATGTAACAGGAGCCACTAAAATGGGGGAAGAAGGAGGTTCGAGTTGGAGAGCGGCCAAAGCAGCTAGAGAAGTAGGAGGAGATTATGACCTGGTAAAAGGGGATGTACAGCTTCATGCTAAAGGAAAGAACATATCCCTCTCTATCAAACAATCAGGAAGTTTTAGATGGGAAAGCGCTAAAACTAGATACCCAGATATTTTCAGGAATTTTATGGAAAAAGGTATTAAAGGAGAAATACCTAATTTAGAATTAAAAGCTAGTACAGAGATAAAGAATCTTTTGCTAATGTGGAATCCAAATAATGATAAACCATATGGAAAAGTTTTCGTAAAAGGAATTCCACCTGAAGATACAAAGTCAATGGCATTTGGATCTGATAATGCAAAGATAATACAACGTACCTTTGCTGAGAGTGATTTTAACTTGTCTAATAGGGTACTAACAATTACTGTAGATAAAGCAGTCGACTCTTTAGCAGACTTTAAACCTGAAGATTTACCAGAAATTGAATTTGAAAGAAATGCTTCTAAGGTAGTAAAGAGTGATATAGATCCTATGAATGTAAAAGTTCAAAGAGGTATAGGAATAAGAACAGTCCCTCGAAGTAGATTAAGTCATGGAGCAAGAGCAAACGTGCTGATTCTAGATTTGGAGGACATAATGTAAAGTTATGGCACAAGACATAAAAAAAATAATTGCACAGGAGTATATCAAGTGTGCTAAAGATCCGGCTTACTTTATGAAGAAGTACTGCCACATACAACACCCAACACGTGGTAGGATCTTATTTAATCTTTACCCATTTCAAGAAAAAGTATTACGATTGTTTAGAGACAATCAATACCTTATTACATTAAAGTCAAGACAGTTAGGCATATCAACTTTAGCTGCAGCATACAGTTTATGGCTGATGTTATTTCATAAAGATAAAAACGTTCTTGCTTTAGCCACTACTCAAGCAACTGCTAGAAACTTGGTAACTAAAGTTATCTTTATGTATGATGAACTACCTAAATGGTTAAAGTTACCATCAGTTGAAAAGAATAAATTATCATTAAGATTAAGAAACGGATCTAAAGTACAAGCTAAATCGTCTTCACCTGATGCTGCTAGATCGGAAGCGGTATCGTTACTCTTAATGGATGAGGCAGCGTTTATAGATAATGTAGATGAAACATTTACAGCAGCACAGCAAACGTTAGCTACCGGTGGTCAATGTATGGCTTTATCAACTCCTAACGGTATTGGTAACTGGTTCCATCAAACTTGGGAAAAAGCAGAAACTGGTGAAAATAGTTTTTTACCTGTTAGGTTGCCGTGGACAGTTCACCCTGAAAGGGATAAAAATTGGAGAGAGCAACAAGATGCAGATTTAGGTCCTCGAATGGCCGGACAGGAGTGTGACTGTGACTTTCTAGCTTCTGGTGCTACTGTATTTGAACCTGAAGATATGTCTTTCTATGAAGAGACTTATCAGAAGGATCCTTTGGAAAGAAGAGGAATAGATGGTAACTTATGGGTATGGGAAGGTGTAGACTATAGTAAATCATACATGGTAGTAGCAGATGTCGCTAGAGGTGACTCCACTGACTATTCAGCATTTCATATTTTTGACATAGAAACTGCTACACAAGTAGCTGAATATAAAGGTAAACTTTCACCTAAGGACTTTGGTAATATGTTAGTTGGTATAGCTTCTGAATATAATGAAGCACTATTAGTGTGTGAAAATGCAAATATTGGATGGGCTACTATTGAACAAATACTTGAAAGAGAGTATAGAAACATGTATTACAGTACCACTAATAACATGGAGTCAGTTGAATCATACATGTATAAGTATGAAAGAGATAAGTTAGTACCTGGATTTACTATGTCATCTAGAACTAGACCATTAGTTATAGCTAAGATGATTGAATACATAAGAGATAAGTCTATTACAATACAATCTAAAAGATTAATGTCTGAGATGAGGGTATTTGTATGGAAGAACGGTAAAGCACAAGCTCAAGACAGGTACAATGACGATTTAATAATATCATGTGCAACTGCTTTGTACGTAAGGGATACTGCATTAAAATTGAGACAACAAGGTATGGATTTAGCTAGAGCTCAATTGTCTTCTTTTAATAAGTTAAATGCACGTAATAATGCAATCATTCAAACAGTTGGTACCCCGATAAATAATCCTTATATTTTAAAAACACCTAATGGCGAAGAAGACATTAGCTGGTTAGTAAAATAGCATATTTATAAATAAACACCCCGAAATGGCGGACACTTCATTATTTACCAGACTTAGAAGACTTTTTTCCTCTGACGTAGTAATCAGAAACATAGGAGGAGATCAGTTAAAAGTAGCTGATGTCAATTCAATACAGAAAACAGGTCGAGTTCAAACAAACTCCCTTATAGACAGATTTAATAGACTTTATGTTTATAATAATAGAAATGTCTACAACCCTAATCTTAATTTCCAGACACTCAGAGTTCAGCTATATTCTGATTATGAAGCAATGGATACAGATTCAATTATTGCTTCTGCATTAGATATTGTAGCTGATGAAGCTACTGTAAAAAATGATCAAGGTGAAATTGTATCAATTAAATCATCTGACGAAAACATCCAAAAAGTACTATACAATCTTTTCTATGACGTATTAAACATAGAGTTTAATTTATGGTCATGGACACGTAATATGCTTAAATACGGAGACTTTTTCCTAAAGCTAGAGATAGCAGAGAAGTTCGGAGTATATAACGTGTTACCTTACACAGTTTATAATATTATCAGACATGAAGGCAATGACCCAGAAAACCCTCATGAAGTAAAATATGAACTTGAAATAGATGGAATAGCAGCATCTTCAGATCCTAACTACACTAGAAAACCTAACAAACAAAATATTGTTTTTGATAATTACGAAGTTGCTCACTTTAGACTTATATCAGATGTTAGTTACCTACCATACGGTAGATCTTATTTAGAACCTGCTAGAAAAATATTTAAACAAACTAACTTAATGGAAGATGCGATGTTAATCCATCGTATAATGAGAGCACCTGAAAAGAGAATGTTCTATATTAATGTTGGTTCAATACCTCCTAATGAAGTAGATCAATTCATGCAAAAGACAATTGATGCAATGAAAAAGACTCCTTATATAGGACAAGATGGTAATTACAACCTTAAGTTTAATATTCAGAATATGATGGAAGATTTCTACCTTCCAGTAAGAGGTGGAGATAATTCAACTAGAATAGATACTACTAAAGGATTAGATTATGACGGTACTAATGACGTACAATACCTTCAAGCTAAATTATTTGCTGCATTAAAGATTCCAAAAGCATATTTTGGTTACGAAGGTGATTTATCAGGTAAGGCTACTTTAGCAGCAGAAGATATTAGATTTGCTAGAACAGTAGAAAGAGTCCAAAAAATATTAGAATCAGAACTAACTAAAATTGCATTAGTTCATTTATACACTCAAGGTTTTACAGGAGAAAGTTTAACTAACTTTGAGATTAAATTATCTACTCCATCTATAATATTTGAACAAGAAAAAGTTGCACTTCTAAAAGAGAAGGTAGATTTAGCTGCTCAAATGAAAGATACCAAATTGTTCTCTACTGATTATATCTATGAGAATATATTTGATATGTCAGAAGATTCTTACATGGAAATGAGAGATCTAGTTAGAGAAGATACTAAACGTGCATTTAGAAATGCTCAAATAGAAGCAGAAGGAAACGACCCTGCTAAGTCTGGTATGACTTACGGTACTCCACATGATCTAGCATCTATGTATGGTAGGAGATCAGTATCAACTCCAAAAGGAGGAGCACCAGGAGAGGTACCTCAAGGTTATTCAGAACTTGAACCTCCTAAGGATCAAGAATGGGGCATGCCAGGACCAGAAGGAGGAAGACCTACAGAAAAAGCATCTGTTTACGGTACTCAAGATAATCCAATGGGAGGAAGAGACCCACTAGGTCAACATGGTATGAAAGGTGGATTCCCATCAGATAATGAAAACGTTATGGAAAATCAAGCCACTAATACAGTTTACTTACAGAACAAAGATATGTTAAAAAGTATTGTTTTCAATAAAAAACAGGAAGATAAGTCTAAATTACTTAATGAAGACAACATTAAGGATTTAGGTAACTAATACATATTTATAAATGTAAACGTGTATAATGAAGATAAAACATTCTAAATACCGCAATACCGGTTTAATATTTGAACTTCTAGTAAAACAGATAGCTTCTGATACTCTCAACAATAGAGACTCAGCAGCTGTAAGTATTATTAAGAAGCACTTTACCGGCAAGACTACTCTTGTTAGAGAGTTTAAACTTTATGAGTTTATTCTTAAAAACAGACAAGTTAGTCAAATAAAAGCGGAAACAATTCTCTCAACAATTACTGAAATTTCTAGAAAACTAGATCAAAATTCTCTTAAGAAACAGAAGTATGATCTAATTTCAGATATAAAAGAAAACTATAGTATTAATGAATTTTTTGCTATACAAACACCAGACTATAAAGCATTAGCTTCACTATACTGTTTACTTGAGGCACAAAATAGTGACAGTTTAGTAGATCCACAGTACTTTGTAAACTATAAGTCTACTTTACTAGAACACCTCACAACTAATAAACAAGATAAAGGAGAGGTTAAAGATACTTTAATAGAAGAATATTCTAAGTACGACAAAGATCTCAAACTTTTGACGTTTAAAATACTACTGGAGAAGTTTAACGATACATATAAAGACCTACTTCCAGAACAAAAGTACATACTAAAAGAATTTATTACTTCAGTCAACTCACAAACACGTTTACGCAACTTAGTTAATGAGGAGCTTATTAAAATTGCAACAGCAGTTAACAAATTAAAAGCTAAAGTTAAGAATGAAGTAGTAATGATTAAACTAGATGAAGTATCAAAGAGTATTCAACCTTTATCTAATAAAGATAGAATAAATGATAGTCACTTAGTTAATTTGATGCAATACTACGATTTAGTGAATGAGTTGAAATCTCTTTAATATGAGAAGATCTCAACTTGTAAAGTTAGTAAAAGAAGTAATGCATGAGTTAGATGAAGCTAACACAACCAACGTAGGTGGAGCTTCGTTTACCCCAGGACAGGGTGCCCAATATGCTACTCCTAACTTTTTAGGAAAAGCAACTAAGGCAAAAAAAACATTAAAGAAACAAGGATACAAAGAAGTAGAATGAGACAAGTAACAGCAACAGAAAAATTAAGAGCCGTCAATGAAGGTAAGATGGCCAAAACAGAGTTTGTACGTCAGATGAGACAATCTTATCCTATGTATATATCTCAATATAATCAATTTGATGACACTGTCCAAATTTTAAAGAATAGAGGAATGTTATTTGAAGAATATAAAAATCCTTCTAAAAATCTTTCAGATGATTCTATTCGTAGAGGTTTAGATGTTGAACTAACAGCAATGGGACTTGACCCAGTTACTTGCTCAGATGGAGAAGCTATTGCAAAAGCTAAGGCTAAAGCAATTGCCCATATTGAAAAAGATCCTTTACATTATTACAACCTACTTTCTAATGAATCATCTAAAGTTGATAAAAACGATCAACCTAAAGAAACTAAAAGAGGAGCTTTAGAAAAAGATACCTTTAACGATATGAAAAAAGCTACGTTGAAAGAAGCTAAACTGATGACAGAAGGAACTAGAGCATTAGTAGGGTACTTAAGTGGAGATAGATTAACCACTACTTACAACCATTATGACGGTTATCCTTCTAACTTAGGTAAAGGATTAGAGAATCATTACAATAATGATGATAAAGCTAAGGATGTAGCTATGAAAGGGTATATTACATACCTCAACCCAGATACAGGTGAAGTAGAATCTACTCATAACGACTCACCAACTAAAATAAAATTACCTGAGGAGGCATACGAAAGATCTAAAGAGATAGCTGAAGAAATCGATAGTATGGGAGCTGATTATGGATACATATGGGATGAAGATCTAGATAAGTGGACCACTATTAAAAACACAGGTATCCGATCTATGATTGATCAAATTGCAGCAAAATTAATAAACAAACCTGTTAGCGAACTACCCCCTGGAGATCCTGGTTTAGATGATATTGAAGAAATAGATACTTCTTTAGATCCTTACGAAGATAAAAAAGAAATTATCAAACAAGTAATTCAGTTGATTAAATCATCAATGCCAGCTGATAACGAAACTATTAAGTCTTTTATCAGAACTCATTACGACGATATTATTAACCTAGGTGACGATGAAGCTATTCTAGATGAGTTTCAAGAATTCTTATCAGTTAATACAGATTATGTAGATGAAGCTGAACCATTAGATACTACAGCAGCTTACGATAATGACGAGGATACTCAAGACATGATCGATCAAATGAGAAGAGACGGAAAAGACTCAGAAGACTTCGTAGACGAAGCAGGTAAAGAAACTAACTTTGACCCAAAAGAAATAAAATCAGTATCATTTCCAAATGGTTTTTCAGTAACTGTCGGAGAACCACACCCAGAAGAAGAAGGAATAGTAAACTTTATACGTAAAGGTCAAAACGGATACGAAATCGGATTTGTAGATGGCTCAGAAGGAGGGTCATATAGTGTAGACTTCAATGGAGAATTTTTAGATGAGGACGATTACATAGAGGAAAAGAAAGGTACAGATCATGATAAAGATGGAGACATCGATGGAGATGACTACAAGCATGCTAAAGATAAAGCTATCAAAAAAGCAATGGGTAAAAAAGAAATCGTTAAAGAAAACCTAAAAGCTATTATAAGTAAAGTACTAGAAGAGCAAAATATTAATGAAGCAGCTACTAATGACTTAGCTAAAATAGCAGCAGAATACGGAGACTTCGAAGGACTTAAACCAGCCGTTATTGCACTGGAAAATGTCGTAACAGAGATAGAATCTTTCTACGATAAGACAAGAAGTAAGATTCAAAAGATTTACAATGATCTAGGTGAGATTAGAAACGAAGAAGGATTAAAAGTAGGAGCATTTATTGCACCGTCTATTGAAAATGCTTTTAAGAGAGACTTAAGACCTATTATGAAAAACCAATTTCACGGTGGATTAGATATGCCAAAAGTAAAACGTATCTCACAGGATGACATTGATAGAGGTTATACTCAAATGGAATCTCCAAAAGAAACAGTTTTCACTCCAGTAAACGAAAAAAAATAATATGGCACAATTACTAGTAGATGTTACACCATTTAGACCGACTATAAAAGAGTCTAAAACTAGACCTGGAGTATTTGAGGTTGAAGGTGTTATGCAAAGAGCTAAAGCTGAAAACCAAAACGGTAGAATATACTCTAAAGACATATTAGTAAGAGAGGCTAAAAAATATACGGAAGAGTTCGTAAAGAATGGTAATGCATTCGGAGAACTAGATCATCCTGAATCTCCTGTAGTATCTTTAAAAAATGCATCTCACATAGTAAAGGAACTATATTGGAAAGGAGATGACCTAATGGGTAAAGTAGAGTTACTTAATACACCAGCAGGTAATATCGTTAAAGAAATTATTAAAGCAGGACACACAATAGGTATCTCATCTAGAGGTACAGGTTCTGTAAATCAAACAAATGAAGGACATTTAGAAGTGCAGCCTGATTTTGAATTAGTATGTTGGGATTTCGTATCTAATCCTTCTACACATGGAGCATTTATGAATCCAATAGCTTTACAGGAAGGTAAAGTAAAAATATCGAAATATCACAATTTAGATTCTATTATAAACGATATATTAAGAGCATAGTGAAACTTTCTTCTATTCTTTTAGAAAACACTAATATAGATATATCACTTACTAAAGATGAAGTACGCCAAGTATCTTCTATGGTATTAGAAGGGTATGATGGATTAACTTTAGAAACTTTAGATAATAACGAAGAACTTATAGCCGAGATATCAGCTAATGTCGCTTTTTATTCTTTTCTTAAAGAAGAATTTAATAAAGATAAAGACTTAAAAGAAGCTATAGAAACTGGATTTCCTATCGTAGATTCTATGATTAGCTTTTTTGGAGGTATTAAAGACTTTCTTACCAGTACAGACTTCGGTAAGTATTTAGCTAAAAAAGTAAAGCAGTTTACGGATAAGTTTTTTCCTAAATTAGGTAAAAATGATAAATCTTGGCCTAATAAATTTGTAGCATTTACTAAAAAATTAGCTTCAGTTTTAGGCCCTAAAGGTATAGCTTGGTTACTTGCTGCAAAAAAAGCAGGTAAAGAAGCAGGAGGTATAGCTAAATTCTTAAAGTTTAAAAAGCCTTCTAAAGAACAGGTAGAAGCTGCAATGGGAGTAGCCACTAAAATATACAAAGGATTAATGTTAATTTTAATCGGCATTGCTGCTATCAAACTTTTCGCATTTCTAGCACCTTTCTTTACATCTGCAATGTCAGCAACAATTGCATCTTCACTTACTAACGCAGCTAGTGCTGCAGGAGTAAAAGGATTTACCTTAGCAGGCTTTAATATAATAGGGCTGGTAAAAAAAGTAGAGCATTTTAAACATGCTGACCATTTAGGTGATCATAGTGAAGAAATAAATGGAGAGCTCAACACTCTTGCATCAGAATTAGGTGATCTAGCTGACTCGTTCAGTTAATAGTAGGTTTTTGTAATTAGTATATATTTATATACAAATATACAGTCACCTATACTGTATTAACAAAACAATTTTTCTATTACGATTAATTAATAATCGTAGAAATCAACACAATTTTTTATAATGGCAAACAAAGATTTATTCAAGCAAGCTATTGCTGAAGCTAAATCTGTAAGAGAAGCCGCTATTGCTAACGCTAAAGAAGCTTTAGAAGAGACTTTAACTCCTCATCTTAAAGACATGTTAGCTGCTAAACTACAAGAAATGGAAGAAAAATCCGATGAAGTAGAAGAAGTAGTAAACGAAGTCGAAGAGGATATTGAAGAAGCTAAAGACGACAAAAAAGACGAAGCAGTAGACGAACAACTTACAGAAATTGAACCAGTAGGAGAAGCTGACGAAGACGAAGCCGAGGATGATTCAGAAGAATCTGAAGACGAAGCTGAAGCAGAAATCGAAGACGACGGCGAAGAAATAGCCGGCGACGAAGACGCTATTGAAGGTGACGAGGATCTAAAAGATCTTTCAGTTAACCAATTCAAAGATATGATCAGAGACATTATTGCTCAAGAAGTAGGCGGAGACGCTGCTGCTGACGATATGGATGCTGGTGATATTGAAGGAATGGGAGACGAAGAAGGTATGGAAGAACCTGCAATGGAACCTGAAATGGGCGCAGAGGAAGACGAAATCGATCTTGACGAACTTATTCGTGAGTTAGAAAGTGTTACCGAAGGTGACAAAGAAGACGAAATGAAAGAAGGCAAGAAAGACGACGATACAATGGAAGAAGGTGACAAAAAAGAAGAGATGGACGAAGATACATCTGTTCAAGTAAATCACGAATCTGACGGATCTGACTACAACATTAATAGAGTAGCTGATCTTAAAGAAGCTTTAGATACTATCGAAACTCTTAAGAAAGAGTTAAATGAGGTAAATATCTTAAACGCTAAACTTCTATATGTAAATAAAATCTTTAAGGCTCAGAACCTTTCAGAGTCTCAAAAAGTAAATGTTATCGCAGCATTCGATAAAGCTGAAACCGTAAAAGAGGTTAAGTTAGTATTCGAAACTGTGGTAGATAACGTTGGAACTAAGAAAGAGACAACAATAAAAGAACATAAAGGCAGCGCTTCAAAAGCAACAGGTACAACAGCTAAAAAACCTGAAGTAATTTCTGAAGTATCTAATGCAGTTCTTAGAATGCAAAAATTAGCTGGAATAATTAAATAATATATTTAAATTTTAATCATGGAAATTAATAACCTATTAGAGAGTAGCAACAATTCATACAAGAATATGCAAGCTGACTCTGCTAAACTAGCTGACAAGTGGTCTGCTTCAGGTTTGTTAGAAGGTCTTGAAGAAAGAAATGCCGGTCACATGGCAATGATTCTTGAGAACCAAGCTAAACAAATCGTAGCTGAAGCTAACACTACAGGAACCGGTGGTACTTTTACTGCAGGTCAAGGTGAGCAGTGGGCAGGGGTAGCATTACCATTAGTAAGAAAAGTATTTGCTCAAATTTCTGCACAAGATTTCGTATCTGTGCAACCAATGAACCTACCTTCAGGTCTTGTATTTTATCTAGACTTCAAATACGGAGACGCTAGAAATGGAAGAACTGACGGAGAAAACATGTACGGTAACGTAACTGAAGCTTCAAGTAAAATGACTAAAGATGCTGACCCATCTGGAGGTCTTTACGGAGCTGGACAGTTTGGTTACTCAATCAACTCTGCTTCTAAATCAGCAACAAGTGTCGCATCTGCATCAGCTACTTCAGCTTCTATCGGATATGATAACGATAAAGATCCTGCTGACTTTGCTACTGTAACAGTAACATTTGGTGCTGGCGATAAAGCTGACTTAAAAGGAGCTAGAGCATTTAGACTAGTATCTGGATCTACAGATCTTAACACTAACCCAGAACTAACTTCTGTATCTGGTAACGATGTTACTTTCGTAGTAGATGCTTCTAACATTGCAGGTGGATCTAACAACTATACAGTTGTATATCACCAACAGCCTACTGACAACGACAGAGGAGACTTTGAAGCTGGATCAAACAGAGCTGTAGATACTTCTATTTCTATTCCAGAAATTGATGTAACTCTTGCATCTGAAGCAATTGTTGCTAAGACTAGAAAGTTAAAAGCACAATGGACTCCAGAATTTGCTCAAGATCTTAACGCATATCACTCTGTAGACGCAGAAGCTGAATTGACTTCACTATTAAGTGAGTACATTTCAATGGAAATCGATCTAGAGATCTTAGATATGTTGATCTTAGATGCTAACACTACTGAAAAATGGAGTGCTGAGAATAACAAAGTATGGAATGGTTCAGCTTGGACTACTGGTACTTCTGATTTCTACAACACACAAGGACAGTGGTTCCAAACACTAGGTACTAAAGTACAAAAAGTATCTAACAAGATTCACCAAAAAACGTTAAGAGGTGGTGCTAATTTCTTAGTAGTATCTCCAACAGTAGCTACAATCCTAGAGTCAATTCCTGGATATGCAGCACAAACAAATGGTGATCAGGATCAATTTGCAATGGGCGTACAAAAAGTAGGTGCATTAAACAACAGATTCCAAGTATACAAAAACCCTTATATGACTGAGAATACTATTCTTATGGGATATAGAGGTTCACAATTCTTAGAAGCTGGTGCAGTTTATGCTCCATACGTACCATTAATGATGACTCCTCTAGTATACGATCCAGAAACCTTCACTCCTAGAAAAGGTTTAATGACTAGATATGCTAAGAAGATGATCAGACCAGAATTCTACGGAAAAATCCACATCTCTGATTTAAGTCAGATTTAAGATTAGGTAGAATATGAATAAAGAGAGGGCTTCGGCCCTCTTTTTTTTTGACTATTTATATGTAAACTAGTTTAAATGGCAGATATAGCAATTTGGGGAGGTAGTTCAACTTTTACTACTGGTTCTACTCCTTTTGGATTTTACGACACTGATACCGAGTTTCAAACTGATGCTGATAAAATTGCTAAGTTTGTAACAAACAGATTAGGTTATCCTCTCATGGATGTCGAGCTAGACAGTGGAAGTATATACACATGCTTTGAAGAAGCAGTAACAACTTACGGTAATGAAGTATTTAAATATAAGATTACCGAGAATTATATGAATTTTGAAGGAGGTTTAACAGGTAGTTCAGTTAATAACAGAATTGTTGAACCTACAATGAACAAACAAGTACAAATAGCTAAGAACTACGGTACAGAAGCCGGAGTTGGAGGTAATGTACAAAAATACACAGGTTCTTTAGCATTAACAGCATCACAACAAACATATGATTTAAATGACTGGGCTCAAAATGAAGGTATAACAGGTAGTATAGAAATGAGAAAGGTGTTTTACGAAGCACCACCAGCTATACAACGTTACTTTGACCCTTATGCAGGTACAGGCACAGGTATTCAATCATTAATGTCAGCATTTGACTTTGGATCTATGAGTCCAGGTATTAACTTTATGATGATGCCTATATCTTATGATGTAGCATTACTACAAGGTATAGAGTTTAACGATCAAATACGTAAATCAAGTTACTCTTTTGAAATAGTAGCTAATCAACTAAGAATATTCCCAGTACCGGTAGCCGATGGTACGTTATTTTTTGAGTATTATAAAGAAGTTGATAAGTCTAAGTTAAGTTTTGATGATTCTCTTAACAAGATTACCAATGTAGCTGAAGTACCATATGAGAATCCAACATATGCTTTCATAAACAGTGTAGGTAGGCAGTGGATATTTAACTATTCGTTAGCATTAGCTAAGGAAATGTTAGCATACATAAGAGGTAAGTACGGAACTGTACCAATACCCGGTTCTGAAGCAACACTTAACCAAGCAGACCTACTAACTGATGCTAGAACTGAAAAAGAAGGGTTAATGACCAGTTTAAGAGACATGTTAGACTCAACTTCAAGAGGTAAACAGTTAGAAAGTTCAGCTAAAGAGGCAGAAGACTTGCAAAACACATTAAAAGCGGTTCCAATGACAATATTTGTAGGGTAATGAAGTTAATACAGTTACTTTTAGAGTTAGATTATAGAACTTATGAAGCTATGGTAAAGGTTACCTATGGTGAAGAGGGTTCTAAAGGATATGATGATGGTTTACGTGCTTTACCCGGTGTAACAACGGTAACTATAGCATCTGAAGATAGTAATTCAAATTTAGCCACATATAAAGTTAAGATTATAAGTCAAAAAGAGCCTATTGAGGCTTTTAAATCGTTTAAAGACAATGCTACCAGTAAATATAGTAATATAGTTAAGATAGAAGTTGGAGAACAAACAATAGAAGAAAAATAATGCTATTCGGATCAAAAAGAGACTTTAATTTAATGACTAAACTAAGTCGAGAACTAATTCAAGACATAGTTGAGCAGGAAATACTATACCATAAGATAAGTTTAGAAGATACTTCAGTAAATTTATATGGAGAGGCACTGCAAAAGTCATATTGGGAGGCAGTTAAGTTCAATTGCCTTATAACCAGAGGTGATCAAGTAGTCGATATACAAGAGTTTGGACCAGATTTAGGTAGAGAGGCATCATTTGCTTTTATTAGAAAGGATTTAGTAGATGCAAACGTTGTAGCAGAGGTTGGAGACATAATACAATGGCACAACGACTTCTATGAAGTAGATATCGTAAGAGAAAACCAGTTATTCTTAGGTAGAGACGATAGCTATAACATAGCATCATATGCTAACAACTTTGGATCATCAGTATCCCTTATAGTTGATTGTCATTTAACAAGAGCAGATAGAGTAGGTATTAATCAAGTAGTAAGTAGATAAGATTATGGCAGGTAATAAACCAACTCCTAACTATGAGGTAGAAAACAACCTTGATAATAGAGCTTTGCAGGTATCTAGAGACGATGATACTGTTCAAACTATAACTGTAGGTGTTAAAGATATAGATGAAGCTATATTTTACTACTTTAACAATGTATTAAAACCACAAGTTAGTCAAAACGGCAGTGTTATTAACGTACCTCTTGTATATGCTTCACCAGAAAGATGGGCAGCTATGCAAAAAGACGGTTACTACCGTGATAAGAATGGTAAAATGCAAGCTCCTTTAATTACTTTCAGAAGAGCCAGCTTGGAAAAGAATAGACAGTTAGGTAATAAGTTAGATGGTAATAATCCACAAAACTTTGGTATATTCACCAAAAAGTACACACGTAAAAATGCTTATGACAGGTTTAGCACCTTAAACAATAGGGTGAGAGAAACTGAAATGTATGCTGTTGCAATACCAGATTACGTAAATATAGTGTATAACTGTGTAATCTTTACTGATTACATGGAACAAAATAATAAAATAATAGAAGGTATTAACTTCGCCTCTGATTCATACTGGGGAGACGTTGATAAGTTTAAATTTAGAGCTATGATTAACTCTTATACCACTTCTACTGAGTTGGTACAGGGTAATGATAGAATAGTAAAGACTGAATTTGATATTAATCTACTTGGTTACATAATTACAGACACAATAAATGCAATAAATTTTAACAGTAAAAAGATGTATAGTAAGTCTTTAGTGAAAATTACTAATGAAACATCTTCAAAAGGTTAATTTAGTTGCTATTTATATAGAGTAAAGGTTTCAAGGTTAGGATAAATAATATTAATGAGGTAAATGACTAAATTTTCATCAGAACTTTCAGGTTCGTTAATTTTTAACTCAGGTAGTAATTATACTACATTAGAACCTTTTTCAGGCGGGTTAAACATTTCAGGTTCCGAATTATACATTAACCAGACTCCATTAAGTGAAAGAATTACTAATGTAGAATCTGGGTTTGTTGGTTCAGCTAGCCTTGGACCACTTAATCTTGCAACAGGATCAATCTATGACTACACTGCATCTAACAACTTAAGAGTTGGTGCAATAGAAAGTCAATCAGCAGCATTAGCTACCACTACAGGGTCATTACAAGGAATTACTCAAGGCTTGGTAGATGTTACAGGTTCATACCTTACAACATCTTCAGCATACTTTTCTTCATCTGCTCAAATATCAGCCTCAGGGTTTCTAACATCCCAATCAGCTGCACAAGAAGGGTTCGGCAGTGGAGGAGGAGGATCAGTACCATCCGGCACTATATCATCATCTGCACAGATAGATGCATTAGGTTACATTACTCAAACAGCCGGTATAACTGAAGTTTCATCTTCTATACAATTTATAGGAGTTGGTAATGATGGAACAGCATCATTATCCAGTAGTTTATCTGATGGAGCTCTAATATATAACTCTAGCTCAGGTAATATACAAATTTTATCAGGAGGAGCATTTCATACAGTAATAGTAGAAGGTGATACAGTTACCTCCTCATCGTTTTCTACTACTTCTTCCTTCGCATTATCATCTATTAGTTCATCTTATGTAGATGAAACATTCTTATCAGCATCAATTGCAGCAGCAGGATTTGGTAGTGGTGGAGGATCAGTACCATCAGGTACAATATCTTCTTCTGCACAGATTAGTTCACTAGGATATATTACTTCCTCAGACAGTGTTAGCTTTGATGGTAATAGAAACGTATCAAATGACCTTTTATCTGGACTTTATAGTGCATCATTTAATGCAGGAACGTCGGGGAGTATATCTGAATTTTTAGAAGCTATATTTTTCCCTAATACCCAACCTACTATTAGTACAGGTAACCAAACAGTAGATGAATTTACAGCATCTGGGTCATTAATAACTACAGTAACAGGTACCGACTTTGAAGGACATAGTTTAACCTTTGGAACTTCATCAGCTTACACATCAGATTTTGTAAGAGTATCGGGAAGTGGTGAAATGACACTAAATACTTTAGCTACCGGTTCAATGAATACAGTAGATAGAGGAGATGGAACGGATGCTCATCCAATTATATTAAGAGTTGTTGATGAGTTTGGAGGATCAGCCACTAAAACAATATATCTTAACGTTACTTTAAACCAAGCACCGGTATTTAGAGAAACTTCTGTAAGTGGTAATGTTATATCATCATTTACTACAGCAAGAAATGAAAATGCTACTAATGGAGTAGTAACAACAATATATTTTACAGATCCTGAAAGTGATACAATAACTATTACATCACAATCTGATGCAACTGGTCATTTTACTTTTTCAAGAACAGGGTCTTATGTTAGACTGTTACAATCAACAGGTTCATTAGACTACGAAACAACTTCATCGTACAGTTTATCATTAACTGCATCAGATGAACACTCTGTAGCAGGTGTTGATGGTAATTCATTTACAACTTTACCAGTAACTGTAAACGTAACAGACAACGTACCACCAACGTTTAATAATCAAACTTTAACAGGAGTTACAGAGAGTGTAGCATCAGGTACTTCAGCAGGTACTGCTACAGCAACAGACGATGAAAGTGATACAATAACATTTACTAACTTTACTTTAGCAGGGTTACAAATTGATAGCAGTACTGTAGCACTATCTACATACGGCGGCAGTGGATTAAATGATCCAACAGAAGATGCATTTCAAATGGCATCAAATGGAGCAGTTACTTTAAAAGCTGGAGCATATCTAAACTCAGATTTAATCAATGCTTATATTTATAGCTCTTCTGCTTCTGATCCTTATAATACTAGCACTAATGCAACGGTTACCATACCGGTAGCTGATGACCTTGCTGCTACTTTATCAGGTACTACATCATTATATATAATAGAATCTGCAACAAGTGGTGACGGGGTCAAATTAAACACAGATGGTTTATCAGGAGCAACAGTTCAATTCACTGCTAACCAATCAGTAACATGGGCGGTAAGTTCATCAAACGATTTTAACATCGATTCATCTGGGTACGTAACATTAGCAAGAAACATATCAGGTTCATCTGATGTTGGAGGTGGACAATTAAACGGTATAGTAACTGCTACTAATGCTAACAGTACTACTTCCTCAATATCGTTTACAGCTAACATAACAGATAACGCTGCACCAACAATCACATTTACAGACACAACTGCTAATCTAAACACTAACGGTGCTAGAAGTGGTTCTACTATTACAACAATATCATTTGCCGATTCAGAAGGAGATAATGTTGACCTAACCTCATTTGTATTTACAGACCCTTCAGGTCAGTTAAATGCAGTACAATCAGGAGGTACATTTTTAATTCAAGCAATAAATAATTTAAGTGCATCTGCTTATGGATTCACTTCATCTATATCTGATGTTAACGGATTTGAAACAAGAACGTCTACACAAGATGTTACAGTAGCATCAGCTCCTCTTGGTACGGTTTCTAATAACGGTACCTTTTATATAATAGAGTCAGCAGTCAACGGTGCAAACATAGTAATAAGCACAAATGGTAGAACAGGTACACAAGGTGACTTAGACGTAAGTTATTCACCTCAATATAATAGTGCAGCAGTACAATCATTTACTTCATCTAATTCAGCAGTTGTAATAGATGGTAATGGTAGTTTAACTTTAGGTGTTGACATAAGCGGATCAGCAACAAGCTCAGGAGATACTATTGCTTCAACTATTACGTTTAGAGATCAATATGATAATATTGGTTCAAGTAGTATTAGTATTAACGTTGCAGTGAATTCATCACCAACAGCTAGCTTTAGTAACTCAGGATACACAAATAATTACAATACAAATTTAGCAACTGATGGAACTACTCTATTGAGTATAGCTATATCAGATGTAGAATCAGAAACACCTTACAGTGCTTCACTTTCTGGTACTAATGCAGATTCATTTACTTTAGTGCCTCAAAATGCTAATTCTTCTTCTTATTTAATTAATACAAATGGAGATTTATCAGCAGGAACTTATTACTATACTGCATCAGTTGTTGATAACTTTAGTAAACAATCTAACTATAATAGATCCTTAACTATTGCTCAAGCTGATATAGGTACTTTAACTAATAATGGTACATATTATATTATTGAGTCAGCAGTTAGTGGTGGGTTGGTAAGAATTAGTTCAAATGGTAGAACAGGTACTCAAGGAGATTTAGGAGTAAGTTACTCTCCATCATACGGTTCACCAACAGTACAGTCGTTTACATCTTCTAATTCACAAGTTGCTGTTACAGATGCTGGTGCTTTAACAGTTGCTTTTAACGTAAGCGGTAGTGGAACAGGATCAGGAGATACAATATCATCTGATATAACTTTTAGAGATCAATATGATAATATAGGAAGTGGTAGTATAACATTAAACGTAACTACCAATAATGCTCCAGATATCACATTTACTGATACTACAGCTAATCAAAACACTAATCTCGGACGTTCCGGAAGTACTTTAGTTACTTTATCATTTAGTGACGTAGAAGGAGATACAATTAACTACTCAGGTGTTACTTTTGAAAATACTGGAAGTCAATTGAACTTTATTCAAAATGGAGCAACTTGGATAATTCAAGCAAAAGAAAATTTAAGTGCTTCAGCTTATACATACACAGCTTCTGTTGTTGATAATCACAGCTTTAGCACCAATACAGAAACAGACTCATTTACAATTTCAGCAGCAGATATAGGTACCTTATCGACTAACGGTACTTTTTATGTAATTGAATCAGCAATAAGTGGAGATGATGTTGTTACTAATTCAAATGGTAGAACAGGAACACAAGCAGATGTAAATGTTAGTTATTCAACTTCATATGGTACACCTGTAGTACAGTCATTTACTTCATCCAATGCAGCAGTAACTATAGACTCAAGTGGTAACATTACTTTAGGATTGAATCTAAGTGGTTCTTCTACAGGATCAGGTGATACAATTTCATCTGACATTACATTTAGAGATCAATTTGATAACATTGGGTCAGGAAGCATAACATTAAACGTAACAGAAAATGCAGCACCAACAGTAGTATCATTTACTGATATAACTGCTAACTTTACAGCATCTATTGCAGCTGGTACTAATTTAGTTAGTATGAGTATTGCAGATACAGAAAGTAACACACCTTACAGTGCTTCATTATCAGGAGCAAATGCTAGTGACTTAACATTTGAATGGTTAAATTCAGATTCTTCATCAGCATTTATTGAAGCAGCTACAACGTTAGGTGGGGGTACATATAACTACGATGTTATAGTGCATGATAATTTTGGTAAGTCTACTACTTATTCTGGTAGATCATTTACAGTAGCAGCAGCACCTTCTCAATACTATATATATTTAGATGAGAATGGTACGTATGCTTCTGATGAAGCTAATGCATTGACAATGTATGGTGATACTAGTGATGATGGAACAGTTGATACTAATACAACATTTGGAGCTTTTGAAGGAGGATTATTAGGTGACCCAGTAATAACTACAACAGCATATACTGGACTTGGATTAGATAAAGTATTTCTAATAGGTTCAGGATCATCACTAGAAGGTAGTCGTACAACCTCATTAATAGACGGAGTAGATCATTCTACAGGGTCCCAATCACAAACAGGTATGCATATTGTATTTCCATCAGGATCTGCAGCACACCTACAAGTGGGTTCAATGACTACATCGTTAGGTGGATCAACAACAGGAGAGTATTTACTTTATGCAGATAGAATTGGTACAGGAATCGTAGATTCAGTTCAAACTGCATATGTGAGATATTTTCAATACACAGGAGGAAGGTCATATCCTTCTTCTGGGGAAGCCGGCTTTGGAGTAATTTTTACTCTAGTTGACGCAAGTAGTGATATAAATTATTTCTTGATGGCATCGAGTGGTTCGGCTCCATCATCAACACAATAAGAATAGAGAATGGCAATTAATTTAAGTACCGATCTTAATGTAACCACCGGGGGAAAACTAACCGACGTAGGTCAGATTCAAGGTGCATGGAGAACACTAGATAGTGAATCTGATATGTATGCTCTTACTGCTAGTTCATTTACTAAGCAGCTTCTACAAAACGGTATGGTATTCTATATCAGTTCTTCTGCAGCACTATATACTTTAGATATTGGAGGATCATTTCCATTCGTAACATATAACTTTAATTCTTTTTCATGGCCTGGTAGCGGTGGAGGAGGAGGAGACGTTTCTGCTTTAAATCTTTTCACAGGTTCAGCTGAAACAAGATTAACGTCTATTGAAAGTGTAACTGGTTCTTTTGCAACAACTGGATCTAACACTTTTTCTGGCAACCAAACGATAGATGGTATAATAAGTCTAACAACACAATCCTCAGAACCATCCTTTGTTTCAGGAGGTTTGTATTTAGACTCAGATTATAACATGTATTTAGGATCGATTTAACTAAAACACTAATATTTATAAACAACATCAGACCACTAAAATAGATTAATAGCATGGCAACTTGGAAAAAAATAATTGTATCGGGAAGTAATATTTCCCAACTTACAAACGACTCGCTTTATATACACACGGGGAGTAATGGAGTAGCCTTATCAGGATCCTTTTCGGGTTCTTTTCAAGGTGATGGTTCACTACTAACTGGAGTAACAGCAGACGGTACACTTTCTGGATCAGCTCAGATAGCATCTGACATTTCTGGATCTTTTACTTCTACCAGTGCTTCAATTGCAAGTGATATAGTAGCAAATAGCTCTTCTTTAGCAGCTTCAATAACATCAAATAGTTCATCATTAGCAGCAAGAGTTGCAGCTAGCGAAGCATTCAGCTCTTCTTTAGATGCTGGTTTTGCATCAGAAGCTGACCTTAACACTGCAACAGCAAGTTTAAGTAGTTCTTTAGCTACTGACATTGCAACTAAAGCTAATAGTGCATCATTTGCAGCTGATATAGCAGCATTAGACGCATTTAGTTCATCACTAGATTCAACTGTAATCAGTTACACTGGTTCATTTGCAGGTGATGGTTCAGCATTACAAAACATAACAGTAGATCAAAACGCTACTGTAACAGCATCATTTAGTTCAGCAACAACATCATCTATTATTCACAACTTTAATAGTGATAATATTATAGTTGTAACGTATGATGATCAAAACGAACAGTTCTTACCTTCTACTATAAAAGCAGTAGATGGCGACACAGTTGAAATTCACTTTGAATCAGCAACATCAGGTCGTGCTATTGTAGCAAGAGGTGGTCATATCGTATCAGGATCTATTCCTTTCGATAATATATTAGAGAAACCAACACTAGTAAGTGGTTCAGCTCAATTAGCAGCAGACATTAGTGGTTCAACAGGAGCCTTAAGTTCATCTATTGCAGCAGATATAGTATCTACTAGCTCATCATTGGCTACTGATATTGCATTAAGAGCATTGACTACTAACATTAGTGGTTCATTTACATCAACATCAGCTAGTTTAGCAAGTGATATAGTTGCCAACAGTGCTTCACTAGCATCAGATATTGCATCTTTAGACAGTGGTAAAGCTGACAAGACAGCAGTAACAGGAGCATTTGCAGCAGCAAGTTCTTCTATTGCATCAGAGATTGATGCATTACAAGGAAGTGTTGGTGCTGGAGGATTATTATCTTCATCAGCTCAAATAGCATCAAATATTAGTGGTTCAACAGGAGCATTAAGTGCATCAATTGCATCAGATATTGCAACTAACCTTACAAATATTACATCTAACGATGCAGATATTGCAGGTTTAAATACATACACATCTTCTTTAAAGACAGCGATTACAGTTAGTGGTCAAAATGTAACAATTGCTGGTGATTTAGAAGTATCTGGAACAACTACAACAGTTGATTCAACTACAGTATCATTTGCAGACAATATAATTGCTCTTAACGGAACAGGAGCTGCAAATGGTGGTATTGAGGTTAATGATGCTAACGGTCCAGCATCTGGTTCATTAATATGGGATGGTACAGCCAACACATGGAAAGCAGGAGCACAAGGATCAGAAGAAAAAGTATTAACTAAAGGAGCAACTGGAGACGGGTTACTATCAGGTTCAGCACAAATTGCTGATAACATTAGTGGTTCATTTGGAGCAGCATCAGCAAGTATTGCAACAGATATTGATGCTTTACAAAGTGATAGTGGTTCATTTAGTACTAGAGTAACTGCTCAAGAAGCATTTAGTTCTTCTTTAGATGATACATTTACTACTACAGCAGAATTAGTTGCTGCAACAGCTAGTTTAAGTGCTTCATTAGCAACAGACATAGCTACTAGAGCTTTAACAGCAAATATTAGTGGGTCATTTACAGCTACTTCAGCTAGTATAGCCTCTGATATTGTAGCAAATAGTTCATCACTAGCAGCAGGCATAGTATCTACTAGTTCATCACTAGCAACTGATATAGCATTAAGAGCCCTGACAGCTAATATTTCTGGGTCATTTACTTCGACTTCAGCTAGTTTAGCAAGTGACATAGTAGCAAATAGTGCATCTTTAGCAACGGATATTGCTTTAAGAGCATTAACAACTAATATAAGTGGATCATTTACATCAACATCTGCTTCATTAGCTGCATCAATTACTACTAATAGTTCTTCTTTAGCAGCTAGAGTTGCTGCAAACGAAGCATTTAGTTCATCATTAGATGCATCTTTTGCAACTGAAGCAGAAGTAGGAATAGCAACAGCTAGTTTAAGTAGTTCTTTAGCAGCAGATATAGCAACAAATTCAGCATCAGTTGCTGGTCTAACATCAGGTGAATTTAATAGTGGTTCATTTAGTGTTAAATTAGATCCAGTAACAGGTTCAATTGCATTTACAGATGGATTAGAAATTGGAGATGTATATAATCAAGGTAATGGTACTACAGACTTAAGAGTACCAAACGGAGCATCATGGATTGAATTAAATTATGCAGATACTGACTTTATATTCCTAGATGGTACAGATGCTGGAATTAATTTAGATAACAATTACGAGTGGAAATTCTACGGAGCATCAGGTACAATGATCGCTCCTGGTGAAATAAGAGGTACTACTATTAGTGGTAGTAGCTTTGTATTGAGTGGAGGAGAGTTGTTCTCTGGTTCAGCTCAGTTAAATACCATAACAGGTGTTGCAGCAGCTATATCAGGATCTTCAACAGCATTAAGTGCTAGTGTTGCATCAGATATTGCTACTAATCTAACGAGCATAAATACTATAAACGATAAAACAATAGTATCTGGTTCAAGTATTGCATCTACAGGTCAAGGTGAAGTTCAGCTTACAACTAACGGAGTAGCTGCAACAACAGTTGATTTAGGATTACAAACAACAGACTCACCAACGTTTGCTGGATTAACAGTAGCAGGTGACTTAACTGTAACAGGTAATACAATTGAAGCACAAGTAACTAACCTTAACGTAGAAGATAAATACATCTTACTTAACTCAGGTAGTACATCAGGTGATTCTGGTATTGTATTTGGAGGAGCAAATGGAGCAGCTAACACAGGAGTTGGTTTATTCTGGGATACTTCTTACAATAGTAATGATGGTCGTCTTGGAATTGTAAATACAATTGCAGCAGGAGCTACAGGTGATCAAACACCAGCTTACCATTTTGCAGGTGTATATGAAGGATCTTCAGGAGATGCCGCAACAGCTCAAGCAGATCACGTAGGAAACATAAGAGTTGAATCAGATGAGATTTACATCTATGTATAATTAATATAAAATGTTTAAACAGGTTTTAATGGCAATCAAAGGTAAAAGAATTGTAAGTGGAGGATCTGACACACCAGTCAGTTCCTCTTCCTTATTCACAAAACAAGAAGCATCATTTATAGCTTCTAAACTTACACAAGCTCAATACACAGGAGCAGAATTCGATCAGTATTTCAAAATAATGCAAAAACTGAAAAGTACTTTAGATAAAGGATAATTTCCTATATTTATATTAAAGCTATTATCGGCCTCGTAAGAGGAAGTGGGCTCATTGAGTAACCAACCATAATAAAAAGTAACATGCCGAATTGGAAAAAACTAATAGTTAGTGGATCAGACGCTAGCTTATCTACATTAAGTATAGTAAATACTACTACTGCAGACTCACTTTTAATACAAAGTGATCATAATAGTTCTACAGCAGCACCAGTAGTATCCTTCAAAAGAAATAATAGTTTAGCAGCAGATTCAGATTACCTTGGACAATTAAAGTTTAAAGGTGAGAATGATGCTGACCAAGAGGTAGTGTATGCTAAGATAACAGCTAAAATAAATGATGCCACAGACGGTTCAGAAGATGGACTTGTAGAATTTGCAAATAGAAGAGGCGGTCTAAACGTAATAACGGCTAGATTTAATTCTGAAAAATTACAATTACTTAACGGAACAGACTTAGAAGTAGATGGTCAAGTATCAGCATCTTCATTTATAGGAGATGGTTCCGGTCTAACTAACGTAACATCTAACATAACAGAAGAGGTTACAGTATCACAAACTTTTACAAGTGCTACAACAGCATCAGTAAATCACTTATTTGGAACTAAAGATGTTATAGTTACCGTTTACGATGATAATGATGATCAATTCATTCCTACAAGAGTAAATACACCAGATACTAACAATGTAAATATATTTATGGACCCTGCTACTACCGGAAGAGTAGTTGTAGCAAAAGGAGGCCATTTAGTTTCTGGATCAATTCACAAACACCTTATGACGAGTGTTACGTCAAGCACAATAACACATAACTTACAAGAAGAATTTCCAGTCGTTCAGGTATATGAGAGTGCTTCTAGAGAAATGTTTATACCTGAGACAATTAAGTCAATAGATCAAAATAATACACAAGTTGTATTGTCTGAATTAATTGATTGTTATGTTGTAATAAAACGATAATTTAACCTAAACAGTCGATATTTATATTAGACAGCTATCAATAAAGAAATTAATAACTCATGAGAATACAAAGACCAACTATTACGCAGATCACTCAACTGAAAGGTGATGGAGCAATCTTAACAGGATCCTTCAGTGGGTCTTTTACTGGAGAATACAACACTGACATCGTTTCTTCCTCTGCACAAATTGCAGCATTAGGAGCGGGCATTATATCATCATCTACTCAAATAGATACAGATTTATTTGACATTGATAATTTAGTATCCAGTTCAGCACAAACAATTGCTAACTTACCAGCTGGAACCATTTCAGGTTCAGCTCAGTTACCTTCAGGTACAGTAAGTAGTTCATTACAAGTGTCTGGAGAAGTAGGAGGGCACATTATACCAACAACAAACAATACATTTGATTTAGGTTCACCAACTAAAACGTGGAGAGATTTATATTTATCTTCTGCGTCTTTATATATTAACGGTAACCAAATTATATCTACAGACGGTACAGAATTAAGGTTTACTTCTGATGATGGCGAGTCAGTTAAGTTTATTGAAACCAATTCAGATACGTTTGGTATACAAACAGCAGATGGTGACATAACATTTACAACTACAGGTACAGGTAACATTGAGTTAGATGCTACAGTACAAGTTGGAGCTGGAAATAACATTATATCATCAGATGGTAATGCAATTGTTTTTGGAGATAACGTTTCTTTAGGTTCAAATAATTTTGATGCAGCAGCAATTACTACTACAGGTAATATAAATATAGGAGGTGACTTAGTTGTTACAGGTACTACTACAGAATTACAGGTAACTAACTTAAACGTAGAAGACAAAAACATTCTAATTGCTTCTGGAGCAGCTGATGCACCAGCAGCTAACGGTGCTGGACTTACAGTAGATGGAGCAAGTGCAACATTAACATATGCTTCCACTGGTGATAAGTGGGTATTTAATAAAGATTTAGATCTAGGATCTAATGACCTTATTACATCAGGTAATGTAGACGGAGTAGATATATCAGCATTTTCATCTTCTGTTGAAACAAGAATTGATAGTAAATTAAACACATCAGATGCTCTTGTAAATCTCGGTGGTTTTAACCAACTAACATTTAAGGATGCAGCTGGTAGAATTAACGGTAGTAGTGAACTTACATTAGATAGCTTTGGTGCTGGTCTTACCTTAACATCATTAGCTAGTTTAGATGGAGGTATTGACGTAAATGGTTCATTATTTACTGTTGATGTAGCAGGTGATACCAAAGCAGATAGTTTAGGAGTTGGTACAGCAGCATCTGGAACAACAGGAGAGATTAGAGCAACTGGAGATATTACAGCATACTATTCTTCTGACGAAAGATTAAAAGAAAACTTTGCACCACTAACAGGAGCTTTAGATAAAGTAAAAGCAATCGGAGGATATGAATTTGATTGGAAAGACGGAATCGAAGACGTTGTTAGTAAGACAGGACATGATATTGGAGTTAAAGCACAAGAGCTACAAGCACAATATCCAGAGCTAGTTCACGAAAGAGATAATGGGTACTTAGCAGTTGATTATATCAAATTAAATGCAGTACTTATCGAAGCAGTAAAAGAATTAGCAGCAAAAGTAGAAGAATTAAGTAAATAATTCTTATATTGTAAATATGGGAATAGAAGTTTTAGTTGATTTAGAAACAAATCGTGGACCTACTAGTAATTTGTTCATAAGAATAGACAGTTTTAAAGTTAATATGACTGTCAATGAGATAAAGTTCACAACCACTAGCTGGTTAAATAAGGACTTTGGAGATCAGTTTCTAAGGAAGTATTATACTGACGATTTGAAACCTGCTATAGGATTAACTAATGGAAAGTATATTTACTATCCAGATGCTAAAGCAGAAGGAATTGAAATTGAATTGGATAACCTTTTTGTTGTTCCAATGTATAAAGAAGAAAATGTTACAGAATCTGTTTTCGAACTACAAAAGGTAACTAAAGAAGTACCTTATGTTAGTTTTGACAGTGACGGTAACGAAGTAACTTTATACAGAACAGTTGAAAGTGATGAAAAGGTTAAAGTTGGAGAAACTGTAAACTCTAAAAAAGTTGTTGATTACAATATAATTAATAACTTAGGGTACTATTGTTACGATAAATTAGCTGAAATATTAGCTGAAGTTTTCGGAGAATATAATATTAAAAAAGTTTAAAATGGCAGTACATACTTACGGAACAACAAACATTTCTTTTAGTTCATTTGACACTTGGTCAAATAACGTAGCAAGTGATTCTAACGTTACTATGAATGATGCATTAGGTGATGCAGTACCAAGTAACTCTAATCCAACATCAGCAAGTGAGATATACAATAACAACTGGTTTTACGGTCAGTTACAAGTCTCTTCTGGTGGATATGTGGATGTAAGTGCTACAGGGTATTCTGTTGCAGATGCTACTGGTACTTCTACTTTAAAGAATGTTAATCTTGACGAAAGTAACTTAACGTTAACTGCTGACGAAACTGCAGCTTATCCTAGAACATTTGTTAGATGGAGAAGAGAAAATTCTGGTGGAGCTGAAATATCTACTAGTACAGTATTAACTCTTACATCAGCAACCGAGACTTCAACTTCAGTATTTTACGCAGAGTTTACCTAATAGTTTATAAAAGGTTTTGAATGTTAATTGGGTTTTTGAAAATATAAGAGAGAACGACTCTTTTTACGACAAGTTAAATACATTACTTTTACTTGCCTCTCCGTTTTTGTGGAAAAGACACCATCCTAGTCACACCACAATACTTACAACTGATCAACTTACTTACAATCTACTTGAAAAGGTTAACGCATTAACCATATGGGATCAAGTTGATATACTACCAAAGAATAAACATGTAGATAAAAGCGTATTTTGGGCTTCATCTAAATTAGAAAAGCTAAGATATGTAAAAGGTCCAACTATACTTATGGACCATGATTTTTTAGTTTATCAAAATCTTGATTTTTATTTAAAAGATAAACCATTTTTTGCTCACGAGGAAAACGGCGAAAACTATTACGATACTTCTTGGAATTCTTATATAAGAGAGATAAGTAATATTATAAACAGACCATCACCCCATGCAATAAATTGTTGCTTTGCTTACTACCCAAACAGTAACTTTGTAAATAACTATGCCAAAATAAGTTTGGATGTCATGGAAAAATTTACTATCTTAAAAGTACCAAACTCTAGGTTTTTAATTTTTGCTGAACAGTTAGTGCTTAAACATTTATTAGATTACCACAATATAGAGTATGACACATTACTAAATGAAAAATGGCATGCTAAAAATAAAGTGTTTATTCCTAGCGATAAAGGTCACATGTCTTTTCTAGATAGTAACATAGTATACAAACACTATTGGATGGATAAAAAACTTATCCAAAAAAATGCAGAAGGTCATTCATTAGAGTTAGAATGTACAAACTTAACTAATTTACTAAGTAAAACTGATATTGATTTAGGTTATATAAACAATGCTCTTTAATTTAGATTACATAAAAAAATACCTTACCAATAACCAACACAAAAAAACAGATGTTGACGGTAATGAAAACATTCAGTATACCCCTGTACCTTACAGATGGGCACATGGTGCTACTGATAATTCATTGGGAGATGGTTTGCTAGTATACTCTCTTATACACTTTATGAGAGCTAAAATATGTGTTTGTTTAGGTTCTGGAGGAGGTTTTATTCCCCGTATAATGACTCAAGCTAGACAAGATTTACACGCTGCAGGTATATTCGAAGGAGACGATGGAATGAGTTGGGGGGATATAGGAACCACTTTTGTGGTAGATGCTGCTAATGAAGTAGGAGGTAAAGTAGACTGGTTAGATAAAGATTCTTTTTTTAGGGAAAAGTTTTGTCCAAGAATAATTAATGACACAACAGAAAATGCGTACTATAATTTTTTCGTCAAAGAGGATATAAAAATAGATTACCTTCATATTGATGCTGGACATTCATACGATGACGTGAAAAAAGATTTTAACTTATATAGTAAAATACTGTCCCCTAATGGTATTATATCTTTACACGATACCGACATTAGATACGCTGAGAATTATATAGTAACGAAAGATATAACAGATCAAAACCATCACGATGAGTTCGCAATAGGACCTTCAAAGTTTATAGAAGAGATAGGAGATGAATGGCAAAGATTTGATTTTTTTAATGAAGGAATTATAAAAGATAAACCAAGTTCAACAGGACTAACACTTATAAGACATGCTTAATTTAGTTACAGTAGTAGGAGAGAACACCCACATCTTACCCCACATGTTAAAACACTATAAAGATATGGTAGATAACATATACGTGGCAGTTTACAGACAAGGTGAGGACGACGGCATATTAGAAGAGATTGAAGAGTTAGGTATAGAACCTTATATGGTATTTACTGAACCTAAATATAACTGGAATAGAGTTACCGAAATATACAATGCCGTTAAAGGTACCAAACCTAAAGATTGGTGGATAGTTTCTGATGACGATGAACTACAAGTATACCCAGAACCTGTACATGATATTATTGAAAAATGTGAAAGAGAAGGTTATGAGTTTGTCACTGGAGGATTTTTAGACCGTATAGGAGATACAGGTACATTCCCAGTAGTTACAAGAGATACAGATCTACATAAAGCATTTCCTTTAGCAGGGTTTTTTAGATATCCGATGTCAGGAGCTTGCCCTAATAAGGTCACTTTAATGAAAGGTAGTGTAAAAGTGACACCAGGTCAACATTATGCAGAGGTTGCTGATGGTAACAGCTGGGGTAAGAAACACAGGAAACGAATGCCTATAGAAGAAGTATTTACTCAAGTGCACCACTTTAAATGGGATAGTTCTTGTGTAGAAAGAATAAAAAAGGTTGCAGACAATAGAAAAGATTATTCTTACTCAGATGAATATAGTGTAATGTATAATGCAATTAAAAAAAATAACTTTAAAATAGACGTTAATAATCTTAAGTATTTAGTTGAGGAAATGAAAGAATTATCCTATATTGATTATAAAGATTACCCTCATTGGAATACATTAAGAGATAAAATAGTTACAATATGAGTAAAGAATACGAACAGCAAAGGTTAATTTTAGAAGAAAGGAAAACTAAAGCAGTTGAAAAAATTGCAAGATGTTTAGACGCTCTTACTTTATGGTTTGAAGAAATCGATAAAGATGGATGGAACGAAAGAACACAGTATTACCTATCAGAATTTAAAAAATTAGTACCTGAGGATGAACCAACAGAAGAAGCATAAGCTTGGTATAATCATTCCTTATCGAGACAGAGCAAATCAATTATTTGAATTTAAAAAAGAGATCAATAACCATATTGATTTTGACTACGAACTTATCGTTGTTGAACAATTAGGGGATAAAGATTTCAATAGAGGTAAATTACTTAATATAGGTTTTGTTAAAGCAGAAGAGTTAGGATGTGATTATGTTGTACTACACGACGTTGATATGATACCAGTTGACGTAGACTATTCCTATGTCGATAAACCAGTACATCTTATAACCGAGTTAGATTTACCAGAAGGTACATCAAGAACATTATTTGACGAATATTTTGGAGGTGTTACTTTATTTCCTTCTAATATATTTAGACAGATTAACGGTTACTCTAATGATTATTGGGGATGGGGATTTGAAGATGATGATTTACTACTTAGATGTCAAGAGAATCATGTAAAGTTAGATGAAAAGAAAGTATTGCAAAAAGGTAAAGAAGGAGTAGCATTAGAATTTAACGGTAAAGACAGTTTTGTTAAATGCCCTAATATTATTAACTCATATAGAAACTTTACTATTTTTTGCTCTTTTACAGTTGGTAAACTAACAATAGAAGAGTATGAAATTACCGATGAAATGTCTGTATTTTCAATACCTGGATTTGATACTGCACTAAATTATAATTCTTTCAGAGATTTTGTTTTTCAATTTTGGAAAAAAGACTTAAGTTCTATTTCTATCCCTTCAGATAAATTTCCAGAAGGTAAGTATAACGTTGCTATAACTATAGACAATATGGCGACTAATTCTAAAGATGAATTTGACAAATACGTACCAGATATTAAAATGTTTATTAACGGTGAATACGTTAATCATAACTTTTTTGATAAACTTATACCTTTACAAGAACAAGACTTTTTATACTTAGGTGTAGGCAATCCAGAAAGGGATGCTAAACAAAACTGGTTTAACGGTGATATTAGTTCTTTTGCAATTTATAATGAAACATTAGATGACAATTTATGTAGACAAATTACAGCAAATATAAACAACAGTCTATTTAAGTTTAAAGATTCAGAGTTCTTGAGATTGTATTATGATATGAAATTTTTAGATGAAAATAGAGTAATAGATTTAACTGGCAACGGTAATGATGGTTACGCTAGTAATACAGTTCAAATAGATACACAACACAGTACTGAAACTTCTATTCCTATTCCATGTAGAAAAGAAGGTAAATTTAAAGTATTACCTCATAGTGAAAATGGATACAAAGACGGTTACTGGGTTAGTTGGAATAGTAGAAAAAATCAAATAAACTACTATACAAAATTTTATAACGACAGATCTAAATACACTGAAGACGGTATATCAACTTTACCTAATAATTATAAAATTAGAGATGAGTTTACAAATAATAATTTTCACCATTTAGAAGTACAAATATGAGTCATAAGTTAGGAGTTTGTGTTCCATATCGAAATAGAGAGTTACATATGCATGAGTTTATACCTAAAATAGGTAAATACTTAAAAGAGCAGAATATTGACTTTCAAATATACATAGTTCATCAAGTAGATGATAAACTATTTAATAGAGGTGTTACAAAAAACATAGGAGCAAAACATGCATTTGAAGATGGATGTGACTATATTGTATGGCATGATATAGATATGATTCCTGATGAAGATGGTGGAGCTGATTACTCTTATCCTGCAGATGCTCCTAGACATATAGCTACTAAAATACAACAAATGGACTACCAGTTAAAGTACCATGAATATTTTGGTGGAGCAGTTCTATTTACAAAAGAACAAGTAGAAGCAACTAATGGTTATTCAAATGACTATTGGGACTGGGGTATGGAAGATGATGATTTATTTTGGAGATGTCATTTGGAAGGCCTTACTAACGATACTTACCTAAAAGGTGACTATACAAATCACAATTTTATAAGGTTTAACGGTGTTAATAGTTATGCCAAAATACCATACCAAAGAGATTTTAAAGCATTAACACAAAGATCACATACTATTTCAGCACTAGTTAGATGCTACCAGCAACCAGATAAGAACGAAGTTTTTCTTATAGGTGCAGAAGATAGAAAATACGTTGAGTACCCTATTGTTAGGTTACCAGGGTATGATTACGGATTATCATTTAATAATTCAAGAGCTTTATCTATGACATTCTGGAACGTATTTAACAAACATAACTACATGTGGTTAAAAAGATACGATAACCAATGGAGTTGGGTAACGGCTGTTATTAGTGAGGAAGATCATTTAGCCCATTTTTACTTAAACGGTACTGAAGTAGATTCAAAAGTAGGTTTAGGAAGTCCTTCTCCATTAAGGTTTGATGGTAAGTTAAAAAATTACGGTAGTAACGACTACTATTTAGGTATGTCACCCTCTCAACCTGATGATAGTACGTTTAAATACTTTAAAGGTGATATAGCAAAAGTATTTGCATGGGATAGAGCTTTAACTCCTAAAGAGGTAAAGTATTTACATAACAATATACCTGATGAAGGTTTGGTTATAAATGCTGATATGAATTACCCAAAAACTACAATAGAACAATTTAACACAGAGATACTTCAAGAAGATATTAAAGTACCAAACTCTATTATACCACATAGAGTTGAAGGTAGAATGAGATGTTTACCCCACCCTGATGAAGGTATAGTAGATGGTAAATTTGTTAAAGGTGAAACTACTGCAAGAAATGAAAGAAGATATATACTTGAAATGCAAAAAGGCACATGGGATTACAAAGGAGATGGAATTAAACAATTAAAATATGAATTAGTACAAGAGACTCAACTTACCCCTTGGGCTAAAATGTTAGATATTAAACTATGAACCCAGCAGAGGTAAAAAAGAAGTTAGACAAAGTCGGTTGTGGGTTTTGTTTAGCTAAATGGACTCAGGTTACCCTACATCTTGGTACGGGGATGACACATTCATGTCACCACCCTTCTCCTCATAAAATACCTTTAGCTGAACTTAAACGTAACCCATCAGCACTCCACAACACCCAACATAAAAAGACAAGACGAAAAGAAATGTTAGAAGGTAAAAGACCTTCTGAATGTAACTACTGTTGGAATGTAGAAGATAATTCATCATCATTTTCTGATAGAGTATTTAAATCTACAGAACCTTGGTCGATAAATGATTTCGATAAAATAAAAGACAGTTATTGGAGAGAAGACTTTAACCCTAGATATGTAGAGGTCTCTTTTGGCAATACGTGTAACTTTGCTTGTGCTTATTGTGGACCACAGTATTCATCTAAATGGGTAGAAGAAATAGAGAAACACGGTGGTTACCCAACAGAACATAAATTTAATTCTATAGATGATATAAAGGCTAGAGATCAGATGCCTTATAAACAGACTGAACATAATCCCTACATTGAAGCTTTTTGGAAATGGTGGCCTGATTTATTCCCAGACCTACATACATTTAGAATTACCGGAGGTGAACCTTTACTACTTAAAGATACATTTAAAGTTTTAGAATATATTCAGAAACACCATAAACAAAATTCTAAAATTTCATTAGCAGTAAACACAAATTTAGGTATACCAGACAAGCTATTAGATAAGTTTATTACTATAGCTAAAGATTTATGTGAAAATGGTAAAGTAAGAGAGTTAATTATATTTACCTCTGTAGAAGCTACTGGTGCTCAAGCAGAGTATAGTAGGTTTGGTCTAAAGTATGAAAAGTTTTGGTCTAATGTTGATAGAGTACTTTCTGAGTTACCAAAAGTGACTGTAAATATAATGGCTACTTACAATGCGTTATCTGTATTTACATATAGTGACCTAATTGATAGAGTATTTGAATATAAAAAGAAATATGCTAACGGTCAAAGATACTGGGTATCAGCTATACAATTAGATACTGCTTACCTTAGATGGCCTACACATTTGTCTGTTAAAATACTTACAGATAAACAAAAACAGTTAATTTATCAAAGTGCAGTAAAAGCACTTTACTATGGTATTAAAGAATTTAGAGGAGATAACTACGGGTTTTCAAACGTTGAAATACAAAAGATTAAAAGATTATATGACTATGCAATTGGTGATACAAATTTTAATGTTAGTAAGTATAGAAAAGATTTTGTAAAGTTTGTTGACGAATACGACACTAGAAGAGGTACAAAGTTCTTAGAAACATTTCCAGACTTTAAAGAAATTTATAATGAGAATAAATAAAGGTAATCCATTTGTTTTTTGGCCTAGCAGTATATGTGAGACATTTCCTGAGAAACCTTCTAATTTAATTTTATCAGGAGACAAGGAATTTAGCTTTACTGTTGACTTTACTATTTTAGAAGAAACAAGTTCTCAAAAAACTATTTTTACATTACTACCTAGGTACAGTGGTTTAGACGTTCATAATAATACTACTATAGTTACCGTTACTTATGAGGATGGTGCAAACTACTATGATATTGGTAGTATAATTAAACCTTTTGAAAGATATTCTTTTACTTTCGAACATGTACCTAAACATAAATTGACAGTATTTATTAATAAGAAAGCTGTTGTGGAAGAAGACTTAACTAAAAAAGTACTTGGGTTATCAGATACACCCCATATAATTTTTGGTGCAGGTAATTTTCCTAAAAACGATTTTAATTTAAATTACGTAGATATAGATTTGCATAATTTTAGTATAAGACAGGAAGGCAAATTAATAACTAATCATAATTTTGAAGAAAAAATCTTCGATAAATTTGTTGACACAACAAACAATCTTAACTTTATACATATAATATAATGGGAGTATTTGCAAAAAGACCTAATGAAACGTTTCAAGAATATAGAGATAGAGCTATAGATAAACTATCTCCATCTTTCTGTGGAGCAAAGTGGTATAATGCTACTATATGGTTAGGTAATGGTACGACTACTTCATGTCATCACCCTCCTGCTCATAAAATACCCTTAACTGAATTAGAAGTAAGTTATAAAGCTTTACATAATACTAAGTATAAGAAAGCTGTACGTAAGCAGATGATGGAAGGTGTTAGACCTAAAGAATGTGAGTACTGCTGGAAGATAGAAGACCTTGGAAAAGATAAAGTCTCCGATAGAGTATATAAATCAGTTATATATACTGATGAAGAGTTAAAGGATGCAAAAGAGACAATGGGTTACACTGAGGACGTTGATTTGAAAACGTTAGAGATAGCCTTCGACGGTAATTGTAACTTTGGTTGTTCATACTGTAATGCATCATTTAGTACTACGTGGCAAAAAGACATTAAAACTAAAGGACCATATCAAAATTTAGTATCTGATGGTGCAGCAGCATTTCAACATGATGGTTCTCATGCTATGCCTTACGGTAGAAAGAATACAGATAATCCATATATAGAAGCATTTTGGAAATGGTGGGAGGCAGAGCTGCAATTCAGCTTAAGAGAGTTAAGAGTAACAGGAGGTGAGCCTTCTATGTCTCCAGACTTTTGGAAATTAATGGAATGGTGGAAAAAGAATCCTGATTGTAAAGTACCATTTGCAGTAAATTCAAATTTAGGTCAGAAAAAGAAACTTTTAGATGCATTAATTGAATCATCTCATAGCTTTAAAGATTTTACCATATACACATCAAATGAATCAGTTGGACTACAAGCTGAATATATTAGATTTGGTTTAGAATGGGATGTTTGGTTAAAAAATATGTATAGAGTTAACGAAGAAGCAAATGTTAAGTCTGTAAACGTAATGATGACTATCAATAGTCTATGTCTTTTCTCTATTACAGAGTTTATGGATGAAATGATGAAACTTAAAAAGAAGTTTGGTTCTCAAGCTGCAGTAATGTCGTTTAATATTTTACGTTTTCCTTCTTTTCAGTCTATTGTGACTCTTCCTAAGGAGATAAGATGGGAAAGAGCTCAAGTTATGCAAGATTGGTTAAATAAAAATTGGAATGGTGGTAAAAATGGATTCGTTGATATGGAAAGAGACGGACTACTTAGGTTGATTGAATACACTAGATCAGTTGATACAGGTCACGAATTTACTTCATCATTAGAATCAAGATTAAGAGACTTCAGATCATTTTATACACAATACGATAAAAGAAGAGGTAAAGATTTTCATGCAGCATTTCCTATGTTAAGTAACTGGTATAATGAAATACCAGAAACAAATCTTGCTCCTTTAACTAAACTTGTGGATGGAGATGATGCTAAGTCAAATAGATATGTAGAAGGTGTACTTAAACAAGCTGAAGATGAAGGTTGGGTACTTAATCCACAATGGGCTAACCCAGGTTCTGAAGACTATATAGAACCAGATGATCAACAGCAAGACGATATGATTGACTTAATTGCTGAATTAAATAAAGACCAAGATGTCAAGTTTGCAGGAAGTCAAGTTAAAAAACTTTTATGAAAGAAGATAAACTATTAACCGACAAGGAAAAGTGGAGTATTAAATCTGACCCAGTATGCCAATATAAGTGGACCTGGAGTACTATATTCCTTTCAACAGGACGATCTGCATCATGTCACAGATGTAAAGGTTGGGACGTATCTTCTATGATGTCTGACTTTAATAACCATCCAGGTAAAATAAAAGATAGAGAGAATATGCTTGAAGGAAAATGGCCTGGTAATGGTTGTGAGTACTGTAAGAAGATTGAAGATGCTGGAGGTACAAGTGAACGTACAGGGTTTATAAACGATGAATGGCTAAAACCGCCAGAAATGGTTGAGGATCCATTAGCAACTAGCGTTACTCCTAGAATATTAGAGGTTTACTTTAATAATTTATGTAATCAAAAGTGTTTATATTGTTCTCCATATTTTAGTTCGTTAATTCAACATGAGGTTGATAAGTTTGGACCTTTAGGAGATGAATATCACTTAGATGGATTTGAACAAAGAGAAGATTATGAAGATCTTAAAGACCAATTTTGGGTATGGATGGATAATAACTCTCAGGAATTAAGACAATTTCAAATACTAGGTGGGGAACCTTTTTATATTCCGGAATGGGAAGAGTGTTTAAAGTTTTTTGAAGAAAGAGAACATCCTAGATTAAGATGGAAAATATTTTCTAACTTAAAACACAACCCTAGAAAGTTTAAAAAAGTCGTTGCTAGATTACAAAAACTAATAGACTCAAATAAAATTCTATCATTTCAAGTAGTATGTAGTATTGATAACTGGGGACCACAAGGTGAGTTAGCTCGTCATGGTATGGACTTAAAAGTGTGGGAAGAAAATTTCAACACAATGTTATATGATTCAGATATTGAAATAATGATTCATTCAACTATTTCTCCAGTAACTATGTCAACTATGCCAGATCTGTATAGAAAAGTAATGGAGTGGAGAAAAGTAAAATATATGAATGTTAGTTGGAATATTATAGCTAATCCTACTTTTATGGCCCCTGAAATTATGGGTCATCATTTAGGTAAGTATTTTGACGAACTTTTAGACGTTGTTAAAGATATAGGACATTGGAGAAGAGTTTTAGAAGGCTTTAAACAACAGGTAATAAGTCATGAAGTTGATTTTAAAAGATTAACAAAGTTAGAAAATTATTTAGATAATATAGATAAAAGAAGAAACACAGATTGGAGATCACTATATCCAGAAATAGTTGAAGTAATAGAAACAAATCCTGATAGAAATGAAGATTAAACCTGAAGACGGTAATAAAACTTTTTGTATGGCTCCGTTTAGTCACACATACCTATCACCTCAAAGTGAAAGGAGAATGTGCTGTGCATCTAGAGAAACAGCTGAATTTGCTTCTCAATACTTAGACTTAAATAACGCTACAGACCATAAAGAAGAAGCTAAATACAATCCTACGACATTAAAAGAACATTGGAATTCAGAATACATGAAAAAAGTTCGTAGAGATTTAATGGCTGGTAAAGAGATTCCTCAATGTCAGGTTTGTAATAATCAGTTACTAAATATTTCCATATACAGAACCTATTTTAACCAAACTTTATTTCCTCATAAAATAGATGAAGCGTTTGAAAAAACTCATGATGACGGTTTTACTGAACTCCCACCTATATCATATGATTATAGAGTAAAAAACTTATGTAACTTCAAATGTAGGATGTGTGGTGATCAATTATCTTCATCTTGGGAAGCAGAACGTAGAGCAATGGGTGACTACGATAGAGAAGGTAATGCAGATTTCTGGGCATTAAAAAAGTTTAAACCAGCTATACAACGGTTTCAAGAAGACGTTGCTGAAAAAGAATTATGGGAAGCTGTAAAAAATGGAACAATAGAAGAAATCTATTGGGTAGGTGGTGAACCTCTAATGTGGGAAATACATTGGGAGATTATGGAGTATCTGATTGAAAATGATTTAGCTAAAAATGTATGGATTAGATATAACACTAATTTTTCCCGTACTACCTATAAACATTGGGACTTAAGAGAAATGCTTCCTCATTTTAAACAAGTACAAATATGTGCATCAATAGACGGTACAGGAGAAATAGTTGAATACGTTAGACACGGAATTAAATGGGACCAGTGGATTAAAAACTTTAAAGACTTTTTGTTTTTAAATGAACAGTACGGTGAGTACGGTATAGCATTTGATTTAACTATAACAACACCAGGTCTATTTAGTTTAAAAGACTTATTTGATTTAAGTTTAGAGTTAGATGTACATACACTAATAAAAACAACTTTTGCTTTTGATAGTTCTATTATGATGTGTCCTCAAGTACTACCGAGAGATTTATTTAATGAAGTTATAGACGACATAGTAGAATATATAACTCCTAAAATTGAAGAAAATCCTAAACATAAACATTGGTTAGACTGTATGAAAGATCTTAAAGAAAGACCAGTTTTCCAAGAACAATATCCAGAATGGAGAGAAGGATTAGAACGTGGTAAAGCAAATTTACTTAAAGTAGATAAGTGGAGAAAAAATGAAGGTATAATTGAAGAAATTTATAAAAAAAATAACATAAAAGTTTACAATTGGTGGAAGCAAAGGCCCCTTACATAGGAATTGAAAAAGAATATCAGAAAAAACCTTTCTGTGTATTACCCTGGATTCATTTAGCTACACACCCTATAGGTACCGTAACTCCTTGTTGTATATCAGACATGACTAACGGTATATCTACAGCAGCAAAACCTGAAGATGATAGACAGTTACTTTTTTTAAGTAAGGATAGTTTAGACTCTATAGCTAATTCTAAAAGATTCAAACAGGTAAGAAAAGAAATGATTAACGGTGAGTACCCGTCAATTTGTAAAAACTGTTATAAGTACGAACAAGGAGGAGTTGATTCTAAACGTATAGAGGAAAATAAAAAATGGGAGAAATACATTGAAGAATGTTTTCAAAATACAAACACAGACGGTAGTTTAAAAAATATTAACTATAAGTACGTTGAACTGAGACTCGGTACCGTGTGTAATCTAAAGTGTACTACCTGTAACCCATTTTCATCAAATAGGTGGAATCAAGATTTACATGCACTTAAAGATACTGAATTCGAAAAAATGTACTATAAGACCGATATCAGAACTGAATGGTATAGAGATTATGGTTTTTACGATCAACTGTATGAAAAGTGTGACGGTTTAGAAGAAGTATGGATCAACGGTGGTGAACCAACACTGATAAAAGAACACGGTTATTTTCTAGAAAAATTTATTAAAGACGGAAAATCTAAAAATGTAGATCTTCACTATAGTTTGAACTGCACACAATTCCCAGATAAATTTATAGAAATATGGAAAAATTTTAGAAAGATTAAAATACATTTATCTATTGATGATTTAGCAGAAAGAAACTACTACATTAGATTTCCATCTAACTGGAAACAAATAATGCAGTCATTTGATAAAATTTTAAAGTATAGAGACGTTTTTCATCTAGAAGTATGTCAAACAGTAAGTGCTTTAAATGTGTTTAATATTGACAATTTTAAAAAATTTACTTTAGATCACGATTTAATTGTAGGACATAACTTTGTTCATTACCCTGCTCATATGCAAGTAAATCTTATACCTGAAGAAATGAAACATAAAATAATTGATAACCTTCAGTACTTAAGAGAAGATGAAACCCAAAGACTTAAAATAGAACTATTTAAAGAACAAGATAAACAAGAAGTAGGAAAATTTTACGATTTTATGAAGTTAATGGATAAAGGTAGAAAAGTGTATATTGGAAATTACCTACCTGAATGGAAACCTTATTTCGATGGAAAAAAAGTATAATAACACACTCTGTTTAGCTCCTTGGTTATCGCTACATACGTGGCCTGATGGTTCTACATTTCCTTGTTGTGTATGGGATGCAGATGACCCTATAGGTAATATAAATGACTCATCTTTACCGGAAATATGGAACGGTGATAAACTTAGAGATGTTCGTAAAAAAATGCTCAAAGGAGAAGAGGTAAAATCTTGCGATAGATGTTACAAGTTAGAAAAAACAGAACCTAACTCTTATAGGATAAAAATAAACAAAGACTTTGAACATAAATTCGACATCATTGAACAAACAGATAGTGATGGTAATGTTGAGGATATGAAAATTAGTCTATGGGATTTCAGGTTATCTAATTTTTGTAACCTAAGTTGTAGAAGTTGTGGTTTAGATTTAAGTTCATCTTGGTATTCAGATACTATAGAATTACAACCTACACTTAAAGGTAAGGTTAAAGCACTTATTACTGTAAATGATAAAGTTTCTTTCATGGATATGATTGAAGATCAATATGAGCATGTAGAAGAAATTTATTTTGCCGGAGGTGAACCATTAATTACACCAGAACATTTTACTATACTTGATAAACTTATTGAAATAGGTAACACAGATATAAGGTTAAGGTATAGCACCAACTACACTAAACTTAAGTATAAAGGTAAACATATATTTGAATATTGGAAACATTTTTCAAATGTACAAGTGTTAGTTAGTTTAGACGGTGTAAAAGAACAAGGAGAATACATTAGAAAAGGTCTTAACTATAATGTACTCAAACAGAATATACATGAGCTTAGAGACAGTAATTTGACGTTTAGTACTTTTGCATTCATGGTAACGTTCGGTGTTCTTAACTATGAACATTTATTTGAAATGGTAATAGAATTTATCGAACAGGATATGATAGATAAAACTAAAGTGGAACATACAAAGTACGGTACACATGCAAACGGTACACCACGACCTAGGGAAGTAATGTTTAGTCCTATATATAGACCTGATAATTTAGATTGTAGCTACCTACCTTCTATTTTCAAAAAGAGATTTGCTAAAAGATTAGATGGTTTTGCAGATGAACTTAAAAATTTAGGAGTTGATAAGTATGTATCTAATGATATAATTCATAAATTAAGAGCTGTATATGACCACAGTGTTCAAAATAACTACAATCAAGAAATAATGAAAAACTTTGTACGTGCAACTACAAGCTTAGATAGAGTACGTAAAGAGAAGTTTGAAGATATATTTCCAAATATAAATTTACTTAAAGATTACACAGAAGATAGTTTAATATAATGAGAAAGAATAATAAGTCAAACGATAGAGTAGTATATTACGTGGGAGAAGGGTTTTATAAGATCTTTACACCTGGTGAGGAGTTGCAAGGCTATTTTCACTATCCTGCACAAATGAGACTTTTGAGTGATTCGTACTTAAATCAGAAAAAGAACAAACAACCTTTGTTAATATTATCAGAAACAAGATACCCATATGTAGATTACGTACAAAAACTAGATGATCTATTAAACCTTGATAAATTTGATATTAAAGATGCAAGTGTTTTTATATTTACGATGTTAGAACCTAGAGCAGCTACTTATTCGTACTGGGTACCTTATTTAGTACATAAGTACGGTGTAGATCCAAAACAAATAGTATACATAAACACTTCTCACTGTGAATTAGATGCTGAGTTAGATATAAAAGTAGTTACAAGACCTACACTACCAATTAAGTTTGCTACTAACCATGATAATCTATCAGTATATGATCCGACTCATGAAATAAACATGTACCTACACACTAAAGATAAACTGTTTAGCTCATTAGTTAGGAGGTTGAATATATCTAGAGTATTAGCAACCGCTGCGTTGATGAAAAATTTTGATGAAAAAGACTATATACTAAGCTGCGGTATTGATGATGAAAACATGAGTGATAAACAAGTACGTTATTATGACAGAATAGCAGCTAGTACCGGTTACGGTTTAGATTTCTGTAAATCACTTCCTATTAGATTAGAAGATACACCTTTAGATGTTACCAACCCAATAGGTAATCAATTTCAATTGACTCATCCTTTATTAAGAGAGTGTGTATTTGAAGTTGTACACGAAACTGTAGGTCAACAGTGTATATTCATGGAAGAATCGGTAATGACAACAGACAACTTTTATAGTTTTACCGAAAAGTCATTTAGGCATGCATACAATCTACAGGTTCCTATCTTTATTAATAGAAGTGGGTTTTACGAACACTTTTATAAAACATTTGACCAAGAACCTCATGTTGGTATTCCTTGGGAAGAGTGGGATAAAATAGATAACTACCATACAAAGGTAAACGAAGTAGTAAAGTTTTTAAAAGAAATGCAAAAAAAAGATCTTCACAATGAAATAGTTTTACCTAATAAAGAAATATTTAGAAAGAATTCTAAAACACTACACTATCATGCTGTAGCTACACATATACACGCTATATACATGACTATTGAAGCAATAGAAGGACATTGGAACGATAACGGTAGACTAGAAAGTATGGCTGAGAAGTATTTAAGTAAATCACCACCAGAAGTACGTGAAATATTTAATAAGAAAAGTCACTTATGGTAAACTTAAACAACTTTATTTGTACTAATCCTTTTTCCTATACCGAAATCATGGAAGATAGGCAAACATTTTGCTGTCCTCAATGGTTAGAAGAGTATATTGAAGGAGAAGATATTGACTATAAAGAAAGTTGGCATTCAAATAAGGCAGAAAAAATAAGAGAATCTATGATAGATGGTTCTTTTAAATACTGTAGTACTAAAAAATGTCCTCACTTATCTACTTTAGTCAATACAGGGCATTTACCTAGAGGTCCAATTAAAATGAAAAATAAAGAACTTATAGCTAAATTAAAAAGTGAAGCAGCTATAGGTCCTAAACAAATAAAATTTATATTCGATCAGGCATGTAATTTAGCATGTCCTTCATGTCGTAATTCTTTTGTAAGAAATTCAGAATCTATATATGTTAATTCAAATACTAAATTAGAAAAATTATCTAAAGCTTATTCTGATAGTGTTGAATATATTTCAATGTCTGGAGCAGGTGATCCATTTTACAGTCAAACCTTTTTTGAATTTTTACAGAATGTAGATATAAAGAAGTTTCCAAATTTAAAAAATATACATTTACATACAAATGCAATACTATGGAATGAATTTAATTGGAAAAAAATAAAAAACTCTCATAATTTTATAAAGTCAACTGAGATATCAATAGATGCAGCTACAAAAGAAACTTATAAAATAGTACGTAAAGGAGGTAACTTTGATATTCTTACTCGTAATTTAAACTTTATCAAAAATTTAGAAGGTATTAATAATTTTATTTTTTCGTTTGTTGTACAAAAAGAAAACTATACTGAATTAGTAAAATTTTACGAATATATAAAAAGCATATTTAATGATAAACTTAAACAAGGTATAGTATCAGTAACCTTTACAAAGGTACAAAATTGGGGAAACCTTTCTCAATCTGAATATGATGATATGGCAATATGGCAACCTAAACATCCTGAACATAGTTTATTTACTAATGAGGTTGATAAGTTAATGAAACTTAAAAGTCCTCACATTATAACTAATCTACTGTAATGAGTTACAATAAAGACACATTTTGTATGATGACGCACAAAGGTTTTTTTGTGCAGCCAGACAGAAAAGTTAAACCTTGTTGTATATTCACAGATTTCGATACACCTGTTTTATTTGATGAATCTAAAACATATGAAGAGATGATGAACTCTCCTCAGTTTATGGATTTACGTAATAAAATGGATAACGGTATAGTTCACAAAGGCTGTAGTGCTTGTTTTTCTGGTAAAAGTCCTATGAGAAAAGGTCTCAACACTTTTTTGTTTAATGACGATTACAATGTACTTAAAAATATTTTACCAGAAAGTAAAAAAGCAACTGATATCTGGTACTTAGACCTAAGATTATCTAATCTATGTAACTTTAAATGTAGAATGTGTAACGATACATACTCATCATCTTGGGCACAAGAGTTGACTAAATTAAAGTTACCTTTATCAGATGTTAAATTTTCTAAGTTAAGTGATAGCTACCTAAATCAAATAGTTAAAAAAATAAAAGATCTTAAATATCTTTACCTTGGGGGTGGAGAACCTTTTATAATGAAGGAGACTTTTGAACTACTTAGGATACTTACAGATGAACATAAATCTAAGATTACTTTAGCACTTAATACTAATCTATCCAACCTAACATATAAAGGTATAGACATAATAGATGAATTAGGTAAGTTTAAAAACGTATATTTTAACGTATCTTGCGACGGTATTGGAGAGATAGGGGAATATCAACGTACTGGTTTTGAAACTGAAACATTTAAACATAATGTTCTACGAGTTTTAGGAAGTGTCTCTAAATATCCTCAGTTCAATGTAGGATTTACTTATGCTATAGGTGCAGTAAATTTATTTCATTTACCTAAGTTTGTAGAGTATGTTAGTGAAACTTTCAAATTACCCGCCAAAGACTGTGTGGATTTACAATTTATAGAATTTCCTTGGTACTATAATGTAGGTAATGGTTCAGAAGAGTTTTTAAATCGAGCAAAAAGTTTTATATTAGATTATATAGACCAACTTGAACCAGGTCAATTAAAACATAGATTAGAAGATTACTACAAATTTATTCAAAGAGATTTTGATATCCCCTCAGAACGGCAAATTGATACTGAAGTTAGAATAACTAGAACAGTTGATAAACACAGAAATGAAAGTCTTTTAGATATAGCTCCTTGGGTAGACGAGCATATTATAAAGTATAACTCAAAAAACATTATATGATTAAGTTAACAGAGCAAGAATTACAACAATTAAACAACTTTAAAACCTCAAGACAAAACATTATTTTAGAGTTCGGTAACATATCTATATTAAGAAGGCAAATAGATGAAAGAGAGTCAAAAGCTGCTCAATTATGGGCAGGTTTTAATAAAAGTCAGGAGGAATTTGCAGTTTCATTAGAAAAAAAATATGGACGAGGTACTGTTGACACTGATACTGGTGAATTTCTACCTATAGAGTAACTTTACGGTAACTTCAGTCTATTTATATATGTAGTTGACAACTGTACGATCTTTTGTTTTTTTAGGCTACTTTAATATATTTATAAGAGTACTCAATAATATAATTTTCACAACATGGCAGAAACATTAATCTCCGCAGGTGTATTAGCAAGAGAAAACGATATTTCTTTTATCGCACCAGCAGCACTAGAAGCAGGAGCAGCTATCATTGGACCAACTGTAAAAGGCCCAGTAGAAGAACCTACGCTAGTAACTTCATATGGAGAATATCAAAGAATTTTTGGAACTACTTTTACGTCTGGATCAACTAAACAAGAATTTTTAACTTCATTAGCAGTAAAGTCATACTTTGGACAGGGAGGAAATTCAGTTCTTGTTGCAAGAGTTGTGACAGGCTCATTCACAGCAGCTAGTAATTCAACAATTGCAGCAGCTACAGGTAGTATCACAGACCCGTTCACCCTTACCACACTAGGTAAAGGAGCATTGTATAACAATTCAGGATCTCAAACAGCAGATGGATCTTTACCATTAGGTACAGATGATAACGTAAGATATGAGATTACGAATGTAAATAATGCAAAAGGGACTTTTAGTCTATTAGTTAGACAAGGAGACGACCAAACAAAAAATAAAATCATTCTTGAAACGTTTAATGATTTATCATTAGATCCTAATTCAGCTGATTATATTGAATCTAGAATTGGTAACCAAACAAAATCAGTAGGTACTGATGGTTCATCAAAATTCATTTCTGTAAGTGGTGAGTACGTAAATAAATCTAAATATATTAGCGTTAGTGCAGTTAACAATCCTACATTAAATTACCTTGATAATGACGGTAATGTAAGAGTTGGTAGTGCATCTGGATCTTTACCAATTGCACAATCTGGTTCATTTGCAGGAGCAGCAGGAGAGAATGTAGTAGGAGGAGATAATTACTTTAGTAATATAAATGTAAGATCACAAGGTCTAACAACAGGTAATTATTCTGATATGATTTCAGTATTAGAAAACAAAGATGAGTATGTATTTAACATTATATCTACTCCAGGATTGACTTACAGAGATCACAGCACTACTTTAGATTCAATTATTTCATTAGCTGAAACGAGAGGTGATGCTATTGCAGTAGTTGACTTAGAAAGATATGGAGTAGGAGTTTCTGACGTAACTGGAAGAGCTGCTAACCTTAATTCATCATACGCAGCATCATATTGGCCTTATTTACAAATGCAGTCTGGAACAGGTAAAAATGAATTCGTACCTGCATCAGTAGTAATACCAGGAGTATATGCATTTACAGATGGAGCAGCAGCACCATGGTTTGCACCAGCAGGTTTAACAAGAGGAGGTATTCCTAACGTTATTCAAGCAGAAAGAAAGCTTACAAGATCTCAAAGAGATTCATTATACAATGCTAACGTTAACCCAATTGCTACATTCCCAGGAAGTGGAATATCAGTATTTGGTCAGAAGACGTTACAGAAAAAACCATCTGCTCTAGATAGAGTAAATGTACGTAGATTATTAATCGAATTGAAAAAATTCGTTGGTGATGTATCAAGAACATTAGTATTTGAGCAAAACACAAATGTCACTAGAAATAGATTCCTAGCTCAAGTTAACCCTTACCTAACATCAGTTGTAGAGCAACAAGGTCTTTACGCTTATAGAGTGGTAATGGATGACACTAATAATACAGCAGACGTAATCGATCGTAATCAATTGATTGGTCAAATATTTATACAACCTGCTAAGACAGTAGAATTTGTAGTATTAGACTTTACAATTGAGCCAACAGGAGCGACATTTGGAGCGTAAATTAAATTATAGATATTTATAATAAAGAAATAAAATGGCAGTAGTAGATCCTAACGAAATAATGTTCAGAGCTTTCGAACCGAAAGTGCAAAATAGATTCTTAATGTTTGTAGACGGTATTCCATCGTTTATGATAAGAACAGCAGCCGGTCCGAATTTTACTGACAACAGCATCAAACTAGACCACATGAATACTTACCGTAAGATTAGAGGTAAGAGAGAATGGGGCGATATCGAAATGACTTTATATGATCCAATTACACCATCTGGTGCACAGTCAGTAATGGATTGGGCAAGATTGTCATACGAATCAGTAACCGGAAGAGCTGGTTATTCAGATTTTTATAAAAAAGATCTTACACTACAAGTTTTAGGACCTGTAGGTGATATAGTAAGTGAGTGGGTGATCAAAGGAGCATTCATCACTGATATGGATCAAGGAGGATTTGATTGGGCAACAGACGAAACAGTTGAGCTATCAATTACAGTTGCAATGGATTATTGCGTACTTAACTTCTAAACTGCTACACTACATATTTAATAAGCCCTCCATTCGGAGGGTTTTTTTTTCGATATATTCTTCCTATATTAATATAAGATTAAGTCAAGTTTAAGAGAAGTTTAAGAGACTTTGACTATTTATTAATATAAATCCTTATATTTTATGAGATTACTAAGCAAAATTAGGATTATCCTAGCATTTGCATTACTCATTCTAGGAATGATGACATTACATGCTAAGGATACCAAAGCAGAAGAAACTGCAAAGTATATGATTTACTTAAGTATACAAGCAGAACTGGAGGATGGAAAGATTACTCTAGAAGAAGCCCAAAGAATGTGGCTCGAGAAAACTAAACATTTAAAGAAAGAAGAGGGTAAATAAACCCTCTTTTTTTGTTGGTTCCCATTTCGTAAAGTACTATATTTATATATAATACTAGTTATACTAAATAAAATTTATGAGCTCAAACTTTTCAATTCCTACAGAAACAGTAGAATTACCATCAAAAGGATTACTTTATCCTAAATCTTCACCATTAGCAAGCGGTTCAATAGAAATGAAGTATATGACTGCAAAGGAAGAAGATATACTTACTAACCAAAACTATATACAGAAAGGTATAGTTGTTGACAAATTACTTGAATCTCTTATTGTTACTAAAATAAACTATAACGATATACTAATAGGTGATAAAGATGCATTACTTATAGCATCTAGAATTTTAGGTTACGGTAAAGATTATGATTTTCAATATGCTGGTGAAAAAGTCACAGTAGATCTAACATCATTAGAAAACAAAGTTATAGATGAATCTTTAATAACTGATGGTAAAAATGAATTTACTTTTAAACTACCTAACACAGATAACACCATTACATTTAAGTTGATGACTCAACAAGATGAAAAAAATATTCAAAAAGAGTTAGACGGTTTAAAAAAGATTTCTCCTTCTATGAGTGCTGAATTATCAACCAGACTAAAATATATGATAACGTCGGTTAATGGTAATACTGAAAAACCTGTAGTAAGAGAGTTTGTTGATAAAGCATTTTTAGCGAAAGACGCTAGAGCATTTAGAGAGTATTATGCATCTATTGTGCCTGGAATAGACACAACGATCACACATGTGTTCGAAGATGGGGTAGAGGAGGACCTCGATATTCCGATTAATGCTAACTTTCTTTGGCCTGACTTCGGAGTATAGAAACGCTCTATTTTCACAAATACACGAAATAGTTTTTAATGGTAATGGCGGATATGATTTTGAAACCATCTATAACATGCCTATTTGGCTTAGAAGATTTACTTTCCAAAAGTTAAAAGATCATTTTGATGAGGTAAATAGTAAAAACAAATCAAAACCTAAACGAGATTCCACTACACCTTCATGGGTTAAAGATGCTAAAACAGCAGCTAAGTCAGATAAAACTCCTTCTTATACAGTTAAGAGATAGTAACTATTTATAAGATATAATCCTGTACATGGCAGACTCTAGACAAATACAAAAAGATTTACAAGCTTTACGTGAAATAGAAAAGGTTTACGGTAATCTTGAAGGTAGAGATATACAATCACCATTTGCAAATCTTAATGCCGACGATTTAGTTAAACAGTATGGTACTGTTGAAAAAGCATTAAGTGCCATAAAAACTCAAATGCGTCTGGTAGAAAACGAAACCCGTAATGTTAAAACTGGGTTAGATGACGTAAAAGGATTAGTTGAAGCAATTGATAGTGAACTTGGTAATCAAAAATCATCTCTTTCAAAAGTTAGAGCACAGTGGAGTAAAGTTAGAGGATTAGTTACAAGTATTTACGATCTACAAGTAGATATAGAAAATGTCTCACAAAAAGAGATTGATAAACTCAGGAAAAAGAATAAACTAGAGTTTAATAGATTAACGTTATTACAAGATCAAGCAAAAGCTACAGCTACAGCCTCTGCTTCAGCAGCAGCACAAGCAGAATCAGTTTTTAAAGCTGCAATGGCAAATGCATCTAATTCTGATGCAGACATGAAAAAGGCTATAGCAGCCGAAGAATCGTATAAAGCTGCAAAAGAGAAAGCTGATGCAGACTCTGCAGCATATGAGACCACCTTAGATAGTGTACAAGCATATGATCAAATTAATGAATCTTTAGACAAAACTGAAGAGATAGTTGGCAATATCAATAGTGGTTTTGGAACTCTTGGTAAAACGTTTGTTGGTATTGGAGGACTTCTTAAGAAAGCAGGTTTTGGTAGAATAGCTGAATCTATAGAGTCAGGTGAAAAGGCTATGAAAGGTCTTTCATATGAACTTTCAGATGCTGGTACCAAAGTTGTTGAAAATAAGGATAAATGGAAAGTTTTTAGTAAAGGTATAAAAACTGCTTTTGGATCGTTATTTAATTTAAAAAATCTTATAGCTGGTGGAGTTGTACTTGCTATTACATCTGTAGTTAAAGCATTCAAACATTTAGATCATGAAGCAGCTGAACTAGGTAAAAACTTAGGTTTAACAAGAACATCTGCTAATGAGATGTTACAGTATGTTAAAGAATCTGCTGTAGCTTCTGGTGATATGAACCTGAACACAGATAGGTTACTAAAAGCTCAAACAGGTATTAGCCAATCTTTAGGTACAACAGTAAGGTTAACCAAGCAACAATTAGCAGATCAAACATATTTAGCTGAATTTGCAGGCTTACAAGCAGACGAACTAGCAAATTCTTATAAAGCTTCGTTACTTGTTGGTAAATCACAGGAGGCAATCTTTAACACAGTAGTAGGTCAAAACGATAGTATTTTTTCTGCTAATGAACTTTTCAAAGAAGCAGTTAATACAACTGGACAAATTGCTATTAACCTTGGCAATAATCCTGCAGCAATTGCAAAAGCTGTTGCACAAGCTAAAAGATTAGGTATTAATCTAGATACAGCTAGATCTATGGCAGATAGTACACTTGATTTTGAAAGTAGTATTGCTGCAGAAATGGAAGCTCAAATTTTAACCGGTAAGAGTCTTAATCTTAATCGTGCACGTGAATTAGCATTTCAAGGTGATCAAGTAGGAGCAGCTCAAGAAATGCTTAGACAAGTAGGTTCTACTGAAGAGTTTTCTAGAATGAATGTATTAGCACAGAAATCTCTTGCTGAAGCAATGGGGTTAAGTGTTGATGAATTATCAAATCAATTACGAGAATCAGAAGCAAATGCTGCAATTGAAAAAGAAAGACAGAAATTACTTAAAGCTGGTGTTGCACCAAGAGAGGCTGAACTTAGAGCTATGGCTAAAAACCAAACTCTCGGTGAAGTATTTAGTAATATAATGTCTAAGATTGGGGACCTCGTTTCTGGACTAGTATTACCAGCAATGCAGAGAATATCTATTGCAATTGGTGATGGTAATGAGGTTATGAAGAAACTTAAATCAAGTTTTTCGTCAGCAGCCGGTGCAGCAATGGATATATTTAAACCAATAGACGATACCAAATATACTACAGCTAGTATTATACCTTCAGTTCAAAAGATAGGAGAATTTTTAGGTAAAGCATTTAAATTTGCAATGGGTATACCGGAACAGTTTGAAAAATTAAAAAATAGTAAAACCTTCCAAATGATTTCTGGGTTGTTCAATTCTAAAGCTGGAAAATTAGCTATTGGAGGAGCAGGAGTAGGAATATTAGGTAAAATGTTACTTGATAGAGGTAAACTTGATAGAGGTTCTAAATTTAACCCAATGTTCGTTAGAATGGGTAAAGGAGGATTTCTTCTTGATGGATTAAAAAATATCTTTAAAAGGAAAGGACCAGCAGACATAGCTAAAGTTGCTGGAAAAGCAGGTCAAGGTGCTATAATGAAAGCTACCGGAAAAAAAGTATATGGAGCAGCTGCAACATCTGCAGTAAAGGCTGGTACAGCAAGTATAGCAAAAACAGGAGGTAAAAGTGTAGCCAAACAAGCAGGTAAGTTAGGAGCAAAGGCATTAGGTAAGTCAATACTTAAGAAGATACCAGGAGTAGGGTTATTAGCAGGTATAGGATTTGGGTTACAAAGAGCATTATCTGGTGACCTTGCAGGAGCTGCTTTAGAGTTAGCTTCTGGTGCAGCTAGTACTATACCAGGAATAGGTACAGCAGTTTCATTAGCAGCAGATGCAGCATTAGTAGCAAGAGACATTAGTAGAGCAAAAAAATTAAACGAAGTACAACAAACTGTTGATGCACCAGCAGGTACACAAGAGATACCAGTATCAGACTTTGTTATAAAACCTTTACAAAAAGATACTATTTCAATGGCAGGTGGTACTAAATTAGGTGGTAACGTAGAAGCATTATTAGAAACATTAATACAAGAAGTAAGAAAAGGTGGCGACGTTATGTTAGATGGAGTTAAAGTAGGAAACACTTTATCATTATCATCTTATAAACTTTAATATTTATAATAAAAACAAATAAAATGGGAATTTTAAAAAATCAATTAGATTCAACTTTAGGTCTTAAAGGACAAACTCCTACTACAAGAGAAGGAGCATTACCCACTTCAGAAGTACATGCACAAGGAGGAGGCCCAACAACACTTAAAGCAAATCATTCAGTACATGATCTAGATGGTAAAACACCAGACAAGTATTTGGATAACAAACCAGAATAACATTGGCTTTAATAGATCTTAAATCTGACTTAGCTTCTTTAAAGTATGGAAGCAACAAACCTATCATTAGACATAACATGGGTAATGATGTCTCCCAGGCTAGTGCCAGATTAGATGATGTTAAAAGACTTGCCGGTATACTTACTAGAGCACCTGGATTAAAATTTGTAGCAAACCAATCTTTATTACAAAGTGCAAAAATTGGTAGTGCTGTAAATAAAAAGTTAAGTAGCGGAGGCTCAATTGCTGGTGCTGTTTTAGCAGGTATTGGAGCAGCAGCTAAAGCTTCTATAGGTACAGGTTTATTCTTAACTGCAAATGCTGGAAAAGCAGGTACAGGATTTCATAGTGTAAATCCTAGTGTTGCTCAATCATACTTAACTGATGGACCGCAAGAAAATCCAATAACAAGTGGTGATGGTGGTGGAGGAAGCTTTCTTGATAAAGCAATTGCAAAAGTATCTCAAGTAGCTACTGCTATAGGAGCTCAAAGTGCTAACTACCATGCAGGTAAAGAAGTAATCGGAGGAGCACAAACAGTTTCTAAAAATTATACCGAACCAAAATTTAAAGGAGAAGGAAAAGATCAAGGTAAATCAACACCAATTGGTAATTATGCTGTTGGTGATAAGGTAGTTGACGGTAGTAAACTTATACAAAGATCAAGCAAATATAAAGAGTTTAAAGAAAACGGAAAAATAAATGACGATCAAAGGTATTTAGAAAACGGTAAAAGTCAATTAACTTTTAAAAAAGATATAAAAGATAAAAAATTAAAATCTTATTATCTTGGTAAAGGAGATGAATTGCAACAAACTGGTGTCTTATCTAAAGCTTTAGGAGTTGATGAGCAAGACATAATACCATTTGTATTTAACTTTTACACTCCAGGAAGTAACACAGATAAGTATCTATATTTTAGAGCATTATTAGATAGTCTATCCGATTCATATAGTGCTTCATGGACTGGTGTAAAGTATATAGGTAGAGCAGAAGAGTTTCACACTTACAATGGTTTTGGCAGAACAATAAGCTTTGGATTTAAAGCAGCAGCATTTTCTAAAAAACATTTATTTCCAATCTATAGTAAATTGAATCACTTAGTAGGTAGTACAGCACCTACATACGGCTCAGAAGGGTTGTTTATGAGAGGAACTTTACTTAAATTAACTATAGGTGATTATATTTACGAACAAAACGGGTTCTTGACAGCAGTATCTTTGACATGGAATACTGATTACCCATGGGAAATGGAAGGTGATTTAAAAGTACCTCACTTATTAGATGTAAGTTGTGAGTTTACTCCAATCCATTCATTCAACCCAGAATTTGGTAAAGAAGAAAAACGTTTTATTGGTAGAATTGGAGACACATCACCTGGATCTAGCGGAGACTTTAGCAAGTTTACCGGTGAAGATACGTTAAGTAGTGATGCAAGTGATTTTAGTAGTTTTACAGGTGGTAGTAGCAGTCCATCTGATTTTAGTAGATTTACAGGTGGATAATGGCAGATAGATATATAGAAAATAAGGAACTTAAAACTGAAGGTGGTAGAAGATACAGACTTAACTCTATCTACCCTACAGTACCTCCATCTGCTAATGACACATATATAATTACAACTGGGGGCGATAGGTACGATACTTTAGCCTTGCAGTTTTACAATGATAGTACGTTATGGTGGATTATAGCAGCAGCTAATAATTCTAAAAAAGACAGTCTAGCTGTTGAACCTGGAATACAATTACGCATACCGGCTAATTCATCTGCTGTAGTAAGTGAGTACAACAGGTTAAACAACATTAGATAATGCCAATAGGAAGATCAATACCGCAAAGTATAGTTAATGCTATAAATTTGAGAGAAGACAAGTTCTCTAGTGATAATAAAGCACCAGAAGATCTTAAATTTACTCATGGTAGGTCTTCATTTGTTATAATGAGATCTTTAGTAAAGGTAAAAGATAGTTTTGACTTATCAAAAAAAGCTGTACTTACAGGAGGTATAGGTAATGTAGGTAGATCTGGAATTGATAGAGAAGCAGGAAAAGACTTTTCTACATCAGAAGCAGCATACTATCAAAATGAAGTTTACGGGTTTAGACCAATGCCAGGGATTACCAATGTAAATTCATCAGTATTAGGTTCATCAGGAGCTTCACGTAAAACCGTAGTATCGTTTATTGCTAACTCCCCACAAGACTTAGATCTACTCAATAAAGTTTATATGCATTTTGGTGCAACTGTATTAGTTGAATTTGGACATACTGTGTACCTTAATAAAAGCGGGGATGTAAAAGAAATGACTATAGGAGACTTAATCAGTTCAGAAGAGTTTTTTCAAAATGGTACTACTTTAAATTCTATTAAACAAAAAATAGACCGTAAAACAAAAGATAAAAACTATAGTTACGAAGGAATTGTTGGATATGTTTCAAACTTTGAATTTTCTATTAATGAAGAAGGAGCCTTTAACTGTAGTTTAACAATTATGTCTCATAATGCAGTTACAGATAGTTTAAGTGTTCCAAACGTAATTGATAATTTAGAGAAGTTTAAACCAGCAGAAAGTGATGGAGAAGCAGAAGCAGATGTACCAAAAGGACTCACTAACTTAGTAGACCTAATTTGTTCTCGTATGTCTAACTACAATGCCAAAACTGGTAAAATAAATTTAAGAGAAGTTTTTGACGACCCTAACGTTAAGTTAGACGGTATTGGAGATTGGGTAAGTAACTATCATGCGTATATTTCTACTGTACCAGTACCAGGAGCAGTTACTGAAGAAGAAGATAGTGCAAATGTAGAAAACGTAGAAGGAGCATTTCTAGCATTTTTACCTTTAAGATTTTGGTTTGCATTATTTAATGTATATGCTATGCCTAGAGTAAAAGGAAAAAACGGACAGCTAGTTAGATGGAGTATGAGCAGTAACAATTGGAGAGGGTATAAATTTATGTACTCTCATAACCCTGGAATGGTTCAGCTATCCAGAAAGGCAACCGGAATCACAGAAGCATTTAACGTCACTGCTGGTGATCCTTTAATAGGTACGAGAAACTATAGAGGTGAAGATTTAGTAGATGTAAATGAACCTGGTAATAGACAAATATTAGATATAAGAGTATCAAATCAACTTATTTCAAAAGTAAATTCAAACTTTATTGCTCAAAATCCAAAAAGAGAAGATGAAATAGGAATGACCGATTGGGTTGGGTTGTTGATAGATGAAATTCAAAAGTATATGGGTAATGTTAATTCTTTTGAAATTGCTAATAATCCAAGAGAAGTAAATAATGTACTTCAAGACGAATTAGAAATATACGACAAATCAGGTAGACAAGGAAAAGGTGCACTATTGAACCTAACAGGTTTAAGCACCACAGTAACCGGTATAAATATAAAAAGTAATATTAGCAACAGAATTCAAACTGCTGCAATGTTATCCGGTGGTGGTAGTAAATCCAACAGTGGAGGTAAAACAGGTGCAGGACTTGAAAATACTAATGCTAAAAGTGAAGGTGTAGATGCTTTAACAGGTAATTCATTTACCATACAAACTAAAGTTTCATCTGATGATAGTGATGAAGGTTCAGAAGAAAACCCAAAAGGTAAAAAAGATATAGCTGATATTATAACCGATGTATACGGTCAGTGGAACGCTGGTCAGGGTAATAAATTTGAGGATATTTTAGATAGTAGTCAACAGTATATGAAATCTCTTATTGGTAGTAAATCAATAGGTAAATATATGCCAATACCTGTCGATATTAATATTGAAATGCTAGGAGTTGGAGGATTTAAGAATTTAGAATGCTTTACAATACCGGATCACTTACTACCTAAAAGATTTGGCAATAGTAATTTTATCATTATGGGCATTGAACATAGTTTAGATGTGTCAGATTCTATGTGGAAAACAGCAATAACAGGAATGTTAAAACCTAATTAATATGATACCTTTTTTCTTACCTAAAATAAAACAAAAGAAAAATAAAAAGAAAGGCAAGTTAATTGACCCTAAAACTGGTCTGGCTTTTTTAGGACCGTTTTTATTAGATCACTTAGGTAATTTTTTCAAAGGAAAAACCTTAACTAAAGATTCTGAACCTCTAGTTTTTGATCCAGATAAAAAAGAAGATATTGACAGTTCTCTTTCTTTTTTTGATAGATTCCCAGAACCATCTGATAAAGATTACACTAAAGGTAAATTAAAAAGATTTTTCGTAAAAGATATACCTTCTAATAAAGTTGTTGAATTAGACAAAGACTCTTACGTAAAACAAAAAAGACAAAATAAACCGTACAGAAAGTTTTACACATTAGAATGGAATGTAAAAGGAAAATTACAAGATGGTGAAATAAACGGATTCAAAGTAACAGGTATAGTAACTAAAAATCAGAAATTATTAGACGAAGCTGAAAAAGTAATTCCAGGTATTGCAAGCTTAGTAAGTGCTGATCAATATACTAAAGAAAACCAAACACAATTAGAATCAGATAAATTAGGTTCACAAGTTGTAGAAAACCTACAGACTACTCCTGATACTTTTATTATATTAGGTACTAACATACCATATAATGGCCCTTACCATATTCATCCAACTCTTGGTCCCATGGTTGGACCTAAACACACCTTAGCAGAACATCCAAGACTTGGTTTTGTAGGAGCAGATGAGTCAATACCAGTTGAGTTGAGAAATCAAGAAAAATATGTAAATACCTTAACAGTAGTTACTGAAACTGAATATACTGGGGGTACTCTTGTTAGATCGGAATAAAGTTCCTATCTTATTGAAAAGGTTATATAAGTGTTTTATATATTAGAAGAAGATAACAAGTTAGACAGACTACAGGAACTTATTAGTGAAGGAGCATATATAGATGTAATTGCTTCTAACGATAACTACCATCCTAAACTCACACATACAGTAGCAGTTTACGTTAGACCTATTGATCATAGCCACGGTTACATTATACCAATTGCTCACGACGAAGGTTTAAACATAGCAAAAGACCGTGTCTCTTCAATTCTTTCTTCTACCAGTACATTATATACAGTTGACAAGAAAAAGTTACTCTATAACTTTAATCTACAAGATGCTATAGACTTACAGTTAGTTTACTCTATGACAAAATATGATAGGTTAGATTACTCTAAAGAAAATAGCGCAATAAATTACTTTTATAATAAATTTGCAGAATTTAATAATATAAATCAACTTATTCCTCTTTCTAAATTATATGAAAGTTGTGAAAAAGCCTACAACCAAGTTAAACATGTTATAGATTATACAATACCTTCAGGGTTTGACTTCTATAATAAGACTGCGACTAATGTATTCTTTTTACTAGAACAATCTGGTTTAGGAATATACTACGATAATTTTGTGGAGATGTTTAAACCTAGAAACCCTCTCTATAATATAAAAGACAATAAAGTATTAACTTCATATAATTTATACAATGTTACTTCTAGACCTACTAATGCTTTTAATAGCGTTAATTTCGCTGCTATACCTAAGAGCGAACAACACAGGAAATGTTTTCATCCGACCGGGGATTATTTTGTTGAGCTGGATTTTGATGGTTACCACCTTCGTTTACTTTGTGAACAAATTGGTTATCCTCTCACAGACGAATCAGCTCATAAGCAGCTAGCAAAACAATACTTTAACAAAGAGGAAATCACAGAAGAAGAATATGACAAAGCAAAACAGATTAACTTTCACGCAATTTACGGAAAGATACCAGAGAAATACGCTTATCTCGACGTATTTGAAAAAATCGATGGATTTATCAAAAGCCTTTGGACCGAATACGAAACTAACGGAAGAGTTTTGGCGCCGATTAGTAATAAACCGTTCACTAAAGCGTTAAAAGACATGCATCCACAGAAACTTATGAATTATATCATGCAATCGTTAGAGACTTCAAGAAATATTCTTATATTAAAAGATGTACTAAGGTATCTAAAAGATAAAAAGACTAAATTAGTTCTATACACCTATGATGCTTTACTTTTCGATTTTCACAAAGAAGACGGAAAAGAAACATTAAAAGAACTACAGGAGATACTTGAAACAGGTGGAAAATACCCTATAAAATTTAAATATGCAAAAGATTTAATGTTATAGTCTAAAAAAGATATTTATATATGATAAAAGAAGTTACTAAAACGGAATTCGATTACGATATCGAACCGATATATTTCAATGAAGATATGAGCAACAAACTATTCTGTACTTTTGCCACAGAAGATACATTAGACAGTATTCTTCAGGAGGTTCAAGAGAGGTACAAGATCATATATAATAAAATCTTTGTATTATATTCAAAATCACAAGATGAGTACATTTGTACATATAATGTAGATTTTGGCAATGTAGGAACATTCCTCGATAATACTATTTTGGTGCACCGTAAAAAGGAATCAAATACCTTATACACTATTAATGCACTCAATACCCTAATCAAAGAACTCAACGGAGGAGTACTTGACACCACCTATCGCATAAATTGGCCAGATTACAGAAATTGTGTACTTTTGACCAAAGGACCTGAATTAAAAAGGGTCAATACAAAACTTTATAAGATTATAGAGTTGGAGAATTAAAATATTCTTCTTATATTATAGTAAACGTTATATTAAAATTAGTTATAAATTATGGGATTAGATTTCAACAAGGTAAATAATCGTTTCGATTCATTTAACAAAAATAGCCAACCTACTGAAAAGATTGACTATTCAACTATTTTTTGGAAACCTAGCGAAGGAAAGCAAGTAGTAAGAATTGTACCTTCAGCAGCAGATCCAACCTTTCCTTTTACAGAAATGAAGTTTCATTATGAATTTGACTTTCCTATTCCTGCTTTATCAAACTTTGGTAAGCAAGATCCGGTAGAAGAATTTGTAAAGGAATTGAGAAAGCTAGGAGGAGATGATAATTACAACGATGTTAGAAAATATTCTCCTAAGACGAGAATTTTAGCTCCAGTTGTTGTAAGAGGAGAAGAAGATAAAGGAGTAAGACTTTGGAACTTCGGTATTACTATTTACGATTCTTTACTTAAATTAGCAAAGGACGAAGACATAGGTGATTACACAGACGTTATTAACGGTTGGGACATGGTCGTGGAGATGACTCCTAAGAACGCTCAAAGCCCTTACCCTAAAACAGAGATCAGAATTAAACCTAAACAAACTCCATTATCAGATGATAATACTTTAGTAGAAAAATGGTTAAAAGACCAACCTCTACCTTTAGAAGTATACAAACAGTATGATTATGAGTTTATTAAGAAGCAACTTAAAAAAGCTACTTTAGGAGAAGATACTGATACAACCTTACCAGAAAGCTTAGGACAGCAAAAATCAGACTTTACTTTGGAAACAGCATCAGCTGGTAATCAAGATAAGGTAAGTGAATTTGACGACCTATTCAATGAGTAAACCTTCTTTTGTATACTGCTTTTCTAAAAAGCTTGCAGCAAACGAGGAGCAGTATGCAATTAACTTAATGTTATTAGAGAAATCTATTAACCACTTAAAACAGTTTTACTCCTACAGATTAATTACCGACCAACAAACACTAGAAGATGTTAAATCATTGTCTGATAATATTGAAATTACTAGCTCAGATGATTATATTTTTCTAGAAGATATAAAAACTTCTTTAGTTGGTTCACTAAGTAAAAACGAACTTATAATTGATCCAGACTTATTTGTGTATAAAGAGTTAGATATACCAACTGGGTACGATATACTTTTTGATCATAAAGATTCTCCTAAAAGAAGTTGGTATGTGGACTACGTTGAAAAACTAAAAGGCACATTACTTTACGATAAGATTAAATCAGCAGGCAAATTAAAGTTTGTACCTAACATAGGATTCTTTAGTATTAACAACCCAGATCTTCGTTCAAATTTCCTAGAACAATATAGATATTTTAGAGATGATATTATTAAAAATAAAAAAGAAGATCCAAATCAATTTAATTTACTTTTAGGACAATATCTATTAGGAATTGTTTTATCTGAAGGGAATTATTCTTATCTTAATATAAGAAGTAAAAACTCGGGAGATGTGTATGTTCATTTAGCAGGTCCTAATAAATATAAAATATTTAAAGAAACAAAATCAGTTATATAAATGGCAAACAAAAAAGAAACACAAGAAAAAGCGACTGCTGCCGTACGTAAGTCGTTTAACCTAGGCAACTTTAAAAAGAAAAAAGGTTATTCAAACACTTCAGTTAAGTTTAAAGAACAAGGCTGGATACCTTTATCACAAGCATTTCAGGACATAACATCTTTACCTGGTATACCTACTGGGCATATTACGTTATTGAGAGGACATAGTGATACAGGTAAAACAACTGCTTTACTTGAAGCAGCAGTAAATGCTCAAAAATTAGGTATACTACCAGTACTGATTATCACAGAGATGAAATGGTCTTGGGAGCATGCTAAGGAAATGGGTTTACAGTTTGATGAAGTTTTAGACGATAATGGTAATGTTATAGACTACGAAGGTCATTTTCTTTATGCAGATAGAGGTACTTTAAATTCTATAGAAGAAGTAGCAGTACATATGGCTGACCTTATGGATGAACAAGCAAAAGGCAACCTACCTTATGATATGTGTTTCTTTTGGGATAGTATAGGTTCTGTTCCTTGTGATCTTTCAATACGTTCTAATAAGAATAATAATGAATGGAATGCAGGAGCTATGTCTACTCAGTTTGGTAATAACCTTAATCAAAAGATCTTATTATCTAGAAAAGAGAACTCTCCTTATACTAATACGTTAGTAGCTATCAATAAAGTATGGACTCAAAAACCTGAATCACCTATGGGTCAACCTAAGCTACAGAATAAAGGTGGAATGTCGATGTGGTATGATGCTACTTTAGTAGTAACTTTCGGTAATATTACCAACCCAGGTACATCTAAGATTAAAGCAATTAAGGATGGTATGCAGGTTGAGTTTGCTAAACGTACTAACGTTCAAGTAGAAAAGAACCATATCGGAGGAGTTCAATCTAGAGGTAGAGTAGTAATGACTGCACATGGATTTATACCAGACGATAAAAGACAGATCGATAAGTATAAAGATGCTCACAAGGACCATTGGTTAAAATTAGTAGGTAGTTTAGATTTCGATCTTATAGAAGAAGGAGATTTAGAAGAAACTCCAATCTCTCCTAATCTACTTGACTAATGGCAATGAAAGATATACTAGATAATCTAAAGCAAACCCCACCCCGAGAAGTAAACGACCATATACTGGTTATAGATGCTATGAATATGTTAATTCGTAGTTTCTCACTTCTTAAAGCAATGAATCCTGACGGTACCCATGTTGGAGGTATCGTTGGGTTTCTACGCTCCTTAGGGTATGTTACTCGTATTTTTGACCCTACTAGAGTTATAGTGGTGTGGGACGGTAAAGGAGGTTCTGGTAATAGAAAAAATATAAACCCTGACTATAAAGCACAACGTGCTACTTCTAGAATAACACATTGGGGTCTGTACGATACTAAAGAACAAGAAATGGAAGCACTAATAGGTCAGTTACTCCGTATACAAGACTATTTAGATTGCTTACCAGTTACTCAAATAGGTATAGATAAATTAGAAGCAGACGATATTATGGCATACATTGCAAAACAAGCTTCTGTATCTAACGTTAATAAATGCACTTTAGTATCATCTGATAAAGATTTTTTACAACTTGTAGATGATACTGTTGAAGTTTATGCTCCTATAAAGAAAAAAACATTTACTCAACAAAACATATTTGAAGAACTAAAAGTACTACCAGAGAATTACAACGTAGTAAAAGCACTATTAGGTGATAACTCAGATAACTTAAAAGGAGTAAAAGGATTAGGAATAAAAACTGTAGTAGCAGAGTTTCCTAAATTACTTACTGAAAAAACAGACCTTAATTATGTATTTAGTGTAGCAGAAGAAAAATTAGAAGGTAAAAAGATCTTTGCTAAAATTATTCATAACTGGGATAAAGTAACAAGTAACTATGAAATTATGGATCTACATGCAACTGCATTAGATGATAAAGAAAAAGATACAGTTAAAAAAGCACTTAAGGAAGAAGTCTATAAACCCCACATAGGTGGATTCCTCAGTCTTTTAGAAGAAGATAATATTGAAGGTATTACAAAAAATACCGTTAGTTGGTTAGATAATTTTAGAGGGGTAAAAGTAAAATGATAGAATATAAAAAATTATTAATAGGTGCTTGTTTTTTTCTCTTTGCACAATCACTATCTTGGTATCAAACAAACGGACAGTTTATTAGTACGTGGGTAAAAGAACATCCTATACTTATGTCTGCACTTACTGGAATACCAGTTGGGTTAGGTTACATATATGGAACGGCTTATATAGTAGAAGCTTTTGGCGGTAAAAGTTTATGGGCATCAAGACTTATTGGATTCGCTACTGGAGTGTTTACGTTTTCAATTTTGACTTACTTACACGTAAAAGAAGGTATAACATTAAAAACAGGGATAATTTTAGCATTAGCTACAACAATAGTATTACTCCAGGTATTTTGGATAACAGAAACAGATGACTAAAGGTATTATAGCAGGTAATTTTGACGTATTACATCCAGGTTATATTGCGATGTTCAAAGAAATGAAAGAGAATTGCGACTGTTTAATAGTCCTTTTGCATACTGATCCATCAATTGAAAGGCCGCATAAACTAAAACCTATACTTTCACCAGATGAAAGAAAGGTAATGTTGGAAAGTATAAGATATGTTGACGATGTTATCAGATACACATACGAAGAACAGTTGTACGATTTACTTAAGGTAGGAGAGTTTGACATAAGATTTTTAGGAGATGATTATAAAGGTAGACCATTTACTGGTGATGATTTAAAAATACCTATTCATTATCTCAATAGAGATCATGGATGGAGTACAACTAAATTTAAAAAGTTAATATCAGAAAGTTATGAAAAAAGCAATAATAGTTAGTGGGTATTTTAATCCCCTGCATAAAGGTCATTTAGATTTATTCGAAAAAGCAAAAGAAGTAGGTGACGCTCTCATAGTGATTGTTAATAACGACAAACAAAGAGAAATGAAAGGTTCTAAATTTTTTCAAGATGAGGATGAGAGAGTACGTATAGTAAGAGCATTAAGTGTTGTAGATATGGCTTGGATTTCTATTGATAAAGATAGTACTCAAATTGAGACCTTAAAAATTATGTTTAACAAGTTTCACGAAACATATAAATTAGCTTTTGCTAACGGAGGAGATCAAAACAACAACACTATTCCAGAGAAACACATATGTGAACAATACGGTATAGAATTAATTGACGGATTAGGAGATAAAATACAATCATCCAGTTGGTTGTTAGATAAAAAATAGTTATATTATTACAAAGGTTATTAGATGACATTAAACACATTAAACTCATACGGCAAAGCATTTCAACTTAAAGTGCTAGGATCATTATTAACAGATAAAACATTTCTATTAAATGTTAGAGATGTATTATATGATGATTATTTTGATGCTGACTCACATAAGTGGATCATAAATCAAATAACTAGCTATTTTGATAAGTACCATACCAGCATTACTATGGATGTACTTAAAGTAGAACTTCAAAAAGTAGAAAACGAAGTGCTTCAAGTAGCTCTTAAAGAAGAGTTAAGAAATTCATACGAAGCTTCACAAGATGATCTAGAATACGTTCAAGAAGAATTTCAGACATTTTGTAAGAACCAAGAAATGAAAGCTGCAATACTTAGTTCTGCAGATCTTTTAAAAGCACATGACTTTGATGGTATTAGAAATAGAATAGAAAAAGCACTTAAAGCAGGTATTGATAAAAATATTGGACATGAGTATAATAAAGATGTTGAAACTCGTTATAGAAGTGATTACCGTCCTACTATTCCTACTCCTTGGCCTATCTTTAACGATGGTATTCAAGGAGGATTTGGACCTGGCGACCTTGGTATTGTTTTTGGTAACCCTGGTGGTGGTAAGTCGTGGACTATGGTTGCTATTGCTGCTCATGCTGTTAGTCTTGGGTATAAAGTTAATTACTATACGCTCGAGCTCGGAGAGGATTACGTGGGTAAACGATTTGACTGCTACTTTACAGGGTACGGTATTGATGAGATTAATAGCAAGCGTAAAGAAGTCCAAACGTATGTAGATAACTTAAAAGGTAAGCTGATAGTAAAAGAATATCCACCAAAAGGTGCATCAGTAAATACTATCAAAGCACATATACAGAAATGTACAGATGTTGACCATAAACCAGATTTAGTTATAATTGATTATGTTGATTACTTAAAAGCTCCATCTAAAGGAAGAAGTTATGAACGTAAAGATGAGATTGATGATGTATTTATAGCAACCAAAGGACTAGCAAAAGACCTTAAAATCCCTATACTGACACCATCGCAAGTAAATAGAATGGGTGCTAAAGATAATGTTATTGAAGGAGATAAAGCAGCTGGTAGTTACGATAAAATGATGGTAGCAGACATATGTATTTCTTTATCAAGACAAAAAGAAGATAAAGTACTTGGTACTGGAAGAGTACACGTAATGAAAAACAGATACGGTCAAGATGGAATGACCTATAAAGTAAAAATGGACACTAATAATGGGCATATTGATTTCGAAGGGAAGATGAGCACAGACGAAGAAGGTAATAGTACCGACCCATTTAAGGTAGTAAACAGACAGGAATTGGAAAATATTTTTGAAAATCGTATCTAATGTCCTATTTATTAACATGCCCGGAAAGTCTGTCGACTCACGGGTTTTGCTATCTATTATAACCACAAATATATAAGTATATATGAGCCTATTACAAGAACGCGTAGTGTACAAACCCTTCGAATACCCTAAAGCATATGATTACTGGTTAAAACAACAACAAGCACATTGGTTACATACAGAAGTACCCATGGCACAAGATGTTAGTGACTGGAAGTCTAACTTAAAACCTTATGAAAAAAACGTAGTTGGTGGAATTCTAAAAGGATTTGCCCAAACTGAAACTATTGTTAATGACTATTGGTCGACTTTAGTTACTAAGTGGTTTAGGAAACCAGAAGTTATAATGATGGGTACTACTTTAGGTTCTAGTGAAACGATACACGCAGAAGCTTACTCTTTATTAAACGAACAATTAGGATTAGACAACTTTGCTGAATTTATGGAAGATGAAGCTACGATGGCAAAGATAGAATCCTTAATGGATGTTAGAGATGGACATAACGGTGAACCAAACTGGCATGATAGAGCTAAATCATTAGCTATATTCTCAGCATTTACAGAAGGTGTAAATCTATTTAGCTCATTTGCGGTATTATTATCGTTTAAAATGAGAAACTTACTTAAAGGAGTAGGTCAGATTGTAGAATGGTCAGTTAGAGATGAATCTCTACATTCAGAAGCCGGATGTTGGTTATTTAGAACCCTAATGACAGAACATCCAGAGTTTAAAACCCCAGAACTTATAGCTGATATAAATGAAGCAGCAGCTACTGCATTACAGTTAGAGTTTGATTTTATTGATAAGATATTTGAAATGGGAGATCTTGAAAACTTATCTAAAGACGAACTAAAAAACTTTATCAAGCATAGAGTAAATACAAAAATGGCAGATTTAGGATTAAGTCCCATTATTCCTGCAGAAAAAATCGATAAAGGAGCATTAAAAACTATGAAATGGTTTGATGCTGTAATAGCAGGTAAGCAGCATACAGATTTCTTTGCTAGTAGAGTAACAAACTACAGTAAAGGTCACTTAGATTGGTCAAACGCATTTTAAAAAAACAGTTATGAGTATAATAGTAGATACCAGCAACTGGGAAGCTGGCAAAGATTACCCAGAATGGATGAATGAAGTTTCTATTGCAACTATCTCAAAAGGATATTTGATGCCTGATGAAACTCCTAAAACAGCATATAAAAGAGTAGCTAATAGAATAGCTGAAAGATTAGATCGACCTGATTTAGCGAATAAGTTTTTTCGTTATATGTGGAAAGGTTGGTTGAACTTAGCCTCACCAGTGCTTTCAAATACCGGTACGGACAAAGGATTGCCCATCTCTTGTTTCGGGATTGATACCCCAGACTCTATAAGAGGAATCGGCCTTACTAATGCAGAATTAATGAGGCTGACTTCTCTCGGTGGTGGAGTTGGTATTGGGCTATCTAAAGTTAGAGGTAGAGGAGCTAAAATTGGTGATGGATCTACTGGACAATCAGAAGGAGTAGTACCATGGGCTAAAATATATGATTCTACTATTATTGCTACAAACCAAGGAGCAGTAAGAAGAGGAGCAGCATCGGTTAACCTTGATATTAACCATCCAGACATTGAAGAGTACTTACAAATAAGAAGACCTAAAGGAGATCCTAACAGGCAGTGTTTAAACTTACACCAATGTGTAGTTGTTGACGATATTTTTATGCAAAAATTAGAACATAGAGATCAAGAAGCTATGTCCTTATGGGTTGAAATATTAAAGTCTAGAGTAGAAACAGGAGAACCTTATATTATGTTTAAGGATAACGTAAATAATGCAAATCCTCCTGCTTATAAAAGGAACAACTTGGATGTTAGTATGACTAATATCTGTTCAGAAATTACTTTACATACAGATGAGGAGCATTCTTTCATTTGCTGTTTGTCATCTGTTAACTTAACAAAGTGGCATGAATGGAAAAACACGGACCTAGTAGAAACCGCAATATATTTTTTAGATGGAGTGTTAGAAGAGTTCTTAGCAAAAACTTCTGGAAAAGATTCGTTAATAAGAGCGTATAGATCAGCTAAAAAAGGTAGAGCAATTGGTTTAGGTGTACTAGGATGGCATACGTTCTTGCAGAACGAAAGATTACCGTTTGCAGGAATAGCATCTACATCTTTAACTCATCAAATATTTTCTGATATAAAAACAAAAGCTGAAAATGCATCTAGAAAGTTAGCTGAAGAGTATGGGGAACCAGTTTGGTGTAGAGGTACAGGTATGAGAAACACACATTTACTAGCAATAGCACCTACTGTATCTAACAGTACTATTTCAGGTGGAGTATCAGCTGGTATAGAACCTGTACCGGCTAACGTATATACATTTAATTCCGCTAAAGGAACGTTCATTAGAAAGAATCCTGCGTTAGAATCATATCTTGAAGAAAAAGGTGCTAATACTGAAGAAGTATGGGACCAAATAATGAAAGATAGAGGTAGTATTGCTAACTTACCAGAAGATGTAATGCCTGCAGAAGATAAACCTATATTTTTAACGTTTGCTGAAATAAACCAATTACAATTAGTAGAACAGGCAGCAGCAAGACAGAAATATATTGATCAAACACAGTCACTTAATTTAGCTTTTGATCCAACTGATAGTCCTAAGTTTATTAACGAAGTTCATCAAACAGCTTGGAGATTAGGAGTGAAAACACTATATTATTTAAGAACAGATTCAGTAATTAACGGAGACATAGGTAGTAGAACATCTACCGATTGTTTAAGTTGTGATGGGTAACTATTTATAACATATGCCAAAGTTAGTCAAATTAGTGGGAACAGAAATAGGTGGTGATATCGATACAGTTGATATTTACCACACTAGTATTACTTCCTCTAACTTAATTTCATCATCTGTATCAGCATCTTTACTAACCGGTTCAGGAATTACTTTTGAAGTAGCCGATTCTGTAACAACTTTTTATGCTTATGTTTCTGGTGGATTATGTTTAGGAGCTTCTGGTAGTGTTACAGCTAGTGTCTACAGTCCTAATACAAGATACTTAAGTTTTGATGTATCAGGTTCAGATCATGATGTAGGAACTATTGAAATGGTATCTCCGTTTAGTATTGGTCCAACTGCATCAGCTTTTACAGCTTCAGTTAACTTTAATACTTATGCCACTGCAACAATAGAAGCTCAAGGAGGTACTTACCCAAATGATGTATTTACAGGTTGGTACTATTCTGGTTCATCAACAGCTTTTTCAACTAATTCCACACTGACTTTAACGTTAAATACTTTTACCGGTTCTGACGATATTTATGCATATTTTACTGATGTATAAGTTGGTAGATTGAGTTAATTTACCTATCTTTATATTATAAAATTAGTTATATGTCAAAATCAAGCGCAAAGAGTAGAATAGTACAATTGAAGCAGTGGTTACCAACCCTCAAATCTTATAGAGATAAATACATGGACAAAGATGATGCTAAGTCCGGTACGAAATTCTCTAAATCAGATTACTACAAAAAAACAAGAAATAGATATGGCAGTAAAAGCAATTAAATTTTACGCAACTTGGTGTGGACCCTGTAAAATTTACGGTAAAGCATGGGATAAAGTTGCTAATGAACTAAAAGAAGAAGTTGAATTTGTAGATGTAGATATTGATAAAGACACTACAGGTTTAGCTGCTGAGTATAAGGTAACATCTGTTCCTCATACTGTAATAATAAAAGATGGCAATACTATTCAAGAAACGGGTAGATTAAATGTTGCTGATTTAAAAAATCTAATACTCAATTAAATGTTAAGAAACCCAGACAGTATCCCTTCGTCGGATACCATTATTCAAGACCCGGTTATGGAACCATACTTTATCACTCGTTCTCAAACAGGTGGTTACACAGTATATGAAAGAGTTACAAAAGGAGAAAATAACACAGAGTATATTAAGTCTCTAGGTTATCCTTCTACTTTTGGAAATGCACTAAGATCAGTTGCAAGAGAAAAACTTAATGAACAAGGTAAAACTTACGATTTAAAAAGTTATGTAGAACGTTGGGAGTCTGTAAAAGAATCCTTAACTTCTATTTTAGAATAGCGTTCGCCTATACGCTTAATAATACCTGGCAAATATTAAATTTATACAAATGGCAAAAAATGTTGTAATTAGTCTTTCAGGAGGGATGGACTCCTCAACCTTACTACTCAGATGTTTATCAGAGTATGACAAAGTAACAGCTGTTTCATTCGATTATGGTCAAAAGCATAATGTAGAGTTAGAAAGAGCAAAATCACTCGTTGAATACTTAACACAGGATGATACTATCAACCTAAAACTTAGACATGAAGTAATCACTTTAGGAGGGTTATCAAGTTTACTTAACTCAGCATTAGTAACAGGAGGAGAAGATGTACCGGAAGGTCATTATGAAGAAGATAACATGAAAGCTACTGTAGTACCTAATAGAAACAAAATATTTGCTTCTTTAGTACAAGCAGTTGCTTTATCAGAAGCTAATTCTAATGGAAACGATACAGATATCGCATTAGGTATTCATGCTGGTGATCATGCAATCTATCCTGACTGTAGACAAGAGTTTAGAGATGCTGATGATGCTGCCTTTAGAATAGGTAACTGGGAATCAGAAAAAGTAGGGTACTTTACTCCTTACTTAGATACAGATAAACTTGGAATCTTAAAAGATGGACAGAAATTGGTTGAAGAGCTCGGAGTTACTTTTAATGATGTATACAAACGTACTAATACATCTTATAAGCCCTATCCTAGCGGTAATAGCGACTATAAATCAGCATCATCTGTTGAAAGGATTGAAGCATTCATCAACTTGGGTGTGGATGACCCTGTACAATACGAAGACGAGACTGGACCGGTTAATTATGAAGTTGCGAAAGCACATGTCGAAAAACTATTAGCACAATATGCGTAAGTTTTTACTTTTTATATCATTAGTAGTATCTTCTCTTACCTTCGGGCAAGAGGAGGTACCCTATGATGCACTAGGTGCATGGTATAACTTAGACGGAGAAGTATTAGTTATAAGTAGAAAAGCTGAAAAGATTGTATTTGTTAGAAAAAATGCAACTCAAATACTAGCTACTGGTGAGATATCAATGGATAACGGAGATATGCACATTAACAGGTATGATACAGAAGATGCATATAGATTAGGTTTATTCATAGGTAAAGAAACAATGGTTATTAATAAACCAAATTCATATAGAGCTTGGTTATGGACTAGAATACAGTGATATATTGGTTTACAGGACAGCCATGTGCTGGTAAAACAGTTTTAGCTAATATGCTTAAAAAGGAAAAACCTGGAGCATTTAGAATAGATGGTGATGATATGAGAGAGCTGTTCTCTAATAAAGACTATTCTATTAACGGTAGAGTTAGTAATGTTGGAACTGCACAACGTATAGCTCAGTATCTTAATAATCAAGGTAAAGATGTTATAGTATCATTAGTAGCACCATATATTGATCAAAGAGAAGATTTTAAGGCTCTTATGGGGAGTCAAATTGTAGAGATTTATGTACATACTACAGAATCAAGAGAAAGAGATCATTTTAAAGCAATAGCTTATACCCCACCTATTACTAATTTTATAGACATAGATACTACCTACGACACAGAAAAGGAATCATTCAGTAAATTATTAAATTTGCTGGATTAATGAAGGTAGCAGTATTTTCTTATGCTCGTACTGGTTCTACTGTTCTACATGAATATATTAAGAAAAGTTTAAATCACAAAGGAGCAGCTCCCCCTTTTACTAATGAAGTTTTTAAAAAAAATTTCTTAAAACAGGCATGGAAAGAAGAAAATATAGTAGTAAAATTTATGTTCGACTTTTTACCCTTAGTTGACGAAATAAAAAGGTATTTTGATAAGGTTATTTTTCTTAGTAGATTAGATGATGTAAAATGTGCTGAAAGTTTAGCTCAAGCTAAAATATCTGGTGTCTGGTATAAACCTTACAAATACAAGAAAATATCAAAAGAACATATTGTTAGGCATTCAGCTCTCATAAAGCAAAAAAGAATAAAAATGGAATCATTAGGAGGATTCCAAATTACATACGAAGAACTTTACTTTACTAGTAACGGTCTTAAAAGACTTAATGAGTATTTAGGTATTAAAACTACTGAATTTATTCATTTACTTGACTCTAGACATAAACTAAGACAAAACGATTAAAATAATGGATAAAAAAAATACTTATTTCGTAGATATAGATGGTACGATATTTATATATAGAAAGTTTGAAACATACGAAACTTCTGAAGCGCAGGTTATTAAAAGTACTAAACAGTACTTACAGCAAGTGAATGATGAAGGTCATATGATCATTCTTACAACAGCTCGACCAGAATATTTGAGAGAGCATACAGAACAGGAATTAGCTAAAAACGGTGTACCGTATCATAAATTAATAATGCAAATTGAAAGAGGACCTAGATATCTTATAAATGATATGGACCCTAAAAAACCTGGCGATCGAGCAATTGCAATAAATGTAAAAAGAGATGAAGGAATATAGTTTATTTATAGGTAGATGGCAACCTTGGCATAGTGGACACCAATGGTTGGTGGATCAAAGATTAAATAAAGGTAAAAATGTTTGTATTGCTATACGTGATGTAGAACCAAGTGACAGACAACCTTGGACAGCTAAAGAAGTTAGAGATAATCTCAAAGAAGTTTTTAAGGAACAAATAAAAGATAAGACAGTAAAGGTTATTATTATTCCGGATATTGAATCTGTAAACTACGGCAGAGGAGTTGGATATAAAATCATTGAACATATACCTCCAGATCAGATTGAAAGTATTTCTGCTACGAATATAAGAGAACAGATGAGAAAAGATGGTACTCTCTAATGTTAATAAAATACTAAACTTAGTTCAATCTGGTAAATTTGATAGTTTAATTGAAAGTGAGGATAGATTTCGATATAAAAAACTTAACAGAATAAAGATTGGTGCAGTTAAAGAGTTTAAGTTTGTTAAAGATATAATACAAAAAGATTTAACACTACTTAACCCAGAATATTTAGTTTCCGAATGGATTTCTTTACTTATTTACAAACCAGGTGATTTTTTTGGTACTCACAAAGATGGTCATTCATATAGTTCGAATAATTACGATACTATCCTTTCTGCAGGTTACTTACTCAATAAAGACTACACAGGAGGGAAATTTTTATTAGAAAATAACGAACTAAACTCCAACATTGGTGAGTTGTTTACTTTTAGCAGATTTGTTACACACGAAATAACACCTGTAGAAACAGGAACCAGATATTCGTTACATTTCGCAGTAAATAAATTAAAATCAAATACTATTATTTAAGTATGTTGTTCTACGTAAAGGATAAATTTACTAAAGATTTTAGCACACTTACAAAATTTAGTTATGTTAGTGAAAAATGGTTATTGCAGGGGGACTATAAACGTAGTACACTAAAAAATTTAACAAACAAAAAAGTACCTTTTATTTACCCTTTATTTATAGGTTCTAATAGAATTTTTTTAGATAGAATACCAACTCCTCCTAAATCAACTATTGAGATAATAAAATCACAAAAAGCAAAGATTGTGTTTTTATACTTAGGTGAAGGAAATGTACATACTTCAAAACAAATAAGTTTATTAGAAGACTTTAGTATTGAATGTGGGTTGACTAAAAACGAGGTTACATTCGTACATGGTAATATGTTACTTGAACATATAGAATCACCTTTTATAAAGTTTAAATATTTTAACTTATTTGAAGCAAGTTTATGGCAATTTGCAAACGTCGATAAGAACACTCCAGAAAGTGTTAAAAACCATATAAAGTTGTTTAATGTTCAAAAGTTTACTGAAAAAAACTATCATTTTAACTGCTTTAATAGAGTACCAAGAGACCCTAGAGTATTTTTAGTGAGCTTACTTAAATCTAATGCTCTTGTAAATAGTAAAAGTTTGGTATCCATAGGTAACGAAAAATTTAAACAACATACATATAATAAAGAGAGTTTACCTTTTAATAATACGGTAATAAACCAACAAGATGATTTTAACAATATAAACCAGTATTTAGAAACTGAGTTTGACACATTAAAATTAAAAGGATTAACCGTTGACTATAAGGATTTAGGTAACATTAATACACATGAAGTAAATTACAGCATATATAAAGACTGTTTTATTGACATTATATCAGAAACAGTATATAAACCAAAATGTATGTTTTTTACCGAAAAGACTTTTAGAAGTATAAGTATTAAACAACCATTTTTCCTATTAGGTGGTAAAGATTCTCTAAAACACCTTAAATCATTAGGGTATAAAACATTTGACAAGTGGTGGGATGAGTCCTATGATAATTTCGACGATATATACGACAGAACATATCAGGCATTTTTAATTATAAAGAAAATTAGTAAATTAGATAAAAAGTTACTATCTTTAATGATATCTGAAATGCAAGAGGTTTTAGAACATAATTTCAATCACTATTTTTACAATAATAGACATAAAACATTACTATGGTAGCATATAAAAGACACTTAGCAAAAACAATTTCCTGGAGAGTAATAGGTACATTAGATACTATGATTATTTCTTGGGCTGTTACCGGTTCATGGGAATGGGGATTAGCTATAGGAGGAATAGAAGTATTTACAAAAATGGTTCTATACTACCTACATGAAAGAGCTTGGTATAAGTATAGTAAGTTTGGAATAAAAAATTAACAAATGATTAAACTCGGTATTTCTGCTTTCTACCATGATTCAGCTGCTTGTATTACAAATGGCAACCTTGTCCTAGCTGCTGCCGAGGAAGAAAGATTTACCGGTATTAAACATGACAGTAGTTTTCCTGTAAATGTAATAAAATGGTTACTACGTTCAACAGTTACAGATATTTCACAAATAGAAGAGGTACATTGGTATGAAAATCCTGAAACTAAAGACGATAGAGTCAAAACTATCTTTAATAAAAGACCGATTAGAACTTTTTTTCTTCGACAGAGGTATAAAAAAGACAGAAAAAATAACTCTCCGGAAACTTTACTTAAAAATCTTGGGTACACCGGTAAAATTATTTACCACGATCATCATTACAGTCATGCTGCTTTCAGCTATTATACTAGTCCATACAGGGATGCAGCTATACTTACAGTAGACGGGGTGGGTGAGTGGGAAACAACAACCATATCATTAGGTACTGGCACAGACATTAAAAAGTTACATTCAGTAGATTTCCCTCATTCTCTAGGAATGCTTTATAGTACTATCACAGCATATTTAGGGTTTAAACCTAACGAAGGAGAATATAAAATTATGGGATTAGCACCATACGGTGATCCTAGTGGGTATTACGAAAAACTAGATAAAGTCTTTAATAAGAATCAATCTAAATTATATTTATATCAAAAATATTTTACCTGGGAATACTCCGATAAGGTAATGTTTAATAAAAATTTATGTCATCTATTAGAATTACCTCCACGACTGCCAGAAGAGCCTATAACTCAGGAGCACAAGAATTTAGCAGCAGCACTTCAAAAGCTATACGAAAAAGAATTCATCAAGTTAGTAAAAACAGCAAAAAATATTACAGGTTCGGAAAATTTATGCTTAGGAGGTGGATGCGCATACAATGGAGTGGCCAACGCTTTAGCTTATAAGTACTTTAAATCAGTTCATATACCTTTTGCACCTTCAGATGCTGGTTCAGCTATTGGTGCTTGTTTGACCGGTTTTAGTAAACCATCTCCTTATTTAGGTCCAGAGTTTACCGACCCTCAAATAAAACGGACTTTACAACACTATAAAGATAAAGTGTGGATATTTAAATTGAGTGAAGATAAATTAATATCTAAAGTTGCAGAATTATTAGCTGCACAGAAAATTGTTGCATGGTTTCAAGGTAAAATGGAGTTTGGTGCTAGAGCTTTAGGTAATAGGTCTATTTTAGCATCTCCTATGAAACCAGAAATGAGAGAAAAACTTAACTACGTTGTAAAAAAGAGAGAAGGCTTTAGACCATTTGCACCATCGGTGTTGGAAGAAGAAGCAAACACGTTTTTTAAATTAAAAGAACCAGTACCCCATATGAACCAAGTTGTTAAAGCTAAAGTAAATTTCTTACCTGCTGCAACTCACATAGACGGTACTTGTAGAGTCCAAACAGTTACTAAAGAGCAAAACCATAAGTATTGGAAACTTATAGAAGAAGTTGGAAGATTAACTAAAGTACCTGTATTACTAAACACATCATTTAACCTAAAAGACCAGACTATTACTATAGACCCTAAACAAGCAATTGATAGGTTTTTAGATTCAGATATAGACTTTTTGGTCATTAATAATTACTTAATAAAGAAAACATGATAAAATGGATTTTATTGCAAATACGCAAGTATAAAAAAAGAAAAGAATACAAAGCTAAAATAAAGGAACTAAGAAAAAGAGATCCGTTTAACTATAAGAATTTCTAACCCTATTTATAGTATATAACTAAAGCTATGGCTGATTTTACCAATAATCAAATTAAGAATACTTACCAGAGAGTGCTTCAACACGACCTCTCAGGTGTTATTCAAAATGGTACGGGTTCTGCTAATTTAGGAGACGTACATATTAGTGGTTCTTTATATCACACCGGTAGTGCTACCATATCTAATAACCTTAGAGTTTTAGGTAATGTAACTGCACAGCAATTTATTGCTACTACCGTTTCATCATCCGTAGTATATGAATCTGGTTCATCACAATTTGGTAACAGTTTAGATGATACACACCATTTTACCGGTAGTACAAGCACAACTGGTAGTACAACTCTTATAGGTACCCATACACATACGGGGAATAGTACGTTGATTGGCACGGCTACTTTTAGTGGTAGTTTTGTACAGACAGGTTCAATATCAATAGATGCTACAGGAGATGTTAATTTAAGAGGCGACTTTTTACACACTGGTGATGTAGCAAGAAATGGTGACACTAAAATTACTGGTAGTTTATTTCACAGTGGAAGTGGTGTTGCTGAAGGAACTTATGAAGTTAAAGAAGGGGTATATGGTGCATTTTTTGCAAACCCCCAAACAATACAAGAGAATGTAACTATACCTGCAAGTTATAATTCTAGAATATTTGGACCAATAACGGTAGCAGCAGGAAATACTCTAATAGTAGGAGCAAACGCAAAATTAGAAATAACAGACATTTAAGATGAGCACATTAAAAGTAACAAACATAGCACCTCAGTCAGGAAGTGATGTATACCTGACAGGTTCTTTAACTATTTCAGAAACACTGATAGCAAAAGAAATAAGAACAGAACTTACACAGTCTGTTACCTTATTACAATCAGGTAGTACACAATTTGGTGATACTTCTGATGACACACATACATTTACTGGTAGTTTAGTTATTACCGGTAGCACAACACAAGCTGGAACAATTGACGTAACAGGAGCAACAAGTAAGGTAAGATTTTTATATGCCGATACAGGTTCTTTACCTGCAGCAGCTGATTACCATGGTATGTTTGCTCACGTTCATGCAGAAGGAGCAGCATTTTTTGCCCACGGTGGAAATTGGGTAGAATTAGCTAATTCATCATCTTTCTCTTCATCTATAGCAGCACTAAGTGCATCTATTGGAACAGAAGTAGCAGCATTAACTGGTTCTTTTAGTTCATCAGTATCAACAAGATTAAGCACAGAGGAAGCTAACGTTGATGCACTACAAACAGATAGTGCAAGTTTTTCAACAAGAATTACAACAGCAGAATTAGAATTAGGCAATACCTTATTATCAAGTTCAGCTCAAATAGCAGGTGATATTTCAGGCTCATTTACATCAACATCTGCAAGTTTAGCAACTGATATTGCAACTAACCTAGCATCTATTACAGCTTTAGATGATACTTATGCAACAGACGCACAAGTATTAGCACAGACAGCAAGTTTAAGCTCATCACTTGCTACTGGTATTGCAACTAATACTGCAGATATTGTTAGTTTAACTGGAGCAACAGGATCATATGTTACTAATGCCTCCACTGCATCATTTGCATCAACTGGTAGTAATACATACACAGGTAATCAAGTAGTAAGTGCATCAATCTTACTAACACTACAACAATTAACAGGGTCATCACCAGTAGGTGTAGCAACTGGATCATTAATAGTATCTGGTAGTCCTGTTCAACTCTATATTTACAACGGATCAGGATCTGGTTGGAATAGAGTATAAAAGAAATATTTTAAAGATTTAAGGGAGATAGTTGGTTAATTGTCTCCTTTTTTCTATATTATATATCTAATGACTATAGTGTCGTAGCACCACTTTAAAAACACTAAAAATGGTAGAATTAAAAGAAGTCGAGCAAGATTTATATGATGTTGAAGCTCGCAAAGACAGAAATATCGATTACATCTTAAATCGTCAATCTGAATCAATCAATCCAACACAACCACTTAACTATCCAGATGCCAAAAAGCATCAGATTGTATCTTTTATCAAATCAGGTATTAGAATATTAGGATACTGTTTTATACCATTTAATTTGGTAGTCTCAGCTATTCTTCTTATATTATCAGAAATAGTAGGTATAATTGAAGAGTTAGTATAATGGGAAAGCATAGATCAACAAAAGTTTTTGATGGATTTAGTACTTGTTTCCGTCAATGGAAAGCAACAACTACTCATTGTCAGTATTTGCACGGTTATGGAGTGTCTTTTAAACTTTATTTTGAAGGAGATTTAGACGATAGAAATTGGGTCTGGGACTTCGGTGGAATGAAGAGAGCAAATGGTAATATAGATGGTATGTCTCCTAAAGCTTGGATGGATTATATGTTTGATCATACAGTTGTAGTAGCTACTGATGATCCTGCATTAGATACGTTTAGAGAAATGGATAAACAAGGGTTTATACAGTTGAGAGAGGTAGATGCAGTTGGAGCAGAAAAGTTTGCTGAATTTTTATTTAATAAGTTAAATCCTTTTATAGAGGAAGAGACGAATGGTAGAGTATCTATTACAAAAGTAGAGTTTAGAGAACACGATAAAAATAACGCAATATATGAGCCTAGGTAGAATAGAAGATTACGATAAAAATTTACCTATTGTAGAAATCTATACTGCTGTTCAATCAGAAGGTTCAAGAGCAGGGTATCCTACTGTAGTTATTAGAACTACTGGATGTACCCATAGATGTTATTTTGGAGAAGGAGGATGGTGTGATAGTTGGTATACTTCTATTCATCCAGAAAAAGGTAAATTTACTTTTAACGATATTATTAAGGCATATGATGATAATCCTCATATATCAGAAATGATGTTAACAGGAGGAAGTCCTTCAATGCATAAAAAATTAGTAAACGAATTAACGCATTTAGCAAATGAAAGGAATATCTTTATTACGATGGAGAATGAGGGGAGTCATTTTCTACCTACTGACTACCCTATTAATCTCCTATCAATCAGTCCGAAGTTCAGTAATTCGGTTCCGGTACTCGGTGTTGAGACGCCTGAAGGTAAAATAACTGACGAAAGGATGATTAAGCAGCATAATAAATTTAGACTTAATTATCCTGCTATAAAAGAAAGTATAAAATATCATTCAGACTATCACTTAAAGCCTGTATGGGATGGTAAAGACGAAAAAGCTTTAGAAGAGATTATGGACTGTATTGATCAGTTAGGTGCTCCTAAAGAAAAAGTATGGTTTATGCCTGCTGGTGATGATAGAGCATCATTACAAAAGTCATACCCTCTTATGTTTGATTGGGTAAGAGATAATGGGTATAGGTTGACTTGGAGACCACATATTATAGCATTTGAAGATCAAAGAGAAGTATGAGACTACTATTAATTTTAATACTAACGTTTGGCAACTTTGCTGAAAAAAGAGCACATAAAGTTCTCAGTAAGTATTATGAAAATGAGGTAGTGTTACTTAAAACTAAAACTAATGTACCAAACGGTACCTTATATGAAGTAGCAGGAAAAACTGATAAAGTTTATATTGGTTACTCTCCTTCTAAGTTTGATGATTTTGATTATATGGTATTATTCGATTCTACTAATAAAGTCATGTTAGTAAGTGTATTAATCTATAGAGAGAACTACGGAGGAGAAATAGGATCAAAAAGATGGTTAAAACAATTTATAGGTATGACTGAACCTAAAAATTATGTAGACGCAATATCAGGAGCTACAATATCAGTCAACAGTATGAAATATAGTATTAATAAATTAATTAAATCGTTATGAGAGTAGGAAGTCAATTCCCAGACATTAATGTAAAGGCAATAAATGCCGACGGTGATGAGTTAAATATTAACTTATCTAAACCGCAAATACCAACTGTATTATTTTGGTATCCGAAAGATTTTACTTTCGTTTGTCCAACAGAAATACATGCATTTCAGGCTAAACTGAAAGATTTCAATGATAGAGGTTATCAAGTTTTAGGAGCCTCTTGTGATACTGCTGAGGTTCACTTTGCATGGTTAAACACACCTAAAGATAATGGTGGTATAGAAGGGGTGGAGTTTCCTTTACTAGCAGATTCAAGACGTAAGTTAGCTACAAAGTTAAACATACTAGATTATGAAACTGATTACCACTACAATGCGGACGATCCAGATGATGATGAGAAAGTTATTCAAGATGGAG
>Ga0233444_10000200_pt1 | contig 84246 bp, 83 predicted proteins | sample SI_124_October20_6_FD_182792 | JGI IMG/M metagenome (GOLD analysis project Ga0233444, IMG submission 182792) | Seawater microbial communities from Saanich Inlet, British Columbia, Canada - SI_124_October2016_10_MG | ecosystem: Environmental > Aquatic > Marine > Inlet | place: Canada: British... | reverse complement strand
ATATTAAAACAGTCCAAGGCACAGGAACAGATAACTTAGCAAGCAATGTAACGAATAATGGAGCTACAAGCGGAGTAGTAAATTGGACGCCAACAACAGCAGGAACTTACTACTACCAATGTTCTGTCCACAATGGCATGTATGGAACAATTACAGTTCAATAACAGGCATATCCTCCTCATTAAGTTCAGAGACTAATTTGTATATTGTTGGATATTAATCATAAATCAATTAAAATGATAACCAAAAATTTGTTTTTAGTAACTACGATATTTTCAGTTTTTATAACAAGCTGTAGCAACAATCAAAATTCAACACCAACAAAAGAAAAGAATCAAGTAGGAATTATTAAGGGTGATGATTTTAGGTCTAAAGCGATGATAAAATTTACAGATGCTTATGTAAATAATGATTTAAATAGTGTTTCTGATTTATTTACAGACGATGCAAAAATAATGGTAAATGACGCGGACTTAACATTTTCAGAAATGGCAGCAGGGTTTTCAAGTGGTCATAATTACTTTGATAATATTCGCCACGAAAACAGAGACGCTTTTACAATGCATTATAAAGAAGGAGATATTGCTGGGAATATTTTTACTCATTATTGGTATACTTGGAAAGCAACCAGTAAAAAAACAGAAGAGGAGATTTCTATTAGAGGGTATTCTTGGATGAAATGGAGAGGTGATAAGGTTGAAGCAGTCTATAATGCTTTTGACCCAACTATTTATAACGCTCAAATAGAGTAATATTGAAATTTAATTAAAGTCCTCCCAAGTGGAGGGTTTTTTATATCATCGGCCTCTGGTGTAGAGAGTGCAGATAAAGAAAGAGATGCGATATTTATTACACGTTTCTTTTTTAAAAGAGAAAAATAAGGATAACTCAAAAATAATAGAGTAGTTAAAGCTTTAGACTTTTTAGTTTTATTTCTGCATCTATTAGGCACAAATAGAACTTTATTGTTGGGTCTGTAATGGTTTTTTTATCTCATCAAATAGGCTATTGAATAAAAAACCCTCCACAACGGGAGGGTCAAAATTTTCATATTAATTTTTATAGGCTCCCAAAGGCAGCTAAAACTTGAATTATAAAGTTAGATTTGAATTCAACACCTCCATTTGTTTGTGCCCACTCAGCTGCCTCTTTTGAAAGATTATCCTCCCATTGTTGTTTTTGGTTAATCAAATCACTAAATCCTGAAGATCCGATCACTACCCAATGAGTAGCACCACCAGGAGATCCTATATCATAAGTTCCAAATCCTATTGGTCTATCTCCAATAATTTTTGACGCTTTGCTAACAAACTTATCATGAGCTTTTTTAAATGCATCTGGGTCTTTGAGTTCAAGATCATAGATTTGAACAAATGGAAAGTCTTTTGGTTGTCCTCCGACATAACTTAAAAACCTTCCTGCATATGAAGGCCCCCATTCTTCGACATAGTTATTAAGCCGTTCAAGGAAAAGTTCTTGTTGAAATTCTTGTAAATCGCTTCTGCCAATTTTACCGACTTCACCAAAAGCTACAACCCGATGTGTCCAGATATTGTCTCCGTATGAAATTCGTTCAATTTGAATTCCACCTGATTTGAATTTTGCATTTTCATTGTGTTTAGTCATTAATTCCCCTATCGCCGCTTCTGCTCCATCTTTAGCATTAAAATGCCAAAGCCTAAAAGTATTTTGGGCATATGAAATGGTTGTAAAAAGAATTAAGAAAAATAAAAGTCTGTTTTTCATTTTAAATTAATTTATGGTTAGTTTAAAGTTACAAAAAATATCAAATACAAGAAGATTTAATATTTCAGGCCATAATTAATGGATATTTTTTTAAATAAAAAGAGACTAGAATCATATGCGATATTTTAACTGCTAATTAAGTCAATTTTCTTTGTGGGTAAACTTAACCACCCAATGATGTATAACTTTTTTAATGTATAAGGGTAACACTTCATTTTTTTTGACTTTATATGTATGAAAGGAGCGAAATACCTCTTTACAAAGCGAGGTATATTACGCAACAACCTTGGTGCGCATAGGGTGGGTTTTAAAAAACGGTATTTCTTCCAACACACAAAGGGAAGAGATTTGATATGTTATTCATTATCTGTATATTAGATATATAACTAACCATAAACCAATTAAAATGAGAAAGTTTTTACTATTACTCACTGCAGTCTTTTTAAGTTGTAATCAGACTCCAGGTGGCGATCTAAGCGGGGTTTTAAATGATAATAGCACTGAGGTTCATATGACTAAAGAATTGATGAAAAAATACTCTGAAGGTAATTTTCGTGATATTGCTGATATGATTTCAGATGATTCTGGTGAATATTATTTTAACAATGTAAAAGTAGATAAAGAGGGATGGCTATCAGCCGCTGAAGGACATCACGACTTATTTGAAAACATCCAAAATGACACTGAAAGCATAAACCTTACATCCGCAAAGTACAATAATGGAACCACATGGTCAATGGCTTGGTTCCAATGGACGGGTAAGGGAAGATATACTGGTGATGATGTAAAAATCATTGTCCATCATGGTTTTCGTTTTGAGGATGAAAAGATAGTTTCAGCCTACCACTTTTTTGATCCTAGTCTAATGGACCGTGAGATTAAAGCTGCAGAGGCAATAAATAAAACTTCAAAAAGAGTTTTAGGCTTGGCAGAGCTAAAAGTAAACAGAGGCTTTACTTCATCTGATGTAGAGGAGTTTTTAATTAGATTTAGCAAGTTTATAAGGGAAACAGAACCTGGGACATATGATTTTGGATACTTTATTTCTTCTGATGGGAAAAGAGTTAATTTGGTTGAAAAGTATCACACCTCTTCAGACTTTGTTCACCACCTAAATAACTTTGAGAAGAGCGACTATTCTAAAGAATTCATGAAACTCTTTACTCTCAATAAAGTCATTATAGCTGGTGATGCATCTAATGAGCTTAAGGCTAAAGCAAAGGCATATGGAGCAGAATTAAGACCTCAGATAGGGGGATGGATAAATTGATAATATGAATAACCCTCCCAGTTGGAGGGTTTTTTCTTTTAAACTTTTAAGGCAATCCGTTTTAAAGCTGGTGGACTTTCTCCCGTAAGGGAGGGCAGTAAGCTAAATGGGCTATTTTTTTAGTAAACGAGCATAATCCCCAGCTACTTCTATTCCAGCAGAGCTTCCTTTATCTTTTAACAAAAAGACATTTGTTTTTTTATCGAATAAACCTACTTCAATCGTCGCTTTCATACTTTCTTCAATACGAGCATCCATAAAACCTGCAATGGGTGCTGCTAGAGAAGTTGCTTGGTCTCTTTTTGCACGAAGGCTTAAACGATATTGGGGATTTTCCATCTCAATTTTAACTGTTTTTTCTGTGATCAAACATAGCTTTACTTTAGTTCCATTATAGGTGGTGAATTCATACAGCTTCCCGTTAAACAGCACTCCTGCAATATGGCCTATAAAAGATGAACCCAACCACGGAATAATGGCCATAGACGCTTTTACTGATATGCCAGGACATGAAAAATGATTGCTTTGCATCCATATATAGCCTGCGGGAAAAGAGTGCCCCCAGTCTTTTTCTGTATATCCCAATCCTTCTGAAAAAGAAATGTTTTCCTCTTTAAAGCATAGCCCTCCTTTTAACACATGATTCATGCTCAAGATCCCGTGGTAACATTCCATAAAGGGAACAAAAGAAAATGGCCCCATAATTCCTGGAGAAAGCAAGGAGTTTGACCATGATACAGTATCTTCAAAAGAGACTTTGCCTTTTAATTGAGGTAAATCCAAGATAATTTTTTTCTCAGAGAAAAAATTATCTCCTATCCACAAGGCGTGTTTTCTAGGAGTAGGACAAAAGTCTTCTACTGGAAAACGGTGATACCATGCGGTATTTTTTTTTCCATCAAGTACTTGAATAAATGCTTGCTGTTGCCCATTTTCGTCCATTGCTATTCCGGGGATAATGGCAAAAGCATGAGTTTCATTTACACTAACTAATTTATAATACCAGCCTTCAAAAAAACGTTTAGATCGTCCCCAACCGTGATAACATGCTGGATGCCAAAGAGCGTGAAGTTGATTGAATAACATAGTCGCTAGTCTTGCATAAATGTAGGGTTTTAATTTAAGTTCAAGAGAATCATTAAAAGTAAAGTCGTTTATCTTTCAAGGAAGGTTCTGTAAATTTCTCCCCATTTTTTGTTACCTTCATTTGCATTAGGCTCCCCATCATCGGTTAAAAGCGCATTTCGATCTTCGCTATTTTGATTCCACAACCAGGCCATTACGCTAACTTGAGCGCTATTCGCTGCATTGAGAAAAGGAAGAACGGTCATTAGATCTGAGACATTATACACTCCAATTTCTCCAAACAATATAGGAAGATTTTGACTTTTTAATTGCTGGATGCGTTCCCAAATGGCTGCTTCACTTTGACCGACCAGCCACTTTTCATAGGCGTGTAAATCAAAGATGAGATTAGGACGGTTTTCCATTAAATCTTGGCCTTTGGCCAAAAGGGCCGTCTCATACTGTCCTTGCTCATTCCCTGGGACAAGGATAATATTATCAAAGCCATTCTCTCTTAGATTATCGACCATGTCTTGCATGCTTTCAAGCCAGAGTTCATGAGAATAATTGTTTTGATTATTCCAGTGAAAAGGTTCATTCCATACTTCTATCCACACATCGGGTTGATCGCGAAAGTGTTGCGCAATGGCTTGCATTTTAGTTTTATAGGCTAGATAAAAATGCTGTTCGAGTGGGTTTAAACCTGTAAACAAAGTACGTTCTCCATTTTCGTTAACCCAACCAAAAGGGCAAAGAATGGTAATTTTTCCGTGGACCCTGTTTTGATCCACAATATTTTGCAATGGGTGATACCATATCGCGTCACTAGCCTGAATTGCCCCCCACTAATGGGTTGTTCTCTCAAATTCCCAATAAACTCTCTTACGATTTCGATGTTCCATCGATCCATCAATTCAGCATTACCTAAATCATATGTATGTAGAGCGTTTACGCCCTTATAAAAAACGGGGCTATTTTCTTTTAAAAGATGTGGCCCTTCTACCCTAAAAAGGAGAGCATTATCATTTAATTCTTGTAAGCTATATTTTGATGTACAAGACTGTAAAACAATACATAAAATAAAATATTTAAAGCAAAAGACTAAGTCATAAATTTCAATGGAAAAATACTGCTTCATCAAGCGGCTGTTGTTTAAATAGTACGGCCTATTTTTTCACATCCAAAGCGAACAACGTCTGTGGTAGGACGACCTGTATCTGCCTCAATTTTAGCGATAACTTCCCTGGCTTCTTTTTCGCTTAGGGCCGAAGTATTTAGCGCAATCCCTACCACCTTTGCTTTGGGATAGGTCCCGCAGACATTCACTAAGGCTTCATTCAATGCAATAAAATCCTTTAAAGGGGGGATTTTGATATTTTCAGGAAATTTTAAGTGACTTTTTTCTGCCCGGTGGCACAAAATCAAATGTGTAGGGCAACTTCCACGCATTAAAGGTAGGGTTGCGGTGCTTCCAGGGTGGAGTATTGAGCCTTGTCCTTCGACCAAGATCCATTCTTTTTCGTGTTCTGCTAAAACTGCTTCTTCTACCGCACCACAGGCTAAATCGACCTTATAGGCATCTAGCGGGATTCCACTTCCTGTAAGGGTAATCCCAATTTGTCCTGTAGCGACAAATCCGCTGTCAATATTTTCATTTTTTGCCCAGTCAAACAACTCTAGGGCAGCAGTCATTTTCCCGGCGGCCATGTCTGTTCCTACAAAAAGAATACGCTTGTTGGGCAAAGCCGCTGCTTTAGCAGTGGCGATGGGCGGGGTCGTTTGCGGAACTCTTACATCCCAAATCCATTGATTTTTTCCTTGGCATAAGTCTTGAAACCTTTGGCTAAATAAATCGTGTAGTCCATTGACCACAGACATGCCTGTTTTAACGGCCGCCTCAATTAATAATAGCCAGTCTTGCGGGATTCTTCCGCCCGAAGGGGAAATACCAATGATCAAGACATTGGCTCCTTTCTTTTTACTTTCTTCAATGCTTTCAACGATAGGGGCTTGATGGGGTATCCCGGTAATTTCTGCTAAGTCTTGACCGGTAAATTGACTATCGACTACGGCGACAATTTCATTTTTTGCATAGCGTAAAACGCCAAAGCCCATTTTGCCATAATCACTTTGTAGATGCCCTTCCATAAAGAGAGCGATTTTGTCAGAGAGTTGTAACATTTGTTGTTGATTTTAATTTTGCTCCATGACCAGCACGATCACTAGGGAGGGTTATTCCATTAATTAAAGGGGCTCCTTCTGCAGGGTCTGGAGCGAGATTATAATGAGAGTCGAGATCGATGTGGTCAAGTACGCCAGAGAGGGCTGCGGCTGCGGCTATGGAGATAGACGATTCACTCATACAGCCTACCATGGTTTTTAAACCAAAAGCTTTAGCAGTAGCAATGATCCTAAGCCCCTCTGTGATTCCACCACATTTCATTAATTTAAAATTCACTCCATGGACCGCATGTGCCAAGTGGGGGATGTTTTCGGCAAAACGGCAAGACTCATCTACATAGATGGGCAGTACCGACGCCTTGTATAATGCAGGAAGTTGTTCTTCTGCTCCTTCTTTTAAAGGTTGTTCGATATAACTCACCCCACGTTCCGCAAGCCATTGACTCATATGGATGGCCTTTTCTAAGTCCCAACCACCATTGGCATCCACCCTAATCTTGACGGTATAGTTGGAACAGCTCTTGACCACTTGTTGAAACATGGCTTTATCTGCTTCGAGTCCTTCTGGAGCACCTAATTTGATTTTTAAGGATTGGACCATTGTTCCGTCGAGTAGTAAGGGAACTCGTTCTTTGACTACTTCAGGTGGATTGATTCCAATCGTTACCGATGTGGGCTGTGTGGGTTTTGGAAAACCTAAAACACGGTATAAAGGCAGTTGCGCTTTTTTAGCTATCCAGTCCCATAGAGCGATATCTAATCCAGCATAGGCACAAGGAGGAATATTTAGGGTTCTTGCCCGTTGTTCAATGGCATAAATGCTTAATCCCTCTAAGCCGATCGCAACCAGGCGCTGCAGGGCTTCAATCACTTTTTCTGGCGTGTCTGCATTTTCGTTTTTTCCTGGAGCGGCTTCTCCCCAACCGGTAATGCCATCTTTTTCAACGGACACAAAAACATTGTAAGTGTCTCCTTTAACCCCCCGACTAATTTTTAGGGGAAAGCGTTTTTTAAGGAGTACTTTATGGTATTGAATTTTCATCTAATCAAAAATTATTATTTGTACTGTTCAAACCATGCGATGGTGTGGGCCACTTTAGTCATTAAGTTACTAGGGCGTCTAGCAATACCGTGACTTGCTTCAGGAATTTCAACTAAGGCGGTGGGGATTTGCCGTAATTTTAAGGCGTGGTATAATTGTTTGGCTTCGCTAGGTGGGGTGCGTAAATCGTTCATTCCCACCATCACTAGGGTTGGAGTTTCTACTTCTCCTACAAGAGAGATGGGGGAAAATTTCCAGTAATTCATGGGGTTCTCCCAGACTTGACCTGGGTAACGGGTGTTCGCGTAACCATAATAATTATCTGCTACTAAGAGTTTTGAGATCCAGTTCATCACTGGTTTAACCACCACTGCGGCTTCAAATCGCTTGTTTTTTCCAATCATCCAGGCCGACATAATTCCACCAGCACTTCCGCCGGTGACATATAATTGATCCTCGTGGGCAATGTTTTTGGCAATACAAGCATCTACACCATCCATCACATCGTTATAATCTTCGCCAGGGTAATTGTTGAGTAAAAGGTTGGCAAATTCTTCTCCATAGCTGGTGCTCCCTCTAGGGTTGGGATAAAAAACGATATAACCCGCAGAAGCGTACAATTGCATTTCAATGGAAAAACGATCTCCATAATTCAAGATAGGACCACCGTGATTTTCTACCATGAAGGGATATTTTTTATTGGGGTCATAATGAGGTGGATAAACAATCCAACCATGTATTTTTCTCCCATCAACACTCGAGTTGTACCAAATCTCTTCTACCTTTCCCGGTTTTTTATGGGCAAAGAGCGCTTGATTGAATTGGGTTAAACGTTTCCAATTCTTACCATTGCTATCAAGCATGGCGATATCTGAAGGATGACTGGGGCGTGAATAATTATAAGCGATTTTTTCGTTATTAGAAAGGCTAAAGCTACCGCTTCCGTAAGGTCTTCCCAGGGTAGTTCCCCCGCGATTATCGGCTATTTTAGTGACCTTTCCTTCTAAATCGATACGGCCAATTTTCCCATTTCCATGTTCGTCATAGTTAAAGTAAAGCGCTTTCCCGTTAATGCCCCATTGAATATTTGACACACTGGCGTCTAGGGCAGTACTGAGCTCACGCTTATTTTTCCCGTCTACATCCATTAAGTACAAGAGGGTGTTTTGATAAGCTTCTCTCTTATCGTCAAAACCGATATAGGCCAGGGTTTTTCCGTCAGGAGAAATACTAGGAGAACTATCTGGTCCATCTCTTTCTGTAAGGGCTTGAATTTTTCCATTATTCATCGAGACACGATAAATTTCACTGTTCCTAAAATCGTATTCCCAATCGGCATTTCTATTGGCTGAAAAAAACAAGCTACGATTATCTTTAGACCAACTTATTTTCCCTCGGTGGTGAAAATCTCCAGTGGTGACTTGGCGTACTGCTCCCCCAGTAGCCGGTACCACAAAAAGATGATTAAATCCAGAGGCGAGATAACCTTGCCCATCTGCTTCGTGTTTTAGGCGATCTGTAACCCGTGGTTTCTTAGCCCATTTCGCACCTTTAGGGGCTTGTGGGATTTCTGCAATAACAGGAGGAGGGGAAGGCAAAAACATGCTAAAGGCCAATTGTTGTCCGTCGTTTGACCAGGTTAAAGAAGAAGGAGATTTTGGTAACTGTGTAATTCGTGCAAAGTTTCCTGTATTAACCCAGTAGAGGAATATTTCTGCTCCGTTTTCCCCTGCACTTACAAAGGCGATTTGGTCTCCATTAGGCGACCATCTTGGGCTAGATTCATTTTGGTCTCTGGAGGTAAGCTTTTGGTCATCGCTTCCATCGGTATTCATGATCCATAATGTTCCAATACTTTTATCCTCCATAATATCAAAGCCCATTTTCTGGTAAACAATCTTTTTTCCATCTGGAGAGAGTTGAATCTCATTGGCATATTGAAGGGAAAAGATGTCTTGCATCTCAAATTTTGTTTGACTAAAGCATATTAGGCTATTTAAAATCAATAAGTAAAAAGACATTCGTTGAAAAAAAGAGGAAGACATAAAACAATATAATTTTATTAATTTATTCAACAATTTACTTTAATTCAAGTTCATTTTAAATACTACTTTAAGTTTTTTTTTGTGATAATAAGAGGCAAATTTGAAATTCCACTAATAATAAGATTGTTTTTTAAAGATAATATATACCTATGTTCATAAAGAAATAATCACTCTACAATACTTCAAACTTCAAAAGAGTTTGAATTAATATTAGACCCTTTTATGGGAAGTGGAACTGTTGGAAGAGTTTGTGATAAGTTGGGGAGGAAGGCTCCTTTTCTAAAGTTTTTTTACCAGTTAGAGGTAAAGCACTAATCCTCTAATTAGGATTATATATTTAAAACACAATCTTATGTTTAATAAAAAACTATATTTGTTGAACAAAAAAATGTTATTATGTCTACAATCGCTCGATTATGTCTTTTATTCGCTTTTCCTTTATTATTATCTAATTCGGAGAATGCCCAGCAAGATTTTCAGGGGAAAGCCTATTACTTTTCAAAATCTACCATGGACTTAGGGAGTTGGGGCGCACGTATGAGTGAAGCCCAGAAAAAGCAAGTCAAAGCGCGTTTAAAAAATAGATTAGAAAAGACGTATGTCTTGACTTTTGACACAGCAGCCTCTTTGTTTATTGAAGAAGAGAAGGTAGATGCTATTTCTGGTGCGACAGATTCTTGGGGGAGTAATTTTGCCCGTGGGAAGCAGTATAAAAATGTAGTAGACAATCAGTTGGTACAAGCGCAAGAGTTTTATGGGAAGCGATTTTTAGTGAAAGACGAATTGCAAGCTATAGCGTGGAAAATGGGGACCGAGACAAAACAGATAGGGGCATATACTTGTTTTAAAGCAACGGCTGTACTTCCTTCGACAAAATTATCGTGGTATAATTTTAACTGGAGTGACTTGAGAAGTAGTAATGCGTCTTCAACTACAGAAGAAGAAATAAAACTCACTTCAATTGAAGCCTGGTACACCTTACAAATTCCAGTAAAACATGGCCCAGCAGAATTTTGGGGCCTTCCAGGGTTAATTCTAGAGGTCAGTGCAGGCAATACTACCATCTTGTGTTCAGAAATAGTGATGAACCCCAAAGAGCGTAAGGAAATTATAGCTCCGGATAAAGGAAAGATAATCAATAAAATAGATTATCGCGCTACCATTGTAGGTAAAATGATGGAAATGCGTAATAACCGTGGGAGAAGAAGAGGATAATCATTCAAAATAGCCCTTTTAAGTCAATCTGTATGAAAATACGTTTTTTCTTCCTCTTTATTGCGCTATCTTTTTTTACTCAGGCCCAAAAAGTTAAATTGAGTGGGGTCGTTAGAGATAGTTTAGCACAACCGCTTGAATTAGCGAGTCTAGTTGCCATCAATAAAGCCTCGAACGCTTTAGATGCCTTTACCATGACCGATGTAAATGGGAGTTTTACGCTTGATTTAAAAACTAATACAGCTTATAAAATCCAAGTGAGTGCGCTAGGGCTTCAAACCATCAATGACAGTCTGAACACTGCCCAAAATGACTTGATTCGCAATTACGAATTACGGGCAGAAATTGTCTTAGACGAGGTTGTAGTTAAAATGCCTATCTTAATTCGTGGCGATACGCTAATTTATGATGCAGATTCCTTTAAAAATGGTTCTGAAAGAAAACTGGAAGACATTATTGACAAACTCCCAGGGGTAGAAATTAATGATAGTGGTCAGATTGAGGTAGAAGGGAAAGTGGTAAATAAATTAATGGTCAATGGAAAAGATTTCTTTGATGGAGACACTAAAATTGCCACTAAAAATATTCCCTCTAGTACAGTGGATAAAATCCAAGTCCTTAAAAATTATGGGGAAGTAGGTCAATTGCGCGGAGTTGGAAATAACCAAGACAATGTCGCCATTAATATTAAACTCAAACAGGGGAAAGAAAGCTTTTGGTTTGGAAACATAACGACAGGAGTGGGAGATTCTCCTAAAGAAGAATTATACCTCGTCCAGCCAAAGCTCTTTTATTACAGCCCTAAATACAGCATTAATTTTATCGGGGACATGAATAATATTGGCGAGGTTGCTTTGTCAAGACGAGATATTCGAGGCTTTGGAGGTGGTTTTAGATCCCCCAGCAGGCAAAGTGGAACCAGTATAAATCTAGGGGATAATAGCCTAAACTTTTTAACCAATCAAAGCAATGCGCAACGGATAGAAAACAAATTAGCCACGGGAAACTTTAGCTATTCTCCTAATGAAAAATTAGACCTTACGGGCTTTCTTATCTTTAATTCAAGCATCATAGATGCCAAAGAAAATAGCTTTATACAGTATACAGATTCTCGTTTACAAATCCCAGACGAAACCACAGAAGAGACCAGTGAGGAACGTTCTAATCAAGGTTTATTAAAGCTAAGTGCTTCTTACAAGCCTAACTTTAACAATCAAGTTGATTATGATATCCTAGTAAGAGCCTCAGACGATAGACAACAACAAAATGTTTTGTCTTCGGTTATAGGGAGAACAGCACAGTTAGAAGAGGTCACCCCTTTTTCGATCAATCAAAACTTAAACTATTACTTCACTTTAAATGAAGACAATATTTTTGCCTTTGAAGCACAGCATTTACTTAAAAACGAAGATCCTTTCTATAATGCAAATTTAGCTAATGAACCTAACGGAAATGACGCCTTTGATCGTACCGCAACCGCCCTGGGTCTGGCCACAAACTTAAATGGATACGACCTGGGACAAAACCGAAAAATTTTTTCCAACCAGTTAAACGCAAAACTAGATTACTATCATATCATTAACCCAAAAAGCAACCTAAATTTAACCTTGGGGACCATTTTATCCCATCAAAGTTTTGAGTCTTCTATCTTTCAGTTTTTAAATCAAGGGACACGATTCCAACCCACACCGAGCTTCAATAATGGTTTAGCATCTAACGATGTGGAATACAATTTTAGTGATTTTTACCTTGGAGTGCATTATCGCTTTAGAACAGGTAAATTTACTTTTACACCTGGATTTTCTATCCATGCCTATGGGAATAACAACCAGCAGAACAATATTTTAGTCAAAGACAGCTTTATTCGTTTTCTCCCAGATTTTGAAACCCGTATTCAAATCAAAAAAGGGGAGTCGCTTACTTTGAACTATCGCATGCAAAATCAGTTTACAGATGTTACTCAACTTGCGCAAGGTTTAGTCTTAAATAATTATAACAGCCTACAATATGGGGAACCCGATTTGCAAAATGCCTTATCGCACAACGTTAGCCTGTTATACAGTAGTTTTAACTTGTTTAACTACACAAATGTTTTTGCTCGTGTTTCCTATACCAGTAATATTGATCAGATTAGAAGCTTGACTAATTTTGAGAGTATTATTCGTACCAGTACCTTTTTTAATTCCAACTTCGCCGATGAAAACTTTAACGCTTTTGGGCGTATTCAACGCACTTTTGGAAAGATTCGAGCCAGTTTAAACGCCGCTTTTAATTACAGCAAAATTAATCAGTTTATTCAAGGTGCCCCTTCCCTTAACCAGGGCTTTACACAAACCCTTACGCCTGGGATACGCACGAATTTTAAAGTGGCACCTAATGTAAGTTTACGCTATCGCTATAGCGTGATCAACAACGATCAAGGAAGTCGATCAACAAAGTTTATTGTGCAATCTCCTTCCATAGAATTTGATGCTTATATCTGGGAAAAAATCACCCTGGTATCGAATTATAGTTATACCCGTCAAGATCTAGGAACCCAGGTGCAGTCTTTTCAAAATTGGGATGCAGGGCTTTCTTATCGCAAGGATAAAGATGCTAAATGGGAATTCGAATTAAAAGCGTCTAACATTTTAAATATTGATGCACAAGTGCGTAATAGCGCCAATAACCTGTCAGTATTTAACTCGCAAACGTTTATACAGCCACGCTTTATTACCCTTAGAGGGGTCTATAATTTATAGCAGATATATAATTCCATATTAAATTCAGTTTTTAGACACTTTAATTAAGCGACTCTCCCCCTTTTTCGCCAGTTCGAATGCGGTAGGCTTCTTCAACAGAAGAAACAAAGATTTTCCCATCTCCCACTTTATTTGTCGCACCAGCGTTTAATATGGCATTAATGGTAGTCTCGACAAAATCGTCATTCACTACTATAGAAAGGTAACGCCGTTGAATTTCTGCAGTACTGTAGCTAATCCCACGATAAACATGCCCCTGTTGTTCATTCCCTAAACCAGTTACGTCCCAATAACTAAAAAAGTTGACGTCAACACTGTGTAGCGCCTCTTTTACTTCTTTGAATTTTGACTTGCGGATAATGGCTTCAATTTTTTTCATAAGATGTGTTTAAGATTAATCATTCAATGTGTAGGATGATGAAAATTGATTTCTAAAATCTATTTTCAAGATAAAGACAAATGTGTTTATTTGTCTAAAAGTGTGATAAGATTTTCGATAAAGGAAAAAGAAAAAGTTAAATAAGAAATTAAGCCACAATTTAATCGGTTGATTTTCTTATTTTTATAATATAAATACAGGGGCTTTTATTTGTAATGAAGTTTTTTCATTCTAGATTAATGATGTTTTGAAGATGCCCGTATATGTTAATGGATTTTAATACGTGGATGCCCCTGTATTTTTTAATGGCTAAAATTGACTTTGTTTTGACCCATATGCCTAAGTTAAGTGCTTCACTTTCTATTTTCTAAAGTTATTTTTTAATCCTGTTTTTAGGTCCCTTAATGGGTTGCCAACAAAAAGTTGAATACACCTATATCACAGGAGGAGGACGCGGTGCTAACGGAAAAAAAGATCCTGATGAATTTGGGGTAGATGCGGTGGTGCTTGTAGTCGATCTTGTGAAAACTTGCGTTATTTAAAGGAGAAATTTTTGACCGAATGTACTTAGAAAAGCGTTTTGACTATGTCCTCACTGGTCCCTTGATTGAAAGGGGTCAAGCTTCCTTAGATTTTCCCGCGGGAACTCATTTAAAAGTGCAGACTGATGTGGGGGCTGTATTTAACTAAGAAGATTGAGTTAAGAAAGATTACTGTTTTGTTCGAAGTTTTTTAATGAGAAGTACAGGGTGTATTTGCCAAAGAAGATTCCGCCAAAAAATGCAGGCAATAATAAAAGTTCCCTAAAACCCCTTTAAGAGCTTGGGTAACTTTTAATAGATAGCTGAGATAAAATAAACCAACGATGACCAAACAACCCAGGGTAGTTAAAAAAATTTTTTAATGTTATTACTCTAAAAGGAATCAAATTTATCGGTTCAATTCGCAGGAGTTTTATACATTCAATTTCCCAAGGCTTATTTCCCTGCTTTATGACGGGATAAAATCACTCAAAAATGAAAACAGTTGTCTTAGGTTTATTATTACTTTGGGGAATACCCAGTACCTATTTTAGAAGTAAGTTTAGAAAGTTAGTCTATCAAACAGAGGATTGGAAAATCAATATTAAACCTTTGTTTAAAAAAGAGCTACAAGCATTGTTTGGGAATCTTTTTCCAGACGATGAAGCCTATCTAAAATTGCGTCAACATTACAGAATATATCTACTAATTTATCTGTTGTTATTTATTTGGTATAAAATGATTTAAGCCTTAAATCTCTTCTTTATTCTCCCAATTAAAATTAGGGAAAAGGCGTTGGAGTAATTCAACTATAGCGAGTATTCCTGTCATTTCGAAAAAGAGGTTAATAAACAAACCTAAAAAACCTCTTGTAACTTCGGTATCGATAAAGACCACCCAGAACGCTAAAAGAATATAGAAAATTAAGACAAAAAAGGGCATTTGATTAAATTCATCTTTCAACCATTTTAAAACTTTATTGATACTTGACATTATTGCTGCTTTATTTTCAAAGATAAAATGAAAACCACAGAATATCTTGTTTTTTATTGCGACAAAATTTAAGGGCTTTTTCTATTCGAATTTATTCACTAAATTTTCAACGGAAGCTTGAAACTCTATCCAGCTTTCTTTCTCTAATTGTTTGGGATGAATGAAATATTGGATTAAAGCAGTTTTAAAAAAATCTTCTGTCTTTTTTAGCCTTAATTTTTTTTACAAGCTATTGCGCAAAGTAAAATCCACTAAGACAAAACAAGGTGAAGGCAGAAATTATTTTTTCATATTTATTCTTTTGCTAAATTTAAGCAACTATAAACTAATTTATTATGAAAAAATCAATTCTATTTTTATTCTTTAGCTGTCTTGTTTTTAATTTTATTCAAGCTCAGGACGAACTTTATGTCAACCTATGGTATGGTCAAATCAAAAATGAAGATGTAGCCCGACATCTAGAGCTCGAAGAAAAATTCTATATGAAATTTCACAAAGAACGAATTAATCGAGGAGAGATTCTGGGGTGGGATCTATGGCAGATCACTAATCCGGATGTGAATGAAATGACCACCACATTTATCTATGCCCATTTAATGCCAAAGTCAACAGCAGGGGGGTTTCCCTCCATTGACAATTTACCTGGAGTAAGTAAGGCAGAATGGGAGAACGCTCAAAAAGAAGCCATGGGGCATTATCTAAAAAGCTATCAAGTGCTTGTTTCGCTTAAAGGCGGCTATGGCCCGCAGGCTACAGGATTACCCGCAGATTATGCTGTGCTTAATTATATGGAGGTCGATGGTTACCGCGCTGCAGAATATGAAGCCATGGAACTAGAAACCTTTATGCCCATTCATCAAGAACAAGGAACAAAAAGCGGTTGGGGATTACACAAGGTAATCAATCACTATGGAGCAGATAAGCCAGTCAATTATATTACTGCAGATTTCTATGATAATCTAGAAACAATTTATGCTAACATCAACGCCACAGACCCCATGGGGAAAGATGTTGTTGCCACTTTAAAAAAGATGGATGAAATGCGCACCCTATCGAGGTCTCATATCGTTAAACGCATCATGAGTGTCCGCTAAACAACACTAATCAAATAACCCTCCTAAACAGGAGGGTTTTTTATTTGAGAAACCCTTTTATCCCGAAGGATTTATTTATCTTTTCCCTAAGTTAAAAAAGAGTATGGAATTTAAAGATAAAGTGGTTTTAATCACTGGTGCAGCCTCTGGGATAGGGAAAGCATCGGCCATTGCATTTGCTGCACAAGGTGCAAATATGATAGTGTCAGATTATAATTTCGAAGGCGGTAAAGCCACGGTAGAAAGCATTGAAAAAGCTGGTGGGCAAGCAAGTTTTATCTCCTGTGATGTAGGCGACGCTGGTCAAGTACAGCAATTGATGCATCAAATCAAATCTGATTTCGAACGTTTAGATATCGCCATTAATAATGCTGGGATTCCTGGGGCCAGTGCCCGTACTCATGAATACCCACTAGACGACTGGGACAAAGTAATGCGTATTAATGCTTCTGGCGTATTTTATGGTATGAAAGCACAATTGCCTATTATGCTTGAACAAGGAGGTGGAGTAATCATTAACACCGCCTCTATTGCGGGATTAAAAGGATTGCCCAATTCCCTTGCTTATACCGCCAGTAAACACGCTGTAGTGGGGATGACAAAGACGGCTGCGATGGAATATGGAAAAAAGAACATTCGCATCAATGCGCTTTGTCCAGTCTTTACCGTGACACCCTTATTTAATCCGGAACAAATCCAAAAAGTAGCCGCTGGGATTCCAGATAAATTAAAGGCGGGAATTCCATTAAAACGCTTTGCTAATGTACAAGAACAGGTTGATGCTATGCTATGGCTAGCGTCAGACAAAGCGACCTTTGTTACCGGACTTGCTTTACCAATTGATGGAGGATTAACTGCTTAAATCCGTTTGAGGGGAAAAAGGAACTATTCGAGTAGATTTTACTAGATAAAGCGGATGCTTTGGGCTGCCGTTTTTATTTTGTCCAAAACAAAGGGGTTGTTCAACAAGTGTGGATAACCACTGGGGTAGATGGCCGTGATTTCCCCATGCAAAGACCACATCTTTACATAAAAGAAGCATGTTTTTAATATGCTCAATGTTTTTCTCTTCTGGATTTAAATTCATTCCCACTAAAGTTTTAGGATAAGGCGTAATATGCGCATAAAGATTCCCCAGATAAAAACCGCCATACCCCTGCGCTTGCGCAAAAAAGATTAATCGTTTAATGGTAGGATCATTTTTGGTAGCATCCCCTATAGAAGGATTCAGGAGAAGAAATAAAACCAAGGGTCGATCTTCATCCCAAATACGCCATAGGCGATATCGCCTTCCCTTAACACTTATTACTCCCTGTTCCATGAGAAAAACTTATATTGATTTATATAACCATAAAACCAATTTATAATGAAAAATTTACTTTTAAGTATCTCGATGCTTTTTTGTGCCCTTTTGTCAGCGCAAAACCCAGTATCAAAAATCATGAAAACAACCTATCTAGACGTTCATCCAACTAAAATTAGCCGATTTATTGAATTACATAAAATCATGTTTGATTTTACCATGGGGGAAGAACGCACTTTAGAAGATTATTGGGTCTATCGCCTCTGGTATGACTCTGGAGCCACTATCGTTATCATGAATATTTATCCTTCTGCAGAGGCAGCAGTAAAAGATGATTTCTAGGCGGTTATGCGCCGTAAAATGAATGCATTGCCAGAAGAAGAAAAAGAAACCATGAGAAATACTTTTCAAGAGTGGTGGACCTTTTTTGATGGACATACAGATTAAATGCGAACGTGGAACCCTGAGACTGACTTTGTTGGTAAGCCCAACGTTGATTGGGATATCCCTTTTGTTTTTGTCACCGGGAGTTATAATACCGCTGGCAATATACGCAAGATGGGAAAAGCTTATATGGACTGACAAACTCGACCTAATGTAGAAGACGGCTTACAACTTGGCGGAGGAGTAGCCTAACACTATAAAGGAACTGGATTAGACATACAGCTTTTTGGAGGCTTTAAAAACATTCAAGAATTTGCCACTACGGTAAGCACACAAGCAAGTGATAACCCAGAAGCTAGAAAAACGTTCTGGAGTATGGTAGATGTTGCCCATGCCGATCAAATTTATGTGCATGTTGGGCATTTAGAAGAGAGGGGTTTAAACCTTGCAGGAAAAGATAAATGATTCCCTTTTGAATTTTTAGAATAATTTAAAACCCTCCGAGTAGGGTTTTTTAGTAGAATAAAGAGGCGAGAGACATTTTTTCTTTACATTTAGAAAAGCTTGGTTGAAATGTTTAGAAAATCCTTTTACTTTCTTTTTCTGTTAATGCTTTATGCTTGTCCAAAAGTAGAAGAGGACTGTCAAGCTAATCCAACACAAGACCCTTCACTTGTCTGTATCGAATTATATGAACCAGTGTGCGGGTGTAATAATATCACTTATTCAAATGCTTGTGTTGCAGAAAGCTGGGGAATCAATCAATTTTCACAAGGCGTATGTTCTAACTAAATTTATTTTGAAATCAACAATAGCTCTTTTTACGTTCTTCCTAAGCTTTTCGCTTTTGGCACAATTTCAACAAGAAGAAATTCATTTTAAGAGTGCTAATCCCTTTTCGCTTAGTGATGTAATTCTACATTTAGACAAATTAGAAACACAAGCGGTTTATGGGCAATTAACCTTACCCGTTGATAGCCTTAACCCACAAAAAAAATATCCTCTTGTAATTGGAGTTGCAGGGAGTTTAGGCTGGCGACAACATCACAAAGATTATATGAAGATGTATCAAGATATGGGCTTGGCCACTTTTGAACTCAATAGTTTTAAAAGCAGAGGGATTACTTCTACAGTTGGGTCACAAGATCAAGTTACCATTGCAGGGATTATTTTAGATGCCTATCGCGCGTTAGAAAAACTTGCACAGCACCCTAATATTAACCCAGAAAAAGTTTCTATCACAGGTTGGAGTCTAGGCGGGGGAGTCTCGCTATTTTCGGCTTGGTTACCTTTAAAAAATGCCATTACTACAAAATATTCTTTTACGTCTCATCTAGCGTTTTACCCACCCTGTTTCATCAATCCAGAAAACCTTGAATTTTCACAAGCTCCCATTCATATTTTAATTGGCGAAGCAGACAATTGGACCCCAGCAAATCCTTGTAAAAATTTAGTGAATACCTTAGCAGGGAAAGCCAATATTGATATTACGATTTATCCAGAAGCTCATCACGGTTTTGATAGTGAAGCACCGGTGGTGCGGAATGAAAACGCTTACAGTTTTAAGGATTGTTTGTTTGATTTAACCGCAGAGGGAGACATCTTGATGAATTATCTCAAGCTTCCTATGGATAGCCCCTTGATGCAAAAGATGGGTTTTTTATTTTGTGTCGAACGCGGTGTTAATATTGGTGGGAGTCCTAACGCTAGAGCACAGTCAATGCCTTTTTCTGCTGCTTTTATGGAACAAACTCTAATGCAATAAATAATGATAAAAGTGATTTCTTCTTTACGCTGGGTAATTATTGCTCCAGAAGCAGAAGTAATCAAATGGACCGCAGCTTTTCAAAAAGAAGCCCCAGAGATTGTTTTAGAAGTTGGACCAGAGGTCGCTAATCCATCAAGCGTTGACATTCTTTTATTGTGGAAGCATCCTCAGGGGAGTCTCGCCCACTTTAAGCACGTCAAATTGTACTATTCACTTGGGGCGGGAGTAGATCATTTAATGAAAGACCAAGACCTGCTCCCAGAAGTACCCATTTGTCGTATAGTAGATCTCTTACTGTCCTTTTCAATGAGTAATTACATCCTTTTTGCAGTGCTTTATTATCAACGAAAATGGGATAAATTTCTAGCAGATCGCAAAAATAAAATATGGAATCACGATGGTATATCCGAAGAAAAGATTAGGATAGGAATTTTAGGGCTAGGCACCTTAGGGACAGATGCAGCGATCAAATTACATCAACTAGGGTTTAAAGTAAACGGTTATAGTCCTTCTCCAAAGAATGTTGAGGGAATCGTCACTTTTGCGAAAGGGGAATTAACAAGTTTTCTAGCTCAATCTAATGTTTTGGTTTGTACCGTTCCCTCAACCCCGAAAACAAAGGGTCTTTTATCAAAACCTCTTTTTGATCAATTAACTCAACCCACTTATTTAATCAATGTGGCTCGAGGAGCGGTTCAAGTAGAAAAAGATATCCTCGAGGCTCTAGAAAAAAATATTTTGTCGGGGGCCTTTTTAGATGTTTTTGAAGCAGAACCTTTACCAAAAGACAGTCCTTTATGGACGCATCCTAAAGTTCAAATTACCCCACATATTGCCAGTATAACGAACCCAGAAGCAGGGGTGGCACAGATTATCAATAATGCTATAGCAGTTAAGAAAGGAACTGATTTAGTGCATATTGTCAATCCAAAAAAAGGATATTAATTGACAGTTAATTCAAAAAAAACTTTCAATTATCAATTCATATTTAATTTTTCGTAAATTGTGATTAACCATAAACCTATTAGTAATGAAAAAAACAATGTCTATTGTAGTGACTCTTTTATTGACCACTACAACAATAGCACAAGTAGCCATGAGTAGAACCCTTACTATCAAAGAGGGGAAACAAGGGAAGTTCATGGAGCTTGCCGCTAAAAAAACTAAAAAATTTAACGGAAAAAAGGGACAACCCGCCTATTACACTTTTTCGATTGAGACTGGACCCGATGCAGGGAAACTGTGGCGTGTACAAGTAGCTCAAGAAATGGCCGAGTTTGATACCGTCGATACAGTGGGGAATCAATACTGGATGGAAACAGTAAGCGATCTGCATACTACAGCGAATACTCAGCACTGGTGGTATAATAAAGAGATGTCTTATGTGTCTAACCCACAAGATTTAAATCCTTTATCCAGAATGATTTTTTATACTATTAAATCTAATGGCGGAGAAAAATTTTGGCGTTTTAGAGAAAGGGTTGCAAAGACTATGAAAGAAGCGAATTTACCCTTTGCCATGAATGTCTGGAATTGCGGATCTGGCTGTAATGGAAATGTCGTTTTAGTTTCTTTTTCGCATAAAGGTTATGGAGATCAATTTAAAAAGAATGCAGAGGATTTTCCAAAAATGGTCGAAAAGTATAATGCATTATATGGAGAAGACTCTTATAAAGAGGATAATGAAGGACTCAATGCCGCTTTAGAAATGCTTTGGGGAAGAAGAATTATTCACATGAAGTTTTTACCCGAACTAAGCTCTCCGCCAAACATGAATAATTAATTCCAAATAAAACCCTCCTTACAAGGAGGGTTGTTTACTTTTTTATTTCCAAGCTTAATTATCTAAATCAAGTGATTTCGCAATACTACTTTTTGCGTCTTCAAGTTGAGCTTTGCCCATTCAGCTAGCTGTTTTTCGCTTTCGATTAACTAATTAATATAAGCTATTGAGCTCTGCACGGGCTGCAGCACGAATATGAGATTGACTTACGTCAATCAATGTAACACCACCATAACGGTATTGATTATCGCTTAATTTCTGTTGTTCTACTAAAAGATACCCCAAACGTTCTATATGAGCGCGTTGTAAATTTCTACGAAAGGTATCTGTTGTTTTCCTTGCTTAACCTCTTAACATAAACCACTTGTTAAATCATTCATTACATTGGAAAGGGCATAAGCCATATTACTATTGATTTTTTCGTTTTCAATTACACGTGCTAGACGGTCAAATGCAAGAATACTATTTAGACTTCTTACCTGCATGCTTCGAATTCTTTCTACACACCCGCTGCTTTTGTTTTTAATAAGATCTTTTTGTCTAACATCCAATAAGGCGTGGTAAAAAGTTGTTGATGCACAAACTGCATACTGTTGCTTTGACGATTTATTGATAGGTGGGTAAAGACTGCGCCTTTTTGTTCATAGGTTTTGTTGTATTGATACACTCCACCAATATTAGATCGCACAGCCCCCCATAAAACAGTTAAACTGACCTAAGACTTGGTCATATAAAGTGGATAGCCCATCATAATTTTTACCTTCTTCAAAGGCATAAGAAAAGCCCCTACATTACATAGGGGCCTTAAAAATGATAATCTAAAAGTACTAGTTGTTGAGAGCTTCTGCACCACCAACGATTTCTAAAATCTCATTTGTAATAGCTGCTTGACGCGCTTTATTGTAGGTCAATTTAAGCTGGTCACGCAATTCTGTTGCGTTATCTGTTGCTTTGTGCATGGCGGTCATTCGAGCTCCATGTTCACTGGCAAAAGAATCCCTTAAGGCTTTGAAGAGTTGCATCTTGACACTCTTAGGTAATAATTCGCTTACAATTTCTTCTTGCGTAGGCTCGAAGATATAATCTGCCATTGCACTATTGTTGTCTTCTACTTCTGCCGAGATAGGCAATAGGGTTTCAGTAGTAACAATCTGAGTAGCGGCGTTTTTAAAACGGTTGTAGACCACATCCACACGATCGTATTCTTTCTGAGCAAATGCCTCCATAAAAACTTCTGCTATATCGCTGGCATTGATAAAACTTAGGTCATCAAAAATTGCATTGTTAGTTGCCTTAATGTTGTTGCTTTTAGCAAGAATATCATTTCCTTTTTTCCCCAAGGTAATTAAGTCAACATTTTCGTTCGCATGCTCTGCCAGGTAGTTATTGGTCGCTTTAATGATGTTAGAGTTGAAACCACCACACAAACCACGGTTTGAGGTAATTACAATTAATAAGGACTTTTTAACAGGACGAAGCTGTGTATAAGGATTTGGAGTGTCTCCATCAATTGCACCACTTAGGTTTTGGATCAACTCTTTTAACTTGTCTGAATAGGGACGCATAGCAGTAATCGCATCTTGAGCTTTTTTAAGCTTTGCCGCCGAGACCATTTTCATGGCAGAAGTGATCTGCATAGTCGAGGAGACCGAGGCAATCCGATTGCGTATTTCTTTTAAGTTCGCCATAGCGATTTATTCAAATTGAGTAGAAATACTTTTTGCCACTGCGTTGAGGGTGTCGAGTACTTCGTCTGTTAATTTACCTGCTTTGATGGTGTCTAAAGTATCGCGGTGTTTCGCGTTAAGCTCTTCTAAAAAGGCTTTTTCAAAAGCTTTAACTTGGTACACGGGAACGCTTCTCAACAAGTTTTTAGATCCAGCATATATGATCGCCGTTTGATCTTCTACCGTATAAGGATCATTCTGAGCTTGCTTTAAGATTTCAACATTGCGGCGTCCTTTTTCAATTACATTAAGTGTCGCTACGTCAAGGTCTGAACCAAACTTTGCAAAGGCTTCTAGTTCACGGAACTGTGCTTGGTCTAGTTTTAAAGTCCCCGATACTTTTTTCATAGACTTAATCTGTGCTGAACCTCCAACACGAGAAACTGAAATTCCCACGTTAATCGCTGGACGAACCCCAGAGTTAAATAGATCAGATTCTAAGAAAATCTGTCCATCTGTAATGGAAATTACATTCGTTGGAATATAAGCAGAAACGTCTCCCGCTTGTGTTTCGATAATCGGTAAAGCGGTCAAAGAACCTCCTCCTTTTACTATGTCTTTTAACGCCGCAGGAAGGTCATTCATTCCTTTTGCGATATCGTCGTCGGCAATCACTTTCGCAGCACGCTCTAATAGACGCGAGTGTAAGTAGAATACATCTCCAGGATAAGCTTCACGTCCCGGTGGGCGACGTAATAATAAAGATACTTCACGGTAAGCAACGGCTTGCTTAGATAAATCATCATAAATGATTAAAGCTGGACGACCCGTGTCTCTAAAATACTCTCCAATGGCAGCTCCTGCCATAGGGGCATATACCTGCATTGGTGCTGGGTCTGATGCGTTAGCGGCAACAATCGTAGTATAAGCTAAAGCACCCTTATCTTCTAATGTTTTTGCGATGGCAGCAACAGTAGATGCTTTCTGCCCAATGGCAACATATATACAGTACACAGGCTCGCCTGCATCATAAAATTCTTTTTGATTTAAAATGGTATCAATACAAACGGTTGTTTTCCCAGTTTGACGATCACCAATCACTAATTCACGCTGTCCACGACCTACAGGAATCATCGCATCAATCGATTTAATTCCAGTTTGCATGGGTTCGTTTACGGGTTGACGATAGATTACCCCCGGCGCTTTACGCTCTAATGGCATTTCAAATAGGTCTCCTTCAATAGCGCCTTTACCATCAATTGGGTTTCCTAATGTATTAACTACTCGTCCCACAATTCCTTCACCCACTTGAATAGAGGCAATAGTATCGGTACGTTTTACGGTATCTCCTTCTTTCAGGCCTTTTGAAGGGCCTAATAATACCACCCCTACATTGTCTTCTTCAAGGTTTAATACCATTCCTTCTAAGCCAGAGTCAAAGCGAACTAATTCTCCGTATTGTGCATTAGAAAGGCCGTGTACACGAGCGATTCCATCTCCAACTTCCAATATTGTTCCCACTTCGTCTAAAGAAGAAGTCGTATCCATTCCTGCTAGTTGGTCTTTTAAGATTGCTGAAACTTCAGCGGGTTTGATTGCTGCCATAGTCTTTTATTTATGCGCTATAATTCGTTTGTGTCAATTCTCTTTTCAATTGATCTAATTGATGGGCAACACTTGCATTGTATTGCATATCGCCAATACGGAGAATAAAACCTCCCATAATGGATGGATCAATTTTGTTTTCAAGGCTAATTTGAGCAGAAGACATTTCTTTTGCTTTAGCTAAGATTACTTTTTCTAAATCAGGGGTCAAAGCAACAGCTGATGTGACAACAGCGTTTGCTTTACCTTGATGTTTTTTTAATAAAGACAAATATGCCATAGCAACTTGAGCAAGCAAATCAATACGGTTATTGTTTACCAAAAGGGCAATAAGCTGATTGCTAAGGGGCTGCAAAGTCGAAAACACCTTTACTAAGGTGTCTTGTTTTGCTGAATTAGCCACAACAGGATTTTCTAAAAAAACTGTCAGCTCTTTACTCACTTCAAAAACAGCAACAATTTCTTGCATGTCTTTTGCTACAGCTTGTTCTTTCTTTTGTTCTAAAGAGAGATTTAAGGCTGCTTTAGCATATCGTAATGCGGCACGCGTGTTTTTCATCGCTTATTTAATCTCTATATCGTTCACTAGTTTTTCAACCAGTTGTTCTTGTTTCTTTTGGTCGGCTAATTCGCCTTGTAAAACTTTTTGAGCGATATCCACAGATAATCCAGCTACTTGAGCCTTAATATCGTTGATTGCGGCATTTTTTTCTTGCTGAATCGCCTCTTGAGCTGATACAGCAATTTTGTCTGCTTCTGCTTGTGCCGCTTCCTTAGCATCGTTCACAATTTGAGTACTTGTTTTCTTCGCTTCTGAAAGTAATGCGTCGCGTTCTGCTCTCGCTTCTTTTAAGATGCGTTTGTTATCTGCTTGCACCGCTTCCATCTCCGCTTTCGCTTTTTCGGCTGCTTCTAAGGAGTCTTTAATGGTGTTCTCGCGATCTTCTACGGCAGATAAAATAGGTTTCCAAGCGTATTTAGCCAAGAGTAATAAAAGACCTACAAACAGTAGTGTTTGCCAAAAAAATAAGCCTAACGAAAATTCTTCTATTAATTTTTCCATATCGTGTTGAGTTATTGAATCGAAAAAACAAAGCTACCGCCAACCGCGTGCAGCTTTGTTTCTAAATGATTCAATTATACTGCGAATAATGCAGCAAAACCAATTCCTTCAATTAAGGCAGCAGCGATTAACATTGCTGTCTGAATTTTTCCGTAAGCTTCAGGCTGACGAGCAATTGCATCCATTGCAGATCCACCGATACGACCGATCCCCATTCCGACACCAATTACAACTAGTCCTGCTCCTACTATTACTGGAATTTCCATAGTGTTTGATTTAAATTAAACAATCATTATAACTACACACATGTATAGTTTTTGGTTTAATGATGCTCATGCTCCTCGGCGGCAAAACCGAAGTAAAGTGCAGAAAGCATCGTAAATATATATGCCTGTAATAAGGCGACTAAAACTTCAATTAGCGAAATTGCAAAAGCAAGTCCAAAAGACAATGGGCTTCCTAACCAGCTTTTAAATATGAATATTAACCCGATTAGGCTCATCAAAACGATGTGGCCTGCTTGCATGTTCGCATATAAACGAATCAATAGAGAAAAGGGTTTAATAAAGACCCCAAGTACTTCAATTGGGATTAAAATAATGTAAAGCGGCACTTTAGCATACCATGCCATGCTGCTTCCTAATGGATCAAAAATATGTAACCAGTAATCTTTTGTTCCTGTAAGATTTGTGGTTAAGAAAGTCAAAAGGGCAAGCCCAAAGGTTACTGCAATATTTCCCGTAACATTAACGCCTAAAGGGGTTAATCCTAAAATATTGAGGAACCAAATAAAGAAAAATACTGTGAGCAAAAAGCTCATATATTTTTTATACTTTTTTTCGCCAATGTTGGGTCTTGCAATGTCATCTCTAACATACAATACAATGGGTTCAAAGAAACGACCTACTCCTGCTGCTATTCCACCATTCTTTGCATAAGAATCTGCTAAACTCTTAAATAAGAAAAACATTAAAGCAATTACTAAGACCATACTTACAACACTTTTTGTAATAGATAAGTCTAGCGGTTTAACGTTTGTTGGGTGATGAGATTCATCGTAGTTAATGGTCCCCGCCGCATCTGTTTTGTAAATCTTATTGTGATAAAGGGTATAATAATTCCCTTCAACAGCCGCTACCGTTTCACCATGGTGAAATTTTGAAGAAGAAAATACTTTTAATCCATTATCCCATAAAATGATTGGTAATGGAGCACCTACATAAATGTGCTCTCCTTGGGCATTGGTATATGAAAAAAGACTAAAATCATAAGAATCTAGTAAGTGATGAGCAATGTATTCTTTGATTTCAGTTTTGAGGTCTCCTCCTGTAGTGACTTCTTTGTTGTTAGCAAAAGTAAAACTCGTGAAAAATATTGCAAATATGGCTACACCTTTCTTTGCATTAATTAGAATAGTTGATTTCCTCTTCATTGGAACTAAAATTCGATTGCAAATGTAATGCTTTAAAAGAAAAGGGAAAACAGTTCTTGCTTATATTTTATTCAATCGGATAATTAAAATTCTTGTTTCTAAAATAAGGCTACAACAATAGGGGACCAAGAAGATTGTTTTTTCTAAAGTGCTAAGCTGTCCGTCTGCTTTAAATACTGGCCACAACAACAACATGAATAACCAAAGCTTTAATACACTTCCCACAAGATACAGCCATGCCACGTAGTTACTCATTCGTTTAAAAGCACGAATCAAACCGAATAAGAGTAAAAATGTAATTAAAAAGACGCTAATATATACCCCAAAAAACAACGTTTGTGAGAAACTTATTTCTAAGAAATAAAGTGTGAAAAAATGAACCAAAGCAACCATAAAGTAGATCAATGAAAAAAAAACTAATTGCAATCGCATTGTTAAAGTTTTTTTGTTTGATGCACAACAAGACGAAGAATGGCTATAACAGCGAAAAGACACAGCCCAAGGGTAAACCAAGGTTTTGAGGTAGCGTATTTTTTATCGAGATAGTCTCCAACTTTAACCGCCAGAAACATCGTTAAACCGATTTGGATCGCAAGGGAGAAAAAAACAAGCCAAGCGTTAGGCTGTTTTTTCATGTTTTCCTGAAATAGATTTTACCTCTTTGGCAGATCTCATTGAACATTTTGCGTTAAAACTTGCACCAGACTCTACAATTAATTTACCAATAATCACTTCTCCTTCAACAGAACTCGAAGATTTTAACGAAAGACTCTCTTTGACTTCTATCTTTCCGCTAAACTTGCCTTCAACATCAGCAAAGGCACAGTTTACGTTCCCGTTTATAACGCCCTCTTTGCCAATGACAACTTTTCCACTGGTCGTAATTGTCCCCTCTAAAGTTCCATCAATTCTAAAATCTGCTTCAGAGACAATTTCTCCTGTAATTTTAGTGCTTCTTTCTATTCTGTTCGGTTGTCCGTTGAGTTCGTTATTTTTCATTATTCTGATTGTTTTGGTATTGTTTCCCAAGTTTTTAAGCGCTGAACTTGTTCGTATTGGGCGGATAAAAGTACAAAATTATTTGTTTTTTTATCAAAATCCGCTAGTTGTCGCCACTTTTCTAGAAAATAGGCCTGATTAGGTAGTTCTTCTTTGGTGTGAACCACTATAAAATCTGTGGTCTCGTTGTAGACATCACGGGTAAATTTCCAGGCTTTTTGATCTTCTGCTATCGCAACTTGCATTTGTTTTGCTAAGCTGTCTAATAGGGTTGCATCCTCTTCAAAAGAAAAGACCCATTTATAACTTTTCAATTTTAAACGTTTATGCTTTAATTGCTCTTCTTGATCTAATCTTTTGATGGTTTGTTTAGCTAATTGTGCCTCGCTTGAGTTGGGGTATAATTCTACTACTTTCTGCAAAGCGTCGTTAAAGGCAATTTCGCCTTCTAGCCTTCCTGTTGCAAGTGCTTGTAAATAGGCCACTTTTGGAGATAGCTTTGTCCCACTCACAACAATTTTTAAGCTTTCGCCCTCTTCTAATACTTTTTGAAATTCTTGTTGTTCAAAGGCTTTGTATAAACGTTCATAAACCGAAGCTGGAGTTTGATTTTCTGCCAGTGAAAAATTCGCTGGATCTCGCACAATTTGTGCAAAAGGAGAGTCGGGATATTTCTCTAATAGCTTTGTCTTGTATCCATTTGCTGCTATGGTATCTGATTGCTCAAGTAATTTAAAACAATGGTATAATGCGCTAACCTCTTGATTCTCTGTTGGGTCTAATGTAAACACCTTTGTGAGCCTATTAAAGGCAAGCCTAGGATTGTTAAGTTTTTCTTTGTAAAGAATTCCAACATCCAAATATGCCTGCTTTCTGTCCTTTTCAAGGGCTGCAATGGCAAGACTGTCTGTGGGAAGTTGATCCACAAAAAATGAAGGAGTGTCAATAAAAAACCCTGTCTTATCCTCTTGCTTTTCTTCGTCGGTTTCATTTTGGGTCACCTGGTTAGCTGTAGACAGTCTGTTCCAATTGTCAGCATTAGGACGATTTCCCCAGCTAGATAAAAACGCCTGTCTCCCTGAAACTAGAAGGCGGTTGTTGTAGAAATAAAAATTGTTTGATGCATTTGTGTTAAAGCTAAAAAGCCCCTTCTTTTCTTCTTCAATTGCCGCAAGTTCTTTTACTTTTTTACGATCAATATGTTGTTGATAATATTCGAATTGTTCTTCTTTTAATAAGGCTGTTAAGGTTAAAATACTGTCTGTTGAGCGGATAATGGTTTCTAACTCTATCACTTCGTCTAAGCCATCGCGTTCTCTTTGAATCGTTTTCTTTAATCTTCCTTCTTCTGGAATGACCCTTAAAAGACTATCTAAATAGGCGCCAGTGTTAAGATATACGCCGTTTTCAAAATAATAATCGGCTAATTCTCTATAGTTCGCCATGCGGGTTGCGGGGTCCACTCCAGGGCTTTGAAGAGACTTATTGTAAAGTTGAATGGCTAAACTATCTTCTTTTTGTGAAAGTAAATAGCGGGCTTCTTGTTGATGTATGAGGTGTAAGTAAGGTTGATTTTCAAATTGTTTTGCTAATCGCTCAAGGATAGGTCGAGGACTCACACTGTCTAAAGCTGCCCTTAAACGAATGGCTTGTAATTTCGCCTGCATCCAAAAAATACGAGGGGATTTGCGTTTCCAATTAACGATTGATTGAAAAGCCTGTCTGGCGCTGTCTAGCAAATGAGCCTTTTCAAGCAATTGGGCTTCGATATACCTGTAGCGAGCCTTGGCTGTTCTATCTTTTTCGGCTAAGGCTGCCTTAGAAATATAAACTCTGGCAGAATCTTCGTTCTTTAAATTAAGAAAGGCTTGTGCAACTGTTGCATTGACTTCTGGATAAAGTTTTGCCCCAAAAGTAATACGCTGGGCAAGGGGTTTTAAATTATCTACTACTAAGGCATAATTTCCTAGGCGAAGATTTGTTTTTTCTCGCCATAGTTTGCCCTCATAATAAACCTTTTCGTTTCCGTAATAACCCTCAAGTAGAAAGTTAAATGCTTCTAATGCTGGTAGAAAACGACGGTCAAAATAACGAGCTTTTCCCAGTAACAAATAGGCGTCTTGAATCTGCCGATTTCGCTGTTGATCAGCGATTTTCATGGAATGCTTCTGGATGGCTTTAACAGCTTTTTCTTCAGCGATAGAAAAACTGGGGATACTGGCGCGATTTTCTTGATCTTCTCCTCTCAATAAAATAGGTTCAACCGGTAATATTTTCAGAAAATTATCCTGGTTGTTTTGGTAAAGGATCGCCTCACCTATAGCCAAGGCTTCTTTTCCATTAAAAAGTACATTAAATTTTGTGTTGAGCGCGTGATATTCCCTGTTGATGACATTATTCTTTTGGGTAGAACAACTTATGACAATTAAGCCCAAAAAAGTGAGTAGAAAAGAGGCGTTTTGAAGTTTCAAAAAAAAGCTTTTGTATTATAACTAAAAAACCGCTGTTTTAGTATGCTACTGACCCGAAAAATACGCTTCTAGCTCTTTTAATGTTGCTGGACTTTTTGGGGTGTCTTTGATCACCTTTCCTTTTTCAAGGAGTACTATACGTTCGCAAACATCTGTCACGTGATTTAAATCATGAGATGAGATCAATAGAGTTTTATCTTTGTTTAAGTTGCTTGCTAAAAAAGATTTAAGCCTTATTTGTGAGCTGGGATCAAGATTAGCAAAGGGTTCATCAAGGATAATAATAGAGGGATCGCCAATAAAAGAAGCAGCGAGACCTACCTTTTTTTGGTTTCCTTTTGAGAAATCCCTGAGATATTTTCTTTGGTCTAAAATTTCTCCATTAAAAAAGTCCTCAAACTGTTGAAGAAAATCCTTTAATGTCGCCTTATCGACATGGCGCAATTGAGCAATAAAGGTAAAGTATTCTTCTGGGGTTAAATAGTCGATTAAAAACTTGTCATCTACAAAAGCGGCCACTTCTTTCTTCCATGCTTCACTTTTAGCGACTTCAATTTCGTTTATGGATACAGTGCCGCTTGTTGCTTGAATAAGGTCTAACAACAAACTAAAAAGGGTTGTTTTTCCCGCGCCGTTATTTCCGACTAATCCAAAATGTTCTCCAGTATTAACAGATAAGTCCTCTACGTTTAAGACGATTGTTTCTTCGTATTTCTTTGAAAGGTTGTTGAGTTGTATCATCTTTCTATTTATTAAAAGCTTCTATGGTTTCGTGTTTTTGTTTGAGGTATAGTGCTGTGATTCTATTTGCAATTTGATGTTTAAAAACAATGCCCAGCATTCCTGCTCCCGCTAAGGAGAAGTAGCCTACTGTTGGACCTAAAAATTTTGCGGGTAACCAATACAGAAAAACGGGCAAGACCATTTTAGGGATAATCAATAAAAACTGATTTAACGAGAAAGATTGGGTGTTTTCAAAGGCCTTTGCTTTTACATTTAGCTTCATAGGGGTTTTATTCAATAACCCTCCAAATAAGGTCGTCCAGGTATTTAAACCCATATTAAAAAAAGAGCCCGCCAAAATAATTCCCATTACCTCCCAGCCAAAATAGAGATAAGGGAGCGATAGTGCCGTTGATATCGCTGTAACAAAAACCATCAAATTCCATTTAGAAAGCAAATACTTTTTATAAGAAATATTCTGTGTCATCAATAATTTATAATAACTACTATCCCATGCCGGAACATAATTCCCAAAAGTTAAACTAAATCCTCCAGTAACAAATAAGCCGGCAAATACCATCACAAAATCTTGGTTGCGGTAAATGTCTTGCGTAAAGAAAATCAACCCGTAAAACAGAAATAGGAAAGACATCAAAACGATTTGTCTAGGACGAACATTTCGTATAATCATTCGTAGATCGTTCTTTAAAAACAGGGCGTCGTCTCCTAAGAAGTTGAGGAAAGAATAGTCTCCCGTTCTAACGGCTACTTTCTTTTTAGATAAGCCCGCATCCATATAAAAACCGCGTTTTAAAAAATAAAACACAAGTGCATAGCTTAAAAGGAGTGGGAAAATAAATAATCCCGCCTTTTGTGGATGCGCTACTACTGCGTCAAATAGTCCACCAGTAATGTGACCTAAATCAATCTGAGTATAAAAATCTAATGCTACGGTTAAAGCGATGACGGCCAGTAATAAAACAAAGTAAACATTGTTTTTATTCACGATATAGATCAAAAAGTTCAAACAAAGTGTGGCCAAAACAAGAGCGAACCACCAAGCCATTACCTGACTCCCTAAATAATCGTCGCGATACATCGAAATCGCAAAAGGAAGATAAATAATTAAAGGATTGGTATTAAAGCCAGAAAAAATAGAGCGCAATAAAACATGATTAATAATCTTTCGCTTCTTAAACGGCAATAAAATAAGGGCTTGAATATTGGTAACTGGAAGTTGCTGAAGAAAAAAGCGCAACACCAACTCAAAAAAGAAGATATACAATAAAACTCCATTAAAAACCTCAACAGGCTCCCGATCAAGCACTTTTTTGTATAAAATAGGATAAGCCATACTGGCCCCAAAAACAAAAGCTCCCAGAAAATAAATCATGACAAGGGCCATGATGATTTTAATAGAAAGTTTTGCTTCCCATTGTGGGGCTCGAAAAGTCTCTTTCCACTGGAGAGAAAATAAATTCATATGATTGACCTATGGTTATTAGACGAATCTAAGGTACAAATCGTTACACTTAACGTGAATTAAATCCTTATTTTTATCAAAAAAATGAGCGCATTACATTCTCTCGCTATTGAAGAAATCAAACGTCTTACCCCCTCATCTGTAGCAATATCCTTTAAAGTTCCTTCTGCATTAGCAGCAGACTTCGCCTTTAAAGCTGGGCAATATTTAAGTTTAGAAGCAACAATTAACGGAGCTACCGTGAGGCGTTCTTATTCTCTTTCGTCCGCCCCGCACGAAAACCGTTTAACAGTGGGGATTAAGAAAATTGATCAAGGCCTCTTTTCAAGTTATGCCAATGATGTTTTAGCCGAAGAGGATACCCTAAAAGTTGCCCCCCCTGAAGGGCGCTTTGTTTATGTCCCCAATCACGCGACCCAACAACTCCTCTTAATTGCGGCTGGAAGTGGAATCACGCCAATTTTATCTATTCTTAAAACCAGTTTAGAAAAAAGCACTTCGGCCGCAGTACAACTTATCTATGGAAATAAATCTCCTCAAGAAACAATGTATCAAGACCAATTGGTCGCGCTACAGAAGCAATACAAGGACCGCTTAAAAATCAGCTGGGTTTACTCTCAAAGTAACGAATCTAACGCCCTCTTTGGTCGAATAGACGAAGGCATTGTAAAATACGGCTTAAAGCAATGTAATACAACGCCAGATCACACTTTTCTCTGCGGACCAGAAGCCATGATTAAAACCGCTAAAGAAACATTGATTAGTGCAGCTGTGGACCAAAGATCCATTCATTTTGAATTGTTTACGGCAAGTGAAAGTACTGCTCGTTCAGGCGAGAAAGCAAAGAGGAAAATTTCCCTCTCTATCAAGGCAGATGAAGAAAATTACTCCCTTGAGTCTACGGCAGATAAAACAATTTTAGACGCAGCCTTACAGCAAAAAATCGACGTGCCTTATTCCTGTCAAGGAGGTGTTTGTTGTAGCTGTATTGCTAAAGTTACTGAAGGAAGCGCCGCAATGGAAAACAATCAAATCTTAACCGATGAAGAAATCGAAGATGGCCTAGTGCTTACCTGCCAAGCCTTTCCTACTTCTGCTTCCATAGCCGTTGATTATGACGACGTATAACTCTGTTTAATCGATAAAATGTCTAAACAAGACTTTAACATTGTTCATTTTCATTTCCACCGCCGTAAAACAGGGGTGACTAAAAGTATTGAACAATTGTTGCCTTTTCTTGAGGCTAAAACTTCTTCGGCTGTTTTTGGTTATGGAATTGATGCCAATAGGATCGGGCTACGGGAGTTGTTAAAACAGCTTTTTTCTGAATCGCAAACGGTGGTTCATGTCCATCGCAATAAAGAAATGATGTTTGCTCTGCTCCTGCGTTTATTGGGCGGACGCTTTACCCTTTTTACCACAAGGCATGCTGCAACACCCCCCTCTGGTCTAACGCGCTTTTTGATGCGTCAAGCTGATCGAAAACTCTTTTTAACAAAAGAAGGCCCTTTTGATACTTCACCAAAAAATAGCGTGATCCCCCATGGGGTTAACCTAACAACTTTTAGTCCTTCAGAATCCGCTATAGGTGAAAAAAAATTAATCGGAATAGTAGGCCGCATAAGAAAAACAAAAGGACAAAAAGTGGTTTTAACAGGCCTTGCGTCTTTTTTAAAAACTCATCCTGACTGGCACTTATCCTTCATTGGGAAAGTTGATCAAAAACAATATGCCCAAGAAATAAAAGAGCTCGCTCGATCAAAAGGGGTAGCACAGCAACTTTCTTTTTTAACGCAAACCGATCAGATCAATACGTTTTATCACCGTTGTGCGCTTGTGGTGGTTCCCTCTTTTTCAGAAGGCTTTTCTTTAGTCCCCTTAGAGGCCATCGCCAGTGGATGTACTGTTGTTGCTACAAAAAATGTCGGAGTACATTCTAGCCTCATACAATCTGGTAAAAACGGCTATCTTTTTGATGCAGGAGATAAAGAATCCCTTGCTCAAATTGTAGAAAATATAGTAGAAAACAACCGCTTTTTCCCGGCAGAAGCATTGAGAAAATCTATAGGTAAATGGAACATAAAAAACATTGCCGAACAAACTTTTATCGCCTACAAAAGCAGCCTACAAAAAAATTAATCCGTCTACAGACTTCCCTCCTTTTTTTTGTAAGACATCTCTCCTGAGGTTATACGATTCATATAGTCTTGTATAAACATCATAAGCTTTTCATTTAAGGGATCCATCTCAGGAAGGTTTTGATCTTTTAAATTGTTTTTAAGCCCGCGGTCTTCTTCTTTATACATTCCTAATATGCGCTCTCCATCTGAAACTAAAATGTATTGATCGTCCATGATGAAATAATTTTCTCCAAAAAAGTCCACAACATAGGGCGCTTGAACTGGGGTTGAGAGGAGGCTTTGTCCCCAACTTCTAAATGGCTTGTCATAGTCGACTAAATCCACTAGGGTGGGATAAATGTCGATATGCTGTGACAATTGTTCATTGACCCCTTTAAAGGTCCCTTTAGGCGAATATATCATAAAAGAATTGGTAAATCGATTAATGGGCTTTTCATAATAATCATAATCGCTTTGGTTACTGTGATCTGCTGTAAAGAGAAAAATGGTGTTCTCAAACCAGTCTTCTTTTTTGGCTTCCTTAAAAAATTGTTGAATTGCATAATCGGTATATCCCACGCATCGATGCATGGGGATGTTCCCTTTAGGAAACTTCCCTTTATACTTTTCTGGTATAATATATGGCTCGTGAGAAGTGACCGTGAAAATGGTGCTAAAAAACGGCGACTGTTTTGTGTCTAAAACAGTTTTCGCATAAGCTAAAAAGGGTTCATCCCATATACCCCAATAACCATCAAATTCATCGTCATTCCCATATTCGTCTTTTCCATAATAATGATCAAAGCCCAGAATCGAAGAAAAGCCTAATAGGCCCATAGAACCATTAGGAGCCCCGTGAAAAAAAGAGGTGTCATAGTTTTGTTCATTTAAAACAGAGAGGACAGATTCTAGTGGTTGAAGCACATACGGTGAAGTGGTATAGGCTGTTTTAAAGGTCGCAATTCCAGCTAAAATAGAGGGCATGGCATGATTGGATTTACGACCATTGGCAAAAAAATTTATAAAGCGTAAACTGTTCTGTGCTAGAGAGTCTAAAAAGGGGGTGTAGGAAACATAGTTTGGTATTTTGGTCTCTTCGTTAAAGGCTCCCCAGTATTCTTTTCCAAAACTTTCAAGAATAAATAAGACAATGTTAGGAGAATTGCTGTCTTGTAAAGATTTAGAGTATTGTTTAAACGGCTTTGTTGCGGCTTCAACTTCTGCTGGACTGTACTGATTTTTTGGCTGGATTCCTGTTTTTCCAATTGTTCTAAAAATAGAAAAAGAACTATTCAGTACAATATCTGCATATTGTGGGTTCTTTATTTTTTCCATCGTGTGAATGGTTGCAATGGGCCGAGTGGCATTTAAAAACTTCCCTCCTCGAACTCCTCCAATACAAGCTAAAACAACAAGAAGAAAGAAAATCGCTGACTCGACATAATAGGCTTTTTTCTCCTGTATTTTTTGGGTTGACAAGGGTTTTTTGTCATAAAAATAGTTCCACGCCAATAGCAATAATACAAACAAGACAATCAGGTAGAAATAGGTGGAAAAAAAATGGAAGAATAGGGTTGTTTTATTGACTTCGTTTTCAATAGACTCGAATAAATTGGCATTGAGTCGCATAAGGTTAAAACGATAGTAAGCTATATCAATAAAATTGAGAAACACCCCAAGGGATAAGCCAAAAAAATAGATGCCTTTAGCTACTTTTTGATAAGTCTTTTCTAAAACAAATGTCCCTGGAAGAATACTCATCAAAATAAACAATGAGGAGAGATATACAATACTTGTTGTGTCAAAACGCAAACCTAAATAACACAGATAAAGTCCTTGTGAAAAAGACGATACTTCGATTAAATCAAGGTTATAGTAGAGAAACAAAACACGACTAACGCTAAAAAACACATGGGCTAAAAAGAGGCGATAAAGAAGTGTTTTTAACTCTTCGGTTCTATGAGGCTTTTTAATCATTCTATGTGCTTTTTCATACATTTATTTTACTAAAGAGGGAAGCCGTATTTCCCCAACAAAAGGAGCGCGATTATTATATAGAAAAAACCTTCTCTTAACCACAGTCGATTGATCCATTCAAACAATCTTGTTAATAGAGCGGTTAATGTCATTAAAAAAAGTGTCCAGGCAAAACTACTTTGACTTTGAAAAAATATTCCAAACAAAATGGCCATAACAGTCATAATAAATAGGCAGATCATTCCCCCTCCATAGGAGGCGCTCCTTGTGCCCATGTCGATATAATGCTTTAATACCGCAAAAAAAGTTAACATGAGCATGGTTCCCCACCACAAATTGAGGCGTACCCCCTCTTTTAAAGGCAAAGATATGACCACCTTTGAAAAATCAAATGGTGGAATTAAAACGTTATTGGGTAAAAAATAAACAACACTTACTTCTATAAGACACAATGCGACAATTGGAACTAAAGAAAGAAAAAAGGTTTGTAAGTTCAAGGCTTTTTTGATCAATAAAAGAATCCATAATAAGGGGAGAACGATGATTCCTTGTGGGAAAAATAGCACACCAATAAAAAAGAAAAAAAAGGCATTAAAAACTTTTTTGATAATCCCGCCAGATTGATCAATGGCCACTATATAATTAAAGGCAATCCACAGAAAGAAAAAAAAGACCAAAAGCCAATTTCTCCATGTTTCGAGTGGGAATGCCAAAATAAAAAAGGGAAATAAAAAAAGGTGGTAATTAGCTTGTGTTGCCCAATAACGTTGTTTTACGCTCCAATCCACCTCAAGCATACACAAGCTTAAAAGGAATAAAGCTTGATTTTTTTTAGCAGTTATAAGGATAAGTGTACCTTGTGTTTCTCCTTGTGAATAAACGACTACCGCTAAAAGCGCGAAGGAGAGTAAATAACTCAACACACCCGATTTTTTAAAAATAGAAGAAATCACGATTAATGTTTGTTGCTTTTTAAATTAAGATAAAGCTCTGTCTCCACCCCTCTGCCAAAAAGGGGATTCCTGTCTCTTCAAACTCATAATTGTCGTCATTAAAAGTTTCGTTTTTATTCACTAGAATGGTTCCTGCCAGAAAAAAGGCGAGTTTGTTTACTTTGTCTTCAATATAGGCGATATCTGTTAATGTTCCATAAACATAGCCCACCTTATCGTATATCCGCACTTGATGGTCTTCTAAATTCTCTCTAAGAGCTTTATTTTTTGGTAATTCGAGCGCCATGACTTCGTTTAGCGGTTTTTGCTCTGCGTAAATTACACTCGCTAGCAACCAGGAAAAGAAACAGAAAAGCCGCGATAAAGCCCTAAAATTTTGACCATTGTAACTTTCTCTTCTGCAAAGTTTTTTCATATTTTTGCAAGGTAAATAAAACTCCACTCAAAATGATAGATCTTTTTAGCGCAATTGCTAGTTTGTTCGAAGACCTTTTATTGGTTCCTCACCAATTTTTATCAAAGCTTGAATTAAGTAATTGGTGGTTAGCCAATGGGGTAAACTTCTTTTTCCTTTTTATTGGTTCTATCTCAATGGTTTATTGGGTGAACCAGTTAAAAATCTTTAACGAAAGAGGAGAAGAGAACAAAGACCCTTCTGCTCACTCTTTCTTATAAGTCGAACCCTAGGTCTTTTCTGTAGTTCATTCCGTCAAACGAAATGTTTTTGATGGTCGCATAAGATGTTTTTAAGGCATCGCTATACTTCTCTCCAAAAGAAGTGACCGCAAGGACTCTTCCGCCAGAGGTTTGCACCTGCCCTTCGACTAATTTTGTTCCAGCGTGGAATAAAATGCTTTCTGTTGGGTGATCTAAGCCCTTCATTTCTCTTCCTTTTTCATAAGCTTCTGGATATCCACCAGAAACAAGCATAACCGTTGTGGCTGCTAGCTGATCTTCTTCTAAAGTGATTTTATCTAATTCTCCTTTTGCGGTTGCGAGTAAAACCTCAACGAGGTCGTTCTTAACGCGTGGTAAGACGACTTCAGTTTCAGGGTCTCCCATTCGAACATTATATTCAATAACATAGGGATCATCGCCAACCTTAATCAAACCAATAAAGACAAATCCAACAAAGTGGAGGTTTCTTTTTTCAAAGCCTTCTATGGTAGGTAAAACAATACGTTGCTGGATCTTTTCTTCAAAGGATTGGGTGACAAAAGGGACGGGGGAAATAGCTCCCATACCGCCGGTATTCAGCCCAGTGTCTCCTTCTCCAATTCGCTTGTAATCTTTCGCCATGGGGAAGGTGACAAAGTTTTTCCCATCGGTTAAAACAAAGCAGGATAATTCAATCCCGTCTAAAAACTCTTCGATTACAACCGTGGTAGATGCTGCGCCAAATTTTTTTTCGATTAACATCTCTGTCAATTGCGCCTTTGCTTCTTGAAGGTCCTCTAAAATTAAAACCCCTTTTCCGGCGGCAAGACCATCTGCTTTTAAAACATAGGGGGCTTTCATTCCTTCTAAAAAAGTTAAGCCTTCTGCAAGGGTTGCTGCAGTAAAACAGGCATATTGTGCCGTAGGGATGTTTTGAGATTGCATGAATTCTTTTGCGAATTCTTTACTTCCTTCAAGGCGTGCTGCTTCTTTTTGTGGTCCAATTACTGCGACGTGCTTTAAGGCATCGTCGGCTATAAAGAAATCGTGAATCCCACTGACTAAAGGGTCTTCTGGGCCTACAACAACCAGGGTGATTTTGTGATCTATTACCGCCGCTTTAATTCCGTCGAAATCGTTTACACCTAAGGCTAGATTTGTGGCAATAGCTGCAGTTCCTGCGTTTCCAGGAGCGACAAATAGTTGCCTACACAGTGGGCTTTGCGCGATTTTCCAGGCAAAAGTATGTTCTCTTCCGCCCCCGCCGATAATAAGTATGTTCATAAAGCTAATTTTCGAAACAAAGATAAACAACCTCTTGTTTATGGGTTGTTTTTTTAAAAGGCATTTATCGATTCTTTAATTGTTCCCATCGATAGGCACGAATAAACTGACCTTCATCTCTAGTCACCATAAAAGGGATTGCGCTAAACGAGGCTTTTAAATATCCCAGGAAAAGTCCCGCTCCCCAAAGGACCGATCGCTTTTTCACTATACTCTTAAGGCTAGCCAAGAGGCTTAATATCCCGCCATAACGCATCTGATAAAAAGCTTTTCCTTGACGTTGGGCTGCAGAAGCTTTATACTGACTTCCTACGGGTCTTAAATGCCTTACATGAAGCTCTTCAAGAGTTTTGACGGAAAAGCCATGATAACGCGCTAAAAGCTCGTCAACGGTGTCCCAGCCCATTGCAGAACGAAGTCCGCCCATCGCTTTAAAACAGCTTTTGCGATAGGCTTTAAAGGCTCCACGCACATGATCTTGATGCATGGGATGATTTTTTTTCCATTCGCCCTGCTCATTTTGTTCATAACAGAACCCTCCTGCCACTCCTGTTTGAGGGTTTTCAAAGGCCTGGGCTATCAGAGTAAAATAATCAATCGGTAGGATTAAATCTGCATCTAGCTTGACCACAAAATCATAGTCTCCCTTAATTACATTTAACCCATAGTTAAAAGCATTGACTACCTTTGCTCCGGGCAGGTGATCGCTAGAAGATCTGTGATTGAGGTAAGCTGTATTCGTGTTTTGGTTTGCCGCGACTTGCATAATGGCTTCTGTCTCATCTGAAGATTGATCGTTGACTAAAATAATTTCTTGGGGAGGAAGGCTTTGCGAATAGAGACTTTCTAGCAGGCCGGGCAGCAGTTTTGCTTCGTTATGCGCAGGAATAATTACAACGTATTTCATTTAATCCTTTTTTCTGTAGCTAAGGCGCTAAAACGAGGTCGTTTTATTCCGCCGTTAGGCGTAATTGTCGCTTCAAGGGGAACATCTAGTTGGTGGTCCTGTAGGATTTTTTTAGCAAAGGCATGCCAAGAAATCACTTCTTCACCAGCACAATGGTAAAGACCATAAGGGGGAACTTTTTTAACTATTTGCATTAAAAAAAGCGCCAATTGCTCTGTTGTGGTAGGAGACCCCACCTGGTCATTAACGACCGATAAACCCTCTCCCGCAATCGCTTTTTTAAGGATGGAACGATAAAAATTATGCCCGTGTGATTTTGCATATAACCATGCGGTGCGAATAACATATCCTTTTTGTGCATCCTTTAATACAATTTGTTCACCTTCCGCTTTTGATTTTCCATAAACATTGAGGGGATGAGTTGCGTCGCTTTCTACATAAGGTTGACGTTTTGCCCCATCAAAAACATAGTCTGTGGAAAGCTGCAACAAACAGCTTTTGTGTTGATTACATGCCGCGACTAAATGATCAACCGCTGTTACGTTCACCGCTTTTGCAAGGTACGGATTTTCTTCGGCTAGGTTAACATTTGTAAAAGCAGCTGTGTTAATACAATAATCTGGAACATATTGAGCAAAAGTCGCTTCAATGGCTTGAGGCTGACAAATGTCTAAGGTCTCTTTATCGCAAAAAACCCACTCAAATGCGCTTTCTGATAAAGATATCTTTTGTAAAGTTTTCCCTAATTGACCCTTCGCGCCAGTGACTAAAATAATAGGTTTATGCTTTGACATATTTTGGCCAATTTAAATCCCGTTCGTTAATCTGTTGCTGTGCTATGGGAACCCCCCAGTCAAAGGAGAAATAAGGGTCACGAGGCGAAAAACCTCCTTCTGCTTCAGGTGCATAGGGTGCATCCACTTTGTAAAGTACTGTGGCATTTTCTGAAATAACAGCATAGCCGTGGGCAAAGCCCTTAGGAACAAAAAGTTGTTTTTTGTTCTCTGCTGAAAGTTCTATCCGAAAGCTTTGCATATAGGTAGAAGAAAAGGGCCTTAGGTCAACCACAATATCGACAATACTGCCTTGAGTGACTCGAACTAATTTCGCTTGAGCACTCTTGCCTTTTTGAAAATGTAACCCGCGAATCACTCCATAGCCAGAATGTACTTCATTGTCTTGAATAAAATAAACATGACCTGTTTTTTGGTGGAAACGTTCTTGCTGATAGGCTTCCATAAACGAGCCTCTTTCATCTTGAATAAGCTGGGGCGTAATGACCCAGCAATCCTTTAAAGGGGTAGTGGTATAGATCATTGTTTTGCGATAGATTGAATGCCTTTTCCATAAGAGCTATTATCTGCCTTTGCGGCAAGCGCTCTAAATTGGTTATGTGTTATGGCCCCACTATTGAGTGCTGCAATTTCTGGAGCTCCTACTAAAATCCCTTGACGAGATTGAATCGCTTGAACATATTGACTTGCCTCCATTAAAGATTCAATAGTTCCAGTATCTAACCATGCTGCACCGTTTTCTAAAGGGCTAATTCTTAGAAGACCTTCGGCCAAATATTGCTTATTGAGGTCTGTAATTTCTAACTCTCCCCTATGGGAAGGCTTTAACCTTTTAGCCTTTTCAACCACCGTGTGATCATAAACATAAATTCCTGGAACAACATAAGAAGATTTAGGCACAACGGGCTTTTCTTCTATCCCGATAACGTTGTTATTTTGATCAAATTCAACCACCCCATAACGTTGCGGATCTTTAACCTGGTAAGCAAAAATATGAGCTCCTTTTTGTGGAATTATCTTTGAAAGATTTTCGAGTTCTATCGCTCCATGAAATAGATTGTCTCCTAAAATAAGGGTGACCTCTTGCTGGTCAATAAAGCTTTCTCCAATCAAAAAAGCTTCGGCAAGCCCGTTAGGTTTTGCCTGTTCGGCAAAAGAAAACGCACAGCCCCATTGTGAACCGTCTCCTAAAAGACGTTGAAATAAAGGCAGGTCTTGAGGTGTAGAAATAATTAAAATATCTCTTATTCCAGCGGCGATTAGAGTGCTTATGGGATAATAGATCATGGGCTTGTCATAGATCGGCAAGAGCTGTTTACTCACCGATTGTGTTAAGGGGCGTAAACGGCTGCCTTTCCCTCCGGCTAAAACAATTCCTTTCATTTTATGATGGGTTTTCTTCGATGTATTTATTTAAGTAATATACAACGGTTTTTTGCAATGCTGCTTCAAAAGTGTTTTGAGGTTTCCAGCCCAACTTCGATTTTATTTTTCTGGTATCAATCGCATAACGAAAATCGTGCCCTGGACGGTCGTCTACAAAACGAATTTGTTCTTGATAAGAGCTCCCGTCCTCCTTTGGCTTTATACCATCTAAAAAAGAAAGAATGGTGTTGCAAATGGTGAGGTTATCGCGTTCTGCCCCACCGCCTATGGTAAAACTTTCTCCAGGAGTAGCCTTTTCAAGTACGCTTATAATGGCTGTACAATGATCTTCTACATAGAGCCAATCTCTTCTGTTTTTTCCATCGCCATAAATAGGAATTTCTTGGCCCTTTAAGGCCGTTCTTATCACCGTGGGAATTAATTTCTCTTGATGTTGAAAAGGGCCATAGTTGTTTGAACACTGAGAAATAAGGGTGGGTAATCCATAGGTGTGAAAATAACTTCTCACCCAGTGGTCTGCAGAGGCTTTTGAGGCACTGTATGGACTGTTAGGGGCATAGTTAGACTTTTCAGAAAAAAGGCCTTCTTGCCCTAAAGAACCAAATACTTCGTCTGTTGAAATTTGATAAAAACGGGCATCGCAAAACTCTTCTTTTAGCTCATGTGGTTGCGCTAGCCACAATTGACTTGCCGCTTCTAATAAGTTGAACGTTCCTGTCACATTTGTCGCTAAAAAAGGAGCCGGTCCACTGATAGAATTATCGACATGAGATTCTGCTGCAAAATTGATCACAGCAGTTGGTTTATATTGCTGAAAAATCGTGTGCATTTTCTCCATAACTGCTATATCTTCTTCGATAAAGACAAAATTATCTTGCCCTTCAAAAAGAGTAATTCTACTGCGATCTGCGGCATAGGTATTCTTGTCCACAACAATGATTTTAACCTCCGGGTAGTGCTGGCGATATTGATGAACAAAATGCCCGCCAATAAATCCTAGCCCCCCAGTAATTAAAATTGTCTTAGGCCTCATTTTGATTAATTTGATACAACTTGTCGGCTATTTTACGGTCGTTTGAAAGGCGTGGGACTTTGTTTTGTCCTCCTAATTTCCCTATGGATTTCATATATGCTTGAAAACCATTTTTAACAACAGGAGTTACTTTTAATTTCCGCAAAACATTCCCTTGAATCAAGTCTTGATAGTAGATGTTTTGTGCTTCCATTTGAGCGTTTAACTTCTTTTCAAACTCCAACTGATCTTGAGGGGGGACATCAAACTCAATCAACCACTCGTGATAAGGTAGTCCTTGGGTTGGATTAACCTGCGGCGCCACAGTAAATTCTTTGATTTGAATGTCTGTAGCTGCCGTCGCCTCTTTGAGTGCTGTTTCTACTTCTTTACCTATCACGTGTTCGCCAAAGGCCGAAATAAAATGTTTCACTCTCCCGGTCACCACAAGACGATAGGGGTCTTTTGATACAAAGCGGACAGTGTCCCCAATATTATAGGCCCATAAACCGGCCGTGGTAGATAAGATTAAAATATAGTTAACCCCAGCTTCTACTTCTGCTAGAGAATAGCGCGGTGGGTTTTCTTCTCCATAACGATCTACTGGAATAAATTCGTAGAAAATCCCGTTGTTAAGTAAAAGCAGTAATCCCTCTTTGTTTTGCTGATCTTGATAGGCAAAAAAGCCTTCAGAAGCAGGAAAAAGCTCGATGGTGTCTACTTGTTTTCCAATTAATTTTTTAAATACAGAGCGATAAGGTTCAAAGTTTACTCCGCCGTAAATAAAAAGGGAAAAGTCAGGAAAAACATCACCCACCGTTACCCCCTTAATGCTGTTGATTTTTTCAAAATACATTTGAACCCACGAGGGAATCCCGCCAATTAAAGTCATTTTTTCAGGGAGGGTTTCTTTAACGACTGCGTCTACTTTTTCTTCCCAATCCTCGATACAATTAGTCTCCCAGCTAGGCATTCTACTCGCCTGTAAATAAGAGGGCACGTAGTGAGCTACAATCCCAGATAGGCGGCCTAATGCAATCCCTCCTTTTTCTTCTAAAGTGGGGTTGCCTTGTAAAAAGATTTGTTTCCCGCTTAAAAACTCCGTCTTCCCTGTTTGATGAATATAGGTTAACAGAGCGTCTCTTGCTGCATTAATATGAGTTGGCATAGATGCTTTACTAATGGGAATATATTTTGCTCCAGAAGTTGTGCCACTTGTTTTTGAAAGATACAGCGGAACACCGGGCCAAAGGACGTCTTTTTCTCCTGCAATAATTCGATCTACATAGGGTCTATGCCCTTCATAGTCACGAACGGGAACCTTTTTTTTAAAGGTTTCATAATCCCTAATTTGGTCAAAGTCATGGTCTTGACCAAAGCGAGTATTGAGTGCTTTTTCAATTAAGAATTGAAACGTTTGCTTTTGGGCAGCAATTGGGTTTTCTTTCCAACGCCTGTTCTTATTAACGATATATCGAGCAAAGAGCTTCGCGGCAAATTGTTTCATGCTTAGTTTTCTGAAAAATCAATAAAATTTTCTGGATTCATTGGGAAACCATCACTCCATAATTCAAAATGTAAGTGATATCCAGTAGAATATTCCCCCGTGTTTCCAGCAGTGGCTATCACCTCTCCAGCTGCAACCGTCTCTCCTTGTGTTTTACTTAATGCTGCATTGTGTTTATAGGCAGATAATAGGCCATAAGGATGTTCAATAATAATAACATAACCTGTGTCTGCTGTCCATTCTGAAAAAATAATGGTCCCTTCTGCGACTGCTTTAATAGGGGCGTTTTCATTTAAAACAATATCTACTGCATAATGCTTATTTACCGGGTCAAAAGCTTGAGAAAGACTTCCTATTGCAGGAGGGTAAAGCACAAAATCTACCTTACTATTCGGTGTTAATGCAACAGAATACTTGTCTTCTTGTTCCACAAGTGAGCGCAATAAAGAATCTTGTTCACTGGGCTTTGAGATGACTCTATTTAGGCTGTTTTGGGTCTCTAGATAAAGGCTGTCTTCTTTTAATTCTTTTATATCAACCTCTCCTGTTAAAACCTTTCGAATAGCACTTAATTGTTGATTTGACTGTCGATAAGCATTAAACAATGAATCTAGTTTAAAAGCATTTTCAGCAGACTGTTTACGCATTTTAGTTGAGGCATATCCGGGAATGTATTCTTTGATAGGAGTATAAGAAACTAATGCGATGGTTCCCGTAAACAAAAGCGTAAAAATAAAAGTCGAAATAATGATAACGTTTAACCGGGTGAGACGAAAGTAAAGTTGTTCTTCAAAAGTTTCCTCATTGAGTATAACTAAGCGATAACGGCTCAGTAATTTTTTCTTTATTCTTTTTCGTCGACTGGTTTCTTTTTTCATCTTTCACAAATATAGAAATTCCTTGTGGGAATAATTCTGCCTTTATCTCATCAAATCACTTTAAACGCGTTAAAATATTGTTTACATTTGCTCAAAAGCATCCTTTATGATAAGTGCATCGATTTTTTTCGGGGCAATTAGCCCACAGCAAGTCTTATTAATCTTTATTATCGTATTACTCCTTTTTGGAGGTAGGAAAATTCCAGAATTAATGCGTGGCCTTGGTAGCGGAATCAAAGAATTCAAAAAAGCAACTAAGGAGGAAGAGCAGGCTAAAAAAGAGGAATAAATTACTCTTCTCTTCTAAACTTTAAAGTAGATAATATACTGTTGAGTTCAAACATATAGTTTCGCTTTGAGACCGAAGGGGCAAAGGCAAAGCCTTCAACGACAATCCAATCTTTGGTTATACTATCTTGTACCATATAATTGATAAATGGTCCTGCCATAAAATCTTTTTTGACTTCCCACATCCCTTTGGTTAAAAAAGCCTTTTGACCTGCTAGCGTAGTTTTGTAAAAATAGGGTAGATAGGCTGCTTCTGTAATCATATGGCTGTTCGGTAAACGTCCAGGAATGTGATCTTTCCCAACAGAATCTCTTATTTCAATTACTCTTTTTAAAGAGGGTTGGTCAAACGCTTTTTCTGGTAAAGAATATGCAATCAAATTCATGCTTCCTTTTTGAATGGGCTTTTCAATCCAGAGGAAATTGAGGCTATCCTTTACGGTTGAATAGGCAGAAGGGTAGCTTAGTTCTACATTGAACTTTTGCTGTAAATCCTTGTCTTTAGACAATGATTTGTTTATTCTTCGCACCTTCTCTTTTCGTTCGTTTTCTTGAAATGTTCCAATTAATAATGAAGCGTTTTGTCGAATATATTCGGCCATAACCTCTTCGTCTTCTCCTTGAGCAATGGCCAATATTTGTGGACGAGCAAATTGATTTTGAATGAGTTGAAAATTGTTAAGGCTATCTTTTCTAAACCAAATAATATTTCTTCCATAACGTCCAAAACCCGTAAAAGCCTCCGGTACTAAATGACGAATTGTAAATCTGGGTTCGTCTAAAGGTAGTCCTTCATATACGGTGGCTATTTCATTTCTAACGGTCTCTCCTAGATTGCCGTTCCATGCGCTTTTTTTCATGACCACCATGAGGTGATTGATGTTTCCACTAGAATCAGGAACAAAGGCTTTTTGCTTTTTTGTTTCACAAGAAAACAATAAAAGAACTGTAAGAAAGAAGAGCGTTTTTTTCATAATTTATGCTTTTAATGCAGCAATTCCAGGAAGGATCTTTCCTTCTAGACTTTCAAGCATTGCCCCACCGCCGGTAGAAACATAACTCACCTTTTCGGCGAAGCCAAATTGTTTAACTGCGGCGACAGAATCTCCACCGCCTACAAGAGAGAATGCTCCAGCTGAGGTGCTTTGCGCAATAAATGTGCCTAATTTGATAGTCCCGTTCGCAAAATTAGAGAATTCAAATACGCCTAATGGTCCATTCCACAAAATCGTTTTGCTTGCTAAAACAACCTTTTCAAAGTTTTGAAGAGAAATTGGGCCTGCGTCTAGGCCTTCCCATCCGTCTTCTATCTCATTAATATTCATTGTTTTACGCTCTGTGTCATTAGAGAAGTCTGTTGTAGCAATTACATCTACAGGGAGATGAATTTGGACGTTTTTCGCTTTTGCCTTCTCTAACAATTCAAGGGTATACTCCAAGTAATCATCTTCACAGATAGAATTTCCTACTTTTCCCCCTTTAGCTTTTACAAAGGTGTAGGCCATTCCTCCGCCTATAATAAGGTGATCCACTTTGTCCAAAATATTTTCAATAATGGTGATTTTAGAAGATACTTTCGATCCTCCTAAAATTGCTAAAACCGGTTTTTCGCCTGTTTTTAAAACCTTATCAATGGCTAAAATCTCTTCTTCAAGCAGATTACCTACTGATTTATTTTGATCAAAGTATTGTGCAATAATTGTTGTTGAAGCGTGAGCGCGGTGAGCTGTCCCAAAGGCATCGTTAATATAAACATCTGCTAAACTGGCAAGTGCTTTTGCAAAGACTTCGTCTCCAGCAGTTTCTTCTGCGTGAAAACGCAAGTTTTCTAGTAAAAGTATTTCGCCCGGTTTAAGGGCTGCTGCTTTTGATTGAGCGTCCTCGCCTATACTATCTTGTGCAAAAATGACTTTGTGCCCCAACACTTCTTCTACAGCAGAGATAATATTTTGTAAAGAAAGATCTGGTGAAACTCCTTTTGGGCGACCTAAATGAGACATTAAAATACAGCTCCCACCTGCAGAAAGGACAGCATCTATGGTGGGTTTAGCCGCAACGATTCTTGTATTATCTGTTACTTGATGAGCATCATTAAGCGGGACATTGAAGTCAACACGAATTATTGCTTTTTTGTTTTTTAAGTCTAATTGGTATACTGTATTCATAAAATGAAATTTTGGCAAAGGTAGCTATATTAATTTTTTAGAATGAAGGTTTAATTTTAGATCTTGAAAAATTAAAAGAGGAAAGAATTATCTTTGAGGATGCAATTTACTCACAGTTTAGGTCAAGAAGGTGTAAAATTTGCTCTTAAAAAGGCTTTTGATAAGGGTCAAGTGCCTCATGCTCAGTGTTTTATTGATCAGGGCGGAAGAGGCGGTCTCGCTCTTGGGCTTGAGTGCGCACTTTCCTTACTGTGGGACGAAATACCCGATTCTCGCGAAAAAGCATTGCAACATCCTGATTTACACTCTGTTTACCCCGTAAGTACATCGGAAAATGTAAAAAATAAACCCATGTGTAAAGATTATAGAGAAGATTGGATAGGATTTATCCAAAGTGATCTTTACAGCCCTTTATCAGATTGGCTGCTGCGAATTGGGTCAGAAAACAAACAAGGGAATATTAGTGTTGAAGAAACAGAAGCGCTATTTAAGGCATTGTCTCTAAAAGCCTTTTTGGGGAAGAACAAGGTTTGTATTTTGTGGGGGGTAGATCGCTTAAATATTAATGCCGCAAATAAATTATTAAAGCTCATCGAAGAGCCGCCAGCAAACACTTATTTTATTTTGATCGTAACAAATGCGGATGATCTAATCACAACGATTCGATCCAGATGTCAAATGTTGCCTTTACCTCCAATCCAACCCACTATAATTGAGACGGCTCTGATAAAAGAAGGGGCTACAGCCCATGAAGCAAAAAACTTTGCCGTTGAAGCACAAGGAAATTGGGCTGTTGCAAAATCATTACTTTCTTCTTCTGATCAAATTAAAGAATTGGAAGCCCTCTTAATTGAATGCTTGCGCTGTTCCTTTAGAGCGATAGGGAACAAAGCCATTGGAATTGAACTAATGCAATGGGCCAATCGTATGGGACAGATGGGACGCCCTTTACAGAAGCAGTTTTTACATTTTGGTCTTTCTTTTATTCGTCAGGCATTACTATTGTCTTATCAAAGTGCCGAGATTGTTACTTACCAGCCAAAGAACGCCTTTTCTTTAGAGAAGTTTGCGCCCTTTGTACACAGCAAAAACACTTCTTCCCTTATTAGCCTTTTTGAGGAAGCTATTTATGCGGTAGAGAGAAATGCCAATGGGAAAATCTTATTCTCTGATTTTTGTCTGGAACTGAGTCGTCTTCTTAATATGAAAGAGAATTAAGCTTTCTTTTTAAAGATGTAAAGCTTTGAAGAGTGTTCTTTTGTAAAACAAGCTTTTAAATTAGACCATAATCCAACACATATTCCCTTTATAAAGGCTGCCTTGCTTTTTTGATGCTGTTCAGAGAGATAGCTTGCATAAAAGGCATCGAACAATAATCCTCTAGACGCTACTAACTCAAAGTCACATTGATCACAAAGCTGTGTGATTCCTTGGGTAGAGAAATGCCAAAGGTGTCTGGGAACATCATACGCTGCCCAATGATCTTTATAGTAGTTGGCATCAAAAGAATTAAAATTAGGTAAGGCCAAAAACAAACACCCTCCTTTTTTTAATTGTGCATTAAACTCCTTAATAGAAAAAGCTGGATCAGGCAGATGTTCTAATACATGCCAAAGTGCAATGACGTCAAAGTTGGTTTGAGGAAGCGCGGCTAGACTAGGATATAAACAATGTGTAGCCGATGAGAAATTTCGGGCTTTCTCGCTAGGCTCAACGCCACAAGCATCCCAGTTGCTCTTGTTGAGATGATGAATAAGCGCCCCTGTCCCACAACCAAAATCCAGATAGCGCTTACTTTCTTTTACATACTTTGACATCCACCGTTCTTTTTGCTTAAGCATAAAGCACTGGACAAAAGCATAGAGATGATCTATCCATCCTCGCTTTTGATTCCCGTGAGAAATATATTCTGAAGAGTCGTAATATTGCGCCATTTTTTCTGAAGTAGGCGCTGGGACGGTTTCTGCAATCTGAGTTTGCGGATCTAGATGAACTTCAAAAGGTTCCCCAGTAACCAGATAATCTTTGGTTTTTGCCAGAACTATGGGGGGTGTTTTTGGTTCCACGTGAAACATTACCGCCCTAATTTGACTAATAAAACAGAAATATCACTTGGGTTAATCCCACTAATTCTAGAGGCTTGAGAAATTGTTTGAGGCTGGATGTTGCTTAATTTCTCTTTCGCTTCATGTGATAAAGAAGCTAAGGCGTGATAATCAAAATCAGAAGGGATCTTAACAGCTTCTAAACGATTTAATTTATCTGCATTAAGTTTTTCTTTTTCTATATAACCCGCATACTTGATTTGAATTTCTACTTGCTCTTGGACGGGCTTTGGAAAACCCTGCTCCTCAATATATCTAGCCACCTTTGGGACGGACAGCATCTCTTTACTGGTGATATTAGGACGAGAATAGATCTTGGCCATCTTATCTGATTGCCTAATAGGAGAAGAGTTTTTTTGCGTTAAAAAAGAATTTGCTTCTTCTGGTGAAATACTCGTTTTTTCATAGTATAATTTCAATGTCTGGGTTTGAGTTGATTTCAAATGAACAGCTTGTAAACGATCTTCTTTTGCTAGACCTAAACGATAGGACTTTTCTGTTAATCGAAAATCTGCATTGTCTTGCCTTAATAAAGTGCGGTATTCTGCTCGACTCGTAAACATTCGATAGGGTTCTTCTGTTCCTTTGGTGATTAGATCATCAATTAAAACGCCTATATAGGCTTCGTTTCGTTGAAGGATAAATCTATCTTCGCCTTTGTGATATAGGTGGGCATTTATTCCAGCCATCATTCCTTGGGCAGCAGCTTCTTCGTAACCTGTCGTACCATTAATTTGACCAGCGAAGAACAGGCCTTTAACGAGTTTGGTTTCTAGGCTGTGCGTTAATTGAGTGGGAGGGAAATAATCATATTCAATCGCATAGCCTGCGCGGAAAAACTTCACCTGGTCAAAACCTTTAACTTTTTTTAAGGCTTCAAACTGTACGTCTTGAGGTAGGGAGGTAGAAAAACCATTGATGTAGTATTCTATCGTATTCCAACCTTCTGGTTCTACAAATATTTGGTGCCTATTCTTGTCTGCAAAACGGTTAATCTTATCTTCTATGGATGGGCAATAACGGGGGCCAGTGCTTTTAATGGAACCGTTAAACATAGGAGATCGATCAAAACCTGTTCTGAGTGTATGATGTACCTCTTCAGAGGTATAGGTGATATGACAGGAGCGTTGTTTCGTAAGTGGTTGCGTTAAACTTGAATAAGAGAACTTATCTGGATCAGCATCACCAGGCTGCTCTTCCATTTTTGAAAAGTCAAGTGAACGCCCATCTACACGAGGTGGCGTCCCTGTTTTCATTCTGCCAGATTCAAAGCCGCGCTTTTGTAGAGTAGCAGTTAGGCCTGTAGAAGCGCTTTCGCCTGCTCGACCGCCGCCGAAGTTTTTCTCCCCTATATGAATCAATCCATTAAGAAAGGTTCCATTCGTAAGCACGACAGATTGGGCATAGATTTTAATTCCTGTACTTGTAATTACTCCCGCAATTTGATCTTGCTCAAAAATGAGATCCGTTACCATCTCTTGATAAAAGTCAAGCAAAGAGGTTTGTTCAAGCATATCACGCCAAGTCTGCGCGAAGAGCATTCGATCAGATTGAACACGTGGACTCCACATGGCAGGACCCTTAGAACGGTTGAGCATCTTAAATTGAATCGCTGACTTATCGGAGACTATTCCGCTATAGCCCCCCATGGCATCTATTTCGCAAATAATTTGGCCTTTAGCAATTCCGCCCATAGCGGGGTTGCAAGACATTTGCGCAATATTCTGCAAGTTCATGGTCGCCAATAAAGTTTTACTACCCATGTTTGCGGCTGCGGCTGCGGCTTCAGCACCCGCATGACCTCCTCCAACGACAATCACATCATATCTTTCTTCAAACATCTTTCTCTTGTTTCACGTGGAACATCTTAATACATCTATTTTCTTCAGCAGTCATAAGTAATTTTTCTTCATTGCTAGCGTCTTTGTAGCCAATTGAGTGAAGAAAACCGTGTGATAACAACCTAAGCATCTCATTTTCAATAAGTTCGTGGTGTAAAATAGCATTTTCACGCATGCGATCAATTGAAATGAATATTTCGGCTTCTACTGCGGGTGGAGCAACATAAGAAAAAGTAATAATATCTGTGTGGGTGTCGTGTTTTAAATAGTCTTGATTCATTTGCAGTAAGATTGATTCACTAACAAAATTGTAATGTAAATTGTTAATCTTAATACCATAAGACACGGCCAATGCTTCCAACCAATTGGCGAGAGTCGCATCAGAATAATAATCGTTCGGTATATTATTAAAATAAATCATAAACTGTGCAAATATAGCCAAAGTAGAAAGATGCAGATGTGGGTCAATGCATGTATCTTTGTGAAAAATATTCTTAATGGAAAGAGTTCGATTTGCTCCCAGTCCCACAGGACCATTACATATAGGTGGTCTTCGTACGGCTTTATTTAATTATTTGTATGCTAGAAAACACAAGGGTGTTTTTATCCTAAGAGTAGAAGATACTGATCAGAATAGAAAAGTAGAAGGAAGTGAAGAATACATTCAAAAAAGCTTGGAATGGTGTAATATTCAACCAGACGAAGACCCACTTAAAGGAGGAGGATACGGCCCATATCGACAGAGCGAAAGAAAAGAAATCTACGCACAGCACATTAAAACATTGCTTAGTAATGGAAAAGCCTATTATGCATTTGACTCTAATGATGAATTAGCCATTGCTAGAACTGAGGCCGAAAAGTTAAAAGGGGCTTTTAAATACAGTGCCGACAATAGAAAAGAGTTTAGAAACAGTTTGAGTTTATCAATAGAAAAATGTAAAACGTTAATAGAAAACAAAGATTATGTTGTTCGATTGAAAGTAGATCCCAATCAAGATGTGGTTACTTCAGACCTTGTAAGAGGCGTCGTTAGAGTAAACTCAAATGAACTGGAGGATAAAATTTTAATGAAGAAAGATGGAATGCCAACCTATCATTTTGCGAATGTAGTTGATGACCACTTGATGAAAATCACAACTGTGATTCGCGGAGAGGAATGGTTACCTTCCTTGCCCATTCACCAACTTTTATATGACGCATTTAATTGGGAGGCTCCTCAGTTTATGCATTTACCGTTAATACTAAACCCCTCTGGGAAGGGTAAATTGAGTAAACGTGATGGAGATAAAAATGGTTATCCGGTTTTCCCGATGGCATGGAATGATTCAAGTGGATATAAGGAAAATGGTTTTATACCTGAAGCTCACATCAATTATATCGCACAATTGGGGTGGAGTTTAGGAGAAAAAGAAATCTTATCTCTTAGGGAAATGGAAAACACATTTAATGTAAAGGCAATTCAAAAGGGAGGAGCAAGGTTTGATTATGAAAAGGCGAAGTGGGTGAATCAACAACATCTGGCCGCATTAAGTGAAACAGAATTAGTAAATCGTTATTCCCCTTACTTTGAAGAATTAAAAGAAGCTGTGGGAGAACAATTAAACGCAGCGGTAGGTTTAATTAAGGAGAGGCTTGTGTTGCTAAGTGATATAGAGAAAGAAGCAGATTGCTTTATAAACGTCCCTGTTGATTATGATGCAAAGTCTTTAAAACGTATCGCTAAAGTCGACATCTCAAAAGTGGGCTCCTTAATCAAAGAGGGAATAAGAGATAACGAAATAGATGAGTTAAAAAACTTTATGCAAAAGTGTGGGGAGGAAAATGGAATTGGCTTAGGGGCATTTATGCAGGTGCTACGAGTCGCCGTTGTAGGATCCTTATCTGGGCCTAATTTAATCCCCTTATTGACAGTTATAGGAAAAGATGTAACTTTAGAAAGAGTAGAGCGTCTAATTAGTATACAATCTTAAAATCAAACCCAAATGAATATTACAGCGTATATCCTATTATTTTTCTTCATCCTAATAGTTTTGTCGGGACTATTTATCGTAAAACAACAAACCGCTGCGATCATAGAGCGATTTGGTCGGTTTTTGGTTATACGTCAACCCGGACTGCATATTAAAATTCCTTTAATCGATAAAGTCGCTGGGAGATTAAGTCTTAGAATATTACAATTGGATGTTATTGTAGAGACAAAGACAAAAGATGATGTGTTTGTTAAATTGAAGGTTTCTGTGCAATATAAAGTACTATCAGATAAGGTATATGATGCCTTTTATAAGTTGGACTACCCTCAGGATCAAATCACTTCTTATGTATTCGATGTTGTGAGAGCAGAAGTTCCTAAAATGAAGCTAGATGACGTCTTTGAAAAGAAAGACGATATTGCAAATGCTGTTAAAAGAGAACTTAATGATGCGATGATCAACTATGGATATGATATAATTAAAGCATTAGTTACAGATATTGACCCTGACCAACAAGTGAAGGAAGCAATGAACCGTATTAATGCTGCAGAACGTGAAAAGGTAGCGGCTCAATATGAAGGTGATGCAGCACGTATATTAATTGTAGAAAAAGCAAAAGCGGAAGCTGAAAGTAAACGATTACAGGGGCAAGGAATCGCTGATCAACGAAGAGAAATAGCTCGTGGTCTTGAAGAATCTGTCGATGTGTTGAACAATGTAGGCATTAACTCTCAGGAAGCTTCTGCATTAATTGTTGTAACACAACATTATGACACCTTACAATCAATAGGAGAAGAGACGAATAGCAATTTAATTCTACTTCCTAATTCACCACAAGCTGGAAGTGATATGCTAAATAATATGGTGGCTTCATTTACCGCAAGTAATCAAATTGGTGAAGCGATGAAAGAACAAAACAAAAAAAATAAAGGAGGAGGGAGTACTACTACTTCTTAGCCCACGTGTCTCTAAGCCCAACTATTTTATTAAAAACTAGGTTAGATGACGTAGCGTCTGTATCCAATGTGTAATAGCCTAAACGCTGAAATTGTACTCTCTCTCCAATAGCCAGCGATGCTAATGAGGGTTCAATTTTAGCGTTTTGTATGGAAAAGGAATCTGGGTTAACAAAGTCTAAAAAAGATTTGTCTTTGTGCTGATCGGGGCTTTCATCGTTAAATAAACGATCGTAGTTTCTCACCGTTGCATCTATAGCATGTGCAACACTTACCCAGTGAATGGTTCCTTTCACTTTGCGCATACTGGCCTCTGAACCCGACCCGCTTTTACTCTCTAGGTCATAAGTACAATGAATTTCGGTAATATTTCCGTCTTTGTCTTTTATAACAGAATCACCTTTAATAATATAGGCGTTTTTAAGGCGTACTTCTTTTCCTAATGTAAGACGGAAAAATTTTCGGTTTGCCTCTTCCTTAAAGTCCTCTCTTTCAATGTATAATTCTTTTGAAAAAGGAAGTGTTCTCGTGCCCTGATATTCGTCTTCTGGATTATTGATTGCCGTGAGTTCTTCTATTTTGTCTTCAGGATAATTCGTAATAACCAATTTAACTGGATTCACAACTGCCATAACTCTAGCAGAAGTTTTATTTAACTCTTCACGCACACAGTATTCAAGCAGGGACACGTCAATAACATTTTCACGTTTAGAGATTCCGGCGGTAGTAACAAAATTGATTAAAGCTTGAGGTGGATAGCCTCTTCTGCGCATGCCAGAAATAGTGGGCATTCTTGGGTCATCCCAACCATTGACAAACTGCTCATCAACAAGCTGAGCTAATTTTCTTTTAGAGGTAACGGTATAAGATAAGTTTAAACGGGCAAATTCTCTTTGATAAGGATGTGAGTTGTTAGAAGTGGGGAGTTGGTCTAAAAACCAATTATAAAGCTCTCTGTGGGGCTTAAATTCAAGCGTGCATAATGAATGAGAAACTTGTTCGATATAATCTGACTCACCATGTGTCCAGTCATACATGGGATAGATACACCAAGCATCTGCTGTTCTATGATGATGCTTAAAGAGAATGCGATACATCACAGGATCACGCATTAACATATTAGGTGAAGTCATATCAATTTTAGCACGTAAGACGTGAGATCCCTCTGGATGTTTACCCTCCTTCATTTCTTCAAATAGAATAAGGTTTTCTTCAATTGATCTATCGCGAAATGGGCTATTAGTTCCTGCTTGAGTAGGGGTCCCTTTTTGATCTGCAATGGTAGCAGAATTTTGTGGATCGATATAGGCTTTTCCTTCTTTGATTAGATAAACAGCCCATTGATAGAGCTGTTTAAAATAATCTGAAGCATAGCATTCTTTATCCCATTGATACCCTAACCACTGAATGTTTTCCTTAATAGCATCAACAAATACTTGGTTCTCTTTAACTGGGTTAGTATCGTCAAATCTTAAATTAACCGGAGCGTTATACCGCTGACCTAAATTGAAGTTTAGTGCAATGGCTTTTAAATGACCTACATGAAGAAAACCATTCGGCTCTGGTGGGAACCTAAAACGAATTTTACTTTGATTAAATCCATTGGCAATATCTTCTTCAATAATATGTTCTATAAAGTGTAAGGGTGCTTTCTCTTCTGACATAAAAAAACTTTTGGCAAAGATATTAAAAAGGCTGAGGCGCTTAAGATTAATAGATGAATTATATCTTTAACGAAAAAAATAAATGGGTATCATAAGAATTCACGAGATAAAGGTCCATACTAACCACGGTTGTATGGAAGAAGAAGCTAAAATTGGAAGTGACTATATTATCAATGCAGAAGTAAAAACAAGCCTAAATAACTCTGCTATAACAGATGATTTAAACGATACAGTGGATTATGTCGCCATCTATACTATTGTTTTTGAGGAAATGAAAATAAGAGCAAAACTGCTAGAAACTGTTGTTCAGAGAATTATTGATCGTGTTTTGGAAGAACACAAGACAGTGGAAGAAGTAACGATAGAAGTTCAAAAATTAAATCCGCCTGTAGGGGGGAATGTTGCTTATGTAAGTGTAGAAAGAAAAGGGGTAAGGGCTTCTTCTTAAAAAAATAAAAACGTATTTTTGCCGTATGGCACCGTGGCCGAGTGGCTAGGCAGAGCTCTGCAAAAGCTTGTACAGCGGTTCGAATCCGCTCGGTGCCTCTAAATAAACCCGTCTTTTATGATGGGTTTTTTATTTTAATTCATTTCTGCAATGGTTCCACTTATAACTTTTTTACGAATTAATTTGGTTGGTTTTCCATGAACACGAACAGTTCCACCAACACTAACGGTTGCTTCTAATAATTCTGTGGCATGTAAATAAGCGACACCTCCTGCCGTAACTTTAACAGCGGTTTGTTCTGTAAGTAAATTTTCAGCTTCACAAATACCACCCCCTAAAATAGATAACCTGTGAGAGGTCGTTTTTCCGCTAATATTTAAAAACCCGCCAGATTTAACTTTAGAATCAATCTTTTCTGAAGTAATATTTAATGTTTGTCTCGATCCCTCGTGAGCCTTGATAACAATACTGGTTGTTTTAATTTCTGCTGTTGATTCGATCGTACTACCTTGATAACTATAGATAGCGTCTAAGTCTTCAGTAAAATGTAACTCTACATAAGTGTTAGAAGGATTTAAAAGTTGATCTACACTGTGTCTCACTTTTAAAATATCTTTCTTTAAGGTAAAAACAACTGTTTCAATATTCTCTCCTGAAATCGCCATTTTATTGATATCAGATGGGATTAATTTAACATGAATTCCGGAATATACCTTTACGCCTAAGAAAGGGGATATGGAAACTTCTTTTGTTTTTTGCGCAGTTAAATTAGCGGTTATAGCCAGAAAGAAAAGAAAGAATAACTTTTTCATATCAAGTAAGGTTTGATTTTAAATATAATAATTATTGGTCTTTTTAAACCATGGTAAAGTCTAAATGTCGTTTTATCAAGTCTGCTTTTGCAACAGTAACTTTTACTAGATCTCCTAATTGATAGATTTTCTTCGTTCTTTCTCCTATTAAAGCGTGATTGCGTTCATCAAAGAAAAAATAATCACCAGGTACATCTTTGATTCTAACCATACCTTCGCATTTATTTTCTATGATCTCTACATAAACACCACGATCTGTTACCCCAGAAATCACTCCTTCAAATTCTTCTCCAATATGGTTTTCCATGAATTTAATTTGCATAAACTTAATAGAATCACGCTCTGCTTTTGTCGCGAGTTGTTCTCGTTGAGAAGAGTGGGCGCTTGCATCTTCTAGAAGAACAATCGAAGGGCATTTTTCTTTATTAAGATGTTGTACTAGTAAACGGTGCACCATCACATCGGGATAACGTCGAATCGGGGAAGTAAAATGTGCATAATAATCAAAAGCTAATCCGTAATGACCAATATTTTGTGTCGTATATTCTGCCTTACTCATACAACGAATAGTAAGGGTATCAATCATATTTTGTTCTTGTTTTCCCTGAGTATCTAATAAAAGTTTATTGATAGACTGGCTAACATTCTTTGTCTTTAAATTCAATTGATAACCAAACCCAGCCACGACCGTTTGTAAATTATTTAATTTATCAGGATCTGGTTCATCGTGAATTCTATACACCATCGGTAATGGTTTGTCTCTTTTTCCTGCAAAACGCGCCACTTGCTTATTTGCTAAAAGCATAAATTCTTCAATAAGCTTATTCGCATCTTTTGAGCTTTTAAAAAAGACACTTTTTGGAGTATTATCGTCTTTTAAATTAAAATTTACTTCGACCCGATCAAAAGAGATTGCTCCATTTTTCATGCGGTCTTTCCGAAGGTTTTTAGCAATTTTATCTAAGGTAGTAATCGCATTAAAAGTACCTTCATCTACCGTATAAGATCCGTTGCGCAAAGAGTGTTTTTCAGAGACTACAGGACTATGTGTTTCGATAATATCTTGGGCTTCTTCATAGGCAAAACGATGATCTGAATAAATAACTGTTCTTCCAAACCATTCTTTCTTAATTGTTCCTTTTCCATTAATTTGAAAAACAGCTGAGAAAGTATATTTTTCTTCATGGGGGCGAAGTGAGCAAACACCATTTGATAACACTTCAGGCAACATAGGAACGACACGATCAACTAGGTAAACCGACGTTGCTCGATCTAAAGCTTCTTGGTCAAGGATACTTCCTGGTTGCACATAATGAGAAACATCTGCAATATGTATTCCTACCTCATATAAATCCCCTCCTAATATTTCAAACGATAAAGCATCGTCAAAATCTTTAGCAGTTTTGGGATCAATCGTAAAAGTTAGGACATTTCTAAAATCCCTTCTTTTTTTAATTTCTTCTTCGGTAATACTTTGGTCTATTTCTGCTGCTGCTGCTTCAACTTCTTCAGGAAAACGTAAGGGTAACCCATAATCAGATAAAATAGCATGCATCTCTGTTGCTGTTTCACCTGGAGGACCAAAATTTTCAATGAGCGTACCAAAAGGAGATTCTGCTCGTTTAGGCCATTCGTCAAAACGAACCAAAACTTTATCTCCATCTTTATAATCTGGAGTAAGTTGCTTTTTATCAATAAAAAAATCGGTATACATTCTTGCCCCACGGGTTAAAACGAAAGCGTAATTTTTTTCAATTTGCAATACCCCAACGAATGTAGTTTTCCTTCGTTCAATAATATTAAGTATTTCACCTTCTAAACTTCCATTTTTTTTCCGTTTGTAACAATAGGCTTCTACAAGATCTCCATTAAATGCCTTATTGATGCCATTTTTTGGAATACTAATATCTTGCTCTAAATCTTCGCAAATAACAAAGCCTCTTCCAGAAGAAGTAATGTCTAAAATTCCTTGATGATACTGTTTTTTAGTAACAGCTAGTATATACTTACCTTTACTAGGGCTTAATAATTGCTTACTCACCACGTTGAGGTTAAGAAATTTGATCAATTCATTTCTACCTCTAGTATCACGCAGATTTAAAACTGCTACAATTTGTTTATAATTGTATTCTTTGCCTGGATTTTCTCTAAAAAAAGAAAGCATCTTTTTTTCAATGTGGCGGTACTTGTTTTTTGCTTTTCCCATCTCGTTTACAAAACTACTTCTTTAAAACCACAACCGAAGTGCTTTTATGAACAACTATATTAATATTCATTATTCTTTTTTAAAATTAAATTAAATTAATATGCTTATTATTGTTTGTGAATAGCGGTATTACTTTTTTAAGAAAGCTTAGGAAAAAATAAATTGATAGAGTTTTTAACCTTTTATATTGAGTTATTAATACTTTAAATTGTTTTATATAAAAGAGTTAATTATATTATTAACCTTTGTTTACAATTAAAGTTGCGCATAACTTAAACAATTAAAATTTTATTTTCTCGTTAACAAACACGCTTTTTTTGTCAATAAAAAGTGAACGCAAAACAACAACTTCTTTTGTTTAATTCATCTTTTTTTACAACCGAAAACAGGAAGTAATTTATCACTTAACCTTGTTAGAACTTATTAACATTCTCTTCAATTAAAAGCAACACTTATTCACATACTTATAGGCATTGTTTATCTTTGTTCAAAACACATCAAATGACATTTTCTATAGGCAACGACCATGCAGGAGTAGAATACAAAAATGCAATCATAGATTTTCTTGAATCCAAAGGACACAATGTTTTAAATCATGGAACAGATGCACCAGAAAGTGTTGATTATCCTGATTTTATTCATCCTGTTGCAGAAGATGTTTCAGAAGAAAAAGTAGATTTAGGGATTATTATTTGTGGGAGTGGCAACGGGGCAGCCATGACGGCTAATAAACATCAAAAAGTACGTGCTGCTTTGTGTTGGACAAAAGAGATTGTTGCTTTAGCAAGAGAACACAATAATGCCAATGTATTGAGTTTACCTGCGCGTTTTATTTCAATCCCTCAAGCCTTAGCTATGTTAGAAACTTATATTAGCACAGATTTTGAAGGAGGACGTCATCAAGGACGTATTGATAAAATACCTTGTAGTTAATGATTTCTTTTGTTAATAAAAACTTTCAAGCTTTAACGACAGAAGAGCTGTATGAAATTTTTGCGCTTCGCGCGGAAGTTTTTGTAGTTGAACAAAATTGTCCTTATCAAGATGTTGATGGGAAAGATTTTCACAGTATTCATGTTTTAGGTTACATGAACAATCAATTGGTCGCCTATGCGCGTGTATTAGGACAAGGAGTTTCTTATCAAGAATATGCTTCCATAGGAAGAATTGTAACATCCCCTTCCATTAGAGGAAAAAAATTTGGTCACGATTTAGTAGATGTTGCCATAGGGGTTTGTAAAAAAAACTTTCCTGGCCAACCGATTAAAATCTCGGCTCAAGCGCACTTGGAAAAGTTTTATAATAAACATGGATTCAAAGCGACGGGCGAAGCTTATTTAGAAGACGACATTCCGCACATTGGGATGATATTAAAAAACAAAGAATAATATTTATTCAGATTCTTTATGTTGATTATTATATCACCAAACGCTTTAAAAGAGCAATACTTTGGACTGAGGAGAAAATAATTTTATCGTTTCTAAATTTTTTCAAGTAAGCGTTGCGTTTCTTTTATGATTGATCGGGTGGATAATTGCTTTCTTCCCTTAAAGATAAGCATTCCATTACCCGGGAAAGACAATAGGTGCTCATATGTTTTTAAAGCAACTCTTAATTGTCTCTTGATACGGTTGCGATCAATCGCTTTTTTAAAGTTTCTTTTAGAAACAGAAACACCGGCATAAAATGCCGATGCTTTGTCTTGTTTTGCTACACGAAAAATCAAATGTTTTGTACTTAACACCTTTCCTTCTGTAAAAAGGAGCTCAACAGCATATTTACTTTTTAACCGTTTAAGGATTAATTCATTTTTCGTTTGCGACATAATAGTTATTACTCTTATCAATATCGGCCATTAGATTACTAGGATCTAAGACAATGGCTTCAATATTTTCTTTCGGTTGATTAATAGTAAAAGAGTATCTTGGATTGGCCCAAGTCCAGTCTTTTTCTTGCGTCCAGGGGAGATCATAGGTGTTTTCTTTCTCCCCACGCATCAAAGAAATAGGAATGTAATGCAATGCCATGCTTCCATCTTTAAATTGAATTAAAACTTCTTGTGGCATGGGCATTAATTCTTTACGTTCCAAATGTATTTCGGTTCCTTTTTCGGTTGCATTCACCGCTTCAATAGCATAGTCAATACGGTTAGTAGTTTGCGTCCAATCGGTTAAATACCATTGCAATTGAATACCAGAAACACGTTCTGCAATTACACGAAGATCGTTCGGTAAAGGGTGTTTAAATTTCCATTCATCATAATAGGTTTGCAAGGTTTTAAAAAGTTTGTCTTGCCCAATGATATAGCCTAACTGCCCTAAGAAAACAGCCCCTTTACTGTAAGCGGCTCGTTCATAAGCATAATTGTGTTCATAACGGTTTGCATTAGTTGCTTGTGGCATTTCAACGCCAGAAGTTGCTAAATCATAATATCCTCGATAAGAGCTCGCAATTGGAAACTCTTTGTTTTCTTCTAGCACTTCATTTTCCGCAAGGGTAGAAATAAAAGAAGTAAAGCCTTCGTCCATCCATTCGTGTTTGGTTTCATTCGTGGCTAATATATGTTGAAACCAAGAGTGGGCTAATTCATGAGCGGTCACTCCTACTAGGGACCCAAACTTTCTGTTCCCCGTAATGAGTGTTAGCATGGCATATTCCATGCCGCCATCTCCACCATGAACCACAGAATATTGGTTGTAAGGATAAGGCCCTATATTTTTGTTGAAATACTCCATCAACTGTGCTGTGATAGGCTGTAATTTCTTCCAGTTATCTATAATATCAGGGTTGTTTTTATAGAAGAAGTGAAGGGTAACGTCGTTAGGTCCAGGGTAGGTATCGTGAATGTAGTCAGTATCTGCTGCCCAGGTAAAATCATGCACATTAGGGGCGACATAATGCCATGTAATTTCCCCTTTTTTTGTTTTAGGTTTTTTGCGGTCACTGTAACCACGACCAATTTCATCTGCGTTTTGTAAATAGCCGCTTGCCGCAACAGTAAAGGCTTTGTCTAAGGTGATTTTTACATTAAAATCTCCCCACACACCGTGAAACTCTCTACCTGTATAAGGGTCTGCATTCCACCCCTCATAGTCATATTCAGCCATTTTAGGGTACCATTGTGCCATCGAAAAAGCGATACCTTCTTTAGAGTTTTTTCCCGCTCGACGAATCACATCGGGGACCTGTCCTTCAAACGACATTTTAAAAGTCGTGCTTTCTCCTGGCGCTAGTGCTTGTGGCAGAGTTACCTCAAGGATGGTTTCGCTATCGACGACTTCTACCATAACCCCATCTTGAGTTAAACCACTCACTTTTAAATAGCCTTGTTGTTTTGGGCTAAGGGAATCAATGTCTACTTTAAATCGACCGTTTTTGTCCCCAGCATTTTTTAGCCGAATGGCCATTTCGCTACCAGGGTTAAATGCGTTAAAGTATTGATGAAAGAAAACCTTGTGTAAAGTTTCAGGAGAGTTATTGGTATAAATCACTGTTTGGTTTCCTATGTATTGTGCCGTTTTATGATCAAGGGCAACCTCGATGGTATAATCAATCGCTTGTTGCCAGTATTGTGCAGAAACGAAACTAGTGCTCAAAAGTGTAAGGGCAAATAATATATTTTTCACATGAAATGTTTAAAGCATTTAAAGGTAAGGAGTTCCTCTTTAATGGAAATAAGAATCTAGGGAAAATGTCTCGTCTAGTCGCACCCCTTTTTCGGTGTTTTTAAGCGAGATAAGCTCGTTATGTGCGTCGTGTTCAAGGAACAGAAGGTAGTCTTTTTCAACTGCAGTTTTTAGAAAATCACTTTTTTCGGTAAGGGTCAATAACGGCCTTGTATCATACCCCATTACATAGGGTATAGGCAGGTGTCCTGCGGTGGGGATAAGGTCTGCCGCAAAAACAATGTTTTCCCCTTTGTATTCAATTATAGGGAGCATTTGTTTTTCGGTATGTCCGTCCATCAATAAAACGTCAAAGCCAAATGGAGTTGAATTACTGTCAAGTAAATTTAATTGTCCGCTTTCTTGAATGGGTTGAATATTTTCTGGCAGGAAGGAAGCTTTTTCTCTTTCATTAGGTTCAACTGCCCATTGCCAATGATCTTTATGGGACCAAAAACGCGCATTTTTAAAAGCAGGTTCATAAATCCCTTTTTTATTGCGAATAATGGCACCACCACAATGATCAAAATGTAAATGGGTGAAGACAACATCGGTGATGTCATCTGGATGGAAGCCCGCTTTAGCTAATGAACTTATTAAATCATGTCCGCCCCAAAGGGCGTAATGAGAAAAAAACTTATCGCTTTGCTTATTGCCTAGCCCGGTATCGATAAGGATTAAATGATTGCCATCTTCAATTAACAAAGATCGTGCGGCCATATCAATACGATTGTGTTGATCGGCCGGGTTGGTTCTTTCCCAAAGTGCCTTTGGAACCACCCCAAACATGGCGCCGCCATCTAGTTTAAAGTGACCGGTTTCAATGGCGTATAATCGCATTATTTTTTTAGTTGAATTCTCGTTAAATAGTGATGAGAGGTCATGTATAAGATAGATTCATCTTCATTAAAAGCACAATTTGCGGTACGTTCTGGAGTGAGAATGGTTCCCAAGTGTTTCCCTTGTGGGTTAAAGATAAGCACTCCACCAGGTCCAGTCGCAAAGACATAGCCTTCTTTGTTGACTTTCATTCCGTCTGCCAGTCCAGGACGATCTATCGAAGTAGCGTCAAAAAAAACACGCTCGTTAAGGAATTGTCCATTGACAAGATCAAAAGCCATCCATAGGTTGCGTTTTGTATCAGAATTTGCGACATATAAGGTTTTTTCATCTGGAGATAAAGCTAGACCATTGGGTCGATTTAACTGTTCATATACAAGAGAAAGCCCTTCAGCTTTATTTAAACGATATACTCCATTGGTTTGGAGTTCTCTTAGCAGATCATTATCGCCTTTTAAACCATAGGGAGGATCTGTAAAATAGAGGTCGCCATTGCTGTGAAGAATGAGATCATTTGGAGAATGAAATCTTTTACCTTCAAAACGATCGACGACAGTCGTAAAAGCACCAGGTTTATCAAGGGGAGCCATTACTCTAGCAATTCTTCTATCCCCGTGTTGTGCAATCAATAAATTGCCTTTAGGGTCAAGAATTAAACCATTTCCGCCGGCTTTTTTTTCATTAGGAGCATAGCCGGTATATCCACTAGGATCGAGAAAGACACTTAGGCCATTGGCTTCGTCCCAGCGATATAATTTGTTTTCTGGGACATCTGTAAACAATACAGCATTGAGTTGAGGGACCCATACAGGACCTTCAGACCAATTAAAGCCATCGGCAAGAATTTCAATAGCAGCATCTGCATCAATCAAAAGATTAATTTCATCGTCTAATCGTTCTATACTTTCTACCGTTTGTTGTGCAAAACAGCATAAAGAAAAAAGGGTGGAGAAAAGAAGTAAAACAGCTTTCATATGGTGAGGTTTTAGGCTAAGAGTTTGGCTAAGTCTTTTGTATAGTCAATCAGCGCTATGGTTTCGTCGGTTCGGGCTAATTTGACTTTGTTAAAAAGGATTAATGCTTCTCCGTTACTTTCTATATGGTATATTTGACGGTTTTCAAAAAACCGAATGAGTTCGTCGGTAAAAAATGCTCGTATTGCAGTCTCATCACTACCAGTAATTAGAAAGCGTTTAGAAAAGTCAGGATACATTTCAAAGTCAATATCCTTGAACCCTGTAAAAGCCATGACCCGATCGAATATCTTTTCAAAGAGACCTTCTTTTTCCATGGTAAAAACAGGAATCTTTTCGTTTATTTTTAAGACCATAAGGGAAGTATTAAATGTTTCTGCAGAAAAAGCATCTCCTTCATTAAAGGTTACATCAGAAATTTCCCAAGACACATCAACTTCCTTAAACCTCCCTTTAAGTGCGTTAGATTTTCGTTCAATTGGGCGAATTTCAAAGAAGTGGAATTTTTTTAAGTAGGTCGTATTCCAGTCAACTCGACTGTTGAATGTATAGTCGTTTTCATTGGCAAGGTTTTGAAGCCGAACTTGCCGAGGCGAAAGCTTTTGTTCTGTATTGCTTAAGGAGATTTTTAGCGCTCTGTTGTGTGTAGAATAGGACACATGTGAATCTAACCCTCTGAGAACAACACTTCCCCCTGTTTCTTTTTGCATCCTTAAGAAGTCGACCAAATATTCCATATACGTCATGCCAATTAAACGGGTCTCAGATAAATTGATGTTTACATCTGCTCCAGGAGGAATTTTTTGGATGAGTTTATCGATTTTAAGGATTCCTAAGAAATTAGCAATTCCTTTTATATTTAAATCATAACTGCCGTCTTGATTTTGACTCACCTTTGATCCAGCGCGATAAGTCATTCTAAAAAACTGAGGAATGGACTCTTTTGCCAACAGCATGTGACTCGCTAAAACCAAAAGGGACCCACCCACCAATCCTATCAGCAGATTAGTATAAAGGGTTAAAACCATAGTAAAAACAAAAAAGATGATTTGTTCGGGACCTTGATTATAAACTTGTTTAAAAACTGCAGGCGAAGCTAATTTAAACCCAGTATGTACAAGTAAAATGGCAAATGCACATAAAGGCACCTGTTTCATGACGGGGCTTAAGGCTACAATTAAAATTAATAGGAAAACCCCTTGATATAAATTAGACCACTTTGTTTTAGCCCCGTTGTGAATGTTGACGGTACTGCGAATAATTACGGCAATTATGGGTAAGCCTCCAATAAACCCTGCGGCCATGGTGCTTAGACCAATTCCTGTTAAGTCTTTATTTAAATCAGTTTTGCGTTTATAAGGGTCAATTTTATCTACGGCTTTAGCGATAGCTAACGACTCAATACTGGTAATGATGAGAATAGAAAAGACAGTAGTCCAAAATTCAAGGGTGGCAATTTTACCAAAATTAGGGTGTAAGATAGAGTCTGCAAAATTATCTGGAATATCAAGCAATAGGTTAGGCCCCACCTCATAAGTTCTTCCTAGGAAATTTAAGCTTTGTTGATCAAAGAAATTAAATAAATACACAAAGGGGATGGAGAAAGCAATAACCCAAATTGGCGCGGGAAAAAATTGAAAAACCCTAAAGCTTATTTTAGAATGAAAGAGCGACAATAATAGACCAATGATCGAAATGATTATGACAAAAGGATTTACCTGAGGCAAGTATAATACTGCGTCGATGAGGTTTTGAATAATGCTCGGGCTGTACGAATGTGTCCCAAGGGCAACGTGAATTTGCTTTGCAAAAATAATGATCCCAATCGCCGCTAAAAGGCCGTGAATCACAGAAGAGTGAAAAATATCTGCTAAACGACCTAATTTTAAAACCCCTAAAAATGCTTGTATTCCTCCCGAAACGACGATAGCGGCTAATACATAATTAAAGGCCTGCCCACTGCCATCGTCCATTACGGCTATTCCAAAAAGAATGACTGCTATGACCCCCTTTGCAGGACCATTGACCGACACATGTCCTCCTCGATAAAGCGTTGTAACCACCCCTCCAACAACAGCAGACCAAATTCCCGCCATTGCTGGTGCACCTGCTGCTAAGGCAATTCCTAAGGATAGCGGCAAGGCAATAAGCGCAACACTGATTGCTGCGATGACATCTCCTCGCCAATTTTCAACCAAGCCTTTTATTCCTGTTTTAGGTGTAAATTCCATGCTATGTTATTATTAGTGAAGATAATTTAATTTAATTCACAGGACAAAAAAACATGATTACTCTTTAAAATCATTCTATAGATTTAATCAAATGAGTAGCTTATATCTAATTGTTAAGGCTTTTTTGTAATTTTAGAAAAAACAATAACCATTAAACTAATTTATTATGAAAAAAGCATGTGTTTTATTTACACTTTTAAGTGTGTCTTTTCTTCAGGCACAAGTATTCAACTCAGAATTTGTTGTCCTAAAAGAGGGAGCGGAAAAAGATTATTTGGCCATCGAAGAATTTTACCAATCGGTTAACCAGGAGTTAGTAGCCCAGGGTAAAAAGTTAGGGTGGTCAGTATGGAAGATGCATCGCCCAGCTGGAGTTACAGAAATGGCTCCGCATTACGTTATTTTTAATGTTTATGCTAATGAAGCTCAGCGCGATGAAAAAGTAGATTACGGCGCAATTATACAGAAAGTTTGGAAAGGAAAAATGCCTAATAGCAAAATAAAAAAAATGCAAACTTCTTGGGAAACACCGCGAAAACAAACTCGCATTTACACGCAAAAAGTGGTAGATCAAATTCCTTTGATCGGCGGGGCGTTTCAACCTGGTGACGAAATTTATTTCAATGTAATGACTCAAAAAAACGAGGATTACGAACAATATGAATCTAAAGTATGGAAGCCAATAGTAGCAGAAAGAGTTATCAACATGCAACACCGTTGGTGGGTTTTGAGTAAAATCTTAGACCGTTCCGAAGACGCCTATGATGGTTTTACACACGTAACCTGGAACTCTAGTATTGAGAATGCTCCCGCGGTTGAACTTCCACAAGATTTTAAATCTCAGAAATTATTTGAGGCCATGACAGCCTCCAGAGAAATGGGTCCAGAGCAAAAGGCAACGTTGGTTTATTCCTCTGACCGTTAATAACATTTAAAATAATCCCTGTAATCAGCCCATAACACGTCATGATTTCTCTGTTAAAACATCTAGAATTGTTTTGGTGCCGTCTCTGTAATTCCCTAGACCAATCTACTCGTTTTCCGTCCATTTGTAGATAGATTAAGACGGTTTTGGGTGCTTTCGGAAAATAGCGCGGAGCAAGAAATTAAAGAGAAGTTTTAGTTGAAATTCGCTTTGTTTTAAAACCGCGTTGTGCAAAGTTTTTTCACTCCAATGTATATTTTGTTCTATCTAGTGAGGATAAAAAGAATTATTTGGAATAGAGAGGACTTCTTTAAATAACGGAAGACTTTTTTTGGTAAGTTCTGCTGCAAGCGCGTCTAGCTTTTTTATTTTTGCGCAAATAGCGAAAGACTACAAAAGACAACAAAAAGGGAGAGGAACTGCATCATTGTTTTTTATTCTTGATCAAAACCGAGCAGTTTGTCATTAGTAGGACGGTTTAATTTTGGTTGAGAGGGACTCTCGTCTAGCGAGCTTACGTCTTTTAATTTTCTTTCAATGGCCCGGGTTCTTACCCCCATAACATCATCCAGTTGATTTAAGCCCGTTTGTATATTTTTTTGGGCTTTCTGCATCATCCCACCAAAGTTGTTGAACTCTTTTTTGACTTCTCCCAGCACAGACCAGACTTCGCTTGATCGCTTTTGAATGGCAAGGGTCTTGAAGCCAATTTGAAGACTGTTAAGAATGGCTGCAAGTGTAGTGGGGCCAGTAACAATAATTTTATACTCTCTTTGTAAAGTTTCAAGTAAGGCCGCTTTTCGAACTACCTCAGCATAGATGCCCTCGAAGGGTAAGAACATAATTCCAAAGTCGGTTGTTTTAGGAGGGTCTAGGTATTTATCACGAATGTCTTTGGCCATTTTTTTAATGGTGTTCTCCATTTCTTTTTGGGCTTGTTCCACCAGCGCTGGGTTCCCATCTTCATAGGCGTTTTGAAGATTTTCATAAACATCTTTAGGGAATTTTGCATCTACTGGAATCCACACAGTTGAGTTAATATCGTCTTTGCCAGGTAGCTTGATGGCAAATTCAACATTGGCATCGCTTCCTGCCTTCGTTTTTACATTGGCTTCATATTGATCTGGCGCTAAAATATTTTCTAATAACATGGCCAGTTGAACTTCGCCTAAACCGCCGCGCATTTTTACATTACTCAACACTTTTTTAAGCCCCCCTACGTCTGTAGCGAGGGTTTTCATTTCTCCCAAGCCTTCTTGCACTGACTTAAGTTGTTTCCCTACCGTTTCAAAAGATTGACTCAAACGCTCGTTAAGAGTTTTTTGTAGCTTTTCATTGACCGTTTTATTTACTTCTGCAAGTTGTTTGCTGTTGTCCTCTCGCAACTCTTTGAGCTGCTTTTCTACGATATCCCTTACATCTTTAATGCGTTTTTCTGCTTCGGTACTTAGCCGGGCCTGCTTTTCATTAAGCGCACTAAAGCGTTCTTTAAGGACTTCATTTAATCGTCTAGAGTTGTTTTCAAAACGTTCTTCAAATTGCGTGAGGGATTTGGTCAATTCTTCTCGTTGAAGCTTAAATGCTCCTTGACTTTCTTCTCGATTGCGTTGTGCATTGTCTTTGACTTGTTTTTCAATTTGTGCCAGTTGTTGCTCGAATTTAATCAAGGCATTTAGGGCGCTTGCTCCTTCATTTGTGCTTTTTTGTTTGAGTAAAATAAAGAAATTAACTGCCACTAAAAGAGTAATGATTCCAAGTAAAATAAGTTCCATAGAGGTGTTTGAGCTTTCCGTCTAAGGTAGGAAAAGTTCTGTTATTTTGTCCAATCCCAGAGAACGATATTCCATTCGTCTTGTGCATCTGTAAAGCAATGTAGCAGTTCAAAACCAATGTTATAATGGGCCTGTATCGACCTTAAATTTCTAGTAGAAACTTCTGTGATACAGTAGTTGTACTGTCCCGAAAGCAGGGTCTTGTGTGCCGCATAGAGTTGTCTAAAAACACCTTGTCCTCTAAACGCTTTATCCACACAAATTTGTCCCATAACATAATATGAGAGGTCTTTAACAGCGCGACCATTATAGGACAATTTGTCTAATCGTTCAAATAAGGGGATTAGCACAGGAATGCTTGTTTTTAATTCTCGTGTCATGCTAAGCGCATATCCTGCAAGCGTCTGGTTTTTAACGGCAATAATTTGAGGACTTTGCGCTTGCATATTTTCCAGCTGCCTTAGACTGTGTTGCACCGTAACAAAGCCCTGGGTTTCTATTTCCTCTAGGGGAATAGCCGGTTTAGTCTTCTTTTTTTGAAGCGTGAGAATATCGATTAAATCAAGTTGGGTTTCGACTGCTCGAATCAACATGATTAGTCGTTCAATTTGAGCACCGCCATAAAGGCTTGCTGTGGGATCTCAACGCTCCCAACTTGGCGCATTTTTTTCTTCCCTTTTTTCTGTTTTTCAAGAAGTTTACGCTTACGCGAAATATCTCCTCCATAACATTTTGCGGTAACATCTTTTCGCAGGGCTTTGATGGTTTCACGTGAGATAATTTTTGCTCCAATGGCAGCTTGAATAGGGATGTCAAATTGCTGACGCGGAATAAGCTCGCGCAGTTTTTCACACATCTTTTTACCAATGGTATAGGCATTGTCTGCATGGATCAAGGCAGAAAGGGCATCGACTTGATTTGAATTCAACAGGATATCGACTTTTACCAGTTTTGAAGCACGCATTCCGATAGGAGAATAATCAAAAGAGGCATAGCCTTTAGAGACCGTTTTTAAACGGTCATAAAAGTCAAAAACGATCTCGGCTAGTGGCATGTCAAAGGTAAGCTCTACTCGCTCTGGCGTTAAATAAGTTTGGTTAGTAATTTGCCCGCGTTTTTCAATACACAGTGACATTACGTTTCCAACAAAGTCAGCTTTTGTAATGACACTAGCACGGATGTAAGGCTCTTCAACCCTATCCATCCCAGAGGGGTCTGGAAGGTCTGAAGGGTTGTTGACTAGGATAACATCATCAGGATTTTTTTTGGAGTAAGCTTCATAAGACACGTTAGGAACAGTAGTGATAACGGTCATATTGAACTCTCGTTCTAAACGCTCTTGAATAATTTCCAAATGCAACATTCCTAAAAACCCACAACGGAACCCAAAACCCAATGCAGCAGAACTTTCTGGTTGAAAGACTAAAGAGGCATCATTGAGTTGTAATTTTTCCATAGAAGCGCGCAACTCTTCATAATCTTCAGTGTCTACAGGATAAATACCTGCAAAGACCATGGGCTTGACTTCTTCAAAACCTTCAATGGCATTTTGAGTAGGGTTTTCTGGTTCAGTAATAGTATCTCCCACCTTTACTTCTTTGGCTTCTTTAATTCCAGTAATCAAGTAGCCCACATCTCCTGCAAAGATTTCTTTTTTGGCTTCTTGATTGAGTTTTAAGGCCCCAATCTCGTCAGCATTATAATTTTTCCCAGTGGCAATAAATTGAATTTTCTGCCCTTTTTTAATAGAACCATTAATCACACGGAAATAAGTTTCTACTCCGCGAAAAGGGTTGTAAACCGAGTCAAAAATCAAGGCTTGAAGTGGCTCATCAGGGCTGCCTTTAGGGTCAGGAATTCTTTCGATTATGGCGGTTAAGATATCTTGAACTCCAAAGCCTGTTTTAGCAGAAGCTGGGATGACTTCTTCTGGGTTACAGCCCAAAAGGTCAACAATATCGTCTGTGACTTCCTCTGGATTAGCAGAGGGTAAATCAACTTTATTAAGCACTGGAATAATTTCTAGATCGTTGTCAAGGGCTAAATAAAGGTTTGAAATCGTTTGAGCTTGAATACTTTGTGCGGCATCTACGATTAACAAAGCACCTTCACAAGCGGCAATAGAACGAGAGACTTCATAAGAAAAGTCAACGTGGCCTGGAGTATCAATTAGATTGAGCACATACTCTTGCCCTTCATGGGTATATTCCATTTGAATGGCATGTGACTTAATGGTGATCCCCCGTTCGCGTTCTAAATCCATATTGTCTAACAGCTGATCTTGCTTTTCACGATCACTTACTGCTCCAGTAAAATCAAGCAAACGATCTGCCAGGGTACTTTTCCCGTGGTCGATATGTGCTATAATGCAAAAGTTTCTAATATATTTCATACTGCGCCGTCTTTCATAGCGATGCAAATATACGCGTTTGTGGGGAGGCTTTTTTGTTTATTTTTGTAAAAAATAGACTAGTGGTTAAAATTGGAAATATTGAATTAGGAGAGTTCCCTCTGTTACTTGCTCCTATGGAGGATGTTAGTGACCCCCCTTTCCGCGCTTTGTGTAAAGAAAACGGGGCAGACGTTGTCTATACCGAATTTATCTCAAGTGAAGGCTTGATTCGCGATGCCTCAAAAAGCGTTCAAAAACTTGATATTTATGAAAAAGAGCGCCCTGTAGGGATTCAAATTTTTGGATCTAACATTGATTCAATGTTACGTTCTGTCGAGATTGTAGAAGCGACAAAGCCAGATATTATTGACATCAACTTTGGCTGCCCAGTAAAGAAAGTGGTTTGTAAAGGTGCTGGTGCAGGAATATTGAGAGACATTCCTTTAATGGTCGAACTAACCAAGGCGATGGTAGAACACACTCATCTTCCGGTCACGGTCAAAACAAGACTAGGCTGGGACCACGACTCGATTAAAATTGTTGAGGTTGCAGAGCGACTACAAGATGTGGGTTGCGCAGCCATTTCTATTCATGGGCGCACCCGCGCACAGATGTACAAAGGCAATGCCGATTGGAAGCCCATAGCCGCTGTAAAAAACAACCCTCGCATGTATATTCCCGTTTTTGGCAACGGTGATGTAAACACACCAGAAAGAGCAGTCGAAATGCGTGACGAATACGGATTAGATGGTGCTATGATTGGTAGAGCTAGCATTGGAAACCCATGGTTTTTTAACCATGTAAAGCATTTTTTTAAGACAGGAGAGCACATGCCCACCCCAACTATTCTAGAAAGGGTTGAGGCCGCCAGAAGGCATTTGCAAATGTCGATCGGCTGGAAAGGAGAAACCTTAGGGGTACTAGAGACACGGCGTCATTACACCAATTATTTTAAAGGGATTCCTCATTTTAAAGAATACCACACTCGTTTAGTCACTTCTAACGCTTCTGAAGAGGTTTTTGCTACCCTAGCCGATGTCGAAAGAGCGTGGGGAGATTATGAAACGGTTTAAAGCATACTTACTTTTTTATCCATATTTCTTGTAGCCCATGCTGTGGTTAAGACTCCTAAAATCAAAATTGTAAAGAGAACGATTAGGAAGTTTTTTAGTTCAAAAAGGACTGGATAAGGAAGAGAGGTTCCAGGGACATAAAGCAAGGGGAAGTAGTTTTGAATGAATACTAAAAGAGCGCCAACTAAAACGCCTATACCTCCGCCAACCCAGCAAATCAATCCTCCTAAATAAAAAAAGACACGCTGAATTTCTTTTGGCCTAAGCCCCATAGCATAGAGAATTTTCAGTTCAGGTTTTTTGTCTAAAAACATCATGATTAAAGATCCCACAACATTGAATAGGGCGATGACAATAATTAAACTAAAGATGAGGTAAACGGCTAGGTTTTCTGTATTGAGCATTTTGTATAAAGCAGCATTAAGTTGCGCCCTATTTAATACAGTAATATCTTGTGAAAGAATTTCTTTTAGCGAAGTTTTTAAAGTGGCGAGGTTGTGGTTTTCGGTTGTTTTAATCTCTAAATAGGAGTACTCAACTTGAGATCGTTGAAGTAAGCGGCGCGCAAGTTCAATTCTTGCAAAAAGGTATTTTTTATCCATCTGCTCGTTGGCAAAATAAATGCCAGAAACAATCGCAGTTTCTTTTGTAAAAGGGTTTTTTCCCAATCCGATTCCCCCTTTTCTTTTGAGGGCAGAAAGTGTTAAAAAGGAAGAGTAATCATAGACCCCTAGACTTAAAATGTTAGCTATTCCTCCACCAATAACAACTTCGTCAAAATCGTTTTTAAACCAGTTTCCACTCACGATTAAAGAGTCAATCTGAACGACTTCTAGATAGCGATCTCCCACGCCTTTTAGTAAGGTCACTTGATTTTTATTATTAAAAGACAAAAAGACTTTTTCTTCTAAAACAGGACTAGCAAGGATGACCTCATCAAGCGCATTGATGGCTTCAAGTTGTAGCGAATCGATCTGGAGAATTTTCCCATAACTTGCACTTACCCTTACCGATGGATCAAAAGAATTACTAAAAGAAAGGCCAAAGTTTTTTAAGCCACTAAAGGCACTCAACACTATAAAAAGTGAGGCAGTAGCCACTATAACAACCCCTATAGAGACAAGGTTGATCAAGTTAATAATGCTTTGTTTACTTTTAGTAAAAAAGTAACGCAATGCAATAAAAAAAGGGACTTGCACCGGTTATTTCTTTTTGCGTTTATCTAGTTTGTCTCGCTCAACGATTGGATTATCTGGAGATTGTAATGCAGCGTCGATCCCTTCGATATAATCTAAGGAATCATCCATGAAAAAAAGTAATTCTGGAATACGTCTCAATTCATTTTTTAGGATTTGAGCAAGGTCGTGTTTGACTTGAAAAGCATTAGACTGAATTCCTTCTAGCCAAGATGCAGACTCTTTAGACGGGAAAAGACTTAAATAAACCTTAGCGATAGAAAGGTCAACCGTTACATTCACTTTTGTGACAGAAACAATTAGATTATTCACTCCTTCTGTTCGAATTGCTCCTTGCAAGAGTTGTGCGATTTCTTTTTGCAATAAGGCAGCTATTTTTTTTTGTCTTGGACTTTCCATGGCGTGATTATTGCATAAAATTAAGCATATTTGATGGACTAATATTTTTATAATGAAAAATCCTTTCATGCATTTTTACCTATTCTTTTTTTTCTTAATCTCTTTTCAAGGGTTAGCACAACAAAACACAGAAGAAATAATAAAACTTATTTTTGAAAAAACCAACCGTTTAAGAGTCGTAAAAGGGCTAAAGCCATTTAGAGCATTAGACAGTTTAAATCAATTGGCCCAATACCACAGTGATAATATGGTGGAAAAACATTTTTATAGTCATGTTGATCCAGATGGATTAACACCGGTCACAAGAGCAGAGAAATTAAACATACAGCCCTGGAGAAGAGTAGGAAACACCTTTATAGGGATTGCAGAAAACATCGCTCAAGTCCCGTGGTTTCAAAACGTTTCTACTTGTGGAGATACACGCTCTTCAGAGGCATTAGCAGAATGTATGATAGAGGGTTGGAAAAACAGCCCGCCACATTATAAAAACATAATGGGAGATTATATTTATTTAGGTGTGGGGATCCAGTTTGATAAAAATGGCGTAGGCTATGGGACCCAGGTTTTTCGTTAATCTTGACGCTCCCATTTATATTCACTATTGAGTCTAAAGGAGCCTAAATATTCTTTGTTCCAGCTGTCAGGAGAAATAAGCGACAGAAAGTTTTCTCCGTTTTTTCCGGCATAGAGATGATAACTTTCCCCTACAATGGGTTCAAACTTAAATTTTGCAGAATACACCTCTTGGGTGTCTGCGGCAAGAGTGACAAATTGTTTGATTTTATTTTGCAGATCTTCGAGTTCTGCTTGAAATTGTTTAGAGACTTTTTCTACCCCTTTTTGTTTAAAAGCATCCACATTAGGAACACTAATTACGGGGCTACTATTGCTGGTTGCATAAGGAAGAAGTTTAGCGATATAGGCCTCGTTTTCTTCATCCCATGCGACCCCGTCGGGTTTTTTGGAAGAGTTCATTTTTCTGGCATTTTTAACAAAAGTACGGACTTCTTAGCGATTATTTCTTTTTGTTGCGCATTTCGCGAATAGCGTTATATCCTACAACAATTAAAACAAATAGAAAGCCGTAAACCAGTATGTTGCTTAAAAAATATCCCATAAACTTAAAATTACAAAAAATTCAGGGGTTGAGCTTTCTACTCTTCTTGCAGTAAAGCCACAAAAAAACAAAAATTAGCTGTAAATTTGCCCTTCAAATAGACTAAATGATTACACTTTATGCTCTTTTTGCCATCACTTCAGCAATGATTATTATTTGGCGATCAAGCGACGGCTTTGAGGTTGCTTCAGGATACTTAGGAAGGAATTTAACAGACGGCGTTAGGGGTGCAACAATCAATGCCGTGGGAAGTTCGATTCCAGAACTCTTTACCACTTTGTTTAGCTTAATGCTTTTAGGAAAAGTAGATAACTTTGCCTTTGGGATTGGGACAACCGCAGGAAGTGCCATTTTCAATGGGATGATTATTCCCGCAGTAGCCATTTTAGCTGTCATTGGCTATGGAATTGCAAAGAAAGTGAACGTGTCTAAAAAGGTTATACTTCGCGATGGAATAGGTCTAATTATAGCTGAGTTGATTTTAATTTACATGATTTCTGGGAACTACCTCACTTGGCGACATGGCCTTGTGCTTATGTTGACCTATGTAGTTTATGTTGCCTATATGTTTACTACCATGAAAAAGGCTGAAGAGACTACAGCAGTTGAAGAAATTCCAGAAAAGGAGGGAGAATACCTTGCAGCTAAAAAGCAGTCTATTTTAAAAGCGTTTATCTTATTGGATTTTGAAGATGTGTTTGTGCGAAAAAACATTAACACGCTTAATGCTTGGATGCTTTTGTTCTTTTCGATGTTAGTGATTGGTTTTGCTTGTATTGTTTTAATTCATTCGTGTGAATTACTTTCAGAAGAGTTAGGCATTGCACCTTATTTTATTGCTGTAGTGCTCGCCTCTGCGGCCACTTCTGTGCCCGATACAATCTTATCTTACCGCGATGCTGTTGCGGGTCAGTATGATGATGCAGTAGCTAACGCATTGGGGAGTAATATTTTTGATATTTGTTTTGCCTTAGGGTTTCCTTTATTTGCCTTTACTCTGTTTAACGGCCCCATTATTATGACCCCAGAAACAGTCGCTAATGTTGCCGAACTTCAAGCCAGCTTAGTTATTTTAACCACCATTGCCTTTTTGATTTACTACTTTAACAATGGGTTAAAGCAGATACACGCCTTTCTCCTTCTAGGGTTATATATTCTTTTTATCGCTTTTATTTTTGCTAAAGCCTATGAATATGAATGGGCAATACAGCTAGGGCAAACCATTACCTCTTGGATTCCTGTCGCTTATTAATGCGGGAGATGCTTCTGTATTAAACCATAGCAAAAAGTTCCAAGGGTTGCCGCAGCGATGACAACGAGGATAGGGGAAAAACCAGCGCCTAGGGAGGTAAACATTGGCCCGGGACAGGCACCAGAAATAGCCCAGCCAAAACCAAAAAACAATCCCCCTAAGAGGTAGCGTTTCCAGCCTCTAGCTTTATCCTCAATAACAATTTCTTTTCCGTCTAGAATAGACTTTACCTTTAATTTTTTCAAGAAGAAAGTAATGATTGCTCCACAAGACAAGGCAGACCCAATAACTCCATACATATGGAAGGATTTGAATTGAAACATCTCATAGATGCGAAACCACGAAGCGACTTCTGATTTAAACATGGTGATTCCAAAAAGGATTCCGATGGAGAAATATACTATAGAGCGCATTATAATAAGTAGGGTAATAAAAAGTGATTAACAAATAAGCCTCCAATAAAAAATCCGATAACAGCGATTAAAGAAGGCAGCTGGAAATTACTTAATCCAGAGATGGCGTGACCCGAAGTACAGCCCCCAGCATAACGGGCACCAAAGCCCACAAAGAAGCCGCCTAAAGCTAAAATAAAGTATGATTTAGGCGAGCTAAGCGCTGCCATATCAAAAAGAGAAGCAGGCATGTAAGCTTTTCCAGCATCTTGAATCCCTAGAAGATTTAATTGCGAGATGGTACTTTCTGAAATGGCTACAGCGGTTGAAACACTTAAAAAGTTAGCGGCAATATACCCCCCCACGACAGCGCCTAAGGCGACGATTAAGTTCCAGCGTTGTGCTTTCCAATCAAATTGGAAAAAAACTGCTTTTTTCCCTGCTCCTAAAGCCGCACAAAAGGTGCGTAAGTTAGAAGACATGCCAAAGGTTTTTCCTGTCCAAAGCAATAAAAAAAGAACAAGCGCAATCATGGGACCGCTAAAATACCAGGGCCATGGTTGAAGTAAAAAACCTATCATAATGAATTAAAGTGTAGAAGGACAAACATAATCCGTTAATGTAATATTGGTTTCTTTGATAGCTTTAAAGCCCCCTTTAACATCGATTATATTATGGATGCCCCTTTTTTTAAGCATAGAGGCGGCGATCACAGAGCGATATCCTCCAGCACAATGCATAAAAAAGGTTCCTTTTTTGGGGAATGCGCCAAGGTGATCGTTGATGAAGTCGAGGGGGGTATGGGTTGCACCTTGAATATGTTCGAATAAAAACTCTCCGTCTTTTCGCACGTCAAAAACAGTGGCTTCATTTTGAGCAATAGCTGTTTCAAGCGCATCGGCTTCTACACTGTCAATGCTGTCATATTCTCCTCCAGCAGCTTTCCAGGCAGCAAAACTTCCTTCAAGATAACCTAGAGATTGATCAAAACCAACACGTGATAAACGGGTAATGGTTTCTTCTTCCCTACCTTCCGGAGTGACAAGGAGTAGGGGTTGTTTTACATCGGCGATTAAGGCTCCTACCCATGGAGCAAATCCACCATCAATTCCGATAAAGATGGATTGTGGAATATGGCCTTGTACAAAGTCGTTTTGGTGACGTACATCTAAGATCAACGCGTTTTTGGCATTGGCCATTGCTACAAATTCTTCTGGGTTTAAAGCGCGCGTCCCTCTTTCGAGCACTTGGGCAATATCTTCATAACCCGTTTTGTTCATCTTTACATTCAAGGGGAAATAAGAGGGAGGAGGCATAAGACCGTATGTCACTTCTTTGATGAACTCTTCTTTGGTCATATCTGCCCTTAAGGCATAGTTCATCTTTTTTTGGTTCCCCAAAGAATCCACGGTCTCTGTCATCATATTTTTTCCGCAGGCAGAACCTGCACCATGTGCGGGATAGACCATTACATCGTCTGCGAGCGGCATGATTTTATTGCGCAGACTGTCAAATAAGTATCCTGCTAGATCTTCCTGGGTTATACTATTGCCATTTTGGGCCAAATCTGGCCGTCCCACATCTCCAAGAAAAAGGGTGTCTCCACTAAATATAGCATGATCTTTCCCGTCTTTATCTCGAAGTAAATAAGTGGTACTTTCCATGGTGTGCCCAGGAGTGTGTAAAGCTACAACACTTGCTTCTCCAAGGGGGAAAATTTGTTCGTCTTTTGCGATTACCACATCAAAGTCTGGATTGGCATTGGGGCCATAGACAATGGGTGCTCCTGTTTTTTTTGAAAGCGTAAGGTGTCCACTGACAAAATCAGCATGAAAATGCGTTTCAAAAATGTATTTTACTTTTGCTTTTGCTTTCGACACACGATCCAAATAAGGTTTAACCTCTCTTAAAGGATCAATAATGGCTACCTCTCCTCGACTTTCGATATAGTAAGCTCCTTGAGAAAGGCAACCAGTGTAGATTTGTTCAACTATCATATAAGCGTAAAATTAATTTTTATTTCGTTGTAAAGCTATTGTTTTTTCAATCTCAGAAGGGTCAAATCCTTGAATGGCATTCAAGGCCGCGTCTAAAGAAGAGTAAATAGAGATTTTATGGGAAGGACTAAAAGCCCCCTTTTTATGAAAACGGTCTCGTAAAGGGCCGTTTAATCCAGTCCAGTGAATGGTGATTCCTTGACCATTTAATTCTTTCATCCAACTGGAAACCATCTCAAATGCCGTTGCGTCTATATAGCTTATGGGTGCTGCGGCAATTACAAGATGCTTTAGGGGTTGTTTTTGCTTTTTAATTAGGGCAGAAAATTGTTGTTTAAAATAACGTTGATTCCCAAAGAAAAGCTGTCCGTCAAAACGAAGAATTAGCACTTGGGGATAGGTCACTACATCTTTTGTAAAACGATCGATGTTTTTAAAATAATGGGTGTCTTTTATGCGTCCTAAAACAGCAATATGAGGCTGAGTATTTTGATAAATCATATACAATAAAGCGACAAAAACCCCCAGCACAATGCCTTCAATAATCCCTACAAACAATGTGATACAAAAAGTAAAGACAAGAACGTAAAACTCATTTCTATTGTTTTTCCACAAGCGTTTAGGGTAGCTCAAATCAATTAATTTACCAATAGCAACAAGGATAATTGCCCCTAAAATAGCTGTGGGAAGGTGATAAAAGAAAGTGGTAAAAAAGAGAAGCGTTAACCCTACAACTGCGGCACTGAATAGAGCGGCTATTCCCGTTTTAGCTCCAGCATCGTGATTGACCGCGGTGCGTGAAAACCCACCCGTAGTAGGATAGGATTGAAATAAAGAACCAATAATATTTGCCGTTCCTAAGGCGATCAATTCTTGGTTTGCGTTGAGGTGATTTGATTTTTCTTTTTCTTCGATGGTCTTAGCAACAGAGATGGCCTCCATAAAAGCAATTAAGGCTAAAGTGATGGCCAGCGGAATTAAATCATATACCTGACTTAAAGTAGCCGCGGGAATTTGAAAAGAGGGGAGTCCTTCTGGAATCTCTTTGACGACATTGATACCAAGGCTTTCCCAATTATTTTGCGCAGCGATAAAAGTACTTAAGACCACTAAAATTAACGCCCCAGGTAATTGCGGGTAGAAGCGCTTGATCAAGATTAAAAAAGAAACCCCCAAGACACTAATAAGGACGCTTAATAAATGTGCTTGAGGGCCCAATTCCAGCAAAAAGTGAAAAAGTTCGTGTAGTTTATTACTTCTGGGAAGATCAATTCCAAGAAGATGATTGAGTTGACTCAATGCAATGATAATCGCTGCTGCAGAGGTAAACCCGCTAATTACAGGCTTTGATAAAAAATTCACAAGGTAGCCTAATTTGAGACTTCCTAAAAGCAATTGAATCCCACCCATAAACAAGGCGAGAAAAGTAGCTAAAGCAATATAGGCTTCGGTTGTATTTAAAGAGAGCGCACCTAGGCCTGCTGCTACCAAAAGAGAATCCATGGCTACGGGCCCTACGGCCAATTGTCTTGAAGTTCCCATAAGGGCATAAATTAGCTGGGGAAACAGGGCAGCATATAAACCATAAACCGGAGGTAAACCAGCGATCATGGCATAGGCCATTCCTTGTGGAATCAACATGATTCCCACCGTTAGTCCTGCAAAGGCATCACTTTTTAAGGTAGAAGAGGAATACTCTTTTGCCCATTCAAAAACAGGAAAGAATTGTTTCATTAGGTTCATTCTTACAGCAAAAGTACAACAGTAAATTTACACATATTGTAACTTGAGTTACACTTGCTCTATAAGCTCAATCGAGTTGCGATGTAAACGTATTCTTGCACTACTTCAAGGCGTTTGAGTAAACGTGAAATCATTACCCTAGAGCTGTGTATTTCCTGGGCAGTGCTTCTTCGAAATTTTTCCAAAAAGATTTTTTAGTGCTACAATCACAAAGAGTTTCTTTAGCTAGTCTAAAAGTAATTAATAAAAATGATTGAAGAAGAGGAATTAGTTTTTCTCTAGCTGTTTGTTAAAAGTTGCTGTCCAGTCTTTTTGAAAAGCGACATAGTCTGGGGCTTTCCCTAGCCATTCCTCATAGATTTCAAGGTGTTTGTCATCTCCTTTTTTTAAGGCATCAAAAGCACAGTTGAGCCATTGTAACTGTTCTTTTTCACTCATTTGATTAAAGTTAAGATAGCGCAATCTTACGCGGCAATCATCAGGGAAAGGAGTAAAAGACAGCGACATAGAAAACAGTGAAAGAAGTATAAATGTTTTCATATAAAAGTTGATTTATGGTATTTAAATATACAAAATTATGCTACGCTACAAAGGAAGCCAAAATAAGATAACTACAAAAGTTAAGGAGCAGTTACAGAATTTAATAGGTGAGCTTGTGAATCGTATAGACGTGGATGCTATCACTACACTATGTACTACCTAAACTTCGTAGTACAGAAATGACAGAGAAAAAACATTAGGATTTATCGATTTTTATAGAATAGTACCAAATAGGTGCCAAAATTTATTTAGAAGTATTATTTTTGAACCATAAAACTTACTGTTTTTATAAAGGTCCTATAGCTCAGTTGGTTAGAGTAGCTGACTCATAATCAGTTGGTCCCTGGTTCGAGCCCAGGTGGGACCACCAACAAAAAACCTCAACTTGTTGATTTACAACTTGTTGAGGTTTTATTTTTACACAACACACCCTTTGGGGTACTATATAGGGTACTAAAATTCAGGAATTTTTCGTATATTAGAAAGAGTTAATGGACTGATTAATGGGACTTTATTACAGGTTAGATTATAAAAATAATAAGAATCACTTTAATCAAAAGGATTCTGTTCCCGTCATTATTGATTATTACTACAAAGGAAAGAGAACTAAGGTTAGCACAGGGGTTGTTTGTCTAATTAAAGACTGGGACGATAATTGGAGAAAGAAAACCTCCAAAGACCCAATAAAATCTTCTGACAAAGATTATCGAGATAAAAACTTGCTGATTAAAAATAAGTTAGATGAAATTAATGGAATAGTCCTTACCATTAAAAAACAAGACAAAGAACCCTTAGTAGAACTTGTAAGAAGTTATTTAAGAAAGGATAAAAGAAC